>Ga0180121_10000515_pt1 | contig 16366 bp, 16 predicted proteins | sample AntDrymUQ5402106_2_FD_129676 | JGI IMG/M metagenome (GOLD analysis project Ga0180121, IMG submission 129676) | Polar desert sand microbial communities from Dry Valleys, Antarctica - metaG UQ540 (21.06) (version 2) (version 2) | ecosystem: Environmental > Terrestrial > Soil > Desert | place...
GAAAACGGTCGATCAGATCGCGGCGATGCTGAACCTCTCTCCCGCTGAGGCCACCCTCAAGCTTTACGAGTCGACGACGACCGCCCCGCAGGCCATCTTTTTCTCGATGCGGGAAGACGACATGAAGTACGCATTGCGGCAGCCCTGGGTATCGGTGGGAGCGGACTCCGGTTCCGTCGTTGGCGAAGGCAGAAAGGCGGGGGCGCATCCACGCGCCTACGGGACATTTCCGCGCGTGATCGGGCGGTATGTCCGTGAGGATAAGCTGTTCACCCTTGAGGAGGCCATTCGGAAGATCACGTCCCAGGCGGCGGCCCGGGTGAATCTATGGGATCGCGGCATCCTGCGCCCCGGAATGAAGGCCGACCTCGTGGTTTTCGATCCGCTGACCGTCAACGACCTCTCGACCTATGAGGATCCACATCAGTTTTCGACAGGGATCTCCGAGGTCATCGTCAACGGAACCCCGGTGCTGCTCGGTGGAACGATGACCGGACAGCTGCCGGGCCGGATCCTCCGGAATCAGCAAAGCAAGTAGTCTCGGGTGGTGGCTCTGGAGTGCGGCGCACTCCAAAGCCGGCACCTGGATTCTTCGCTTCGCTCCGAATGACAGTCATGAGACGATCTGATCCATTCTCAACTCACGAAATTCATAGCGAGGTGGACACTTGATGGTTCAGGACCGTCCGGAAAAACTCATACGGGCCGTGGGATTCGGCGGTCTCGTTCTGATGTGCATCAACGCCGTGGTGGGCAGCGGCGTTTTTCTGCTTCCTTCGGAGTCCTTCAAACTTCTGGGCCCCTTTTCGCTCTGGGGCCCCCTGCTTTTCGCCATTCCCGTTTTCGTTCTCGTGCTCTGCTTCGCCGAGGCATCGAGCCATTTCAGCGAGCCGGGCGGAGCGTATCTCTATGCCCGGACCGCGTTCGGCGATTTCGTCGGTTTCGAAACCGGCTGGATGAACTGGCTGGCCCGCGTCACGTCTCTGGCAGCGTTGTCCAACGGCTTTGTCATCGCCATCTCCCGTCTGGCGCCCGGAGCCTCCGAGCCCGGAAATCGCGCCGCCATCATCGTGGGTACGCTGGTGATCCTGGCCCTGATTCACTATTTCGGCGTGAAGTACGGAGCCGCTTCGATTTTCATTTTCACCTGGGGAAAGCTGATTCCGCTGATCGGATTCATCGTCGTGGCGCTCATCGCGTTCCGCTACAACCCGATTCCGGCATCCTTCACCATGCCCGGTCCGGGAACGGACTGGAGTGAGGCCGCGCTTCTTCTCCTCTTCGCCTACGCCGGTTTCGAAAACATGGGCGTCCCGGCCGGCGAGTTCAAGAACCCGAAGCGGGATGTTCCACTGGCGCTGCTCTGGGGAACGCTTGCCATTGGAGCGATCTACTCTCTGGCTCAGCTCGCGGCCATGTCCGCCCTCCCCGATCTTTCGCAGACTGCGACTCCCATCGCCGACGCCGCCGCGGCCATCGTTGGTCCGGTTGGAGCGACGATCGTAACCATCGGGGCGCTGCTGTCCATGGCTGGAACCAACTCCGGAACCATGCTGGAGGGTTCGCGCATGTTGTATGCGATCTCCGATGAACGGCGACCCTTCACTTTTCTCAGCCGTGTGCACCCCCGCTTCCGCACTCCCTGGGTTGCCATCCTCATCCACACGTCCGTGGCCATCCCCCTGGCCCTCGGCGGAACATTTGCCAAGCTGGCCGTACTCTCAGCCGTCGCGCGCATGACCACGTATCTCGTGACCTGCGCCTCGATTCCCCGGCTGCGAAAGCTCTCGGACGGGTTTCGGGCTCCGGGAGGTCTGCTGATCCCGGTCCTCGGGGTGCTGATCTCAATTGTTCTGTTCGCGACTTTGAAAACGCGGCATCTCGTGGCCGCGATTATCGCCATCAGTGTCGGAGCGATTCTGTACGGAATCTCGGCGGCGATGAGTAAACGGAAGCCTGCAAGTGAAGAGTGAGCGAATTCCGTGGCTGCGGGCAGGATGCCCGCGGTCCGCGGACGAGACGTCCGCGCTCCGGAGCGAGCCGGGCGACTTCGCGCAGATCGAAATTCCTCAGAAGAGCCACAGACAGACAGCAACCGAAGCCACCACCGCAACCAGATCCGCGAAGAGCGAGGAAGGAACGGCATGTCGCGTCTTCCGAACTCCTACCGCTCCAAAGTAGACCGCCAGCACGTAGAACGTTGTTTCTGAGCTTCCGTACATCGTGGCCGCCATCCGCGCCAGCATGGAGTCCGGTCCGTGAGTCTTGATCACATCCGTCGTCAGCGCCAGCGATCCGCTTCCGGTGAGTGATCTGAAGATGGCCAGCGGGAAGAGCTCTGGCGGAAATCCGACCGATGACAGCACAGGCCGGAGCGCTCCCGTCAGCATGTCCATCGCCCCTGAACCCCGGAACATCCCGATGGCCACAAGAATGGCCACCAGGAAAGGAATGATCCTGACCGCCACATCGAAGCCTTCCTTGGCCCCCTCGATGAAGGTCTCGTAGACCTTCACTTTCCTGATCAACCCGATGAGCGGAATTCCGACCAGAAGAACCGGGATGGCCCAGAGCGAGATCAGATCGACAATCTGTCTCATTCCTCTTCCCGTGGTTTTGACGGTTGACGGTTGTCGGTCTGAGGGACATCAGGGCTGTCAGGGGGGAAAGGGGTGTCGTAAGCGGCTTGAGGCTTTGCGTTCTTCTGGTAAGGGAAAAATCGCTGCAGAAGTTTCGTGGAGAGGATCGCGCCGATCGTGCCGATGGACGTCGCCAGCAAGGTCGATCCGATGATCGAGGTCGGATCGTTGGACCCGGCTGTAGCCAGGACGCCGATGATCGTGGCCGGGATGAGCTGAATCCCGGCCGTATTCAGCGACATGAACATGACCATTGCGTCGGAGGCCACGTCGGGGTCGGGATTGAGGGTCTGCAGCTCCTCCATCGCTTTGATCCCGAGAGGAGTCGCGGCGTTGTTCAGCCCCAGCATGGTCGCGGCCAGGTTCATGACGATGGCACCCTGGGCCGGATGATCTCGAGGAACGTCGGGAAAGAGGAACCTGGTGAGGGGCGAAATGATCCGTCCGACCAGAGCGACCAGGCCGGCCCGGTCGGCGATCTTCATGATCCCCAGCCAGAGCGTCATGATTCCGATGAGACCGATGGAGATCTCCACAGCCGTCTTGGCCGAATCAATCGCCCCTTTGGTCACCTCAGCCGCCGTCCCCTTGAACACGGCAACGACCAGCGCGATGGCCATCAACCCGAACCAGATGTAATTCAGCATCGGTTGGTTCCTCGAATAAGGACTCTGTGCCGTACCGGTTGCAGGTTACAGGTCGAAAGGTTGCAGGTTCATCCAACCTGCAACCCTTCAACCTGCAACCTTCTAACTTTCTCTAATGGGCCAATCGAGTTCGCCGAGGAATCGCTCATCCTCGCGCCAGGACTCGTGAACGGCAACGTGAAGACCGATAAAGATCTTGGCGCCCAGGATCGCTTCCAGCTCGAGACGGGCTTCCGTCCCGATCTTCTTGATCATGTCGCCTTTCCGGCCGATGACGATCTTTTTCTGCGAATCACGCTCCACGAAGATCGAGGCGTGGATGGCGATGAAGTTCCGCTCCTCTTCCTCTTCCCATCGCTCGATGGTGACAGCGGTTGTGTACGGAAGCTCATCCGAGGTGTATTTCAGCAATTTCTCCCGGATGATCTCAGAGGCGAAGAATCTCTCGGGCTGAGTCGTGTAATCCTTTCCTCCGTAGCGGGGCGCCCCTTCCGGCAGCCTCTTGAACAGCAGATCGACCAGGACGTCCGCACCGTCTCCCGTGGCCGCCGAGATCGGTACGATCTCGTCAAAGAGCTGGAACGCACTGTACTGCTGCATCAGCGGAAGCAACTCGTTCTTCTTGATCCGGTCGATTTTGTTGAGGATGGCGAATTTGGTCACCCCCTCGGTCTGCTTCAGCGTGTCGATGACGAACTGATCGCCTCGCCCGAAGCTCTCTGACACATCCACGATCGTGGCGATGACATCCGACTCGTACAGTGACGAGCGGACGTGATCCATCATGCGCACGTTCATCTTGTGAAGCGGCCGGTGAATTCCGGGTGTGTCCATGAATACGATCTGACCGCGCGGCTCGTTGAGAATTCCCAGAATCCGGTTCCGGGTCGTCTGTGGCTTGTCAGAAACGATCGAGACCTTCTGACCGAGCAGGCGATTCAGGAGAGTCGACTTTCCAGCGTTGGCGCGACCTACCAGGGCCACAATCCCGAACTTCGGTGCTCCGACCTCGGCGCCCGGCCCCGATTGAGCATCCAGCTCCTTCTCGATGCGCCTGGTACGCGGACCTGATCCGGGTGTATCGGGTTTTGGCTTCCGAACCACCTGCTACTCCTCCGCCACCTGGGAATCGGGCGGCTCCACGGAAACCCGAACGCGAAAGATTCGTTTCCGGTCCGCGCGATCCACCTGGAACACCACGTCGTCTTTCCTGACGATCTCACCCACCTTGGGAACGCGCCCCATCTGTGTGAAGATCAGGCCGGCCACGGTCTCGTAGCCGTCTCCCCCGAGTTGGCGCTTGATGAAATCCTCGAGCGTCTCGACGCGGGTCAGACCGTTCACCAGGTACACTCCGTTCTCGACCTCGATGACCGACTCCTCGGAGTCTTCATGCTCGTCGGAAAGATCCCCCACGATCTCTTCCAGCACGTCTTCGATCGTAATGAGGCCGGAAGTGCCGCCGTATTCGTCGACCACGATCGCGATCTGAATATGAGCCAGCTGAAAATCGCGAAGCAGGTCGGCCACGTTCTTCGTCTCGGGGACGAACAGAGGCGGACGGGCCAGTTCCCGAGGAGACTTTGAGCCGCCATGCAGATGCGCTTCGAAAAGGTCCTTGATGTGCACGATGCCCACGATCTTGTCGATGCTCTGCTCGAAAATAGGAATCCGCGAATACTTCGATTCGCTGAATAGCCTGGCCAGCTCATCGACGGGACTTCCAGCATCAAATGCAACGACGTCGATTCGCGGAGTCATCAGTTCTTTGGCGACCCGGTCTCCGAAGTCGACGATGGACTGGACGAGCTTTCCCTCCCCTTCTTCGAGAATTCCTTCCTGCTCGCCGACGTCGATGTAAGCCTGCACTTCCTCGTCCGTGACTTCTTCATCTTCGCTGGTCTGCTCCTCCTGCCGGGTCCGGCGGCTGAGCAGCATGCGCAGGGGAAAGAGGAAGGGCCAGAACAGGTAGTAGAAGAGATACGAGATGGGGATGATGGTGCGAAGCGAGAACTCCGCGACCGAATCGGGGAGCAGAGCCAGGATGACTTTCCAGACCACGGCGATCAGGGCCCAGAGCACCGAGGCCATGACCCCGGCCGTCATGAGTCCCCTCTCCGAGAACGCGATCACAGTGAAGCCAACCGAAGCGGCCAGGGCCACCTGGAGCAGGGCGCCCGTGATCAGCGAGAAGTGGAGTGGGCTGTATTGGAACCAGCGGCTGGCTTTCTCGAACTGGGGATCGGCTCCGCTCCATCTCCTGAGCCGGACAGGATTCAGGTGATGGGCGAAGTATCTGGCGGCGTCGAAAAGAAGGAACAGGATTCCAAAGCAGACGGCCAGAAGGATCGATTGCGAATAGAGGATTGCACTACCCATGCGAATAAGAGGCGGTCATTGTACCCGGGCAGGGAGCGGAACGGAGGAGGCGCGGCTTCTCATCTTCGAAGTCATTGATTGTTAGTGAGTTACACAATACGTGCCGACTCCTGACCCATCGAGCCAATTCGATTGCTGAGGGGTCCTGGAGACTCGATCAGTTGAGAAAAAGAGCGATCAGTGCCGCGAGAATGGACACTTTCATCAGCATCTCAGCCCGCCGATGGAGCCGCTTGAAGCGCTCCCCCGGCCCAGCCTCTTCCGCCCTGCTCATGGCGATGGCACCCTCGAGATAGAAAATCTCGTAAAGGACTGCGAAGGCCATGACCCCGATCGCCAGCCAGCGAACCAGCATCCAGGTCCGGACCACCGACTGGGCAGCCCCGTTCTCCCACGCCATGAATTTCACGGCGGCGGCTCCGATGACCGCGGCCAGAGCGACCAGCCGGACTCGGGCAAACGTTCGAAGGATCGATCCGAACATTTCCCCAGCCTCCGGCCGCGGAAGCACGCGAAAAAGACGGGGCGCAACCAACGCACCGAGGGCGATGGCGCCGCCAATCCAGAAGGCCAGACCCAGGTTGTAGAAGAGCGCGACGATCAAGTAGGCCCAGTTCGGCATGCCCAGAGTTTATACAAGTGAGCGGACATTCCGATGTCCGGCCGGGACGGAGGTGATCGGATTCGCCAGCGCGGACTCCCGGCGGGCGAGACGCCCGCGTACCACGGACGGGACGTCCGCGCTCCGGAGAGCTGGCCTCCGGCCCGCCAGGAGTCGCCTGGGATCAGCAAGGTAGTCTGGCATCTGGTTTTCACGGATGGTTCCGGTTGTGGAACACTCTGCCGCGCGAGCAGGTTCTCGAAGGCGTGCTTCGGACAGACAGGAGAGTCAGATGATCGGAACGCTCACGCTCTTCGCAACACTCCTCTTTCACCCGCCCGTCAAGGTGCTCATTCTCAAGTCCGGGCACCGCATCGAGATTCAGGGGGACGTCCTTGAACAGCGCGACAGAGCGGTGTTCCGGAATCTGAGCGGCGTCACCTACTCACTTCCCCTGGCCGAGATCGACATGAAGGCCACGCTGGGAAAATCGATTCCTGCTGCGGAACAATCGGAAAGCAGCGAAGAGAGCGAGAAGTCCTCCAAAAAAATCAAAGTGAGTGAGAAGGAGAAGAACGAGCTCCTTGAGAAACTCTCCCGCAATCACTCCGGTCAGGCCCCGCCCACTCCCGCAACCCCTTATCCGTCACGCACGCCCGTGCCTGAATCGACGACGGAAAGACGAAACAGCGGAGAAGAAGACGTGTGGCGTGACAGAGCGCGGAATGCCAGAGACCGGGTGCGCGCAGCCGAGGACCGCTTGCAGACCCTCGTGGAACAGGAAGAGCGGCTGGAGATGCAGGTTCGAGCCTTGATGGGCGTGTCCGGGGGCACAGAGGGATTCGCGTTGCTGGTCAATCAGCTCGAAGACACACGGAGCCTGGTCGGCTATGCGCGTGACGGAGTCGCTGATGCCCAGCGAGCGCTGACCTCACTGCACGAGGAAGCGCGCGTGAAAGACATCCTCCCCGGATGGCTACGGTAGCGGACCAAACGTCTCGTAGAAGATCCGGTCGGCGGGAACGCTGAATTTGGCGGCCAGCCCTTTGACGCGTCCCAGAAAGTCCTCGAATCCAGCGGCCATGATCGTCGAAGCGGCCAGCGCCTCCCGTTGCGCCTCCAGAAGTTTGTCCATGGGGCCACGTTCGTAGCGTATCGATCCGTTTCGTGCCATGGGCTCAAAGTCGGCGGCGTAAAGGACCACGTCCCCGGCTGGCTCGTAAAGCACCGTGATGGCTCGCTGGTCCCGCTCAGCTCGGAGGTGGAGGACGATGCTTCGCACCGGGGCAATTCCTGTGTCGCCGGCGATGAACAGGAGGTCTTTCGACTCGTTCGGAACCATGAAAGAACCGTGTGGACCGTCTACCTCCACTGACTGGCCGACCTTGAGATTGCGAAGCGTCTGCGATCCACGCCCCTTTCCGAGGCGGATGCACAGCTGGATGGCGTCGGGGCGCTCCTGGGCCGAGGCGATGCAGTAGGCTCGGGTGACATCGTCGGACAGACGGAGATTGACGTATTGGCCCGCGACGAAAGGCATCCCCTTTCGATCGAACTCCATCGTAATTTGAATTACGTCCGGACCCAGAGGCTTGAGCTCACTGATGCTGGCGTTGGACATTCGAATCACTCCTTCCGGTTCAACAGTTGACGGTTGTCGGTTGACGGTCCGGCGGCCTCGGGGCGGAAATGACGGGCCTGGAGAACTTTTTCACGAGATTGGGATCTGAAGCAACGACACCGTATGCGCGTCAAAGATCCCTCGCTCGACGCTCGGGATGACACATCGCGCATTGGTTCGCCAGGTCTCGACTCCCGACCACCGACCACTGGCTACCGACCACAGCTACTGACCACCGACCACCGACTACTGACCACCGCCTACCGACCACCGACTACCGACCACAGCTACTGACCACCACCTACCAGCTCCCCGCCTTCACCAGCTTCTGAATCCTCTTGAGGATGCGTTCCTTCTTGATGCCGCGGAGGTAGTCGACGAAAAGAGTTCCGTTCAGATGGTCGATCTCGTGGCAGACGGCGCGGGCCATCAGTCCCTCGGCAGTCATGACCTGTTCCTGCCCCTTTCGGTCGAGGTAGCGGACCTTGAGTTTCTCCGGCCGGGTGACGATCTCCACGAAGTCGGGAATGGAAAGACATCCTTCTTCTTCAGTGATCTCCCCTTCTGAGTCGAAGATCTCGGGATTGATGAAGGTGTGAACCTGCGCGGGATCCTCTCCAACGGTCAGGTCGATGACCATCAATCGAACAGCGACCCCCACCTGATTTGCGGCCAGGCCAACTCCCGGCGCGGCGTACATGGTGTCGATCATATCGTCGATGAGTTTCTGGAGTTTGTCATCGATCTCCGATACGAGCTGGGCTTCCTCCCGCAGGACCGGGTCGCCGTACTTCCTGATCTCGAGAACAGACATCGCTCAACCTTTTTTCAGATTTTCGATCATGGCTTCGACGGTCTGGCTGGCCCGCCGCTTGTAGAAGTCATCCAGGGTCGTGCGGACATTGGGATGCTTGGCGATGACCTTGTCCAGCTTGTCCTTGTCCAGGCGCAGAAGTTCGGAATGTTGAGATGCGGTGATCGTGGCCGTTCTCGGTTTTCCCGTCAACACACTGACTTCTCCGAAAAAATCCCCTTCGCCAAGACTGGCCAGGTAGACATGTTCGCCTCTGGTTCCCTGTGTGTAGACCTTCACCTCACCGCTCACCACGACATACAGCGACGACCCGGTCTCCCCTTCGGTGATGATGATGTCTCCCTCATCGAATTGCTGGAGCACCATTTCCACAATCACGGCCTCCCGCTCGGCATGAGCAAGCTTCTCAAAAAGCGGGCTCTTGGGCAGGACCCGCGCGGCCTCTCGGGCTCTGGGCACCGGCGGCGCGACCGGCTCGTCCTTCTGCCGCAGCTTCTCCGACTTCTTGCGGACAGCGATGGCTTGAACGATCAACCCGTTGTCGTCGTAGTATTTCGAGGTTTCTTCGTAACGTCTGAGCGCTTCCTCGATCTGGCCCGCGCCGGCCAGAGCGTCGGCGAGCTGAAGCCGGATCCGCACGTTGTTCGGATACTTTTCGATCTCGGTGGTCAGAAGAGGAATTGCCCTGACGTAGTCCTTCCGGGCCATGAGCGATGCGACGGTTTCAGTTTCCTGGTTCACGCGCCTCATGATCCAACAGCCGTCTGGTTTGTGCAACGAGAAACGACCGGAAGGTTAGAGGTTGCAAGTGAGAAGGTTGCAGGTTGCAGGTTAAACGGGTGCAAGGTTCCAACCTGCAACCTCTCGACCTGCAATGATTCGTTTCAGTACTTGATTCGTTTCAATTCGATCTTCGCACTTGAGGCGGGCGTCGAGTAGGGATACCTCTCAACAAGCTGCTGAAAGGTCGTTCGCGCCAGCGAGAGGTCACCGAGTTTGGCGTAGGCCAGACCGATCTTGAGCATGGCGTCGGGAGCTTTGTTCTGCTGGGGATATTCGCTGACAATCCGTCTGTAGTAGCCCATGGCAGCGGCGAAATCGTTCTTCACGAAATGGGTCTCTCCCAGCCAGTACAAGGCGTTGTCAGCGAGTTCGCCAGACGGGTCGGCCTCGAGAATCTGGAGAAATACTTTCCGGGCATCCTCAACCCGATTCTGCCCGTACAACGTCAGCGCCCGTCGATACTCGTCGGCGATGTTCGCCCCGCGAACGCTGTCGCTTCGGGCTGCAGTCGGAGTGGAGACCGGAACTGCTGTCCTGGTCGCGGCCGGCTGCGCTGCCTCGACGACCCGTGGCGCCGGCGCGCCAGCTTCGAGCATCTGCATCCTGGCGTTCACGACGTCGAGTCGATCGGTCAACTCCGCGACCCGGGCCTGAAGCTCCCGCACCTGAGAGTCGGTGGGAAAGGCTGGAGGAACGACCGGAACCGGCTCTGGCGGCGGAGTGCTCGAGCAGGCGGTCAGGAGAATCGCCAGACTCGAAAAGGCGACGACGCCCAGCCGTATCTTCATACCTTGGTTTGTTCGAGCCTCGATTTGGCCCGTTTGGCGAAGTCGCTCTCCGGGAACTCCGAGATGACCCTTTCAAAGTACAACCGGGCCTCGCCGGAGCGGCCCAGGGCATCGAGCGCTGTGGCCAGGTCGAAGAACGTGGCGTCCCGCTCGACGTAATCGGGAAAACGGTCGACGATGTTGTTCAGCCTGATCACGGCGGAATCGTGCCGTCCCCTCTTCATGTAGAAACGGGCGATGACGTGCTCGTGTTTGGCCAGGCGGTCGTAGGCCTTGCGGAGTTTCTCCTCGGCTTCAGGGCGATGAGTGCTGCCGGGATAGGCGCCGATCATCTCCTTGAACTTCTCGACTGCCTCATGAGTCTTGGTCTGGTCGCGATCCGGCCGCTCCATCTGCTTGTAAGCCACGTTGGCGATCTGAAGCATGGCGTAGTCGGCAAACTCGCTTCCAGGGTAGCGATTGATGAAGTCGCGATACTTGTACTGAGCCTCGACCAGGTTCACCACATCACCCTGCTTGAAATAGCTGTCGGCAACGCGCAGAAGGCTCCGGCGGCCCAGGGGATCGTTGGGGTAGTTCTCATACACGTGGGAGTAGAAGGTCCGGGCTCGGTTGAACTTGCGGTCCACCATGAGCTTCTCGGCCTTCTCGAAGGCCTGTTCCTTGGTGAGATTGACCAACTCCGGGTCGATCACCGGCTTGAAGGTCTTGGTCTTGCTGCTGCAGCCGATGGCCACAGCGAGAAGAAAGATCATGATGAACAAACGCTGGATCACGAGTGACCCGACGGCCGGCGCAAACCCGGGCGGCAAGCTCGAGCTTCTGTAAAAGAATTTCGATTTCAATCAGTTCCTCCGCTTACACGAGGTAAGACGTCGCAGCAACTCTCAAGTCACGTATCGCCCCGGCCCGATCCTCCCGCCCGAAAACCGCGGTTCCGGCCACCAGGATCGTGGCACCGGCTCGCGCGACCTCTCCGGCGGTTCCTGCATCAATCCCGCCGTCTACTTCGATTGCCGGGCGTGGCACTCGCTTCTCGTCGGCCATCCGCGTGACCCTGCGAATCTTGTCGACGACCTCGCTGATGAACCGCTGACCGCCGAATCCGGGATTCACGGTCATCACCAGAATGTAATCACAGAAAGCGATGAGATCGCTCAGCAATTCCGCCGGAGTTCCGGGATTGATGGCCACCCCGGCTTTGGCACCTCCGGCCCTGATCATGCTCAGCGCACGGTGAATGTGAGGATCGGCCTCCAGATGCACCGAGATCATGTTGGCCCCGGCCGCCAGGAAGTCGTCAATAAAGTGCTGAGGATTCTCGATCATCAGGTGGCAGTCGAAAGGAACCTCGGTGGTCCGTCTCAGCGCCTTCACGATTCCCGGTCCGATGGTCAGATTCGGCACGAAGTGCCCATCCATGACGTCGAGATGGATGAGATCCGCCCCTCCTTTCACCACGGACTGAACCTCTTCACCGAGCCGGCTGAAATCAGCGGAAAGTATCGAAGGAGCGATGCGGATCGTCATTGCGGTGCCTGTGTGGTCGTCGTGGCCGGCGGAGGCTGGTCGGCAGGAGCATCGGCCGGTGCCGCCGTCGCGGTCGTTTCCGCCGCTCCCTCTTCCGCGCCGTCGGGTGGTTCTTCGGCCAGAGCGTCCTGCTTGCTTACGACAACTGTGATCGGATCTCTCGAGGAAATAGGATAACCCGGGATCGGATACTGGCGGATGATGATGCCGTCGGTGATGCCCGGGTAGCGCTCGAACTTCACGTTGGAAATGGTCAGATTCCGAATCTCCAGGGTAGGCCTGACTTCAATAAGCGGGCGGTCGATGAGGTCAGGCATCACGTAGGTGGGTCCCGGTCTCAGGAACCCCACCAGAAGTGAGATCGGGGTCTGGCCGGAGACTACGGTTCCGCGCGGAGGATCTTCGGAGACGATTCCCGCTGTAGTCGGATGATCGAAGTAAGCGAGATTTCCGAGCTTGAGATTGCGCTGGCTGAACCGGAGAAGTGCTGTCCGCGGTGACTGCCCGGTCAGGTCGGGAACGCTCAGAACGAGCGGGCCCAGGCTCTGGCCAACGAACAGGCGGGTTCCTCGCTTGACCAGCGCCCCTGCAGCCCGGTTCTGCCAGACCACGGATGCGGGGGGCACTCGGTCGGAATTGCGGTCATTGGCATTGTCCACGACCAGAATCAGACCGCGGTCTGAAGCGATCCCCCTGGCCGCGGGCAGAGATCGTCCGACAAGATTGGGAGTTTCGACTGACTTTCCACGGACGAAAAAACTGAACCAGAAATAGCTGCTGAGCCCGAAGGCGGCGAAGAGGACAAAAACGAAGATCATCGTCCCGAGGCAGCTTCGAATCTTCATCGACGGTCCGGCGTCCCCTGCTGAGAACGTTCGGCGTCGTACTCGGCCTGATCGAACCTTCGCTCGTCGCTCCGCACCACATAAAGAGGAATCAGGGCCTCGGCCCAGACATCCTCGACTCGCGCCGCAAAAATGAACTGCAGACTGTCCTTTGCTTCCTGAGGCACATCGACGAGATCCCGCTCATTGCCGATCGGGAGAATGACTTTCTTCAGGTTGGCACGGTGTGCGGCCAGAACCTTCTCCTTGATCCCGCCAACCGACAGAACCTTTCCGCGCAAAGTGATCTCGCCGGTCATGGCCACATCGTGACGAACGGGTTTCTCGCCCATGACCGAAGCAATCGTTGTGGCGATGGCCACGCCGGCCGAGGGCCCGTCTTTGGGGATGGCGCCGGCGGGAAAGTGAATGTGAATGTCATGCTCGGCGAACACCCTGTCGTCGATATCGAGATCGTGGGCCTTCGATCGTACATAGGAGTAAGCGGCCTGGACAGATTCGCGCATGACGTCGCCCAGCTGACCCGTGACCGATGTCCGTCCCGAACCGGGCATGCGCGTGGCTTCGATGAACATGATCTCGCCGCCGGTGGAAGTCCAGGCCAGACCGGTGGTCACGCCCACTTCCGGGCTGCGCTCGGCGAACTCGTGCTCAAAAGTCGGAAGCCCGAGGTAACTTTCCAGATCGGCCAGCTGAACCACAACGTCGATGACACCTTCGCCAGCAACTCGACGCGCAACTTTGCGCATGACCGTGGCCAGCTTCCTTTCCAGATTGCGCACACCGGCTTCGGCGGTGTACTCGCGGATGATGAGCAGAATGGCCTCATCCTGAAACTGCAGATGTGAGGCTTCCAGCCCGTGATCGAGGAGCATCTGCGGGATGATGTGCCTTTTGGCGATCTCCAGCTTTTCCCTCTCTGTGTAACCCGACAACCGGATCACTTCCATCCTGTCACGTAGCGGAGGAGGGATCATCTCCAGCATGTTGGCAGTGACAATGAAGAGCGTGTGCGAGAGGTCGAACGGAATCTCGACGTAACGGTCGACGAAGGCTTTGTTCTGCTGGGGATCGAGAACTTCGAGCAGCGCAGAGGCAGGATCACCGCGGTAATCCTTCCCGATCTTGTCGATCTCGTCGATCATGATCAGGGGATTGTTCACGCCGACCTGGATGTAGCTCTGGATCAGCTTCCCGGGCATGGCCCCGATGTAGGTCTTGCGATGCCCGCGGATCTCGGACTCGTCGATGACGCCTCCAACAGACATCCGCACGAACTTTCGTCCCAGCGCGTCCGCGATGGCCTGACCCAGCGACGTCTTTCCCACTCCCGGCGGTCCGGCGAAGCAGAGGATAGGGCCTTTGAGATTTCCTTTCAGTTTGAGCACGGCCAGGAATTCGAGAACACGCTCCTTGATCTTTTCCAGGCCGTAGTGCTTGGCGTCGAGGATCTCAGCCGCCTTGTCGAGATCGAGCCGATCTTCGGTTTTCGTGTTCCATGGCAACTGCAGCACAGTGTCGAGGTGGCCCTTGATGACGGCGTAGTCTGAGGACGCCGGCGAGAGAATGGCCATCCGGCCGATCTCGCGCTTGAGCTGCTCGGTCGCTTCGGGTGGAATTCCCAGAGCATCGACCCGCTCCCGATAGGTTTCAGCTTCCCGCTCCGAGGTATTCGTCTCGCCCAGCTCTTCCTGGATCACGCGAAGCTGCTCGCGCAGGTAGTTCTCGCGCTCCCGCCGGTTGATGGAGGACTGAATCTGTTTCTGAACGTCGCGATCGACGGTGGCCTTGCCGAGGTCGCGCTGGATGTACTCGATGAGCTGTTCGATGCGTTCTATGGGGTTCACCGTCTCCAGAAGATGCTGCTTCTCCTCGAGAGAAAGGTTTACGAACGTGGCCAGAAGGTCGGCGAACTGATCCGGACCCTCGTTCAGGTTCATCTGCAGAATGTTCAGAAGTTCGCTGGAATACTTCGTATCGCTCTCAACCAGTTTCTCGAACATGGACAGCGCTCGGGCCATGAGCGTGCTGACTTTGACGTTCTTGGGAACCGGCGGAGGGATGACTTCCCTGACTTTGGCTTCGAAGTAAGGATCGAACTGGATCATCTGCACCAGTTCAATGCGCTGCCTGCCCTGGAGAAAAAGCTGATATCGATCGGCGGAAAGTGGCAGTCGCTGCACGATCGCCGCGAGAACCCCGATCTGGGAGAGGTCCTCTGGTTTCGGATTCTCCTTGTCGCCCGACTTCTGGCAGAACGCCGCAATCAGGTTCTGCTCTTCAGGAAGGCTCTTGAGAAGACGGACATTTCGATCGATTCCGACCTGTAGCGAGAGCACCCCGCCCGGGAACAGAACCGAGGAGACAAGCGGGATTACCGGCAGGCGGCTTGGGACGTCGACTTCGAGCCACTCGGATAGGTCCTGCTCGACCTCTTTTCCTTTTGTTGGCATCAGTTAAACCTGGTTCAGCTTATACTGCCTGAGGAAATCCGCGGGCACTAATATTGTAAAAAAGCGACCCTGAGTGCGCAATCTGTTTCGCGCGCACCTCCCACCTTCATGACCGAACCGATCACAGCCGAGCTCTTAGCCGATCCTGCGTACAAGAAGGTCGATCTTCATTGCCACAGCCGGTTCTCCGTTTTCAAATACTTCCGCCGGGCGAATACTCGCGACTGCTACAACCCGCCCGGGGATGTTTATCGCCTGGCCAAAGAGCGGGGCATGGCTTACGTCACGCTCACCGACCACGATTCCATCGATGGTGCGCTGTTCCTGTTGAACAAAAATCCGGACCTCGCTGATTTCTTCATCTCAGAAGAAGTGGAAACCTATTTTCCCGAGACCGGCCAGCGCATCCACATCGGCGCCTACAACATCAATGAAGAGCAGCATCGCGAGATTCAGCGCCTTCGTCCGAACATTCGTGAGCTGGTCCCCTATCTCAAGTCCCAGCGAATCATCTTCGCCGTCAACCATCTCTTCCAGAATTACCGGATGAAGAACGTTGCGGCCCGTTACATCCAGGAGATGATCGAGATGTTCGACGTCTTCGAGGTGATGAACGGAGCCATGGCTTCGTTTCACAACAAGATGGTTCGGCAGCTCGTCACCACGGTGCGCGAGCGGGGGCGGAGGATTTCCATGGTGGGCGGCTCGGACGCGCATACGCTCAAGCACGTGGCCAAGGTCTACACCGTCACCAAAGCCGACTCCATGGCGCAGATGCTGGAAAACGTCCGCAAGGGGGAGTGTTTCCCCTGGGGAGCCGAGATGCGTTTCCGCGATCTGCTTGCGGACATTTATCTTCTGATCCTCGCCTACAACGGGGATGCGCGAGCGGACCTGTACTCCAGCGAGTATTCGAGTTCGGATAAAACGATTCAGCTGGTGGGACGGCTGGCCAGCATTCCTACGGCCATCTCCGGCCTTCCGGCGGCCATCACGTCCCTGAACTACCTCAAACAGATCGTTGTCACGCGTGGGATCTCGTTGCGCTTCGCCAAGCTGGTGGAGGAGATCCGCTTCGAAGAGACGACGCGGTCAGAACGCGACTGAAAGTCCGCCGATGTAGCGGCGGGTCAACTGCCCGGTACCGTTGATGTCGATCAAAAACGGCGAATTCACGGCGCGCGCGATCTCCAGACCGAGAAGCAGCCGGAGGTCCAGCGGGAGATGCAGGGATTGACCCATTCGCAAGTTCATGCGCTCGCTCTC
>Ga0180121_10000516_pt1 | contig 16361 bp, 14 predicted proteins | sample AntDrymUQ5402106_2_FD_129676 | JGI IMG/M metagenome (GOLD analysis project Ga0180121, IMG submission 129676) | Polar desert sand microbial communities from Dry Valleys, Antarctica - metaG UQ540 (21.06) (version 2) (version 2) | ecosystem: Environmental > Terrestrial > Soil > Desert | place...
CCGCGACGAGTTCCGCGGCCGCCGGCCGCCGTGGCACTCGGCGGTGCGATGGCTCTGGTTCAACGAGGCATTCGACCACCTGCAGCGCATCGGTGTGCCATCGGCCGTGGTCCGCTACGAGGACCTCGTCCACGACCCGCAGCCGCAGCTTCGCAAGGCGGCCGGGCTCTTCGGCGAGGCCCTCTCGACCGACGACTTGGCGTTCATCCACGATGACGGCATCGACTTCTCGGCGGGGCACATCGCGTCGGGAAGTCGATGGCGCATGAGCTCCGGGCGCATCCCGCTGCGCGAGGACATCGAGTGGGCCTCGAAGCTCAGCCAGCGCGACTGGCGAACCGTGACCGCGATCACGCGCCCACTGTTGCGCCGTTACGACTACCGGATAGGCGGCCCGTTGCACGAGGCGCCGCGGTGACGGCCGTTCGTCTTCCGCGGCTGATCTGCAGCTCGGTGATCCGCTCGGTGCACCAGGGCGAGAGTCACGGCGGCGTTTACCTCGTCGATCTGCACACGGGCACCGCGGAGCGCATGATCGACTGGTCCGACGACGCGATCGACTGGGAAGGTCGCGGAGGCGATCGCGGGCTCAGAGGCATCGCCTTCCACGACGACAAGGTGTACCTCGCGGCGAGCGATGAGGTGTTCGTCTACGACCGGGATCTCCGCCGGGCCGGGTCGTTCCGCAACCGGTACCTCAAGCATTGTCACGAGATCAACGTGTCGGGTGATCGCCTCTATCTCGCCTCGACCGGGTACGACTCAGTGCTCGAGTACGACCTGACCGCGCAGACCTTCTCCCGCGCGTGGATGCTCCGCTACGGTCCCTCGGCCAAGCTCGTGAAACGGCTCGGCCAGGCGATCGAGCGACGCCCGCGGCCTCGGTACCGGCAGTACGATCCCACCGGCAACGACGGTCCCGGCCCCGCCGACACCACCCACATCAACAACGTGTGGCCCCACGAGGGCGCGGTCTACGCGTGCGGCACGCGGCTCGGCACCATCTGGAAGATCCCGCTCAGCGAAGGATCGAGCGCACGCGCGAGCGCGTTCGCCACGGTCCCCTACGGCACGCACAACGCGCGTCCGTTCCGCAACGGCGTGCTGTTCAACCACACGGCGAGCGATCACATCGTCTATGCCGATCGTTCGGGTGTGACCCGCGCATCGTTCGCGCTCCCGGACTACCCGAGGGAGGAGCTCGAGCACGCGGACCTGCCGGGCGACCTCGCGAGGCCCACCTTCGGCCGGGGCCTCACGGTCCTCGACGATGCGATCGTGATCGGAGGCTCATCGCCGGCGACCGTCACTGCCTTCGACCTCGAGACCACCGACCGGCTCGCGTCGGTCACCATCACGATGGACGTGCGCAACGCCGTTCACGGGCTCGAGGTCTGGCCCTTCGACGGCCCCGTCCCCTGATCGCCGTCGGGCTCATCCGGCGGCTCCAGCAGCACTTCGGCAACCGCCTCCGCAGCGTCCTCGGCGGCTTCCCCACGGCGACCGTGAGGGCGCAGGTAACGGTAGAGCTCGCGTGGATCCAGGTGCAGCGGGGTCCAGATGCCGAGCCGGCGCCGCACGAGCGTGAGCTGCATCGTGTTCTGCAGCACCTGTGAGGCGGCCGTCACGCACGCGATGCCCACCGCTCCGAAGATGGAAGCCGCGACGATCCCTCCGGTGACGCTGACGGTGCCCGAGATCAGCGTGATGGTCATCATCGCCCGCTGGTGTCCGGTCATCATGAGCGTGACGCCCGCCGAGCCCGCCCACACCGCGTAGAGCCGGCCGCACGACAAGATCGCCAGTACCGGGTAGGCCGCGCGATAGGGGGCGCCGTAGAGCGTTTCCAGGATCCACGGGCCGCCGAGCAGGAACACCACGAGCACCCCCAACGCAGGGAGCCCGGCCAGCGACGCACCTGCCCTGAGTGCCTGTTCGAGCTGGCGCATCTTCCCCTGCGCGTGGAGCTCGGCGATGATCGGCGGTATCACCCCCGAGAAGATCACGAACGGGGCCACGACGAAGGTCACCAACCTCGCGGCGATGCCGTACTGCCCCACCACGTCCGGGCTCTCGAAGGCCCTGAGGATCAGCAGGTCCACGCCTGCCCCCAGCATCAAGATCGCGAGGTTCGTGACCCATAGAGGCCGGGCGACGCCGAACATCTCCGCGCGCGAAAGCTCGCCCGCGCCCCGCAGGCCTCGCAGCATCCGGAACAAAAGGAACGCGGCGCACCCCACGGCGAGTGCGACCCCTGATGCCGTGAGGGCCGCCAGGAACGCGGGCCCCACGTCGGCTCGTGTGACCCAGACCACGCCGAACGCGATCGAGGCGGCCGCGTTCGTGAACACCTGGTCCAGCATCGTGGCGGGGGCGAACCGCTGAAGCCCGCGGAACGATTCGACGAACAAACCCTGCAGCGCGAGCGCGACCGTCCACCCGGCGATGACCGGCATCATCGACGCGAGCCGGGGGGAATGGAACACCTGCTCGGCGACCAACCGACCGAGCCCGAGCGCGATGACCGCGGCAACGACCAGCGCCCCGATCGTGCCGTAGCGCAGCGCCATGCGGATCGCGGCCCGTGCCCGGCCGGGCTCGTTCGCGCCGATCGCCGATGCTGCGAAGCGAACGGTCGCCCGGTCGAGGCCGAGCTGGGCGACCGCGCCCCCCAGGAAGGCCATCGTTGCTGCCGACAGGTAGTCGCCGACCTCGGACTGCGTGAGGATGCGAGCTGCCAGGACGCTGACTGCGACACCCAGCACGAGCGTGCCGATGCGGGCGCCGAAGACCCACGCCGAGCCCTGCAGCAGCCGGCGGCGCACCGACCTCAGCGTGAACGCCGGCGGTCCGCTACCAGTCGTCATCGTCGTAGAACGCCCTCCACACGGGGTCGGTGCCTTCGCGGATGCGGGCGATCTGTGCGGCATCGAGGCGACGCTTCCATGCGGTGATGGCCTTCGCGCTGTCGCGCCGGTGCGAGGCCGGGTCGGTCGTCTCCTGCGGGTTCCCGGCTCCTGAGTGCTCGCGCACGACCCGCTCGACCTGATCGGTCCACGTGAGGTCGAGCCGTCCGTACAGATCCCGGAAGCACTGCACGGCATCGCGGGAGAGATCCTCGTGCCGACGGAAGATCCAGTCGGGTCGAGCGACGCGGAACCTCGCGATCTGCTCGTGGATCACGTTCCAGAGCAGGATCGATTGCTCGAGCGGCGGCTGTTCGGTCTCGGCGAACCTAGAGATCTCGTCGGCCCTGCCCGCGAGCAGGTCTCGCATCATGAGCGGCTGCGCGAGGAAATCCTCGAAGGGGTGACGGAGCTGCTTCGAGAGCAGGCTGTTCGTGAACGCGGCGGGATGCCTGATCAGCACGACCACGCGCGTGTCGAAGGTGTCGGCGATCCACTCCGACGAAAACAATGCGATCGGATCCTTCAGCAACGGAACCGGATGCGATCGACGGCGCGTGATCACCGTTGCCCAGTCCCGGGCGAAGCGCCCCAGGTCCTTCGGCGTGCGCGTCGCCCGCAGCTCCGCCGCGGGGTGGTAGCGGTAGTCGAGCATGTCGCGCACCGGCCCACGGAAGGCGGCCTCGTTCTCCTCGATGACGTACTGGAACCACCGATCGAACGGCGCCGGGCAGATGCCGGGGCGCGCGAGCGGGCTGAAGGGCTCCCAGATGTAGGCGACACGGGGATCGGGCGAGGCAGCCAGCATCTCTCCGACCCATCCCGTGCCCGACCGGTGGGAACCGGTCACGAGGATCGGACGGCGGTCGGGCATGCCGGTGAGGTTACCGGCTCGACCCCGCCCGCCCGGCCCCGCCGTCAGGCAAGCCGCTTGCGGAAGGAGTCGTCAGCCCCCATGCGCTTGAACGAGTTCAGCGCCGACGTCGACGAGTCGAGCAGATAGCTGCAGTCGGTGCGCTCGTTGTTGTATGAGAACCCGACCACCTCGGGCCACTTCTTGATCGTGGCGCGTGCGTCGGCGATCCAGTCTGCCTTGAGACCGGTGCCGCCCTCGGTACACCCGACCTCGACCATGTAGAGCTTCTTGCCGCGGCTCCGAGCGAAGCTCCTGGCGGGGGTGAAGGTCTGGTTGAACGACTTCCACTGCGAGCTGCAGCCGCCGCGATTGTAGCCGTCGACGCCGAGCAGGTCGTAGCGGCGGGGAAGGTACTGCGCGGCCTGCCCGGCGTTGTAGGTCGCTGCCGTGAGCGTGACGATCCACGTGGCCTTGCGCACCCCCACGTTGCCGAAGATGCGATGGATGCGATCGTAGGCGGCGCGGAAGTCCGCAGGCTCGCCCTCGCGCTCGGGCTCCTTGTGGAAGGTGATGAACGTGTCCCACCCGGCCCCACGAAGCGACCGGGCCTGCTGCGTGATCCATCGGTCCTGTCCGCCGCCCGCGATCTCCTTCCACAGGTTGTTGCCGCCGATGTTGCCGTTCCAGCCGAGGATCGGCTTGTGTCCGGTGCTCACACCCCATCGGGTGAACTTGTTGACCAGATCGTTGTTCCAGGGGAAGCGGTGATGGATGGTGCCGAACCGGCGACCCACCTTCTTCTCCAGGGCGCGAACCGCATCCCACGGTTCCTGGTTGCCGGTCGGCTGGGCCAATGACCCCCACCACCGTGCGCGAGAACGTGCATCGGCGGGCATGTCACCGAGCCCGTAGACCGAGAGGCCCATGGCGGCGGCGCCGACGGCCGCTGAGCGCTTGATGAAATCGCGCCGGCCCAGACCATGCTCCGTAACTTCGTGCTCGCGTTCGATGCGATCCTGCATAGTCTCCTCCGTCTAGACCGGGATGGTGTTGCGTCTCACCCTCTGGAAGCTTCTTCGGCACGAGAGGGGGATGCGCTGAAGGAACGCTTCCGGCATTTCTGAGCCCGGTCGCGTTCGGTCTCGGCGGAGGTCTACGTCGTCTGCGGTCGGACGCGAGGAGAGGCGGGCAGCGTGCGAAGCGTGGTGGCTCGGGAGGCTCGACGACGCCGTGCCGGACGGCGGGTCGTCTTCGCCTCGGCCTTCGCGGCGGCGGCGATCACGTGCATCTCCGACGCCGTGCGGGGTGCGAACAGGCGCGTCACGGTGCGTACGCGCCGCACGAGGAAGATCACGAGGCGCCTGAGCGAACCGTTCGACGTGTCGGGCGGCGCCAGGTCGGCGGTCATCGTCGACCCGAGATCCGCGTTGCGGACGGGCAGGAAGAGCAGAGGAACGAGAAGGATGAAGTCGCCCAGCTGCTGACGCATATGGCCCCCTCGCCATCCCCTCGATACGTCGAAGCCTCGTCGGCGTGCTCGATCTCCGACGAGGTTGCGGCCCACCCTAGCAGACGATCGGCCGGTGATAGCGTAGGGCGGCGGGAGTACGACACCGCTCGCACCCGCCGGCTCTCGGCCCCGATCGGGAGCGCGCTCGGGTCCGCCACAAGCCGACCCGGTCAAGCCACGCCCTTGTGATGCCGACGATACGGTCGAACATGCAGAAGATGACGTCCCCTACGACACAGGCTGCCGGCGGCTCACGGGCCACCATGTTCGGCATCGTGACACCGACCCTCAACGCCGAGACCTACCTCGAGGCGACGCTCGAGTCGATCTGGAGCCAGGTGTGCGACGACGTCGTGATCGATCACGTGCTGGTCGACGGAGGATCGACCGATCGCACGGTCGAGATCGCGAAGGACTACCCGACCCGAGTGGTGGTGTCGTCCGACGATCAGGGCATGTACGACGCGGTCAACCGTGGCCTCTCGATGGTCGACGGCTCGATCGTGGGGTACCTGAACGCCGATGACGAGCTGACTCCCGGCGCGCTCGCGACCGTCGCCGGCGCCTTCGGCAACCACCCCGACGCGCAGTGGCTCATGGGACGCCGCGAATACGTCGACGGTTCCGGATCGCTCCTCGCTCCGCTGCAGCCCGTCGCCTTCACGCTCGCCGAGTATGTGAGCATGGGGTGGTCCCACGTGCCACAGGAGTGCACATGGCTGCGCCGGGAGCTGTTCGATCGGGTCGGTCCGTTCGACGTCAGCTTCCGCAACACCGGTGACTACGACATGTTCGCCCGCTGCCGAGCCGTCGCCGCGCCGCTCATCATCTCCGACACGTTGGGCAGGTTCCGCCTGCATGGCGACCAGCTCTCGTACAGTCCCGAGGTCATGGCCCGAGAGAGCGCCCGAGTCAGAGAAAAGAACGGAGGGTCCGATCGGTGGACCTGGATCCGCGGGCGCTACCTGAGCCTGCGCGTGAACGCTCGGAACCCGCGATTCCTGCTCGCCAAGAAGACGGGCAAGATCTCGTTCATCGTCAAGTGACCACCGACGAGCGGGCAGGACCGACGGCCGACGCGACAGAGGGCGTCCAGCCGATCTTCCTGCTCTCGATGCCGCGATCGGGGTCGACGCTCGCCCAGCGCGTGCTGGCGGCTCATCCGGACGTGTCGACGGCGGCGGAACCCTGGCTGCTGCTCCCCCACTCCTACGCCCTGCGCCGCCACGGGATGGCCGCCGAGTACACACAGCCGGTGGCCGCTCGGGCCATCGGGGAGTTCATCGAAGGGCTTCCCGACGGCGAGCAGGACTACTGGAACGCACTACGCGGATTCGCCCTGGAGCTGTACGGCAAGGCGTCGACGCCTGGGGCTCGGTACTTCCTCGACAAGACACCCCGCTACCACTTCATCATGCCCGAGCTGCTCCGCATGTTTCCCGACGCCAAGATGATCTTCCTCTGGCGGAACCCGCTCGCGGTCGTTGCGTCGATCTGCGAGACGTGGACGCGCGGGCGTTGGACCGTCGACCGCTGGAAGAGCGACCTCGACGGCATCATCGATCTCGTCGACGCGTACCGAGGACTCAGCGAGCGAGCTATGGCCGTGAACTTCGAGTCCCTCGTCGCCGACCCCTCGGGCACCTGGCCCGGCCTCTTCGAGTGGCTCGGCCTCGATTTCGACCCCGATGTGCTCATGACGTTCTCCGGTGTCAAGCTCCAGGGGTCGATGGGCGATCCGACGGGTGTCGAAGCCTACGAGCGGCTCAGCACCGAACCACTCGACAAATGGAAGCGGCAGCTCGGCAGCCCATGGCGGAAGCGCTGGTGCGTCGCCTGGCTGGAGCGCATCGGCGCCGAGCGCCTCGCGGTCATGGGGTACGAGCTCGATGTGCTGCTTGCCGACTTGGAAGCGCTGCCCTCACGCCCGCGCCTGCTCGCCTCCGACGCGATCCACGGCGGCTACTGGTGGTGGGCTCAGCGCCGCAAGCGCATCGCGTTCAAGCAGATGGCTCCTCGTCTTCGTCGGCACCCGCGGTGACCGACCTCGCCGTGGGAGCTCCCACCGACATCGCGATGGCGTAGAGACCGAAGACCACGGCTGACCTCGACGCTCCCGACAACACCGGGTTGAACGCCATCGCGACGAGGAACGCGTTCAACCCCACGAGGATCGCGCGCAGCAGGTCGGCGCGACCCTCGTCGCCGGATCGCCGGAACCGGTGGATACGTTGGATCAGGGTCGCCTCGGTCACGCCGATCCACCAGAGCAACAATCCGATGCCGAGCAACCCTCCCAGCGCGAGGAACAGCACGAAGTCGTTGTGGTACGGGAGCGCCTTGCCGTCACGGGAACGTTCGGCGACGGCATCACCCGAGAACACGCTGCCGACGAGCGGGGACTCCTCGAACCGGTCGATGCCCGCGGACCACAGATCGAGACGGCTGGCATTGGCGTTGGCCTTGTTGACCAGGTCGAAGTACCCGTTGGAGACCTCGACGCCCGCCTGCAGATTCGCCAGAGCGAAGACGGCGAACGTCACGGCCACCCCCCCGATGACGACCGACCGCAACGGCGTCGCGCGATCGGTCGTGAGGTACAGGGTGAAGGCGGTGATGAGCAGCACGACCACCATGGTCGCCGACGGATAGGTGACGAACACCACTGCCGAGAGGAACAGCTCGAACACGACGCGGCGGCGCTGCCCAGCCGCCGCCGCAGCTCCTAGTCCGAGGGCGAGGAAGGCGACGCTCGCATTCCGGTACTGCTGGTACTCGGAGAACGGAAGCACGTTGATGTTCACGAGCACGTTCATCACGATGTAGACGAGACCGACGTTCGAGAGCCACCGATGGATCCGCGAGACCTCCCGGGCGGTGGGCTCTCGCACCACGAAGAGGGCCAGCAGCCCGAGCGACATCGGAAGGAACACCGGCCGCGCCGTCTCTTCGGTGCCGAGCATAGTGAGACCGACGAGGGCTCCGCCGAGCCCCAGCACGAACATCAGCGCCAGCACGAGCTCGGACACGCTCGGTCGCCGCATGAGGAACGATGGCGATTGAAGACGGATGAGCACCACGACCGAGATCGGGACGAGCAGCACCACGTACCGGATCGGCCCGCCGGATTCCGCGTTCGGCCTGAAGGCTGCCATGCCTCGGTCGAGCACGTTGAAGACATCGACCACGCTGACCGACAGCAACACCAGGAACGCGCGGGCCAACCGGTAGGAATCGGTGGGCGGCTCGAGCGGAAGCTGCGAAGCCCGCGTCGCCTCCCGTGGGGCGCTCCGCACCAGGCTCATCGGGGCTTATCCGGATGAAGGCTTGCCCGAGGTGAAGCCTCGCGCGTCGTCAGGCACCTCGCTCCTGGTGCGCCGCCCGTTCGGGGCGACCGGCGCCCCCAGGGGCGGCGGTGGCACGGGGCGCGTGCGTGAGCTGGATGAACGCGGCTTGGCCGGCCGGGCGGCGCGGTCGTCGGGACCGTAGTACTGGTCGTAGCTCGCGTAGCCGAGGCTGGAACGCTGGATCGACGTGATGTTGTTGTACACGCCGCCCGCGATGTCGGCACCGGCCGTTCGGAGCTGGCGCACCGCATCCTCGAGGGCGGTGCGGTTGGAGATGGCCGGGTCGTGCACGAACAGGACCATGTCTGCGACCTCGGAGAGGATCGACGCATCGGCAACCGGCAGGGTCGGCGGAGCGTCGCAGATGATGATATCGGCGAGCCCACGCATGTCGTGGAACACCGCGGCAGCCTGCGGACCCGCGAGCAGCGCCACCGGGTCGTGGGGCACCTGGCCGCTGCGCACGATAGAGAGGTTGGGCACATCGGTACCGACCACGAGCTCTTCGATCGGGTTCGTTCCCTCGAGCGCTTCGCGAAGCCCGGGACCTTGCGGCACCCCGAGGAACCGCTCGGCGCGAGGCCGGCGAAGGTCGGCGTCGATCAGCAGGGTTCTGATGCCGGTCTTGGCGAGCACGACCGCCAGGTTCGCCGTGGTCGCGCTCTTGCCTTCGCCGGGAAGCGCGCTCGTCACCACGACGATGCCCACCGCCCGCTGCGACCGCAGGAACCGCACGTTGGTGGCGAGGGTGCGGTACGCCTCAGAGGCGGGGCCACCCGGGTGATCGCGGGAAACCAGCTCGGCACGATCACGGCTCGACCACCCCTCGACCGCCGGGATCATGCCCATCACCGGCGCCCCGATGTAGTCCGCGAGCTCGTCGCGCCCACCGACCCGGTTCGCCCGGACACCGAGCAGGACCGCGATGGCTGCTCCGAGCAACGATCCGACGATGAACCCGAAGATGGAGGCGACCGCGAGCCCAGGCCCGGAAGGCTTCTCTGGCGGAGCCGCCAGTTGCGGGATGCTGCCGCCCGTCGAGGTGCTGCCCCTGCTCTCGATCGCGGCGATCTGTTCGGAGTAGCTCGTGATCGACTGCTGGATCCTCAGGAGGTCGGCCTCCAGGCGGCCTATCTCCCCCGGACTCGAGCTTTTCGCGATCTGCCGCTGAACCGTGCCTGCTTCCTGGATGAGGCCGACGACTGCAGGCTCCACACCGGGAATGCCGTATAGCTTCTCTTCCAGCGGCTGGATGTAGGCCTGGACGAGCTCGGTGCTCGTCTCCTTCCGAGCGTCGAGGTACTCCTGCGCGAACGTGTTCGCGACACGCGCGGCTGTCTCGGGTGAGGACGCGGCGTACCCGATGTACATGATCGTGGCGTCCCGGACCGGCTCGACGGTCAATCCACGGATGAATTGCTGCGGTGTCGTGGTTCCTTCGAGCCCGAGCTCCTGGATGACGCGGGTCGCGACCCCCGTCGACCGGACCTGTTCCGCCTCGACGGTCAGGTCCGCATTGAACACGTCCGGGTTGCCCGTTGCGCCGGTGACTGAAGGATCGACCAGGGCCTCGACGATGACCTTGGCTTGTGCGTAGTAGACGGGTGGGCGCAGAGCCACGTAGGCTCCGGCGATCGCGGCCACGATCGTTCCCATGGCGACCACGGTCCACATGCGCGCCCTGACCATCTGCCAGTAGTCGCGGAGGTCGAGGATCCTGGTGGATTCGGACACGTGTCGATGCTCCCTGCTCAGAACGGCCCGTGTGACCGAACCGCCGGCCGGAGGGGCTCCCGTGTGGGTTGACCGGTCGAATGATACCGGAGGCCTTCTGCCGACGCCTCCATGCTTCGACCTATTTCCGCGGGATCGCAACATGTCGAACGTTCTAGTGCCTAGGGCGGTGCTGCACCTCCCGATGGTCGCGAACCGGCGTCCCCCTGTTGACCGTCGTTCCGGCGCTGTCGTACCGTCCCTCGAACGAGCGCGCCGTCCCCCCCGCCCGGTGATGTGCCGGGAGCGACCGCTCGATCGGCGCTGGAGGTCCACCAACATGGTCACACCCCCCGAGACGATGTCCACACACGACGAACGCGAGGCGACCCCGTTGCGCAGCGACGTCTGCGAGCTCTACCTGATCCGTCACGGCACGACGACGCTCAACGTGCAGAACCGATACCGCGGCCGCCGCGACGTGCCACTCGACGCCCAGGGGTGGGCCGACGCGGTCGACGCGGCCCGTGCCTTGTCGCCGACGGGTCTCGCCGCCGTGTACGCCGGTCCGCTGCGCCGCACCATCAACACGGCGCAGGTCATCGCCGACGAGTGCCGCATCCCCGACGTCCGCATCCTTCACGGGCTCGTGAACCTCGACTACGGCGAGTGGGAAGGCATGACGGCAGAGGAAGCCGCCATGTTCGACCCCGAGTCGTTCCAGCGGTACAAGCAGGCGCCCGAAGAGGCCGTGTGCCCCAACGGTGAGCGCCTGACCGATGCGCAAGCGCGCATGATCGAGGCGATCAAGCTCGTCGGCGAACGACACGGCGGAGAGCGCATCGCCGCCGTGACCCACGCGGTGATGATCCGTCTGGTGGCATCGAAGCTGCTCGACCTGCCCGGAGATCGCTGGCGCATCCCGGTCGGCCGCGGATCGCTCACGCGCTTCGAGGTGCAGAACGGGGAGATCCGCCTCGTGGGCATGCCCGCCGGCGACGACGTCGACTGAGGGCCTCGAGACCACCTCGCACGACGCGACGACCTACGACTTCGCGCTTCGCGATGGAGCCGTTCGGTCGATGGTTCAGCGATGCACCCGGCACTAGCCTTTCCTTCGACGTACCCCCTCGCACCTCACGACACCGCCGACCTCCCGACAGGAGGAACACCTGATGAACGGACGCTTCGTGCGCCGCGGGCTTGTGCTCGCCATGGCACTCGCTTCGCTCGCTGCCACCGCGACGCCCGCTTCGGCCGCGTTCAGCAACACGCCCGACACGACATGGATGACGAACGGCGTCGTGTACTCGATAACGCAGAGCAGCGGTCGCATCTATGTTGCCGGCAAGTTTCGCTCACTCAGGCGCTGCCCGACCGGGGTCACCTGCCCCGGGGGCACGATCGCCACGAACGTCGGCGCGCTCGACGCAGCGACCGGCGCCGGTATCAAGACGTTCAAGGTGACCGTCGGCGGCGACGGCGCCACCGTCTACGCCTTGGCGGTCGCGAACGGGAAGCTCTACATCGGCGGGCAGTTCACATCGGTCAACGGTGAGCCCCGCATGAACCTGGCCGCGGTCGACGCCACGACCGGTGTGCTCGATGCGAGCTTCGCTCCGCAGGTCGGCGCCGACGCGACCGACTACGTGCGCGGTGTCCTGTCTCACGGCGGCATGGTCTACGTGGCGGGCACGTTCGGCACGATCGACGGAGCGGTCCGCCAGCATCTCGCGGCGTTCAACGCGAACGGGAGCCTGAGCGGCGCGTGGCGCCCACGCACGAGCGGCGTCGCCCGGTCGTTCACACCGACGTGCGCCGGCGATCAGATCGTGATCGGCGGATCGTTCACGCAGGGAGCCGGCACGGGCACGGCCATCCAACCGCGCAAGACCTTGATGATCGTCGACGCCACGACCGGCGCGCTCGACCCGTGGACGCCCGACAACGACGCGATCCCGAACGGCGTGACCGCCTACGACCTGGCGGGTACCTGCGACGCCCTGTTCGTGGGCTACGGTGGCGCCAATGCCATCTACCGCTACGACCTGACCGACGACTTCGGCGACATCTCATGGGACCTCAAGACCGGTGGCAACGTGCAGACCGTGGCCCTGTACGGCACGCAACGAGTGCTGTTCGGCGGGCATTTCGCGAACACGCCCATCGCCCCCGGCACCACGACCAAGGTCAAACGGGTGCGGTTCGCGACCGCCGACTTCGGCGGCAACGCCTTCAACGACTGGACGCCGGAGCTCTCGGGCAAGTTCTTCGGCCCGTGGGACATCCTGGTCGACGGGAACCGCGTCTGGGTCGGGGGAGCGTTCACCGACGTGTCAGGCGCCCAGCAGTTCATGCTGGCGCGGTTCAGCGACATCTGAGGCGGGCCCGGTGAAGCCAGCCTTCCCCCCGCACGACGACCATGATGCGTCTCGGGGGATAAACACATGATGACGTTGGGAAACCTCGAGCTCGCGAGGCTGCTCCTCGCCATCACCCTGCTGCTCGTTGCCGCTCACGCGTTGGGCTACCTCGCCAACCGTTTCGGCCAACCGAGAGTCATCGGGGAGATCCTGGGCGGGCTGCTGCTCGGCCCGACCCTGTTCGGCGCCGTGGCGCCTGGACTGCACCAGCAGGTCTTCCCGCTCGACGGGCCGGTGCCGCTGGTGCTCGACGCCATGTACCAGCTCGGCCTCCTGCTGTTGATGTTCAGCGCCGGCGCGGAGATCAGGTCGGCGTTCCGCCCGGACGAGCGGCGCACGGTGGCCGCGGTCACCGTGGTCGGCATGGTCGTGCCGTTCATCGTGGGACTCGCGTTCGTCGCAACCCTGCCCGACGGTGCGCACATCGGCCCGGCCGGCAATCGAACGGCGTTCATCTTGGTTTTCGCCCTGGCGATCGCCGTGACCAGCATCCCGGTGATCTCGCGCATCATGTTCGACCTCGGCATCCTGGAGACGGCATTCGCCCGCATCGTCCTGGCGGTGGCGGTGATCGAGGACGTCGTCATCTACGTGCTCCTGGCGATCGCGCTGGGGCTCGTCGCGGACTCGTCGGGGGCGACGGTCGGCCTTCCGGCGATGATCGGCTTCGAGCCCGGCTCTGCCGCCTCGATCGCGTTCCACGTGATCGCCACGGTGGGCTTCCTCGGTGTCGCCCTCTGGCTCGGACCACCCGCGTACCGAGCCGTGCTCGGCTTCCGATTCAACGTGGTCAAGCGAGGAAGCGCGATCGCCTTCCAGATCGTGTTCATGTTGGTGGTCACGATGCTCGCGGTCGCGCTCGATGTGGTGCCGCTGTTCGGCGCGTTCGTCGCGGGTATCGTCGTGGGCTCTGCCGAAGGCACCGACGGCGCGGAGCAGGCGCGCGGCACGATCCGGACGTTCTCGTTCGCCTTCTTCATCCCCGTGTACTTCGCGATCGTCGGTCTGCGACTCGACCTGCTCTCGGGGTTCGAGCCGCTGTTCTTCGTGCTGTTCCTCGCCGTTGCCTGCGTCGCCAAGTACGTGAGCGTGTGGGTGGGCGCCCGGTGGGCAGGTGAAACCGCGGCCGGAGCACGGAACCTCGGTGTGGCGCTCAACGCCCGCGGTGGGCCCGGCATCGTGCTCGCCTCGGTCGCCTTCGACGCGGGCATCGTCGACCAGGGGTTCTACGCCGTGCTGGTCATGCTCGCGATCGTGACCTCGCTCCTCGCCGGAAGCTGGCTCGGTCGTGTCGTGCGATCGCAGGGCGCGCTGCGCTGAAGACTCAGCAGCCGCCTGATGCGCGGTCGACGACCCGCCCGTCGGTCCGGGTGAAGCTCGCGGTCCAGCCTCGGTCCCACAGGGCAAGCTCCACCACGCCGAATCCCCCGAGCCGCGCCTCGGAGTTCTCGAGCGCCTGATCGAACCCGTACGAGCTCGGGTTGCCGCCGGTGCCCGCGACGATCTGCACCATGCCCTCAGGTGTCGCCCCTCCCTCTGCGTCCTGCGGTCCGAACCGCTCGTAGTTGTGCTCGTGACCGTTCAACACCAGGTCGGCACCCGCTTCGTCAAGCGCGGCCCAGATCGAGGCCATCTCGTCGTGTGAGCCGTGTGTGTCGCCCGACGAGAATCGCGGTTGATGCCAGTAAGCCAGGATGCACCGGTCCGACCGGGAGGCCAGGTCGCTCACGAGCCACTCATACTGGGGGCTGCCGGGATCGCAGCCGCCGTTCTCGTCACACGTCGCGTCTAGGGCGTACATGCGCCACGGTCCAACGGTGAAGGTGTACCAATACGTCGCGAGATCGAAGTAGTCCAGGAACCCCTGGGCATCGGGCGTGTGCCACTCGTGATTGCCGGCGACAGGGAACGTGATGTCCTTGAACTCGCCCCACGAACGGTCGTAGCTCTTCTCATATTCATCGAGCGTGCCGTCCTCATATTGATTGTCGCCCAGGGCGAGCACCGCGTCGGGCGCGAGGCGTTCGATCAGCTCGGCGGTGTCCGAGCACGAGCTCGGTGACCGGGTGCAGATGTCACCGGCCGCCGCGACCGTCATGGCGTCGGAGGGCGCTGGCGATGCGGGAGTCTCGGCGCGCCGTTCGGGTTCGTCACCACCGAGCGCGACGAAGGCCACCACCGCGAGGACCGCCAGGGCGATCGTGACCACGACGATGCGGATGTGCACTGCGAGCTCCTCCGATGGGTCTCTGGGCGGCTTCCGGTTCGTGAGGACGATGCTAGCGCGACGCCGCGTTCGAGCAGACGGTCAGAGCGATCACCGGTTAGGCTCTGAGCCCCCGACGATCGACCATGCAGGAGGGATCCCCATCCGCCCCAACCGTTTCCTGACGAGCACCGCAGCAACCGCCCTCGTCGTCGCCGGCCTGCTGGCCGGGTTCACACCCGCCGCGACGGCCCGGGCGCCGATCATCGTGGCGGCCGGCGATATCGGGTGCGCAGGCGATCCCTGCCAGGCGCAGCGACAGACCGCAGCATTGATCCGCAAGATCGCCCCTCGTGCCGTGATCACCCTCGGCGACCATCAATACCCCGACGGCGCCTACACAGACTTCCTCGACTCGTACCACAAGACTTGGGGGCGCTTCCGTCGGAAGACGAATCCGACGCCGGGCAATCACGACTACTCCACACAGAACGGGAGCGGCTACTACCGCTACTTCGGACGCCGAGCGCACCAGAACAGCGGAGGCACCTACACCTACAACGTCGGGGCATGGCACATGCTCTCGATCAACTCCGCCGACGGCCGCCCGTCATCGAGAGTGGAAGACAAGGTCAGGCGCAACCTGGCACGCGATCGCCACCGGTGTGAGCTCGCGTACTGGCACCATGCGACGTTTTCGTCCGGGTCCGAGCACGGGTCCGACGACCGCATGCGCGACGTGTGGCGGCTGCTCTACAACGCCGGGGTCGACGTGGTGCTCGCCGGGCATGAGCACAACTACGAGCGCTTCGCGCAGCTCGATGCGTCGGGGCGGCCGACCGTCCGCAACGGGATCCGCGCGTTCACCGTCGGCACGGGCGGCATCGATGACCTCTACAACCTTGGGTCCGGGATCAGCGGCTCACAGAGCCGCATCGACGACCGCCATGGCGTGCTCCGCATGCGTCTGCGTGCGCGAGCCTACGCATGGAAGTTCATATCGGTCGGAGGAACGGTACTCGACAGGGGTCGCACGCGCTGCCACGGCTGATCTCGGTCACACGAGTTGACTCGAGCACCACTCAGTGACTTGGTCAGTGACTTGGTGAACGGGGTTTACTCGATAGGCACCGCACGGTAGGGTTCGGCTCGACCCGTAGGGACCGAACGGTCTAACCCGTTCGGGGCTCTAGCACGGTGCTCTAGGCTTAGAGCCAACGAAAACGAGGAGGGCCAATGCCACGCCGTTCCCCCCGGGCGGCGAGACCGCTGATCGTCGCACTCGTCATGACGATCGCGATCATCGCGCCGACACAGACCGCTTCCGCCGCAACCCTGTTCAGCGACGGCTTCGAGTCCGGCACGACTGCCGGCTGGAACACCACCGCATTCACGGCGCA
>Ga0180121_10000517_pt1 | contig 16346 bp, 21 predicted proteins | sample AntDrymUQ5402106_2_FD_129676 | JGI IMG/M metagenome (GOLD analysis project Ga0180121, IMG submission 129676) | Polar desert sand microbial communities from Dry Valleys, Antarctica - metaG UQ540 (21.06) (version 2) (version 2) | ecosystem: Environmental > Terrestrial > Soil > Desert | place...
ACGAAGGAGGTGGACCGTGAAGTCGGCTGTGAGCACCGATTGCCCGGGGCGCACCTCGGTGGAAGCGGCGGCGCCGGCAGTGTGGTCGGCGAGGGTGGTGACGACACCGGCGTGAACATACCCATGCTGCTGTCGGAGTCGAGGCACAACCGCTAGCTCGGTTTCCAGCCAGCCTGGGCCGGCTTCAACCAGTGTCACACCTAGGTCGGCGATGAACGGCGCCATGAATAGCACCTTTTCAATCTGCGACCGCAAATCGCTCGCGGGCTTTTCCTCGTCGAGCACGTCACGGATGGTACCTACGGGGTGTTTCTCGCTGAAGATGCGCTGTGTTCAAGTCGGCGGCGCTACCGCTTCAACCAGATGTTGCGATCGGGCCTAACGCATTGAGGATGAGGTCGAGGCCGAATTCGAACTCGCCGTCGAGACTGAATGCGGCGCTCAGCGCATAAACCTCGACAAGATGCGGGTAGTCGTTCATGTTGATCGGCTCGCGCTTCGATCTAGTCGGCGCCTCCTCCGAAGTACTCATCGGCAAGCTGGACTCCTGGATGACGTGTCCGTACACGTAGCTGTCGAGCAACCAGAAGGCATGGGCGGCGTTCTCAATCGAGAAGCCTGCTGATCGTAGGTTCCCGAGGATCGCGTCTAGGTAGCGCAGGGCGGTGCGCTCCTTTGAGCCCCGTGTCTCCAGAAGCCCGATTGCCCACGAGTGACGGCTGAGCACCTCGCGCGCCGAGATCGCCCGCCTCCGCATGGCTTCCTTCCAAGGGGCCCCGTCGCTCGGGATCTCGATCTCGCCGACGACGAGCTCGACGATCCCGTCCAGGATCTCCTCCTTGTTGGCGACATGTTTGTAGAGCGACATCGCCTCGACACCGAGTTCAGCGCCCAACCGGCGCATCGTTAGGGCGGCTAGTCCGTCGCGATCGGACACGTCAACGGCAGCCTGCAAGATCCGTTCTTTGGACAACGGCAGGCGTGGTGAGGTGTCTTCGGGGGGCATCAGGATTTGACAAGCTTACTAAGTACTCTTAGGATTACTTAGTAAGCTTCGCCTGTCAACGATCGGAGAACCAGATGTCAACAACCCAGACCGAGAAGGCAACCAGCGCCAAGAAGTTCGAGCCAGCCAACGTGAACGTAAGGATCAAGATCTCGGGGCTCTGGACGGCAATGCTGTTCATCTTCGCCTACGTCGACATCTTCAGCCTCTACCGACCCGACTTCCGAGCCGACATCGAGGCTGGGACGATCAGCGGGTTCACGGTCAACCAGTCCTTCCTTCTTTGGACCACGATCTACATCGTGATCCCGAGCCTCATGGTGGTCGGCACCCTCGTCCTGCGACCAGCAATCAACCGAATCGCCAACCTCGTACTGAGCATCATCTATGCGCTGACGATCATCGCCGGAGCAGTCGGCGAGTGGAACTACTACATCCTCGGCAGCGCCATCGAAGTCGCACTGCTGGCGGCCATCGTCTACAACGCATGGACCTGGCCCAAGCCAGCTATGCACCAGCCATGAAGGTGGTGTCACGGCGAAAGCTCCGTCGCCTATCTCTCTTGATGAGTACGACAGTGCTACAATGTAGAACATGTCCGTGGTCGGAATCCGTGCTTTAAAGCAAAACGCGTCGGCGGTGGTAGCCGAGGCCGCGGCCGGGGAGCTCGTGACGATCACTGACCGTGGCCGTCCTGTGGCCCAGATGATCCCGCTGCCATCCAGTCGGATCGAGGCTCTCATTGCCGCAGAGCGTGCTCGTCCCGCCCGGCGCCGGCTCGCGGATCTGCCTGCGCCGGCCCCCCGGCGCAAAGGACGCTCCGCATTGTCTGAGGAGCTGAAAAGGATGCGGCAGACCGAGCGGTACTGAAAGTGTTCTATCTCGACACATCGGCGGCGACGAAGTTGGTTGTCGTCGAAAAGGGCTCAACGGCACTTCGCAGATGGCTGAAGGATCGCGAGGAGCGGATTTTCTCTAGCGACCTCTTGCGCACCGAGCTGCTCCGGGCAACAAGAAGGTCTGCTCCGGAGCACATGGTTCAGGCGCGGGCGGTCCTCGACTCCTTGATTCTGGTGATGCTCTCCACGGCGGTGTGCGAACGGGCGGCACAGTTGGAGCCCGACATGATGCGGAGTCTGGATGCGTTGCACCTGGCTGCTGCGCTAGAGATCGGCGATGAACTCGAAGGACTCGTGACCTACGACCAGCGGCTAGCCGATGGAGCCGCGTCGTTGGGGGTGAATTCCATCACTCCGACTTAATCTGTTGGGGACCCTCGCGATCAAGTCCGAGAGATTCATCGCGTGCGGTAGTGCAGGTGGACCACGCCGTTGCCGAAGCGCCGCTCGTCGACCAGCTCGAGTTCCACCCTGACTCCCCGGGGGAGTCCCGGCTTGCCGCCGCCCACCACGACCGGGAACACAAACTTGTGGACTTCGTCCACCAGACCGGCCCTGAACGCGTGCTGCGCCAATTCGGGGCCGCTGATGCTGAGGTCGCGATCGGCGACATCCTTCATGCGGCGCACGGGCTTCGGGATCGAACTCGCGCTCGAGGCGGGTCCGGGGCGTCCAAACTGCGTCGAGGGTCCTGGAGTAGACGACCTTGTCCAGGGTTCGCCACATCTCAGCGAAATCCGCCTCGATTTCGGTCAGCCCGGGCTCGTCGCCGAAGGTCTGCCAGACGGCCATCGTCTCGTACATGCGCCGGCCATAGAGGTGCGTGCCGATATGCCTTTCGAGCTCGTTGATGAACGCGTGGACCTCGGCATCGGGCACCGCCCAGTCGAACCCGCCCCCCATATCTTCCATGTAGCCGTCGAGCGAGGTGATCGCTGCGTAGATGAGCTTGGGCATGCAGCGTCCTGTCTAGCTCTGAACGTCCACCTCAAACTCCGCGCCGACCAACACAGGTTCGTTCACTTCGTCGAGAGTCAGGATCACCTTCTTGACAATTCGATAGCGACCCGGACTAACAGGAGGTAACGCGACGACTTCTTCATTTGAGCCTCGACAGGAAGTCGAGGACGCGGCTGGTCATCAGCTCGGTCGCCGCCTTGTCGTAGGAGGGCAGAGAGGTGTCCGCGAAAAGGTGGACGTCGCCGGGATAAAGGAAGAGCTCTGCCTGCTCGGTGGAGTCGACTAAGGCCCGCGCCGCGTCGAGGTCGCCCTCCTCGGCAAAGATGGGGTCGGCTTCCATGCCGTGCACCTGGACCGGTAAACCTTCGGGCCATCGCTCGCTGAATTCGGTGACCGGAAGGCAGGCGTCGAAGAACAACGCTCCTCGGGCACCCGCTCGGGACTGGGCAAGCTTCTGGGCGGGCATTACGCCCATCGAGAAGCCCGCGTAGACCAGGTCCGGTCGCAGCGTTTCGGCTGCGGTGACTCCCCGGTCGAGGATGGTGTCGAACCCGATCGTTTTGGCATAGGCGATACCTTCCTCGAGAGTCTCGAAAGTGCGGCTGTCAAACAGGTCAGGGATGTGCACGGTGTGACCAGCCTCCCGCAACTCCTCGGCGAAGGCAGCAACCCCGGGGGTCAGCCCCTGAACGTGGTGGAACAAAACGATCTCTGGCACGGTCTCAGCTCCTCGGCTTGTCGGCAATGATCCAAAAATCTGGAACAATCGAGAACACTAGTCTGATTCGTCATGACCGGCAAGTCCTCTACTCCCGACTACGAACTGGTCGACACCATGGAGCTCACCGACCCCGTTCAGGTCCAGGCCATCGGCCACCAATTGCGGACCACGATCCTTGGCCTGTTGCACGAGCGGGCGGCCACGGTGACCGAGCTGGCCAGCGCCGTGGACCGGCCGACGAGCACGATCGCCTATCACGTCAACGTGCTATTCGATGCCGGCTTGGTCCGTGTGGTCCGGACCCGGCGGGTGCGGGCGATCGAGGAGCGTTATTTCGGCCGAATCGCGCGGATGTTCTACGTCGGGGTGGGGGAGAGCCGGGGTGAGGTGCTGCCTTTGGACTTCAACGACTTCGAGGTCGCCGCACAGGAGTCCGAAGGCGCGTACCAGGCTCACCGGTTGTGGTCATTCATCCGGCACGCCCGCATCCCGCCTGAGCGAGCCGCCGAGTTTTGGCCCCAGGCCTTGGCGCTAGTGCAGGAGTTCGACCGGCTTCCTCGCTCGGGAGATACTGCCTATGGGTTCGTCGTCGGCATCTACCCGATCGCGGACTACCCCTTGCTGCCCGACTCCGAAGAGTGACCTGAGCCGATTGCATCTGAACTGAACTGTGGCCACGCGAGCAGGGGCTTGAATACTGGGTGGTCATCCCGGCGAGGTAAGGGCCCGGAACGTCCGAGCGTCGCGTCCACAAGGAGACGGAATGAAGGTCGTAGTCACAGGCGGCAGCGGCAAAGCGGGACGCTATGTGACCGCGGACCTGCGAGTGCATGGTCATGAGGTCCTGAGCGTTGACTGGGTCCGAGACCGCGGGCTTGGATCTGCAGCAATCGCCGATCTAACCGACTATGGCCAGGCGCGAGAGATGGTCGACGGAGCGGAGGCAGTTGTGCACCTGGCAGCCATCCCGGCGCCCGGTATCCGTCCCGAGGCCGAGACCTTCAGAGTGAATATCCTTTCCACCTATAACGCGTTCGCGGCAGCGGTTGCGGGTGGAGCTCGCAAGGTGGTATGGGCGTCGAGCGAAACCGTGCTTGGTCTTCCCTTCGACACCCCTCCGCTTTTTGCTCCCATCGACGAGTCGATCGAGCCTCGACCGGAAAGCTCTTATGCCCTCTCCAAGCTTGCCGGCGAGTTGATAGCAATGCAGTTCGCGCGAAGGTCAGGGGTATCTTTCGTTGGGCTTCGCATCTCCAACATCATGGAGCCCGACGACTACCAAATGTTCCCGGCATTTTGGGATGACCCCTTTCTTCGCAAGTGGAACCTCTGGGGATACGTAGACGTCCGCGACGTTGCCCACGCCATCCGCCAAAGCCTTGCAGTCGAGGTGAGCGGAGCCGAAGTGTGCATCATCGCTGCGGCCGACAGCGTGATGCGACAATCTTCGGCCGAATTGATGGCCGCCGTATATCCGCAGGTGCCGTTACGTCGGCCGGTTCGAGGGAACGAAACCCTGCTCGCTATCGATCGGGCACGCCACGTGCTGAGATATGACCCTCAGCACAGCTGGCGGGACCATGTTGATATCGCGTAGTTGGACCACGTGCGCTCGTGTGGCATTCCTGTTTCATCTACCCCGGATCTGATGGCAGATCGGTGTGAGGGCAGTTGTCTACGACCGGTATGGCCCGCCCGACGTACTGCGGGTCGAGGATGTCCCGATGCCGTCGCCGTCCGCGACCCAGGTGCTCGTCGAGATCGCCGCGACATCGGTCAACCTCTCTGATTGGGAGGGCCTGCGAGGGACACCTATGTATGCGCGGCTTGGTGGGCTGCGTGCCCCGCGGCGCCGGACACTCGGCTCCGACATCGCCGGCCGCGTCGAAGCCGTCGGCTCCGGTGTTACCGGGTTCCGTCCTGGAGATGAGGTGTACGGCGACAACCTCGCTCTGATGGGAGGCTTCGCCGAGTACGCGGTGGTGCCCGAGTCGGCGCTCGCCCACAAGCCGAAGACGTTGTCGTTCGCCGAGGCCTCGACGATTCCCCAGGCGGGCGCGATTGCGCTGCAGGGAACGGCCCGCGCGCGGCCCGGGCAGCGGATGCTGATCAACGGTGCAGGCGGCGGTACGGGGTCGTTCGCGATTCAGCTTGCCAAGGGCGCCGGCGCGCATGTGATCGGCGTCGACAACGCCGGCAAGCTCGAGTTCATGCTCTCGCTGGGCGCTGACGATGTGATCGACTATCGCACCGAGAACTTCACCCGTCTCCAACCGTCTGACCTCGTACTCGATCTGGTCGCCCACCGTTCGGTATTCGCGTATCGAAGGGCGTTGGCTCGCGGTGGTCGGTACCTTTGCGTCGGCGGTTCGGCGCGGGCGCTGCTACGGGTTGTGACCATCGGGGCAATCCTCGGTCAGTTCACAGGTCGCCGGCTGGGGCTCCTCAATGTGAAGCAAGGACCACCGCACTTCGAGCCCTTTGCCGCTCGGTGCGTCTCTGGCCATGTCGACATCCACATCGACCGGACCTTCGGGCTCGACGAGGTGCCGCAGGCGCTCACCCATGTCGGTGAGGGGCGTGCCCTTGGCAAAGTTGTCGTCGAGATCGCTCGTTTATAAGACTTCGCACTTATTGGGATCGTCATCTTCTTCCTGCTGCTCAGCGGCTTCTCGGGAGCCTGAAGCGCATGATTCACGGCAATCCACCAGCCTCAGCCGCCAGGCACCTCCGCGGCGAAGTAGCGCTTATACGGAGAACCGGCATTCATGCGAGTTGCGCGCAGTGTTACATCGATTTCCTGGCTGCCATCGGAGGCCGTCGAAGGGATCATCGCCCCTGCCATTCGAACTGGGCATTACCAGCTACGACTTGCCTTCCGCCCGATCGGATCGTCGACCTTGGCCACGATGGCCAGAGATGGCGGTTTCCGCTTCGCTAATCAACTCCGAGCCTCTGTCGAGATCGAGGACGGTCGGATAACGCCAAGTTGGAGACGCTCAATGTCAGGCACTTCCCGATGATCGACAACCTGTCTCCGCCTCGGTGAGACAGGGCATTCGTATGGCGGGCGTCTCTCAGGCTCTGGTCAGTCGTCGAAGGGATTCGCCGAGGCGAGGGTGGCCTTCGAAAAGACGTAGGTAGTCGGTGTCGCGGTGGCCAGCCTTGGCAAGGATGACCTCGATCAGGCCGCTGCGTTCGTCGGGGCTCCAATCGTCGAGGCCGGGGAGCAGCGCAATCACCGGAGCCCAGGCCGCCAGGGCGGCCCGTTCATTGGTGGTGGCCTGAGACCACGCGTCAGGAAACTGGTGGGACGCCGCGATCAAGGAGCCGTTCTCACGCCCGGCGATTTGCGCTCCAAGGAAGGCGAGGCGGGGCCAGAGCGGGGCTCGGGCTCCCGGACGATCGAGATAGAGATAATCGCGGGCGAGTTTGCGAAGTGTGGTCGCTGACGAGCGATGCCGGGGGTTGCGCTCCATTCGCTCCAATTCGGTCGTCACCACGCTTCGGATCAGCCGGTTCCGCGGCCGAAATCCGAGCTTGTAGTAGAACCACCATGCCCCAGACTGGATGCCCTCGTCGTTTCCTTCCCCAAGTTGGTAGGGCTCCAAGGTGAACGACGTCGCATCGAACTGATGCCTCAACATGGCCATAGTTCGTCCCAACACCGCGGCCGAATCGTGGCCGCGGAACGTGTCGAAAGTGTTGAATGCCAGGTCCACGCAGCGCCAGAGAACGTCGGCCTGCACATAGCCGATCGGCACCCCGTTGCGAAGGGTCAGATACCCGTAGGAAGTTCGCAACGTCGGCCTGCGCTCGGCGATGAAACCGATCATGGCCCAGGCCAGCCCTTCGCCATCGTCGATGAGACGGACGTCGCGGGGGTCGCCGTAGGCGAAGGCGTCAAGGTCGCGGCCCCTCGTGACCATCGCTTCTCGAGCCAGGTCGATCAGCCGTTGCCCATTTCTCACAGAGACATTGCGTACCGAGCGCGGTGGTCGTTTCATCTCGACCCCCAGGTCGGGGCGGCTGCGCTCCAATTGTGCGTTCTGGAAGTAAATCCGAGTTGGGGGGTAATAGGCGGTTGTGCGTGTTGGGGTGTCGACGTCCGCCTTGAGTAGCAGGGGAGGCGCTATTCCGTCGTAGAACGCTTCGCGGGTGGAGTCGTTGCCTGCCATCGCCGCGACCCGTCTGATTAGAAATACCGCGTCTGTCGTCGTAGCTCCTGCCAAGCGGGCCAACGCGTCCCGAGGTGATGGTTTGCTGAGGCGAAGCCAGGTCGCTTCCACCGGTGAAACCAGCAGAGGCAGCGCGGCCGCCAACGGGCGGTCATCGTCGATCTGTTCCCAATCGATCGAAAGCTGTCGGGGCCAGTGCGCAGCCAGCCAGCGGGCGGTTGGCCAGAAGAATGGATAGTGAATGTCGGTGCCGACGATTCCGGTGTCGGCCAGTCGCTGCCGATGCCTCCGCAGGTCGGTCCGCGCCGCGAACCCTGCCAAAAGAGATTCGACCTCGGCCAAGACGACTCCGTCCTCGGGGTTGGCGCGTTGGTAGCAGAGGCGCTCGTGGAGCTGGAGGACGGCTTCGGCTGAACGCATGTGCAGAGCCAATCTTCCCAGGATGAACCAGGCACTCTCGGCTCAGAGCCCGAATGCTTCCCTCACTTCCTCGGCAACGTCATCCTCGGTCACCGTGGTGTCCACGCCGATGACACGCAGGTCAAGACGGTTCATTTCCTCGTGGAGTCGGTCTGTGAACATTCGAACACGCTCGAGCCGCCTGTCCTGGCGACGTTCACCAAATTTGTCCCCAACCGAAACCGATTTCCGTAATTTGTCCCATAGCGTGTCGTGCTCGTGCTTGTGGGGACGAAGAACGTTTTGAGGTTTCGCCACAGGACAAAATTTGAGGAGCGTGATCTTGGACGATTCCCACCGGGCGTCGAACGGCTCGATTCCTCCCACGGCTCCTTCCAAATCTGGGTTAACGCGACTCGTTGCCGACGATGCTCGCCGCGATCGCTTGGCCGAGCTCCACGGGTCGGGTGAACTGCGGCCAGTGCCCGGTAGGAAGGTCGATCATTTCGACGTCGCGGATCAGCGCAAGCTCGGAGGTGTAGGGGTGTCCTTGTGACATCCACTCCCGCAGCGTCGAACTCGGGAACTCGCAGGCGATCACGGTGACCGGCACGTCGTAACGCCGCTCGTTGCTGAGCTGTTGTGGGTCAGTGGCGACCGCGGCGGGTTGCGGCACGCTGCGAGCCCGAAACGCTGCGCGGAGGTCGTCGTCGAGGTCGACGAGATCCTCCTCGCCGAACTCCGACCAGTCGGGCAGTGGGATCTCACCGTCGACAGCCGTCAGTTCGTCGTTGATGACCCCGCCGTCGGCAAGCGGTCCGCTGTCGACGTAGACGACACGGGCAATGCGGTCGGGCCGAGCGTCGACCACCGCATGCGCGATCGCGCCGCCGCCCGAGTGACCGACGAGCACGACTGGTCCTTTGAGACCATCGACAAACTCGACGACGGCGCGGACGTGGTCGCGGAGGCCGATGGCCGCTCTGCCGGCCTCGACGGATTCGAGACCCGGTAGCGTGAGCGGATAGACGCGGTGGCCGGCCTCCTCCAGCACCGGAGTCACTTCCGACCAAGAGTCGCCGTTCAGCCAGAAGCCGGGGATGAGCACAATGTCTATGGCCCTGAGGCTAGACACGCGGCACAGGGTGAGAAGACATGGCGGTAGGTTGTGTTCTCGAAGGAATGGCCCTTGTCGTTGTTGGATGTCGCGATACCGGATTGGCATTGGTGTGAGACGTATGGGACGTGGCTTCCGGTCGCTCCCGCTGCTGCTCTTGAGCTTGTGAAGAATGTCCCGCCAAATGAGATTCGATTACTCCGGATCCTGATCGGACTGCGCAACCTGCCCGGTCGGGTGTTGGGTCGGCCCCGGTTCGGAAAGGGCTTGGACGGATCCGCCCCCTTGTATGAGCAGATCTTACAATTCGGCTTTTGCCCGTTGGGAGAGAACGAGGGGTCCGAGGTCGCCTTCGGGCTGATCGACCAGTCGTGGAAGGTTTCCGGTGGTGAGCGAGCGCCCGTTGGCGACGCGATCGAATTCGCTCAGTTCTCAGAGCCCGGCTTTGTCAAGATTGGAGCAAACCTGCTGGCAAGGCCAGTCCGCGGTGGCTCCTTCCTAAGCACGCAGACACGGGTGCTCGCCACTGATAAGAGAACCCGGCGGATCTTTAGCATCTACTGGTTATTCATCCGCCCGTTCAGCGGGCTGATCAGACGAAGCTGGCTCGCAGCGGCAGCCCGCCGGGCGGCAAGCGGTCAGAGTGATCGGCAATGAGGATCGCAAATAGCTCGGTCCTTCGGATCTTCGAAACTCTGCGCTCCGTTGTCCGCTTCAAGCCCATTGAGCGCGACCCAGTCGAAAGGCGGTTGTCGCGGGCCGCTTCAGTCGAGGATCTGCGGCGCATCGCCCGTCGGCGACTGCCCGGCGGCGTCTTCGATTACATCGATGGCGGAGCAGAGGACGAACGGACGCTGGTCGCCAACCAAAATGCCTTTGCCAACATGACGTTTAATCCTCGCGTGCTGCGAGGTATCGGCGCAGTCGATATCACCTCAAACCTTCTTGGCCAGCCGTTGTCGTATCCGCTCGTCTTGGCTCCTACCGGCTTCACGAGGATCGCCGATCCAGCAGGAGAGCTGGCAGTCGCGCGATCGGCCAATCGCGCTGGCCTCCCCTACACGCTGTCGACGTTGGGCACGAGGTCGATCGAAGAGGTCCGAGCGGTTAGCGACGGCAGGCTGTGGTTTCAGGTCTACGCCTGGAGAGATCGCGGGCTGGTCAAAGACATGATCGACCGTGCTGCCGGCGCCAACTATGAGGCCCTCGTCCTCACCGTGGATACTCCAGTCTTCGGTCGCCGGGAACGAGACGTGCGCCGAGGCTTCTCGTTGCCTCCCAGCATCGGCCCAGGCACGATTCTCGACGGCGCCCTCCATCCCGCTTGGACATGGGCTTTCGTCACCAGTGAACCGATCCGCTTCGCCAATGTCTTGGGGCGCGAGGTCGGCGATGGCGCCTCCCCGGTCTCGCTTGCGGACTACGTCAACCAACAGTTCGAGCCGGCGCTGTCCTGGGACGACATCGATTGGCTCCGTTCGATCTGGGACCGCCCCATCGTCGTCAAAGGGATCCAGTCGGTGGAGGATGCCGTGCGCGCCGCGGACTCAGGGGTCGAAGCGATCGCCCTGTCCAATCACGGTGGTCGCCAGCTCGACGGGGCGCCGTCACCGTTCAACCTCGTCGCGCCAGCGGCCGATGCCCTCGAAGGGCGGATTGAGATCATCTGCGACGGAGGAGTTCGGCGCGGGAGCGACATCGTCAAGGCAGTCGCCGCCGGTGCCACCGCATGCATGGCGGGCCGGGCCTACCTGTACGGGCTTGGGGCGGCAGGGGAGCGGGGCGTCGATCGCGTCCTCGCCTGGTTCGCGGCCGACATGCAACGAACGATGAGCCTGATTGGCGCCGGATCGATCGATGACCTCGACCGCTCCTTCCTGCAGCAAACCACTACGCGAACCTAAGGTTTGCGTGGTGGCATAGCCACCAAAATCGCCTAAGGAACCGTCCCGAAGGGAAGCGGTCGTACCGATCTTCCCGCTTCGGGCGGTGCCGTTGGTCGAACGAGAAACCGGGCATTGGCGAGGATCTCAGGTCCCATCGGCCGTACCCCGGCGCGAACGATGTCGACATGGACCAGCATCGTTTCTTGGGTCGCCGACGGGCGCTCGTCGGTGAACGTTCGCATCACGCTCCAAAAATGGAGCCGCTTTTCATCAACGCCGAGAACTTCGCAGGTGACCGTGACCTCGGCTGCTTCCGGGACCTCGCGCAGGAAGCGGGTGTGGGTCTCCACCGTATAGAAGGTGCCACCGATCGCTTCGCGATAGGCCGGGCCAAAGCCGAGCTCGATCAGAGCATGGTCGGTAGCGTCGGAGAAGATCACCCCATAGGCGCCCTCGTTGAGATGGTGGTTGTAATCCACCCATTCCGGCGTGACCCTGACCCGATAGGGGGAAAGCATCACCTTCCCTGCCAGCGAGGCGGGCGTTTCTCGACGAAGGCAGTCGGGCCCTCGCGGGCATCATCTGAGACGAGCGCATCCTCATAGTTCCTTATTGCACCCGACCGAAGGAGCGCGTAGCCGTCGCGCACGGTCATGCCGGCGCTTTTCTCGACGATCTCCAGCACCGCCGCCACTGCCAGCGGGGCCGCGGCGACCACCTGCTCTGCGAGAGCGCCGCCGGTTGTGATCGAGATAACCGTGTCGCAGCGGTCCTTGATCCCGCGGCAGTAGTCCCGAAAGATCCCGACGTCGGAAACCGGTCGCCCATCTTGAGGGTTGCGAGCGTGGAGATGGATCACAGCCGCACCGGCGGCGGCGGCGGCGACCGACTGCTCGACGTGCTCGTCGATCGTCATCGGGATGTCGTTGTTCATCGTCGGGGTGTGAGCACTCCCCGTGACCGCGCAGGTGACAATCACTTTTCCGGTCGGACGCATAGTCGCCTTTTGGAGTTGGGCGGACTGGACGTTATTCATCAGACGGGGGTCGGCGTCGCCGAACAATCTGCCGGGGCGTACTGACCATGGTAATCGACCATGGTAAATTCGGCTCGATGCAACGAATATCAATCTCGGAATTCAAGGCCACATGCCTGGCCGTATTGGAGCGAGTGAGAACAACCGGGGAACCAGTGCTCGTCACTAAGAGAGGTCAGCCTGTGGCGGAGATAGTTCCGCCCACGGGTCCTGGCGGGACTATCCGTCCCCTGGGGGACCTCGCCGCCACCGCTCGGATCCGAGGCGACATCGTCTCGTCCGTCGTAACTGACGATGAATGGGACGTCCTTAGGTGAAGCTGTTGTTGGACACCCACATTTGGCTTTGGGCGCGGCTTGAGCCGGATCGTCTCGGCCCCAAGCTGAGACGCCGACTGAGCGACCCGGCTAACGAATTGTGGCTCTCGCCGATCAGCGTTTGGGAGACACTCGTATTGATTGAGCGGGGTCGGATCGAGGTAACGACGAACCCAGTCGACTGGCTTCGAGCGGCGCTTGCAACAGGGCCGGTTCGCGATGCCCCGCTCAATCGTGATGTCGCCATCGCCAGTCGGTTGCTCGGCCTCGAGCATGAAGATCCGGCGGACCGATTTATCGCCGCAAGTGCGCAAGTCCATGGGCTGGTCCTCGCCACTGCCGACCAGCGTTTGTTGAGATCGAAACAACTCGAGACCGTTCCCAATCGGTGATGAAGGTAAAGATTGCCGCGGGTTCCTTTCTCATGGGTTCGGAGAGTGTCGAGGCTCACGCCGGTGACCGAGAAGGGCCGGTGCGAGACCGCTGCGATCTAACGGAAGACTTTGCCGTGCGTGTCGCGGTAGGCCTCGAGGAGGCGAAGCCACACCTCGCTCAAAGTCGGGAAGGAGGGGATGGCATGCCAGAGCTTTTCCAATGCCACCTCGGCAACGATGGCGATTGTGGCAGCATGGAGCAGCTCTCCCACTCGAGGGCCAACAAAGGTCGCTCCCACCATCACGTCGCGCTGGGCGTCGACCACGAGCTTGGCGGTTCCTCTGTAACCCTTTCCCAAGGCTGATGCCCCCGCCACCTGTCCGATCTCATACTGCACGGTTCGGACCTCAAGACCCTTTTCGATCGCCTGCTTCTCGTTGAGGCCAACAGCCGCCACCTCGGGGCTGGTGAACACCACTCGAGGAGTTGCCTTGACATCCCCCCAGGCGGTGGTGTCGAGACCGGCGATATGGGCGCCGGCGATACGCGCCTGATACTTCCCGGTGTGGGTAAGTAGCGACCGCGCGTTGACGTCGCCAACCGCGTAGAGCCAGCCTCCATCGACTCCGGTCGCCTGCAGATGATCGTCGACCTTGATGGGCTTTCCCGCTTCGAGCCCGATCGTTGCGAGCCCAATGTCGGTGGTGTTGGGCCGGCGCCCGGTTGCGACCAGCAATTCGTCGGCCTCGACCTCGATCGACTCGCCAGTGGACAACTCGATGCGCGCCGTCGCTGGTTCATTGGCGCCCGACCGCGAGATCGATTGGGTCTTGGCCGAGGTGTGGACGGCGATCCCCATCTGGGCGAATGCTTTCTCGAGCGCCTCGCCGGCGAAAGGTTCTTCCTGGCTGAGGAGGTGATCAAACACCTCGACGATGGTCACCTCCTCGGCACCGAGCCATTTCCACGCTTGGGCCATCTCGGCGCCCACCGCGCCTCCGCCGATGATGAGCAAGCGCTTCGGGACCTTCTGGGCGGAGGTCGCTTTCCGCGAGTCCCACACCTGGTTTCCGTCCAAGCCCTCGATCGGAGGAAAAGAAGCGGAGGAACCGGTCGCCACCACCACGGCCTTCGACACTTCGTAAAGCTTCTCGGCTTCGCCATCCTCGACTACTGCCACCCGTCGCTCGCCCACGATCCGACCATGTCCCCGGAGCAGGTCGACGCCCACCTTTCCGAGCCAGGCGACTTGACTCGAATCGTCCCAATGCGAAGCCAGGGCGTCGCGCCGAGCCAAGGCCGCCTTCACATCGATCTTTTCTTCTGCGCTTGCTCCCGGCACGCGCCGCAAAGCTTCGAGCGCCTCACCTGGACGGAGCAGCGCCTTCGAGGGCATGCACGCCCAATAGGTGCATTCCCCGCCGAGGAGCTCGTGCTCGATCAGTCCCACTTTCAGACCGCCGCGGCCGGAGAGGTCGGCGGCATTCTCGCCCGCGGCCCCGCCCCCGATGACCAGCACGTCGTAGGTGGTATCGACCATTTCTTGCCACCGTAGCCGTGTCGACTTAGCGAACCCAAGGCCCGTAGGGACACACAGTGTCCCTACGGGCCCAGAGAACAAACGACTTCTAGCCCGGCGGGAGTTGGTACCACCCGTCCGCCGTCACCTCGGTGATCAGTCGGTGCCGACAACGTTGAACGACTCGTCCAATTGGACGTCGACCTGCCGGCCGTCATCCAGGGTGACCTCGATCTCGTAGTAGCTCTCTTCGTCTTCGATCTCAGTCGCGGTGACAACGCCTTCGCCTAGGTAGGCGAGGGCGGCTTGGCTCGCGCGATCGAGGTCCGGTCCAGTAATCGGGAGGTCGGGTCCTTCCGCGGTGTCCTCGGTTGTCTCTTCAGCAGCGCTTTCGGCCTCTTCAGCAGCGCTTTCGGTGGCCTCGGGCACGGTGATCGAACCACCGGTCACGCCGCTTGACTGCTCGGCCGGTGCTTCGTTGCCTGCAGTGGCCGCCATCGCTCCGGCAGCGACCCCTCCGGCTGCCAAGGCGGCGGCGAGGGTGGCTTTGAGTGCACGTTTCATTCGTTGCTCCTTTCGTAGAGAGGTTGGGACTGGTGCCGTCCTAGTTTGTCGGATCGATGCTGAACGTAGCCTGACCGTTTCAGGCCAGCGGCAGGCTCACTACGAAAAGAGCGCCAGGACGACGATCCGGATCGATATGTACGGTGCCGTCGTGGGCTTCGATGATTTCACGGGTGATAGCGAGGCCCAGGCCGGTGCCACCGCCCGCTCGGCTCCGAGAACCGTCGAGTCGACCGAATCTCTCGAACACCGAGTCGACCTGTTCCGGCGGGATGCCCGGACCGTCGTCGCCAACGGTCAGAATTGCTCTGCCACTTCTCTCGCCGAGGGTGATCGTCACTTTGGCCTTGGCGTGACGGCGGGCGTTATCACAAAGATTCCTGATTGCTCTTGTCAATTGCAGGGGGTCGCCTTGTACTTGGGCCGCCGACACCCCGGCGACGTCGATCAACACGCCACTGTCCATTTTGAGGTTCTCGGCCTCGCGAAAAACGAGGTCGTCCAAATCGACCGGTTCCGAGCGACGCAAATCGTGGGCACTGTCTGCCCGCGCCAGGTCGAGGAGATCTTCCACCATCCGCTGCAGCCCCACCACCTCTTCGAGGAGGCTCTCGAGCTCGTCTCGCTCCTCACTGTCGGTGCCGAGAAGCCGAACTTCGATCTCGGCTCGCAGGCGCGCCAATGGGCTTCGAAGCTCATGCGAAGCGTCGGCGACGAAGCGCTGCTGGCGAACCATGGCCTCCTCGACTCTCTCCAGCATCTCATTCATCGTGTGGGCGAGCCGACCGATCTCGTCTTCATGCGGGGGCTGGGGAACTCGCCGGTGAAGGTCCGACTTGCCGATCGTGGCTACCTCCGACCTGATCGCCTCTACTGGTCGCAACGTCCTCCCCACCAGCCACCACACCAGCACCCCAACCACAACCAGCACTGCGGGTATCGCCACCGAAAGCGTCCCGGTGAGAACCAACACACTCTCGGCCACGACATCAAAGGTCGTGCCGACGTGCAGGACGGCCCCACCCGAAGTTGTTTCCACCGGTCGACTCAGAACCCGAAAGACATCGTCGTCAACCTCGAGGCCATCGACATTCCGCAGGAGCAAGCCCGAGCCCGGCTCATATTCGATCACGGGCGCCTGTTCCCCCTCGAGATTCGGAGTCGAGGAAATCACCCGACCGGAGTTGTCGGTGAGCTGCGCGAACCCCTCCTCACTGCTCCCGGCTAGCACCGGAGGAATCGGATCAGCCGTCGCTATGAAAGCGGCGAGGTCATCCGCTCGCTGAATGAGGGTGGTATCGATACTCGAGGTCAACTGGTTCCTTTGAATGGCGATCACTAGCAGGGAGGCAATCAGCAAAACGACCCC
>Ga0180121_10000518_pt1 | contig 16341 bp, 17 predicted proteins | sample AntDrymUQ5402106_2_FD_129676 | JGI IMG/M metagenome (GOLD analysis project Ga0180121, IMG submission 129676) | Polar desert sand microbial communities from Dry Valleys, Antarctica - metaG UQ540 (21.06) (version 2) (version 2) | ecosystem: Environmental > Terrestrial > Soil > Desert | place...
CACGCCGCTCTTCATGTCCTGCGATCCGCGTCCGTAGATGCGGCCGTCGCGAACCTCGGCGGCGAACGGGGGGGTCTGCCACGCCTCAGGATCACCGGGGCTGACCACGTCGATGTGGCCGTTGATGATCAGCGAGCGGCCACCGCCGGCGCCAGGCTGCGTCGCGACCGTGATCGGGCGGCCCTTCCAGTGGTGCCAGGCGGGCATCATGGGGTGGTCGCGGAGGCTGGCCGGGTCAGGCTCCCACTGGTCGATCGAGCAGCCGAGCGCCGCCAGCCGCGCGGCGGCGTACTCCTGGAGCTCGCCCTCCTGGTTGTGGCGATGCATGGAGCCGGGTTCGAGGTCGACGGATACGGTCTCGAAGCGGACCAGGTCGCGAACCAGCCCGACGAGCTGGTCCTCGCGCTCGTCGATGAACTGATCGAGCGCCTCGCCGAGGCCGGGATCGGTGCGACTCGACATCCCAGGCCTCACCTGGCTCCACCGGCGGCCGAGGGCGCGGTTGCGCCGTTCGCCGCGGCCACCCGCGCCTCGACCGCGCGCACCGTGGCCGCCATCCGCTCGACCAGCTCTGCGAGGTCCTCCTCCGTGCTGACGAACGTCGGCGCGATCAGCGTCTGGTCGCAGGCGAAGCCGTCAGCGGTCGGCTGGGTGGAGTAGACGATCAGACCGCGTGCGAGGGCCTCGTCATCGATCATCCGCGCGACTCCGAGCGCCGGGTCGAGCATCGACTCGCCGTCGCGGGGATCGACGTAGTCGATTCCGAGCAGGAAGCCGCGGCCACGAACCTCCCGAACCATTGCCGAGCCCGCCAGCGCTTCGGCGAGCTCGTCGCGAAGCCGCGGACCGCGCTCGGCCACATGCTCGACCAGGCCGCGTCGCTCGAGCTCCTCGAGCACCGCGAGGGCGACGGCGCACTGAACCGGGGCGCCGCCCCAGGTGTGGCCAAGCTCGAACGCGCGCGAGCCCTGAGCGAAGGCTTCGTAGACCGCGTCGGAGCAGATCATCGCCCCGATCGGAACGTAGCCTGCGCCGAGGCCCTTGGCGACGGTGATCACGTCGGGGACGAGCGGCAGGTCGAGCGCGGCGAACCACGCGCCGGTGCGCCCGATCCCGGTGACGACCTCGTCGAGGACGACGAGGAAGCCGTGCTCGCGGCGACGTGCGTCGAGACCCTCCCAGAAGAGGGTAGGCGGTGAGTAGCCAGGCAGGGCGGCAGCGCTCACCGGTTCGCAAACGAACGCCGCCACGGTCTCGGGGCCGACCTCGGCGAGGGCGTGGTCGAGCGCCTCCAGGGATTGCTCGCCGGTCGGGTCGAAGCGCCAGGTGGCCGGGGGGATGTGTGGGTGCGACTCGAGATACGGCTCGAATGGGCGCTGCATCGATGGACGGCCAGTCAGCGCCAGGGTGCTCATCGTCGGCCCGTGATACGCCTGCGCCGGCGAGATCATTCGCCACCGCTCCGGGGCCCCACGCTCGACGTGGTACGCCCTCGCCACCCGCAGCGCGGCCTCGTTCGCTTCGGCGCCACCGGCAACGAAGTGGGCGCGCCCGAAGCCCGGCGGCGCGAGCTCCGTGAGCTTCTCGGCAAGCGCCTCCTGCTGAGGACTCGTGAACTGCTGGCTGTAGAGAAAGGACACCTCACGGGACTGCGCCGCGGCCGCATCGATGATCGAATCGATCCCCTGGCCAAGCGACGTGACCATGGCCCCGCCGCTGACCCCGTCGAGGTAGGTCATCCCGCCGGAGTCCTCGAGCCAGGCTCCCGCCGCCGAGGTGATGAGCGGGTAGTGGCGGTCGAGCTCGCGTGCGAAGACGCGGCTCTGCTCTGCGCTGATCGTCGTCGGGCGGTCGATGTCGCGACCCTAGACCGTGAATGGCCTTATTTCAAGTCCATTAGCGCAAACCAGGTTCCTGGCCTCTCAGCGGCTGTACGATCCGGACCCGGAACTCGCACCGTGAAGCCAGGAACGCCCGTCCCGACGGAGCCTTTGAACCAGCCCTTCCGACCGATCGACCAGCCCAGGGCGCACGAGTACGTGGCCGAGCAGATCAGGCGCCAGATCGCGCTCGGGCTGCTGGCCCCAGGCAGCGCCCTGCCGACCGAGCGCGAGCTCGCGGGCCTCTTCGGCGTCGGTCGCGCGACCATCCAGCAGGCGATTCGCCTGCTGGAGTCCGAGCGCCTGCTGGAGACCCGGCGCGGCCGCCACGGTGGCAGCTCGGTGACCCACAAGTCGACCGACCGCCTCGCGATGGACTACCTGCTGGCGCGCCTGCGACGCGAGTCCTCGCGGATCACTGCGGCGGTGGAGCTACGCGAGATCCTCGAGCCACGCATTGCTGCCCGGGCGGCTGAGAACGGGGATCCTACGATCGTTGTCGAAGCACGGACGGCGGCACGAAGCGGTGGAGGTGCCGACTCGGACGCCGAGTTCATGGGCTCCGACACGGAGTTCCACCTCATAGTCGCCCGCGCCACGGGCAACGAGCTCTTCGTTGACGCGATCGAACGGATCCGGCTGACGCTCAACGACGTTCTGCTCGCTCTCCCGGACTCGGACCTGTGGCACGAACGGAGCGTCGCCGAACACGAGCAGATCGTGGATGCCTGGGAGGCCGGCGACCCGATTGCTGCGGAGGCGGCGATGGCGAACCACATCGCCGAGACCGCCAGCAGCATCCGCGCGTTGATGGTGTCGCTCGAAGACAGATAAGACGACGAGAGCCAGGCCTCCTCCCCCGGGCGCAGACGGTGATGCTGGGCCGATCGTGAAGCGAAGCGGCGCGATGATCCGCTTGCCGCCCTTTCTCCAGGCCGCCGAGTAGTTGCCGGGCAACCCGCTGGAGATGTCGGTCAGCCGGACGCGATCGCCAATCGCAGCGAGATCGCCTCGCTCTGGACCCGCGACCGGGCCACCGCATGGCGTGTCGGTGAGGCGCTTCTACCGGCTCGGTCAACATCAACGAGACCAGCAACTACTGGGACCAGCTCGCCCCGTTCGGCGGCACGGGCAAGAACGGCGTTGGCCGCGAGCTCTCGCAGTGGTTCCTGAGTCGTTCACCGAGCGCAAGATGCTCGTCTTCGAACTCGGCAATAGCGACGTCAAGTACGACCGCCGTGCAGAAGGGAGCTGATGATCCAACTCGGCCGTAGGCGCGGCAAGCCGCATCGGCACGGCGGTCAATACGCCGCCTCGTTCTGCATGAGCGCCCGTTCGCGTCGTTCTTGGGCACCAACCCGGCTCCGGTGCCCAAATCGAAGGCAATCCCCGGTAATCCACGGCTATCCGCGTCGAAGAGCGAAGCGGGCCCGAAGTCGAGATTCGGCTTGCTAGAGCCACATCGCTCGACCCAGGCGCACCAAAGCCACCCCGAATCGCACCCAGGAGGTCGTCGGTTCGAGCCCGGCTAGCTCCACTTCTGTGCCTGCTTTTCCGCCGATGCCAGGCTATGCTCGAAGCATGGAGGACATCAACGGCTGCACGGTGATCTCGCTGGCGGATAAGGCCGAGATCCTGACTGGGGAGTCAAGGCGACCGGGGGCGCCTACCAGTGCCTGATCGGGCGATTCCCGCAGGAGCACCGGCTCCACCGCTCCACCGGCATCCGACCACGGACGAGGCTTTTACGTCGCCAAGGGGCAGGTGGTGCTCCGGCTCGTCGACGAATAGGTCACCGCCGGGGCGGGCAGCTTGGTCTTCGTCCCCAAAGGCACGGTTCACACCGCCTGGAATGCCTGCATAGTCGACTGCCGCGGCCTGATCATCATCTCGCCGGGCGATGTCGAGCACGAGTTCGTCCCGGTCGAAGACAGCTGTTTGTCCCGCCACGTTGTTCAGCTCGGCGAGCCGAGCTCCGGGCGGCTTCTCGGCCAGAGAGCCGTGTGGTCTTCGCCAGTTATAGAACTCGAGCCATCCGGATAGGGCCGCCGTCCGCTCCGCCGAGCTCGCATAGTTCGCGTTCGCTGACGTCTTAACTTCGAAGGCGCCTTGATCAGCCGCGTCGAGTCTAACCTGGTCCCCCTCGGAGAGACCCGGTCGTGAGACAGAGATCAGCGGCTACCAACTAGGATCCCGACGTGGGTAGAGGCGAGCCCCCATTTCGCGTCCTCTCGATTCTCGAGGAAGAGTCGGTGCCGATCGATGGCGGCGCCTTGCAGTGGGTGCCGCTGCGCAGGCGTCTGGGTATCGAGGCGTTCGGAACGAACGCCTACCGGGCAGCCCGCGCGGGAGATCCAGTGATCGAGGAACACGTCGAGTCCCCTGGTCAAGAAGAGCTCTACCTGGTCGTTTCCGGTCGGGTCAAGTTCACGCTCGGCGATGAGGAGCTAACGGCTCCGGCAGGCACCGCAGTCTTCGTGTCCAGTCCCGAGCTTCGTCGTCGCGGCGATGCACTCGAGGACGACACCGTCGTGCTCGCGATCGGTGGTTGGCCTGGTCAGGCCTACCACTCACTGCCGTGGGAACCGATCTACCTTGCGCAGGGCGCGATTGAAAGGGACGATTGGGCCGCGGCGGCCGAGACGCTCGAGCGTGAGGCGGGGGACCACCGGGACACCGCGATATTGCAATTCCGCCTCGCCTGCTGCCACGCACGGCTCGGTGAGGATGAGCTCGCTCTCGAGGAACTACGGAGAGCGATCGAGATCAACCCGGCCATGCGCGAGCGAGCATCGAGCGAGGAGCACCTCAGCTCGCTCCGCGAGCTCGATGGGTGGCGGGCCGCAACCGCCTGAGATCGCCGCCCGATCTTCAGTTCCTGATTACTGCACTACTTCGGGAAGAGGCGGTTGGAGACCGTCTCGTCCCCGAGCGCGTCGAAAGCAATCAACTTGCCGTCGTCGTTGTAGGTGAGGACATCCGCACCCGCGACCGAATCGCTGCCGACGGTAACGGTGTTCAGAACGACCACCTTGTTGCCCTCGGCGATGAACTCGTGGGTCTCGGTCACCGGACTCGTTGACAGATACTTGCCCCACAGCTCGCCTACGGCCTCCTTGCCTCGGTGAACGCCGGTCAGGGCGTTGTCGCCGCGTACCGTCCATTCGATCGAATCGTCGATGTCGGCCATTGCGCCCTCGGCGTCGCCGTTGCTGAACGCGGCGTAGGCATCCTGGGCCGATTGCTTGTTCTCCTGAGCACCCATTTCGGGCCTCCTCCCAATTGTCGGTCAGCCCGACCATACCCCCGCGGAAGCTTGATCGCCAGACGAATCTCGAGATTCAGATCAACGGGCACGCCGTGGAGTGCTAGAACTGATTCGTGGCCATGTTCTGCCTGATCCACGGCGCCTGGCACGATGGTTCGTGCTGGCAGCCGCTGGAGCAGTCCCTCGAGTTCCGCGGTCACCAAGCGGTGGCTCCCGACCTCCCGCTCGAGGATCCCGGGACAGGATTCGAGCAGCGGGCGCGACCTGCTCTCGATGCGCTCGAGGGCGTCGCCGACCCCGTGGTCGTCGTCGGACACTCGGCCGGTTCGGCCTACTCGCCGCTGGTCGCCCTAGCGACCCCGAACTCACTCCTCGTGCATCTCTGCCCGAGGCTGGGGCCCTTCCCGCCCCCACCGGGGGCGCCCGAGACGTTCCGCAAGGGGTTCCCGTCCCCCGCTGACCGGCCGGACGGCACGAGCGTCTGGGAGGTCGATGCGGCAGTCGAGGCGATGTACGGCCGATTGCCGTCGAAGACCGCACATGAGCAGGCGCGGCGACTTCGCCCGCTCGCCCCGCCTGCTGGGAAGTATCCGCTCCCCGCCCATCCAGACATCCCGACTGCGCTGATCTACTCGACCGACGACGAGTTCTTCGAGCCGGCCTGGGAGCGGTTCATGGCCCGAGAGCTGCTCGGCATCGAGCCGATCGAGATCGCCGGCGGCCACTTCCCGATGCTCGAGGACCCCGACGCGACCGCCGATCTCCTCGAACACCTGGCGCGCGACCACCTAGCGTCGATACAGAACCACTGAACGGCCCGCCGACTTCGGAGGACCGTCCGTGTTGTCGCTTCAAGTCGGGGCGCGATGGCCCGTCAGGTCAGTCGTCGTTCGCCTCGGTGTCGTTGGTGTCGCTCTCCGACCCGACCACGTTGATCGAGCGGTCGAGTTGGACGTCCGTCTGGGTGCCGTCGTCGAGGGTGACTTCGATCTCGTAATAGCTCTCCTCGTCGCCGACCTCGGTTTCGGTGACCCGACCCTCGCCGAGGTGGTCGAGTGCCGCGTTGCTAGCCCGATCGAAGACCCTCGACCGGCACGTCACGTCGTTGGCTAGATCTTGGATCCAGCAATCGATCTTTCCGATCCGCCGGCAAGTGCCTCTGGAGTGCTGCACGTTCGGCGGTGATCCATCGGGCACCAAACCCGTTCTGGTACCCAAATCGAACGTAATCGCCGGTAATCCGCGACTATCCGCGCCGAATCGAATGCCGAGCCACCGGCCCACAAATCCCTTGCCAGAGCCAGATCCCTCGGCTAGACGGCGCCAGAGCCACCCCGGATCGCACCCAGGAGGTCGTCGGTTCGAGGCCGGAATCCTTGGCTACCTTGGATTACTTCCAAAAACGGGTACAGTCTCGGACCGTGCCCACGACTGCGGAATTCGAGCATATGTTGCGCGCTACCGATCTGCGCGTGACGCGTGCGCGGCTGGCGGTGCTGAACGCGGTGTACGACCATCCGCATGCCGACACGAGCTTGATCAGCAACATCGTGCATGAGGACCTCGGCCACGTTTCTCACCAGACCGTCTACAACGTGCTTGAAGCACTGACTGGCGCGGGCCTGGTGCGACACATCCAGCCGCCGGGCTCCGTGTCGCGCTACGAGTCGAGGGTCGGAGACAACCATCACCACATGGTGTGCCGGTCGTGCGGCTCCATCGCCGACGTCGATTGCTCCGTCGGCACCGCACCCTGCATGACTGCGTCCGACGATCACGGCTACGCGATCGACGAGTGCGAAGTCGTTTACCGGGGCCTGTGCCCCGAATGCTTAAGCGCAACTGCTTCTGACCAAGCCCCTCAAACCCGAAAGGTTTCCCGTGTCTGACAGTCCCGATGCCGTTGTTGGAGAGATGAACGAGGAGGAGGACGGCGGCTGCCCGTTCGACTACGAGCGCGCCCCCCACCCGACTGAGGGCGGCGACACCCGGGGCTGGTGGCCGAACCGGCTCAACCTCAAGATCCTCGCCAAGAACCCGGTCGAGGCCAACCCCATGGGCGACGAGTTCGACTACGCCGAGGAATTCCGATCCCTCGACCTCTTTGCAGTGAAGAAGGACGTCGAGGAGGTGCTGACGACCTCTCAGGACTGGTGGCCGGCCGACTATGGCCACTACGGCCCGCTCATGATCCGAATGGCGTGGCACAGCGCCGGCACTTACCGCATCAGCGACGGCCGCGGAGGCGCCGGAGCCGGCCAGCAGCGCTTCGCGCCTCTCAACAGCTGGCCCGACAACGCGAACCTCGACAAGGCCCGCAGGCTGCTGTGGCCGGTCAAGAGCAAGTACGGCCGCAAGCTCTCATGGGCGGACCTGATGGTCCTCGCCGGCAACGTCGCCCTGGAGTCGATGGGCTTCAAGACCTTCGGCTTCGCCGGCGGCCGAGAGGACGTCTGGGAGCCGGACGAGGACGTGTACTGGGGTCCCGAGACCACCTGGCTGGGCGATGAGCGGTACACCGGCGGCGACCGGGACCTCGAGAATCCCCTCGCCGCCGTCCAGATGGGCCTGATCTACGTGAACCCCGAGGGCCCGAACGCCAACCCGGACCCGCTCGCCGCGGCCATCGACATCCGCGAGACGTTCCGCCGGATGGCGATGAACGACGAGGAGACGGTCGCGCTGGTCGCTGGCGGGCACACGTTCGGCAAGACCCACGGTGCGGCCGACCCGAACGAGTACGTCGGTCCTGAACCGGAGGCCGCCCCGCTCGAGGAGCAGGGCCTGGGCTGGAAGAACTCCTACGGCAACGGGGTCAACGGGAACACGATCACGAGCGGGCTCGAGGGCGCCTGGACGAACACGCCGGTGGCGTGGGACAACACCTTCTTCGAGATTTTGTTCGGCAACGAGTGGGAGTTGGTTAAGAGCCCTGCCGGAGCGTCGCAGTGGAAGCCCAAGGACGGCGCCGAGGCAGGCACCGTGCCGGACGCCCACGACCAGTCGAAGAAGCACGCGCCGACGATGCTGACCACGGACCTCGCGCTCCGTTTCGACCCGGTCTACGAGCCAATCTCACGGCGATTCCTCGAAAACCCTGAGGAGCTTCAAGACGCCTTCGCACGGGCCTGGTTCAAGCTGACGCACCGCGACATGGGCCCAGTCTCGCGCTACCTCGGCTCCGAGGTCCCGAAGGAGGAGCTGCTGTGGCAGGACCCCGTCCCCGAGGTCGACCACGAGCTGATTGGGACAGAGGACGTCGCCACCCTCAAGGACCGGATCCTTGCTTCGCGTCTGTCCGTCTCGCAGCTGGTCTCCACCGCGTGGGCGTCGGCATCCACATTCCGCGGCAGCGACAAGCGCGGCGGCGCGAACGGAGCCCGTGTCCAACTCGAGCCGCAGCGCGGCTGGGCGATCAACGAGCCCGATGAGCTGGCGACGGTGCTGGCCACCCTCGAGGGGATCCAGGAGTCCTTCAACAACTCTCAGAACGAGGGGAAGAAGGTCTCGCTCGCCGATCTGATCGTGCTCGGCGGGTGCGCAGCGATCGAGCAGGCCGCCAGGAATGCCGGCCACGAGGTCGAGGCCCCCTTCACTCCGGGACGCGCGGATGCCTCGCAGGAGCAGACGGACGTTGGGTCGTTCGCCGCGCTCGAGCCGACCGCGGATGGGTTCCGCAACTACCTCGAGGGGGAACACCAGCTACCCGCCGAGTATCTCCTGATCGACCGCGCAAACCTGCTGACGCTGACAGCTCCCCAGATGACCGTCCTCATCGGTGGCCTGCGCGTCCTCGGCGCGAACCACGGCCAATCGTCGCTGGGTGTCCTCACCTCGACGCCCGAGTTGCTGACCAACCACTACTTCGTCAACCTGCTCGACCAGGGCACGACGTGGAAGCCGACGTCAGAGGACTCCGACACGTTTGAGGCACGCGACGACACCGGCGCGGTCAAGTGGACCGGCAGCCGCGTCGACCTCGTATTCGGCTCGAACTCCGAGCTGCGTGCGCTCGCGGAGGTCTACGCGAGCGATGACGCGCAGCAGAAGTTCGTTAGCGACTTCGTTGCAGCGTGGGCCAAGGTGATGGACCTCGACCGGTTCGACCTCACCTGAGCTTGGCTCGATTTCAATTTGGGTGTCGAGCGCACCCGAGATAACTGGTTCGGACGAATGGCGGAAGCGGAATCGCACAGCGGTTCGTTGCTGCCACCCGAGCTCAGGGCGTCGAGGTCCGCGGCCGTCAGGCTTCGAGCTTGAACCCGAGGGCCTTGCCGAGCCCGGCCAGCGCCTTGAAGACGGCGTTGGGCGGCTTCTTCACCACGATCTCGTCCGGGTACTTGGTGAACAACAGTGCGGCGTAGATCGCCGAGCGGGGATCCTTCGGAGGGAGAGCCTTGATCTTTCCCTGTTCGAGCAGAGATTGCATCTCGTGGAAGAACGCCTCGAAACGGAGGGCCGGCCGGTGGATATTGACGGCTCGGACCGGCTTGCCGGTGGAGTTGCGGAGCGTATGGGGAACGCCCGCCGGTGCGGTCGCCGTAGCTCCCGCCTGAAGGGTCGACCAGTTCCCGTCCACGCAGAAATCGAGCTCACCCTCGAGCACCTCAAAGGTGTCCTCGCTGGTCGGGTGCACGTGAAGGGGGGGTCCGCTAGTCATCCCCGGGCCGATCCAATTGGTGGCCTCGAACAGCTCGCCACCGGTCTCCGCGGTGCTTCGGGTGATCTCCCAGCGCATGTCCATGCCGGGATGGAAGTCGAGGTCACGCGCACTGACCTGCTCGGCTCCCGGGGGCGGAGGCTCTTCGACGACGCTCATTCGACTCTCCTCGAATTGGATGTCACTCGATGCCGAGCGTGCGCGATGAACATATCAGGCAACCGGCTCCCTCTTTCAGCGTTGATTGAAGGCTGAGGCGAGGAGACGCTCAAGTACGGGCCGCAGGAGGAATGCTGCGAGGGCTTGCCGTGACCGGAGCGGTGATCGCCTTGGCTGGGATCGTGCTCGCCGGGACTTTCTCGGCCCTGGTGGTGCTGCCGCTGGTCAGCCTGACCGAGATCGGCTTAAGATCGCACCTAAAAGAGCATCCGCTGGCTTTCTGGTGTGTCCGCGCCGTCAGACTCGCCTGTTCCGAGCCGGCGCCGCACTGCTCGCACAGCCGACAACCGCGCTCAGAGGCCGAGGTCTCGTACCCCGCGCTCATCCCAGCCCAGGTGGTGGGCCAGCTCGTGACGCACGGTGCGCTCGACCTGGGCCCGCAGCAACCTGGGATCGTGGCCGAAGTCGCGCTCCAGCGTGTCCTGGTAGACCACGATGTGGTCCGGATAGACGTCGCGGGCGATGGTGCCGCCGATGTAGTGGCCGTAGGCGTGAAACTCGTGACCGCGATTGGAGACGGTCACCGGCGTGCCCTCGAGCAGCTCGCGGAACCGCTCCGGCAGGTCATCCAGCGCCTCTATCACGAGCTCGTCGAACTCGCTCGGCGGTCGGTCGGGCGGCGGTAGCGAGGCAAGAGCGTCGCTGCGGTCGACCAGTCGCCGAAACTCGGGCTCGGGCATCTCCTTGCCGGTCATCGCGGCGGTCGCCCAGGCGGTGACGAGCACGATCGCGGCGGCACCGACGACTATCACCAACAGGTCACCAAGGCCCCCGAGCGAGGGCGGTTGGAGGAGCAGCCAGGCAACGCCGGCGACGAAGGCGGTAAGGGCTGCCGCCCGCAGCGATGGGCCGAAGATCTCCCTCACTCGGCGGAGGTTAGAGCCGCCGGATGCCCGGCCCGCGACTCCGGCCGGCCTAGTCGCCGAGCTGCGAGGTGTAGAGCAAGGAGGTGATCGCCTCGTGGTACTGGAACCGGGTGAACGCGGCGACGAGATCCTCAGATGAATCACTGAGGTTCCCTTCGGCGTCGAGCACCGGGACGTGGTTGACGACCAGGTCAAAGGAGAGCAGCCGGTCGCCGGCCTTCGCGTATCCGGCCAATGCCATCGCCTGCACCTCGATGTTCCCCTCGGCGTCGAGGGCGCCGTTCACCCCGTTCTTCTGGAATACGTGACCGGTGGCGGGATCGAGCACGGGACTGTCGGACAGGCCGTCGACCCCCTTGACCGGCAGCGCCTTCAGGAAGGCCTTGCCATACGACTGATCTTGCGTGTAGTCGAGGAGGTCTCGATCGCGTCCTGACCGAGCGGCAACGCCGGCTCGAGTCGCGGTCCGGAAGGCGCTCCCGATGCCTCGGCGCCGATCGCGAGCGCCAGGGCGCCGAGGGCGACCGTGGAGGTGATGCGCCTGGCGATCCGGTTCATCTCAGGAGTATGGACGGCTATCGGTGGCCCTGAGGTCTGGGCCATCAGCGCCCCACCCTAGCTCGGGGAGGTCACGATCGCTCACGAATTCCAGCGGCCTCGAGGACCTCGTCGCGGTCGACATAGCCGATCTCCCAGCGGAGGATGCGACCGTCACGAACCGTGGCGATCTGCCCTGACGAGAGCCGCTCGACCTCGATGCCGCTGCCCTTGCCCCTGCCGATCAGCTGGCTGATCACCACGACCCGCTCATCCGCGTCGATCAACTCGAGTGGCTCCACCCGGATCTCCTCCCAGATGTCGGCCAGCTCCGCCTGCCATTGGCGCAGGCCCTCGATCCCGACGTAGGTACCAGGGTTGAGCACGTTGCGGGTCGCGTCCACCACGATCTCGGGATCGAAGAGGTCGAGGGCCTGGTCCAGCCCGTCAGCAGCGACCGCAGCCAGCACGTCCCGAACGATCTCGACGTTCTCCTGCGACATCGTCCGGGCAGTATCACGCCTCCGCGGCCCCGTCCGGATGCCGATCGGCGCCCCTCGTGATCGTCCGGCTTCCAGCCGATAGGTTGTCCTCATGAGGACCAAGATCGTCGTGCTCGGGGCCGGCTTCGGCGGTCTCGAGCTCGCCACCTCGCTGTCGGATGCGCTCGGTGAAAGCGTCGACGTCACCCTGATCGACAGGAGCGATGCGTTCGTCTTCGGATTCTCGAAGCTCGACGTGATGTTCGGGCGGACGACGCCGGAGGCGGTTCGCCTGCCCTACCGCGACCTCGCCGCGCCGGGGGTGCGATTCCTGCAGGAGACGGTCACCGCGATCGACCCGGAGACGCGCCAGGTAACCACCGATCAGGGCGTCCATCAGGCTGACTTCCTGGTCGTGGCGCTGGGCGCCGACTACGACATGGACGCGACGCCGGGACTGTCGGAGGGTGGCAACGAGTTCTATTCGGTCGGTGGTGCTGGGCGACTCGGCGAGGTCATTCCCGGGTTCTCGCGGGGTCGAGCGATCATCGGCGTCTGCGGAGCGCCGTTCAAGTGTCCACCGGCACCGAGCGAGGCGGCGCTGCTGCTCCACGACCACCTGTCCGCGCGGGGAGTCCGCAACGATTGCGAGATCTCCTTCGTCATCCCGTTCGGGAGCCCGGTCCCTCCATCGCCTGACACCTCGAGGGCGCTGGTCGAGGCTTTCGCGGAGCGTGACATCACGTTCGTTCCAAATCGTCGCGTCAGCTCACTCGACCCGGAGCGACGCGTCGCCGTGCTTGACGACGACGCCGAGATGCCCTACGACCTCTTCCTCGGCGTACCCAAGCACCGGGCTCCGGACGTGGTCCTGGCGAGCGGCATGACCGAGGACGGCTACATCCCGGTGAGCGCGACGAGCCTGCAGACGATCTACCCGAACGTCTACGCGGTCGGGGACGTCACGACGGTCGGCGTGCCCAAGGCCGGCGTCTTCGCTGAGGGAGCCGCGCGGGTCGCGGCCAAGTCGCTGATCGCAACCGTGCAGAGCGGCGCGCAGCCGGAGGCCTACGACGGGCTCGGCTCCTGCTACATCGAGTTCGGCGCCGGCCGGGTCGGACGCGTCGACGTCGATTTCCTCTCCGGTCCCAAGCCGACCGGGAAGTTCCAGCGGCCGTCAGCCGCCCTCGTCGCCGAGAAGGTCCACTTCGGCTCGAGCCGACGGGCCCGCTGGTTCAGGGCCCAGCAGCGTGGAACGGATGGATCCATCGGCTGAGCGCAAGGCGGGCTTCACCCGGGGGCGACGTCGCCTATCCGTGGCTCGGCTTCCGGGTCGGCGTTCTCGGCAAAGATCGGCCCCCGCTCTATGAGTCTCCGCGAATCTTCGATTGATGCACGCCTCCAATCTCTCTAGAGTCGCTTGTAGCAATCATTACGAAGTCAACTCAACCGGGAGTTAAACGAGCATGGTCGGTTCGGTCGCAGCCAGGGTTCTAATCATCGCCAACCGCACCGCCGCGACGGCGGCGCTGCTCGAGGCGGTTCACGCCCGTGCCAGGCAGGGGCCGGCGACGTTCCACCTCGTCGTGCCGGCCACCCCGCACGGGTTGCATCGCCTCGTCGATCCCGATGCCGCAGGGCAGGAGGAGGCGAGCAGGAACCTCGAGGCGGCGTTGCCGCAGCTCGGGGCGGCGGCAGGGAGCGAGGTGACCGGCTGGGTCGGCGACGCCAGTCCGCTGGCGGCGATCACCGATGCGATCCACGACGCGGGGTTCGACGAGATCATCGTCTCGACCCTGCCGACGCGCCTCTCGCGCTGGACCCGCATGGATCTGCCGCGGCAGGCCCGCGACCTCGGCCTCCCCGTCACCCACGTCGAGCCCGATGCCGTTGACGCCTGCGTCGTCGAGCCGGAATCGGGTCGCCTCGTGCTGCAGGCCCAATGACGAGCGCTTACATAGCTCCGGCCGCGCGCTGGTTCGCCGCGGACGCCTCCTCGCCTGAGCGTGCGGCGCTGATCGAGGCGGCGGACGGGCTCATCGAGCGCGGCCTGTGGTGCGTGGTCGAGGTCTGCGTGGACGTGCCCCGGCAGGTCTGGGAGCGGCGGCTGGCGATCCTGCGCTCCGATGGAGCCGGGGTCGCCGACGCCGTCGCCGAGTGGGTGTGGTGTACACCGGAGCTAGACGTCCGCCTCAACGGTTGCCGGCGTACCGACCTGGGACTTGCGGTGGATGCGCCGACGCACCTCTGCTACGTAGCGGGCGCGGCGGAGCTCGCGGCGCGATGAAGGTCCGCGACGGGATGAACGAGATCGTGGTCACGGTCGGTCCCGGCCACACGCTGCGCGAGGCCGCGCGGCGGATGACCCAGGCGTCGGTCGGCGCGGCGGTCGTCATCGATCCCGAGCATCAGGGGCCTGCCATCATCACCGAGCGCGACCTGCTGCGATCGAGCGGGCGGGGCGAGGACGTCGACCACGAGCTCGTTCACGACCACCTCTCCTCGAAGCTCGTCTACGCGAAGGCGGATTGGTCGCTGGAGCTCGCCGCGCAGCAGATGGTCGACGGTGCGTTCCGCCACGTCGTCGTCCTCGACCTCGGCGGAGAGGTCGTGGGGATCCTCTCGATGCGCGACATCGTCCGCTGCTGGACCCGCGAGGGCGCGACCAGCGACGTGCCTGTCTCAGCCGGCTGAACCCTCCACGAACTCGATGAAGGCGCTCACCGCCGGTCGGACCGATCCGACGGCCGAGCGCAGGATGAACCACTCTCGATGGGGGAGCTCGACGTCCACGTCGAGCTCGGAGAGCTGACCGGCCGCCAGCTCGAGCGCCACCGCGGCGCGGGCCTGGAGCGAGACGCCGAGCCCCGCGCGGGTCGCCTGCTTGATCGCCCCGTTGGAGCCGAGCGTCAGCTTGCGCGGGTGAAGCTCGTGGTTGCGCAGAAAGCCCTCGGTCATCACGCGCGTCCCCGAGCCCTCCTCGCGGAGTAGCCAGACACGATCGCCGAGCTCGCGCAGGGGAACTCGGCGACCGCCACTCAGCGGGTCGTTCGGCGGCGCGATCAACACGATCTCGTTCGCCATGAATGCGGCGCCGGCGAGCCGGCCGTCCTCGGGCGGGCGGCCCCCGATCGCCGCGTCGGCGGTGTGATCGGCGACGCGCGCGAAGACGAGGTCGCGGTTGCCGACCTCGAGCGTCAGCTCGACGTCGGGGTGCAGCGCCGCGAACTCCTGCATGAGCGGCGGGACGATGTGCTCCGCGGCGGTCGTGACCGCTGCGATCCGCACCTGCCGCTCGGTCGCGCCGGCGACCTCCTGAGCCGCCAGCCGCCCTTGCTCGTGCAGCCCGATCACGTCGGCGGCATAAGGCATGAACGTCTCGCCGGCGGGACTCGTGCGGATCGTCCTGCCGACCCGTTCGGTGAGCGGCACCCCGACCTCCCGCGACAACGCCGCGATCGCGGCCGAGATCGACGGCTGGGTGACGACGAGCTCGTCGGCAGCACCGGTCACGGAACCGGACCTCGTGACGGCGAGAAAGCTCCGCAGTTGCGTAAGTGTTATAGACACGACTCTAAGAGTCTGTCAACTATTAGATAGAGATCAAGCGGAGGTCACCGGTGGCGTGGTCCGGGACCGAAGCCCGTTCTCCTTCGCCAACGCGGGGTCGTCCGCGAGCATCGCAAGGACCGCAGCCACGGCCTTCGCCGGCGTCATTCCCAGCTTCTCCATCACCTCTGCGCCCGGTGCAGAGGCGCCGAAGCGCTCGATCGACACCGAAGCGTCGACCCAGCCCGACCAGCCCTGACCGATGCCGGCCTCGATCGAAACCTTGGGCACTTCGGGGGCGAGCACCGAGTCGCGGTACTCGCGGTCCTGCGCAGCGAAAAGCTCCCACGACGGCATCGAGATCACCGCGATCGGGACTCCGCCTGCCGCCAGCTCGGCCTGTGCATCGAGCGCCACCGAGACCTCCGAGCCGCTCGCAACCAAGGCGGCGCGGGCCGGACCCTCCGCGGGCTCCGACAGGACATAGGCGCCCCGTGCCAGGCCGGCGGAGGCCGCGAGCGCGCCGCCCGTTCGGTCGAGCACCGGCAAGCCCTGTCGAGTGAGGATCAGACAGACCGGGCCCTCGACATCCTCGAGCGTCACGCGCCAGGCCTCGGCCGTCTCGGCGGCGTCGCAAGGCCGGATCACGGTCAGGCCCGGGATCGTGCGGAGCGCCGCCAGGTGCTCGATCGGCTGGTGGGTCGGGCCGTCCTCACCGAGGCCGATCGAATCGTGCGAGAAGACCCAGGCTACGGGCAGCTGCATCAGCGCCGACAGGCGAATCGCCGGACGCATGTAGTCGGAGAAGATGAGGAAGGTCGAGCCGTAAGGCCTGACGATGCCACCGTGGAGCGCCAATCCGTTGACCGCCGATCCCATC
>Ga0180121_10000519_pt1 | contig 16329 bp, 13 predicted proteins | sample AntDrymUQ5402106_2_FD_129676 | JGI IMG/M metagenome (GOLD analysis project Ga0180121, IMG submission 129676) | Polar desert sand microbial communities from Dry Valleys, Antarctica - metaG UQ540 (21.06) (version 2) (version 2) | ecosystem: Environmental > Terrestrial > Soil > Desert | place...
CCCCGGCAAAGCCTGCTCGTTGTCTGCCCCGTTTGTCATTATATGAAATCGCCTCCCGTTAGGAGGAGCGGCGGCGTTCGTGTTTTGAAGCGATTGTATAAGGCCGCGATTCCGGCAGCACGTTCTCTCTGGCGGTTGACCCGTCAGTGACGGGTAGCGTTCCGGGTACTACCGCCTCGCGGGCCTCCTCTTCCGGAACATCTCTACGGTCCCGCGAGGATTCTTTCATCACTTTGTCCTGCAACATCATCACTGCATGAATCAGCATCTCGGGACGCGGCGGACAGCCAGGAATGTAAACGTCCACCGGGACAATCTTGTCCACACCCTGAACGATTGCATAATTATCGAAGACTCCGCCGGAGGTTGCACATGCGCCCATGGAGATCACCCACTTCGGTTCCGGCATCTGATCGTAGATACGTCGCAGCACCGGGGCCATCTTTCTCGAAACCCGACCGGAGACAATCATCACATCGGCCTGGCGAGGACTGGCGCGAAAGACTTCAGAACCAAAACGGGCCAGGTCGTTGCGCGAAGATGTGGCATTCATCATTTCGATGGCGCAACAGGCCAGCCCAAACGTCGCGGGCCACAGCGATGATTTGCGCGCCCAATTGATCAGCGAATCCAGACGCGTGGTTAACACTTCCGGCAAGGCTGCGGCAATGACGTTTTCGAGTCCCATGAAACCCCTTACTAAGAAACTAGGCCGCCGTGCGGGTCTGTCCGAGCTGTCGCCTCTGCATGTCGGCCAGCAACCGACCTTCAGCTTCAGCGTCGCGGCGCGCTCGATCGCTCCAGTCGAAAGCCCCCTTCTTAATAACGTAAATATACCCGGCCAGCAGCAACACGATAAAAATTATCATCTCGAAGTAGACCAGATTTTTCAGATCGTAAGCCGGACTAGCAAGGGTTTTGAAGACTACCGCCCAGGGAACCAGGAAGATGACTTCAATATCAAACAAGATAAAAATCATCGCGATCAGGTAGAACTTCACTGAAAAGCGCTCGCGTGCGGTACCGACCGGATCCTTGCCACATTCGTACGGCATCAACTTCGTTCTGGTCCTCTTTCGTTGTCCGATAAACTGCGAAATAAAAATGTTCACTACGGCGAAACCGCCAGCTACGACGAACATCAAGAGAACGGGCAAGTAGTCGTTAAGACGAAAAGGCATCTTGAAGATCCATTCCGGGCGCTGCCGCAAACCAGATCGATGCGCGTCTGATGCCAGCAACCGCGGCGACTGACACGCTTGACTCTAGATTGAGAATCATTGTACAAGCGAATCGTAGTCGAAGTGATTGAGGGTGTCAAGCAACCTTATCTGGCAAAAAAGCGCACAGAAAATGACAATTGACCCTGCGAAAACTCCTGTGTTAAGTTGCAGGGAAGCCTTTCGAAAGGCCACCTGGTTTGAAATCTGCGCAGGATGATCTTGATTCCGATGATCTATCCAATGAAGACACAACACGACGGCGTGGCTATAGTATGGGCGGAGATTCCTACGTTCACCTCTGGCCGCGCGGCAATTCTGATCAAGGCACTGGCAGGAGGCAGCGAGACCGAACTGCGGCGCGTTATACTTGCCGCCTGAACCGAGGCACGGGAATCTCTTGAACCTGCGCATAAACGGGGAAGAATGCGAAGTCGTCGACGGTCTTTCACTGCAAGATTTAGTCACACGACTCAACCTCACACCCGAACGCATAGCAATCGAACTTAATAAGAACGTAGTGCGTCGCGCTGCATGGTCTGCGACTGTACTTGAGGAAAATGACCAGGTGGAGATCGTGCACTTTGTTGGCGGGGGAAAAGCAGTCGGCAGTAGGCAGCCGGCAGGAATAATCAGGCCGCTCATTGGGAATTCCGGAAGTCGGATTGCGAATTGCGGGTTTTCAATCCGAAATCCGCAATTCTTGTTTCAGTTTGCTCCTGTTACGGTGTAGAGTCCTCTCATAATCAATGAGCAAGCAAGCTTTAACTATGTCAACTGAGGTGTCAGCTAACTTGGATCGTTTCGAAATCGGCGATCGAACGTTTACGTCTCGTCTGATCATTGGCACGGGGAAATACCGGACCTACGACGAGATGAAAGCGGCACACCGCGCATCGGGCGCGGAGATGGTTACGGTGGCTGTCCGGCGGGTGCCTCTGGATCGCAGCGCTGAATCGTTTCTTGATCACCTCGATCCTGCGATGCAGCTCCTCCCCAACACTGCGGGATGCTACACGGCCGAAGAGGCAATTCGCACTGCGCGCCTCGCCCGCGAAGCTTTGCAGACTGATTTGATCAAACTTGAGGTAATCGGCGATCAAACAACTCTCTTTCCGGACAACGAACAGACGCTCGAAGCCGCGCGCGTCTTAGTTAAGGAAGGTTTCGTGGTCCTTCCCTATTTCACTGACGATTTGATCATGGCCAAAAAGCTGCTTGATGCAGGCTGTCCGGCCGTGATGCCGCTGGCCGCACCAATCGGATCTGGTCTGGGAGTTCAAAATCCTGCCAACCTCAGAATCATGCGCGAGCAGTTGCCTGATGCGACGATCATTGTTGACGCCGGGGTTGGCACGGCCAGCGACGCCACGATTGCGATGGAGCTTGGTGCCGACGCGGTGCTGATGAATACCGCCATTGCCGAGGCCCAGGATCCTGCGAAGATGGCCCAGGCGATGAAGCTAGCAATTGAGGCCGGAAGGTTCGCCTACCTGGCGGGTCGAATGTCGAAGCGACTATATGCCAGCGCGTCCAGTCCTCTGACAGGCGTGGTACGCTGACCTTCCGTTAGTCCTCAAATCGTAACTTAGTTTCAGCCTGGCCTATTTGTTTTCTGAAGCGTTTCCATAAAAAACCGGTGGAGGTGGCGGTTGCGGAGCCGGGGTTTGCTGTATAGTGGGCAGAAACAATTGCGAGTAGGCTATCGCCCAGGAAGCTTTAGTTAAGGGCATTACCAAAACCAACCCAAAACAGCACAGCATTAACCCAAGAGTGGAGAGCACCAGCTCTAGCAATATCAATCCCCTTAAGCCGCCAAAGTTCTCTCGAGCCGCTCGGCGCTCAGTTTTATAGCTTCCCAGCCGGATAGGTTCTTATCAACCACTAACTGATAGGGCGAAAGCAAAGATTACACCGGTGGCTAGAAAACAAAGGACGTAAAGAAGTACAAGCGCCGCCAGATACGTGACCATCTGCATGAGAACCTCCGGTGGAACGTCATCTGAAATGTTGTCAGAATTGGAACGGGTCGCGATTCCAACGTATGTTGAGCGTTCCACACAGTTGACCCGGTCGCTACTCGCTTGTCGGTTCCCATGCCGGCGCTCGCGAGGGTGCGGATTAGATCACTCAGCAACTTTCTGCGAACGGAGGTGCTCCGCAACGACAACGCGAATCATGTTGTAGCTGATGGTTTCCGGTAGAGAATCATGTAGCGGTTTGAGTTTCGCGGTGCCGTGGTCGGCGATGGCTGCTTCAATAAGGGCGCGATTGGCATCGGAGACAAATTGCGTAGTGTCTATCGCGTAGCCTTCGCTAATGCAGTTAATTAGGTGACCCTCGACCGTTCCGGTTGTGCAGTTGCGTTGCCGGGCGATTTCTTCGATCGAGAGTCCTTGCTGATAGAAGCCGTAAGTTTCCATCATTGTCTTCGTCGGGCTGTGTTCTTCGGGAACTGGTGCGGTGACATGTGACTGATCGTCAGTGACTTGGGGAAGCGCCAATTCGATTGGCTCTTGCTCCCGCATGACGCGGTCGCCTAGTTCAGTTATTGAAACCGTCGGATACTCACCTGGGCTGACTCTGAGGCAACGCGCGCGAATCAGCGCATCTACGTAGATCAGAATGTCGTCTTGGCGCATGTCTTTCAACAGACCGTAGGTTGATAACTCATTAAGGTGTGCCTGCATCACATTCTTTGCTGCTGAGCCGCGGAGGGTCGCGGCAAGTACCGTCTTCCCAAAGCGACCCCTCATCCGGGTCGCGCCTGCCAGGATCTTGCGCACGCGTAGGGTTTCATCGCTGCTGAGCACTCGGGGCGCGTAGTCACGCAATTCGGTGCCAGTTTTGCCGGAGCGGTGGGACGCAGGCGAATTGTTCAATACCTCTGCGCTGGTTAGGGGACTCCTTGCTCCCGACTGTGGCGCACAGTTTCCGCAGGTGCCGCATTGTCGTGCGTGATTGCGATCACCGAAATAGTCGAGAATGTGAGCGCGGTAACAATGTTCCGTGTAGCAGAAGTCGATCATCTCGCGAAGTTTCCGCCGTTCGAGGGTCGCACGCCGCGTTACATCCGCTGGGTTGACCCGAAGTCGCGAGGGAGCGTTATCGAGCATTACGATGTGCCGTGCGCGGCGGGCTGCGGCCCCGGTCTGGGGCATTCCACCAGCAGGCGAGACGCCTGAGCTCCCAGCCGAAAACGCCGCTGGGCTCACAGTGGACGGCGCCACACGTTCGATGTGACCGGCGCGTTCGAGCAAGTAAAGAGACGACTGCACCGCCATCTCATTGGCCGCCCCAGCGCGCTTTCCGATCTCAGCCGCCGAAAGTTCTATCCGCTTAAGACCTGTTGACGAAAGAGCGTCGTAAACGCTTTGCACAAGTTGGGAGCTCGGATAAGAGCCTTCGATGAAGAAGTCGTGCGTGTTCTTGTCCGCGTAATTGAATAGCAAGACACAAGACGATGGCAGGCCGTCTCGTCCTGCGCGCCCGATCTCCTGATAGTAGGCTTCAATCGATCCGGGCATCTGATAGTGGGCGACGAATCTGATATCCGGCTTGTCGATGCCCATGCCAAAAGCGTTGGTGGCAACAATCATTTGCTTGCGCCCGGCCATGAAACTTTCCTGCGCTTTCACACGCACCGAATCGCTCATGCCGGCGTGATAGGCGGCGACATGCAGCCCCTGTTCCTGCAGCTTGCTCGCAACCTGCTCTACGGCCTTGCGCGTGGAAGCGTAGACGATACCCGAGCCGTCGTGCGTTTTCGCAAGTCGCTTGATTCGCGCAACCTTTTCGCGCTCTGTTTCCGTTTGCACGACATCGATTGAAAGATTAGGGCGGTCAAATCCGCTGACGAATGTTTCCGGATTGCTGAGGCCCAGCTGTTGGATGATGTCCGAGCGAACATAAGGCGTGGCCGTCGCCGTGAGCGCCAGAGTCTGCACTTTTCCCAGGGACTGGAGCGCGCTCTTCAATCGCAAATAATCCGGACGAAAGTCATGTCCCCAGGTGGAAATGCAATGGGCCTCATCAACTGCGAAAAGCGAAACGCCGATGGACTGAACGGCTGTTACAAAGTTGCTGCTGCGAAAGCGTTCCGGGGCGACGTAGACCAGCTTGAACTGTCCGCGTCGGAGCGCATCGATGCGCGCGCGTTGTTCGGCTGGAGCAATCGAGCTGTTGATGAAAGTTGCCGGCAGCTGCCGCGATCGTAGGGCATCCACCTGGTCCTTCATGAGTGCGATCAGGGGGGAGACAACGACGGTGGCACCACGCAACATCATCGCAGGAAGCTGGTAGCAGAGTGACTTACCGCTCCCGGTGGGCATTACCACCACGGCGTCTTTACCATCGAGAATCGCCCCGATCACTTCGCGCTGACCTTCGCGGAAGTCATCGAATCCAAAATGTGCGCGCAGCGATGTGAGGGCGTCAGCAATAGAAGGCATAGCAGAGTCTAAGGGTTTCGGATCTTACCTAGCAAGTGGTTGAAAGTTTAGATGATTCGGCTCAGTCCGCGTAGCGGACGACTGACAATAGCCCAGCACTTAAGTGATGGGAGCGTCATTCTGACTCTCCAAGTCCGTGAAACGAACGACCGACGTAGCCGCCACTCAACGTCAGAACCGATAGTCGCATCCGTGGGACAAACATTTCAAACGGGACGATGCGGCCATCACCACTGAGTGATGGATTGAGGTTAATGACCTCCTCACGTGTGGTTGTTACTCGGCGGAGCAGATCAGCGGATCCAGTGGAATGTGGAGCGAAGAGCGCTACGAAGGTTGTAACTAAAACGAGACAAAAGACGGTGAGGAGACTTGCATTAAGCATGGAGAGGTTGCCCGTTTCCGTCAAACTGGTGAGAGCTCGACGTAAAGAAATATTATTCTCAATCCTGAGTTATCGTGCCAGGTTTAAAGAATGAGGAGCCGCGGCCTGAGATAAGAAAAGAGAGGCGGTGAAGTCCTCAACTCATTACGTTTTCTGGCTCCGTGCATTCTACACTCTTGCAATCAGAATACAAGATAAATTCTGCTCCGCTGGTGGTTCAAATTAGAGCTTTTTGCGGTCAGCGCGCGGGGGTAAACCGCCTTTCCGGACTGCGGCTACTCCAAATCAATAGTTGTATCAAGACTGAGAATTTCTCAACCTCGATGCTGGCATCCCTCAAGTCAGCTGCAGTCCGGAAGGGCGGTTTACACCCGCGCGCTGGCCGACACTATCTTCACACTGATGCAAGCGTTACGGCCTCGCTGTTTTGAGAAATAGAAGGGCAGCGCTATCCTAAGGACCTCAAAAGAAGGCAAGAGAAAGTCAGTAAAATGAAACTACTCATCAGTGGATCGCATGGCCTGGTGGGAAAGGCTTTGGTCAAGTCGCTCGAGCCTGAAGGGCATAAAACCTTCCGGCTGGTCCGACATGCGCCGGGTTCTGATTCGGAGATTGAATGGAGCCCGGACAGATACAGCATCGCGCTCGCGCGGCTAGAAGGCTTCGACGCGGTTGTTCACCTGGCGGGCGAGAGCATAGCCTCTGGTCGTTGGGACCAAGAGAAGAAGCGCAAGGTTCGAGAGAGCCGGGTGAAGGGCACAAAGCTACTCAGTGATGCGCTCGCAAACCTTACCCGTCCGCCGACGACTCTCATTAGCGCCTCAGCAATCGGGTACTACGGCAACCGCGGTGATGAACTCCTAACTGAAACTAGCGCACCCGGGGATGATTTTCTTGCGGGCGTTTGTGTCAAATGGGAGAAAGCGACGGAGTTGGCCGCAGACAAGGGAATTCGCGTCGTCAACACGCGCTTCGGGATCATTCTCGATTCCGAGGGGGGTGCCTTGGCGAAGATGCTCACTCCATTTCGCATGGGGGTGGGCGGAAAAATTGGCAGCGGCAAACAATGGATGAGCTGGATTGCGTTGGACGATGTGGTCGGCGCGATCGAGTATGTGCTGGCGAGTGAAATTTTGAAAGGGCCAGTCAATTTTGTCGCGCCTAACCCGGTAAGGAATGCCGAGTTTACAAAGACACTCGGCAGAGTGCTTTCGCGACCTACCATTTTCCCGATCCCCGCATTCGGCGCGCGCCTGGTCTTCGGCGAAATGGCTGATGCTCTCTTGTTGTCGAGCCAGCGCGTCGAGCCCGGACGACTGAAAACGGCTGATTATCAGTTCAAATACTCACAACTTGAAGCCGCCCTGCGTCACGTTCTTGCCGAGGGCTAGCGAGTAAGTTTGAAGCTACGTGGTTTAGATTGGATAGGTGTTTTAGGAATTCACCGCGCGATCCACCCACTCGCACGAAATGACACTAGAGCTCTTCGTGTTCGTTGATGTGGTCTTGTGGATCGATTGCTTACTGCAGAAAAAAGTCAACAGGGAAAGCGTTTATTCCTCTGCACTTCTGTTCGTCGCAACCTCAGCTTCCTTACGGCTAAATTCTTCCAGCGCCCCGAAAACTTCCAGCGCGTATTTCACATTTCCAAAAGGCGCAGACACTTGCACACCCTGGATGAGATCGCGAACCTCCAGGAGCGACTCGCGGGCGATTTTCAGACCTTCATCGCGCCCCGCTTCCTTGCTAATCGCGGAAGCCGCACGCATACGCTCCATGATCGAAGGCGTAACGCGCACACCCGGAACTTCGTTGTGCAGAAACTCTGCGTTGCGATAAGAGACCAGAGGCCAAATGCCGGCGATGATCGGTATGCGCACGTGCTCGACACTCTTGATGAAGTCGCGCAGTTGGTCGGTATCGAACACCGGCTGAGTAATGGCATACTGCGCGCCTGCCTCAACCTTGTACTCGAAACGACGAATTTCCTCTTCGGGATTGATTGCTCCTGGATTGACGCCCACCCCGATGCAAAACGCAGTGGGTTGACCAATAGGATTGTTGCCGATGTCGAGGCCATGGTTCAGTTTGTTAACCATGTTCGTGAGGCCGATGGCGTCAATGTCAAAAACGGCAGTCGCATCCGGGTAAGGTCCCATTTTGGGCGGGTCGCCGGTAATCAGCAGCAGATTTCGCAATCCCAAAGCCGAGGCGCCCAGCAGATCAGACATCATTCCCAAGAGATTGCGATCGCGGCAGCAATAGTGCAGCACTGACTCGATACCAATCTGCTGCTCGACCAGGACTGCCGTAGCCATTGCGCTCATACGCGACTGGGCGCGCGCACCGTCGGGAATGTTTACGCCGTCGACACCAGCATCTTTCAGCAGCCGAATAGAGTCGAGCGTCTTCTGGGCATCGACACCCTTTGGCGGTAAGACTTCAACCGAAGTAACAAACTCCCCTCGAACGATCTTTCTTGACCAGTTGGAACGTTCCTCCGCAGGAACGACCTTGATGTCCGCGGGGACGATCTCTTCCACGAGCGCCAGGGGACCGGATGACATCACCATTCTCTGCGCGCGCGGCGAAGCGGCCCGAACCGCATCGGAAATCAGCTTGATGTGCGCAGGCGTGGTTCCGCAGCAGCCCCCTATGAACTTTGCGCCCGACTGGATCAACCTTTTCGCGAACTTCGACATGTACTCCGGCGAGCACATGTAGAACTGCCGGCCCTGAACGTCACGAGGCAATCCAGCGTTAGGCTGAGCGGCCAACTTCTTCTTCGTAACGGCGCGCATCTTCTCAAGCCCGCTCAGGATAATTGCCGGGCCCACTCCACAGTTCAGACCAATCACGTCAGCGCCCCACTCGTCCAAACGCGCAGTGAAGACTTCGGGTGTGGTGCCGAAAGTCGTGTTGCCGTCGGTCATGATGGTCATCTGCGCAATGATTGGCAGATCACACAATTCGCGAATGGCCCGAATCGCCTGTCTTATCTCAGAGACATCCGAGAAGGTTTCGAGTAGAAAGAGATCAACTCCGCCTTCGAGCAACGCCGAACCTTGCGCCTTGAACATGTCTTTTGCTTCGTCGAAGGAGGTGGGCCCATAGGGCTCGATACGCAATCCCAGCGGGCCTATCGCGCCCGCGACGTGGGCATGATCGCCAGCAGCTTCCCGTGCGATCCGGACAGCCGCGACGTTAATGTCGACCAGACTTCCTTTCAGCCCATACTGGTGGAGTCGGTAGGCTGTAGCGCCGAAGGTGTTGGTCTCGATAATGTCGGCGCCGGCGTGCAGGTATTCCGCATGGATCTCGCGTACCAGATCAGGATTACTGAGGTTTAGTTCGTCGTAACACCGATTAATGTAGACACCCTTGGCGTAGAGCATGGTGCCCATCGCGCCATCGAAGACGTGGATCCGGTCGCTTTGCAAGAGGTCTCTGAAGCTTTGCATCTTGGCTACGCTATTGCCAATTTCCAATTGCCGATTTAGAAAGCAGACAATCGAAAACCGGCAATTGACAATCGGCAATAAAAATGTCCCGCGCTAAACAACGCGGGACTTCATGATTGCTGAAGTTTTACGGAGCGTCCGTTGTGGACTGGCCGTGCTGTTTAGCGGATTGTTTTACGTGGCCGCAAGTCGCCTTAACTCACCACGTTTGTCAGCCGTGTTATACGCCGTTGAGGATTTGACTGTCAAGGCGCGTTCATTTTCCTGTACTGCCCTAATTTCAGTTTCCTTTGCGTTTTTGAGTTCAGTGAAACGGGCGCAATTTCTTAGCGTTTGTAGAAAGTTTCGACCAACAAAAGCGATCCACGAAACTACACGAAAACACCACGAAATCTTTATTAGTGTCTCTTCGTGTAGTTCGGGGACCGTGTTTGATGTCCCAAAACCTCCTTGACATGAGCAGTAATCTTTGGCTGAATGCCTGCCGTAATCCCAAATTCCCCTCAGTTGTCGGCAGTTCAAAGGTAAAAAGGAGCTGAGCAATGGCGGCCAACACCATGAGCAGTGCCACTGGGATCCATGACCTTAACAAGCATCCGAAGGGCTTGTATGTGCTCTTCGCTACCGAGATGTGGGAGCGATTCAGCTTCTATTCGATGCTGGCGCTGTTTACTCTCTACCTGCAAAATCCGGATGAGGGTTTCGGGTGGTCCGCCGAGCGGGCGACTGGACTCTACGCGAATTATCTAATGTTCGTCTATGCGAGCCCGCTCATCGGCGGCTGGCTGGCCGACAAGAAACTCGGGTACCGCAGAGCCGTAATGATCGGTGGCCTCTTCTTCATGGCTGGCCACGGATTACTCTCCATTCGCTCGATGACGGCTGTCTATGCCGCGTTGACATGCCTCGTTATCGGCAACGGGTTGTTCAAGCCAAACGTCTCGACAATGGTCGGTAACCTTTACCCGGAAGGCAGCCACCTCAAGGATCGTGCCTACAACATCTTTTACATGGGCATCAACATCGGGGCCTTTCTCGCTCCCGTGGTGATGGAGGTCGTTAAGCAGAAGTTCGGCAACCACCCAGCCTTCGCTATCGCTGCCTTCGGAATGGTGATCTCCGTCGGCATCCTCTGGAGGTTTAAGAAGTACGTTGAAGAGCCGAGACAGGGCGCGATTCTCGATCAACCGCTGGGCGACGTCGCTCCGGTCACTTCCGATGCGCCACCTGAGGGCGTTAGTCACCAGGGCAACGAGGAAGAGGACCGCACACCAACCACGCCAGGCGGGATGTTCGCACGCGCCTCTGCGGCGCGCGCGAGCGTGATGGATGCCGTGCCTGAATCCAAGCGCGTCTTCGCGCTGCTCGTGATTTTCGCCATCGTCATAGTTTTCTGGATGGTCTTCCACCAGAACGGCTCAACTTTGACTTATTGGGCCGACGACAACACCGACTGGAACGTTTCAGGCACGATATCGAACGCCATCAATCCGTTTTGGGTCGTCACACTTACTTTTCCGTTGGTATGGGTCTGGCGTTATCTTGACATGAGAGGCAAGGAGCCTGCGACGCCCACGAAGATGGCGATCGGTATGACGCTGACGGGACTCTCGTTCTTCATCCTCTTCTTCGCCGCGCGTTCGGGCGAGAACACGACGCCGAACGAATCCATGTACTCTTCTGGCAATTTTAGGATCACGGAGCGCACCCTGAATAATCTGCGAGGGGAGGGTGTTCCCGAAGATGTGGTCGAAAAATTGGGAGCGAAGGCTGTCCCTGACGATGTTCTGCAAAGACTGCAATCGGACGGCGTGTCTGAAGGCGTACTCACCAAGATGCGGACGGAGGTTGTTGACGAGAAATACACGGGAGAGGCCAAGCTGATGGAGGCCGTACTGCCCGTCTTGGGTCCGGAGCAGGCGCAAACTTACAGGCCGCAGATACTTAGGCATTCCTACCTGTTCAAAGTTTCTCCGTTTTGGCTCATCCTTGCCTACGCGGTCGTGACTCTCGGTGAGTTGATGCTCTCGCCGATGGGACTGTCGCTGGTCTCGAAGGTCGCGCCAATCAGAATGCGCGGTCTTCTAATGGGCGGTTGGTTCGTGGCAACGGCCATCGGCAATAAGCTGACGATGATCGGCGTCTACTGGGACAAGTGGTTTCAGTCAAGCTTCTTCGCCATTCTCGGCGCGTGTGCGCTTGTCATGGCAGTCGTACTCGTTCTCCTGCTGAAGCCACTAAAGAAAGCGATGCCGGGGGTCTGACGCCCTTGGAGTTCCTTTCAGCCACGAACAGGGTGGCCGAGCCGCAAGTCGTGGCCCGCCGCCCTTTTATTCTGTGACACACAGTAAGCGTCACCGTCGCGCACAACGACGCCACCAACCGCTGAGGTTGATGTTTGGCGCACAATTAACTTTAGGAGTCTCAGAAAAAGTGAAACAACGACAGTCTTTGTTCGCCCTGGTCCCGCTTCTGCTTGCACTCTGCATTACGGCGCTGGCGCAGGACAAGCTGCTCACCATTGACGACATCTTCGATCCCGCGAAGAAAGTCGACTTCAGCGGCACTACGCCAAACATTCGCTGGCTCAAGGATGGCACGCATTATTTGCTCGCCAACGATCCTTCGAAGAAAAACGTTCCCAGGTTGCAGAAGGTGAATGCTCTGACGGGCGAGACTACGGCCTTCCACGACGGGGCAAAGATGGAAGCGGCTTTTGCGGCCCTCGGGGGGCTTTCTGCCCAGGATGCTAAACAAATGGCAAATCGTGGTTTGTATGACTTCAATCATAACGAGACCGCGGTACTAATTAATTTTGCCAACGATCTCTTCTATTACGAACTGGGCAGCGACAAGGCCCTGCGGGTAACCAACAGCGCGGAAGAAGAGGTGGGCGAAACATTTAGTCCCAACGACCGCATGATCGGCTTTGTACGTAACAACAACATGTACGTCTACGATCTTGCAACCCAGCGAGAGCGCAGGCTAACAACTGATGGCAGCCCAAAAATTCTCAATGGCCGACTTGATTGGGTTTATCAGGAAGAGCTCTATGGCCGCGGTAACTTTGAGGCTTACTGGTGGAGTCCGGATTCCACGATGCTGGCTTATCTCCGGCTCGATGAGAATCCGGTCCACGAGTTTATCGTCGTCGATCACATCCCTTACCACCAAAATGTTGAAGTTACTCCCTATCCAAAAGCCGGCGATCCGAATCCTATAGTCCAACTGGGAGTGATCAATGCGGCGGGCGGTGCCACTCGCTGGATGGATATTTACAAATACCAGCCGGCCGATTTCCTGATTGTGAGGGTTTCTTGGACTCCCGACAGCAAGAAGGTGGTTTATCAGGCGCAGAACCGAGAACAGACGTACCTGGACCTGAACTTGGCTGATGCGAAGGATGGCAAGTCAATCACTGTGGTCCGCGAGACCTCCAAGGCCTGGGTTGAGGTGATCGCTAACCCACACTGGTTGAAAGACGGCTCGTTTCTCTGGCAAAGCGAGCGAAATGGTTGGCGGCATCTCTACCACCACGCTCCGGACGGGAAGCTCGTGCGTCAGGTGACGGATGGCAAATGGGAAGTGCGCTCGCTGGAAGGTGTGGATGAAGGTAAGGGGCTCGTCTTCATTACCTCGACTGAGCACAGCCACATCGCCCCGCAGCCGTATCGCATAAAACTCGATGGCACCGGCTTGACTCGATTAGCAACCACCGACGGTGCACATCGAATGGTTCTTAGTCCGGTGCATACTCACTTCATTGACTATTGGAGCGATCTCAATACACCGACGCAGACGCGGCTGTACGATACCGAAGGCAAGCTCGTCCGAGTTATCGAAGAGAACAAGGTGGAGGCGCTTAAGCAATACAGACTTGGTAAGTCTGAATTGCTGCAGGTAAAGACACGAGATGGCTTCGTCATGGAAGCGATGATGCTTAAGCCGCCCGACTTCGACCCCAAAAAGAAGTATCCGGTAATGTCGTTCACTTATGGTGGTCCACACGCGCCGCAGGTTAGGAATGCCTGGGGTGGCGCCACCACCGTGTGGTACCAGGTGCTGGCCCAGAAAGGCTACATCATCTGGGTTTGTGACAATCGCACTGCCAGCGGAAAGGGTGAGGAATCGACCTGGCCGGTCTACCGGAACTTCGGTGAACTCGAACTGCGGGACATAGAAGACGGACTGACATGGCTCAAGACGCAACCCTACGTTGACGGCTTGCGGATTGGCATCTCCGGTTGGAGCTATGGCGGTTTCATGACCAGTTATGCATTAACGCACAGTAAGAGTTTCAAGATCGGCATTGCCGGCGGCACCGTTTCTGATTGGCGCGATTACGACACGATTTATACAGAGCGCTATATGGGAACTCCGCAAAACAACCTGGAAGGCTACAAGAAAAGTTCACCCGTCCACGCGGCCAAGGATCTTCACGGCAAGATACTGCTGGTTCACGGCACGATGGATGACAACGTGCACATGCAGAACACCTTTCAGTTTGTCCATGAATTGCAGAAGGCCGGAAAGCAGTTTGAGCTGATGGTCTATCCGAAGTCGCGGCACGGTGTGACTGATCCGCTGCTGGTGAAGCACATGCGGACGATGATGACGAATTTTATCGTGGCGAACCTTTAAGGCAGTATCCGCAGATTACGCAGATTTCGTGTTCCCAAAGAGCCAAAACATTAACCAGTGAGTTGACGAGGATACTTCCTTTTTTTGTGGGACATAGCGAATAGCGTTACCGTTCAACGGAGGCTGTTTCTTCGACGCGTAGCGGCGGAATGAGTTTAGCCCGGTCTTTCAAGGCCGGGTTAGATTGCGGGTCCGAATTTGCGTCGCGTAGCGACGGCTGAACTATCCCCACAAGTAGCGCTCATCGTACTCAATCCCATTCTTGATTAGGAACTCCAGGTATTCTTCCTGGAAGCCTCTTTTGCGATGATGCTCTCGCTGATTCCTAATGTAGCTGATGACATCGGGAATATTGGAATTACTACTGAAAAGGCGGCGTATCCGTCTTGCCATCCGAAGTGCTTCAACGCAGCAAATTCTTCATGGATCCACTTCGAAGACTCCCCTTTGAGAAGCTGAGCAATCTGGCTGGGCGAGAGAGTTGGTGGCGCCATTATTAAAGCGTGGATGTGATCTTCGACGCCGCCTACCTGCAACGCCGTCATCTTGTGCTTCCGTGCGATGCCGCCTACATAGGACCAGACACGTTGCTCTATCCCCAGGGCTAGCCAGGGCTGACGATTCTTGGTCGAGAAGATAACGTGGTAGTTGAGTCAGGTGTAGGTGTTGGCCATGAGGTGAGGCCGCCAACCGGAATTCAGTCGTCGCTACGCGACGGCGTCATTGTACTACTTGTCTACCCGGCCTTGAAAGACCAGGCTAAACTCCTGCCGCCGCTACGCGGCGAAGAACAGCTTCGTGGACTGGAATGCGTCCTCGTCAAACCGCCAGCAATTTTCCCGGCTTCTGTTCGCAACACGAGATCCTGCTGTGTAGTCTGTAACTTTAACGGCGTTGGCACCGCGGGCACCAGTAAGTTGATCTCCCGCCATGCGTGAGGCGTCGAATGCGGGCGCCGCACTTGAAGCAAGCCTGGCCTTCTCGTTCGTAGACCTGCCAGGCCTTTCCAAAGGCCTCGCCGTAGGAAAAACCATTCGGATTCTCGAGGTTGATTCGCGATGTTGAGCTACCTGAAACCGCGGCTCGCAGAACGTCGCGAATCGCCTGATGCAGGCGCTGAACCCGTCGCGCTGAAAGATCGGATGCGGTGTTGAAGGGATTGATCCCCGCGCGGAAGAGCGCCTCCGCCGCATAGATGTTACCCAGGCCCACTACTCTCGTTTGATCCAACAATAGCGTTTTTAGTGTGCGGCGCGATCCAGCCAGGGTTTCCTTCAGGTAACCTACACTGAACTCGTCTGAGAAAGGTTCCGGAGCAAGTTCAGTGATCCCTTTCGTCTTACTGAGACGCGAATTAACCACCAGCTTCATCACGCCAAACTGCCGCTGATCCTGGAATACCAGCCGGCGTTCGTCATCGAGATAGAAAACCGCGTGGGCGTGGCGCGGAAGCGAGTCGTCTGGCGTTAGCACCAAAAACTTGCCAGTCATCCGCAGATGGACCACCAGCACCTTGCCGGAATCAAGTTCAATTAGAATAAACTTGCCGCGGCGGCCGACACCCGAGATGCGCGAGCCTTTCAAGTTGCCCCTGAAGGCCGAAGGAGCGGTAGGCGAGATTAGTCTTGGCAGGCGTATCTCGGTGGCGACTATTTTCCGTCCAAGCACAGCACGACGCAAAGCGCGAACGACGTGCTCGACTTCCGGCAGTTCCGGCATTCGCTTTCGTCCCGTTTAGAGGTGGTTCTTAATGTGCAACCTTCTGCGCTTCATCGAGAAGGAGATTCACCTGATTGATTGAAGTGGCTTCGGCGTAGATACGCAGCACTGGTTCAGTGCCTGACTGTCGAAACAGCAGCCATGATTCGTCTCCAAAAATAAGCTTTACACCGTCGATAGATTGAACGTCCTTTACTTTCCTTCCTGCAAATTCTGAGGGCGGCTGGGACGCCACACTCTTAACCAGGCTCATCCCTTGCTCCACCACAATGTGCAGATCACGACGTCCAAAGTAAAACTCACCGAACTCCAGGTGCAACTCGTGCAGCATCTCGGATGGCGGCTTGCCGGCGGTGATAATGGCTTCCAAAAAGAGCAGGGAATTGAGTAGCCCGTCGCGTTCGGGAATGTGGCCTTTGACCCCGATGCCCCCGGATTCCTCGGCCCCCAGG
>Ga0180121_10000520_pt1 | contig 16301 bp, 24 predicted proteins | sample AntDrymUQ5402106_2_FD_129676 | JGI IMG/M metagenome (GOLD analysis project Ga0180121, IMG submission 129676) | Polar desert sand microbial communities from Dry Valleys, Antarctica - metaG UQ540 (21.06) (version 2) (version 2) | ecosystem: Environmental > Terrestrial > Soil > Desert | place...
TGAGCGCCGCGTGGGCGGCTGAAGCGGCGGGGTCCCCAGCGCGGCAGCCCAGCTGGGGTGCTTGAGAGCTTGAACATGAACTGGTCAGAATTCTTTTCGATGGGCGGTTACGCCTTTTACGTTTGGGGTTCCTATCTGGTGACGCTGATATTAATGGGCGGCGAGGTTGTGTTGCTGCTGCGCCGTAGGAAATTGTTGCGTCACCAGAGGCGCGGTAGTTCTGAGTTTAGAGGGAAGTAATAACCAATGAAACGACGTCATAAGAGGTTAGGCTTTATTATTGCCGGGCTCGCGAGTTTGGGGATCGCAGCGGCGCTGGCTCTCAACGCTTTTCAGGACAATTTAGTTTTTTTCTTTAGTCCGTCGCAGGTAGCCGCAAAAGAAGCACCGGTGGGAAGGACTTTTAGAGTTGGTGGACTGGTCCAGGAAGGCACGGTCAAGCGCGATACGGATGGACTGACCGTCAGATTCACTGTGACGGACACCGCGCAAAGCATTCCCGTAGTCTACAAAGGAATCCTTCCGGATCTATTCAAGGAAGGAAAGGGTTGCGTCGCCCAGGGAAAGATCGCGGCTGATGGCGTGTTCTATGCCGACCAGGTGTTGGCCAAGCACGACGAGAACTACATGCCACCGGAAGCAGGACAGGCGATCGACAACGCAAAAGCCGCGAAGACTGTGGTCGAATAGGAATCATGGTTCCCGAAATCGGACAATTCGCATTAATCATTGCACTCCTGCTGGCGTTGACGCAGGCAATCCTTCCGATGATCGGAGCCAGCCGAGGCAAGCAATCGTGGGTGGCCGTTGCTGCTCCTGCCGGACAAGCCCAGTTCATCTTCGTTGCAATCGCCTTCTGCTGTCTCGGATATTCTTTCATCGTTAACGATTTCTCTGTTCTCAACGTAGCCACCAACTCCAACTCCCGGTTGCCACTGCACTATCGGCTCGCCGCAACGTGGGGATCGCACGAGGGTTCGCTGCTGCTTTGGTCTTTTATGCTCGGTCTTTGGACTACCGCGGTAACCCTCTTCAGTCGCCATCTTCCAGACGATATGGTTGCCCGCGTCTTGAGCGTGATGGGCGTAATCAGCGTGGGCTTCCTCTTGTTCATGCTGCTCACCTCGAATCCGTTTGCCCGCCTGATCCCCGCAGCGCCCGACGGTCGGGATCTCAATCCCCTGCTCCAGGATCCTGCGATGGTGGTCCACCCACCGATGCTCTACATGGGCTACGTGGGCTTTTCCGTGGTTTTCGCTTTTGCCATTACCGCATTGATTGGGGGTAGGTTAGATGCCACCTGGGCCCGGTGGTCACGGCCGTGGACGACTGTTGCCTGGATGTTTCTGACTTGCGGCATCGCTCTCGGCAGTTGGTGGGCCTACTACGAGCTTGGCTGGGGCGGCTGGTGGTTCTGGGATCCGGTTGAGAATGCTTCGTTCATGCCCTGGCTGGTAGGCACGGCTTTGATTCACTCATTGGCGGTCACCGAGAAGCGCGGCGGGTTCAAGAGTTGGACGGTGCTGCTTGCTATCGCTGCTTTCTCGCTCAGTCTGCTTGGAACATTTCTAGTACGTTCCGGTGTGCTTACTTCCGTGCATGCTTTCGCCACTGACCCGAAACGCGGCATTTTCATTTTGGCTTTCCTCACGTTGGTGATTGGCGGTTCATTGCTGCTGTATGCTTGGCGCGCCAAACAAGTCGGCCTGGGCGGTAAGTTTGATGTTGTCTCGCGCGAGTCGCTGCTGCTCTCAAATAATGTTCTGCTGGCAGTAGCCGCGGGCTCGGTGCTACTGGGCACGCTTTATCCACTCATAATCGACGCGCTCGGCGGAGGCAAGCTTTCCGTCGGTCCACCCTACTTCAACACCGTTTTTGTCCCCCTTATGGTGCCGGCAATTTTCCTGATGGGCGTTGGTCCGATCGCACGTTGGAAGCAGGCTAGCGTTCCCGAGTTGGCGGTACGCTTGCGCTGGGCATTTCTGGCGAGCGCAACCACAGCACTGTTGCTCCCGTTCGTGTTCGGAGAATGGAAACCACTGGTCAGTCTCGGGCTGCTACTCGCGACCTGGGTTATCGCAACCGCCGCGGTGAATCTTTGGGTTCGCGTCAAAACCACCTCCGGCCAGTTGACTGTCTGGCAGAAACTGCGAATGCAGAGTCGGAGTTATTACGGAATGCAGTTGGCCCACCTTGGAGTGGCTGTGTTCATCATCGGGGTGACCTTGGTCACCGGTTATCAAGCGGAGAAAGATGTTCGGATGAGCGTAAGCGATACGGTGAACGTCGGTGGTTACGACTTTCGGATGAAGGGAGTAACCGACGTCATGGGCCCAAACTACCGGGCAGCGCGTGCCCAGATCGAGATCACCAAGGATGGTGAGTATTTTCGCACGATGTATCCGGAGAAGCGTTCTTATTTGGTTTCCGAGAATGCGATGACGGAGACGGCGATTGATACCGGGCTATTTCGCGATCTCTATATCTCGCTGGGTGAGCCATTACCTGGTGGCGCCTGGAGCGTACGCGTTCACTATAAACCTTTCGTGAGTTGGATCTGGGGAGGTGCGTTGTTGATGGCCATGGGGGGCGGTCTGGCCGTGAGCGATCGTCGCTATGCGCTGGCCGCACGCAAACAACCTCAGGCTAAGCCCATCGGTCGCAAAGACGAAACGGTGCCGAGTCTTGCCGCAGCATCAGTGAAAGTTGAGCCAGAGCGGTTAGCTCGATAGAGTTTCCCGCTCCGTAGGAGCCGCATGTTTATAGCATTGAGAACCCAATTGATTGCTTCGCTCCGTCAGGAGCGCAATGTCGCCCCGCTGGGGCTTGATGCCTTAAAAGTGATTCTTAGCTATAAACATTCAGTGCCTAACGGACTTAGGAAGTCTTGCTGCGAAGTGGCACCGCTCCCGCATATAGCTCACTTCGCGTTCCTGTGCGATAGGCAGGCTAAAAGAGTTTCCAGTTAATTACATGCGAATCTGGCTGCCCCTATTGCTGTTCATCGTCCTGGTTGCCTTCCTGGCAATCGGCCTGGGACACGATCCCCGTACGGTTCCTTCGCCACTGATAAACAAGCCGGCGCCGGACTTTCGTCTCGCCCAACTGCACGAACCGGCGAAGAATTTCACGGCGCAGGAGATGCGCGGTCAGGTTTGGCTTCTAAACGTCTGGGCCTCCTGGTGCGTGTCCTGCCGCGAAGAACATCCGCTGCTCGTTGAACTGGCACGCTCGCAAGTTGTTCCTGTTTACGGACTGAATTACAAAGACAAACGCGAGGATGCGCTTGCATGGCTGACGGAGTTTGGCAACCCCTACCTGTTAAGCGCAACTGATACGGATGGCAGGATCGGGATTAATTATGGTGTCTACGGCGTGCCGGAAACTTATCTGATCGATCGCGATGGTGTGATTCGCTATAAACAGGTCGGGCCAATAACACCCTGGATCCTCCAAGACAAGATTCTGCCGCTGGTGAAGGACTTGAGCAAATGAAGCGCGTCGGGTTGCAACTGCTGCTGCTCTGCCTTGGGTTTCTGGCCCTCTCCGATCAAGTAACCGCTCAAGAGGCCAAGCCCATCGCGGATGATCCGGAACTCGAAAAGCGCGTCATGAACCTGTCACAGGAACTCCGTTGTTTAGTCTGCCAAAATGAAACGCTGGCGGACTCGCGAGCGGACCTCGCCGTGGATCTCCGGCATGAGATTCGAGAACAAATGAAGGCCGGCAAGAGCGACAAAGAGATCATTGCCTTTCTCACCGCGCGCTACGGGGACTTTGTACTTTATAGGCCTCCTGTGAGACCCATCACCTACCTCCTCTGGTTTGGTCCCTTCGTTTTGATGGTCATCGGATTCGGGGTTCTCTATCGATACCTGAAGCAGCGGCGCGAATTGATTAGTCAGCAACCGCTTTCGCCGGAGGAGCGCCGCAGGGCTGAAGAACTCTTGAAGGCTGCGCCCGGAAAGGAGGCGGCATGATAATTTTCTGGCTTGTCTGCGCGATTTTTGTCGCCATCGCGCTGGCGTTCGTGCTTCCCCCACTGTTGCAGGACTCCGGCGCCAAAGCGGATGCAAGTGGCCAGAAGGAAGCCAACATCGCCGTCTATCGCGATCAGATTTCCGAACTTGAGGCGGATCTGGCCACTGGGATTGTCGGTCGGGAACAGTTCGATCAGGATCGGGACGAGATCGAGCGACGACTGCTCGAGGATGTGACTTCTTCCGGCGCCGTTTCTTCGAGGCCTCTGAAGCCAGCTAAGGAAGGTCGCGGCGCTGTTTATGCCGTCGCGCTGGGTTTACCCATCCTGGCAGTGGCGCTTTATCTCCGTATCGGAAATCCGTATGCAGCTCCGCCGCTGGCGACCGCCTCCGTCCCCGCCGCAGCCCCGACTGGAAATGGGGATTTTTCTCAACAACGTATCGAAGCGAACGTCGCTTCACTCGCGAAACGACTCGAGCAAAATCCTGGTGACTTAGAGGGATGGACGATGCTGGCGCGATCCTACGCGTCGCTAGGAAAGTATGGAGAAGCAAGCACAGCGTACGCGAAAGCAACCGCTTTGAAGTCGGACGACGCGGACCTTTGGGCCGACTATGCTTTTGCGTTGGCGATGGCCAGCGAACAAAAGCTCCAGGGAAAACCCCTCGAGCTTATTAAGAAAGCGTTACAGCTCGATCCGGAAAACCCCAAGGCCCTGGAACTTGCCGGCAGTGCTGCGTTTGAGGCACACGATTACAAGCGAGCTATCGAATACTGGCAAAAACTACTAGAGAGGGTACCGGCAAAATCAGAAGTCGCCGATTCGCTTACTGAGAGAATCAACGAAGCGAAGACGCGGGCCGGAAGCGCCGGAGCAAAATAGGCCCGCGCCATTAGACCGTAACGAAAGTCTTTCATAACCTACATGACCAGAGAAAACCTTTTGTTCGCAATCATCGGGATCCTGTTCGGTTTCATTGTGGGCTTCATGTTCGCCAGCACTATGAGTCAGCGCTCAGCCCCGGTTGCTGCCAGTACGGCTGATAATCGAAACCTGCCGGCGAATCACCCGCAGGTTCAATCGGGAGGCTCAAAGAATCCGCAGCAGGTATTCGCTGAAGTGCAGGAGGCGATCAGCAAGGCTCGCAACGAACCAAACAACTTCGAAGCGCAGATGAAAGCTGCTGAGCTCTACTACCAAATTCAGCGTTACGATCCGGCCATCGAGTTCCTACTGAAAGCAAACCAGATCAAGCCGGACAGTTTCGAGGCGGCCGTGGCGCTGGGCCAGGTGAATCTCGACGCTGAACACTACGACACGGCTGAGAAGTGGTACAAGGCTGCGCTGATGAAGAAACCGGACGATAAAGGAGTGCTGGCGAGCCTGGCGTTTACCGCCCTGCAAAAGGGCGATGCCCGCGAGGCAGAGGAGGCGATTGAGAATTTAGAGAAGATCGATCCCAGCAATCAGGATCTACCGCAGTTTCGTGATCGGCTGGCGAGCCTGAAATCCGGTGAGAAGCCGAAGTAGCGATCGTTTCGGGATGTTTAAAGGCCGTCAGCAAGAGCACGCCTCGTCACGACGGAGGTTACGATCCACGAAGCCACACGAAACTGCACGAAATAGAGGCTTTAGTTCGAGTCATTTCGTGTGATTTCGTGGATCGCCTCACTGCTTCCCAATCGTCGCTCCTTATCTGGCATATTCCGCGGCTTTTTTCAGATGTCGGTAGATGGGAAACTAAGGCTCAATTGCCATCCGGACAACGTCAGGCATACGAATCCTTTCAGTCTTGCCCTCTTTACCTACCACGACAATCTGATTGTTTTCGACCGTCACGCGACGAATCGTGTTCATGAACCGCTCAACACGCGTTCCGTCATGCATCTCGATGATCAAGCGCGGTCCAGTTTGAGGTTCCGGCTCAGCAGGCGATTCCGGCGGGCTGCTCGTTGCATCTCGCCTTCCTCTCCGCCTCGGTGTTGCGGCAGGTTTGGCTTCAGGTTCCGGGGCTTTCGCCAACTTCTCATCAGTCGCAGTATCAGCGACCGGTGGTTCATTCTTCCTGGTGGGCTGTGATGCCGGCCTTCGGCGGCCTGCCGGCACTCGTCCCGCCGCTCTTCGTGGCCCGGGTGCCGGCTCCGGCGCTTCCGTTGTAACGGTGGGTTCCGGAGTCGCAGTTGGTACCGCCAAATCGTCGGGGGTGGGTTGCGGAGTTGGCGCAGCCGCACTCGCTTCGCTGACCACCGGCGGTTCCGCGATGCGGGCTCCCACAGAAGAAACGCGTCTGGAGCCCTTGCTACGTGAAGCGACTGTGGTTGCAGGTTCCGATGTCGGACTATGAGCGTCGGACAGGGGAGCATCGCCAGCTATTGGCTCAAAGGTGCCGCCCAACCTTATGTGGTAGATACCTTCATCATCGTTGGGGCTGCGCGCTTCCACACGCAGAAGTAGATCTTCGCGCTTTCGTAAAAAGATAGCCCGGGTAACTGGAGGCGAGTTTTCGGCATAGAGCGTGAACTTTATCAGTGGCCGCAAACTACCGGCGGTGAAGAGATCGACATCACCATTCAGGTTGTTACTCTTAACTGTGATTAAGACGTCGCCGGGAGTTCCCGTGAAGGCATAGAAATGGTCAGTTAACCGCGAGTCGCCGAGATCTCGGGCAGCAATTGTGCCCATAACTTCGTTCGTGCGAACCGGGGAGGGAGCACTGATATCTACTGATTGCGCCAGAGAGACGTCCGCAGCCGAACAGAAGAGGAACATCAACGCCGAAGCCCGCGCCCCCCGCAACGAAAGTGTCAGAGCAGTTATCTTTGATATCTTCAAGAACAACACCGGATGAGTGGCCAACGCAAACGCTTCGTCCCTCTAGTTTTAAGGAGAATATCAGATTTCAGCGCCTGAACCGAATTGCTTTAAGGTATCCAAATACAAGCAAAGCCTGCGCTGTTAAGGCGGCCCTGGCGCGGAGCAAGGATCGGCATGTGCTTTCATTTTCGGGTGCCCGCACTATGCTGCTCTGAAATCGAACGAACCAGCAAGTTTGTTCATTCGGAGTTCACAACTTTGTCAGGCAGTTCAGCGTATTAGCAACCATGAGGAAAGAACAATGGCCGGAGATTGTGAATATCAACGGAGGAGGAGGCTCTATGCCGAGAGGCAAAATTTTCATCGTTGTGGTGATTCTGATTGTCATCGTTCTCCTGATCGGAGGCATGGTGACCTTCTCGAATATCAAGTTTGCACAGGAAGGAACGGTGCAGGTCGTGACCAAGTGGGGCGCGATTGAACGCATCTACACCCCATCGGACGGGTGGTTCACGACGATTGCGCCGGGACGCAAGAGTCATGAGGTAAACATCAAATCGTTTACAGAGAGCGCGCCGGTGCGCGTAACCAGCAAGGACAACGCAGCCTTACAGGTTGAGATTTCCTTGACTGCTTACACAGACCCCGCGAAGGTAGCGGAGTACGTGCGCAAGTACGGGTTCTCGGAGGATGAGAGACACCGCCGGCGCAATGAAATTTTGAAAGGAATCGTGCAAACGGAAGCGCGCAATTCTTTCGCGGATTACGGAGCTTACGAGATTTACGCCAATCAGGAGCAGATTCAAAAGCGGATCTTAGAATCATTGCGCCCGCAGCTCGGTAGTCAACTCCTGCTGGTCACCGAGTCCGTGCAGATCGGCAATCCTGATTTCTTGGACGACCGGGTCGAAGCAGCCGCTTCCGGCGTCGTTGCCAACGAGAAACAGAAGCAGGCGGAAGAGGCCAGACTCGAAGCCGCGAAGGTCGCCGCACAGACCAAGCAGATCGAAGCTCAGACTTTTGCTAATCCGGCGCTGCTCGAAATTAAGAAGCTGGAATTGCAATTAGAGATCGAGCGCGCACGCGCCGACGGCATCAAGAATCATCAGGGCGCGCTTACCATCATGTACGGTCAGCCGGGCGTCCAGTTGCAGGTTCCTGCGGGGAGGTAACGTGAGATTCTTATTCCTAGTCTGGCTGGTAATAGAGGTCTTGCAACTCGTGTTGATCGGGATGCTGGTGGTAGGCTATCGCGACTTGCAGCGGCGGATGGATGGGGGCTATCGCTTCAGCACTCACCCGCCGCCTTCGGTGACGGACGAGTAATCTGACATGCGATCTCCGAACTATGCTCTCGTATGTTGGTCCGGTGGAGTGCGCCTCAGGAGAACGGCGATGCAACGCTAACAGGGTAAACTCCGCGCCATGCTTCGGTTGCTCACTGATCAAGATCTCGATATGTCTTGAACCGATCCAAAGATTTGCCATAATACATGTGGCAATGTGCCACTTAAGGTTGGGAGGTAGATATGGCAGTCGCTAAAGCCAAGAAAGTAAGCACGGTAAATAAGGACAGAATGCATTTTCCGACTTGCTCCTGAAATTAAGGCGCGAGTCGCCCGCGCCGCCTCAATCACCGGTCAATAAACTCGCTCATCACTCGGCCGCTGACTTCCCAACCGGTCTATGCGCACCTTCAGCGGCACCACCTTCTGGCTGATCTTCAACGTCCCTACCGGATGGACCAGCAACTCGCTTCCTGCCGTCTCACGCACACTTTCCTGCCGGTGTCGCTGCGCCGGCAACTCACCTTCCCAGTTGTCATTTGCATTCAACGCTGCCACCAGCAATGGCAACACCGCCACATCCGGCAACGTCGTGTTCCGCGTCTCGCCAAACGTCTTGTTGAAGCGCACCTTCAGCGTGAAGAACCAGCAGATCTTGAAACTCGCCGTCCCCTGCGCCTTCCACGGCGTTGGTCCTTGAGTGGGCAATAGATCGAGTGACCCAATCACCGCTTCAAGCAACAGTTCAAAAAAAGCGCGGTAGGCGTAACGCGGAAAGCCTTAAGTGTTCGCTGCCACAGCAACCATGCGATCCAGAAGTTGTCGCAAAAGCGCCGGCCGTCATCTACGAAGCCAATAACTATGGACCAAGATGTCGTGCTCCTCAGCTGCCAGGCGTAAACATCACCAGCAGACTAGAAAACACAGATTCGCAATCATCACAGGCGCAACCGCCAACTAGGAAATTAATTATGTCCCTCATTCGCTCTAAACGATCAGACAAATTCGAGCAGAAGTACCTTTCAGTTGCTGAGCTCGCGACCCGCTGGAGCGTCTCTCCAAGCGCCATATATTCTCGAAAATGCGGCACGAGTGCGCTCTCTCCCATTCGCTTTGGAAAATCAATTCGGTTTCTCCGAACAGAGGTCGAGGCCTTCGAGAGAGATCGGGAAGCGCGCGCCAGCAAGGCCCAAACCTCTATACACAACGACCGCCCTGCCCGTGCCGACTTAGCGGCCTAAGACAAATTCAGATCCTCATATCAACGCACTACCATAGGAAGCTCCTCGCAGGAAGCGTGCAGCCTCCCTCTAGAGAAACATGCGGTTGTACTTTTGCGTGAAGATAAAAACAGCAAGTAGCAAAGAACGTCCCAGGGGCACAAACCAGATCAGAAAGGTGCAGCGCTCTAAGGGAGAATTCTGGGGGTATGACGTATGGCTCCGACAACCAGACGGGACGCGCACGCGCTACCGGGAGTTTAGTTTCTCTAGTAAGGCCGAGGCTGGACAAGCTCTGGCGGCATTGAAGACATCGGGGTGGAAGGCGCGCTATGGTCTCAAGCCGCCCCCCGCGATCCGTCAAACTACTATCAGCAACGCGATTGCAAGCTACCTAAAGGTTGCCAAGGCTAACTTAGCAGCACACAGGACCGACGATAGCAAGTACTGGCGTAACACACCGGGCCACATGCGAACTCTTGAGCGTTGGGGTGAATTCGCAGGCCTGGAACGTCATGTCAAGACGATTCAATATGATGACTTTGTCTTTTGGATGGCCGCTGAGATGGAGCGCGGCAAAACCAATCGCCAAGCCCTAAAGAAGGCGACCATCAGACGTGGGCTAAACACAATCCGGGCTGCTTTGAATCACGCCGTGCAAACGTGTTCGGATCTTAGAACCTACAAGGTTCCCCGAAGTCCGCTTACAAAGAAATCAGAAGAAGAGCGCGACCGTGTCCTCTCCGATGAAGAGATTTCCAAGATTTCAGTAGCTCTCTCTAGAAAGCGTGAACTAGCTGATGCCCTGTTCTTCTTTCGAATCGCTTTGATCACTGGCGGGCGCATGGCGGAAATTCTGCGGATGAAATGGGAAGAATCCAGCGAACGATTTGGGACTGTAAAACTCTACTCTTCAAAAACCCAAAAATGGCGCACCATTAAAGCGCCGGCCGCCGCCACCCTAATCGCGCAGCGTCGGGTGCAGGAGAGAAACGCACCCATTGTCATCGATCGCCCCGACCACTGGATTCGAGGTGAACTTCAGACAGCTTCGGAGAGTGTCGGCGTAGTTTATGGACAACAGGTGGCAGGCGGCTGGTGCCCTCATGATCTGCGGCACACATGCTTGACGAATCTTGCTTTAGCGGGCGTGCCTCTGAATGGGATTAAGGAATACGCGGGGCATTCGTCGATCGTGGAGACACAGCGATATTTGAAATTCATGCCGGAGTCAATCGAGTTAGCAGCCATGGTAACGAACCGACTTGCCGAACTCACCCGTGCCACCACCGAGTCACAACCAGGAGCGAATGCTATCGAAGACCCTGATGATGGTGGGCTAGCGCCGCCGACCTCGAGGCGTGACGTATAAATAAACTCGCGATCTGATCGGGGAAACAGACTACAGAGCCCAAACGCACTCACGCCTCTAGCAGCACTTCAGGATGTCGCTTAGCAATGGACAGTAACTTGAGAGCGGCATCGCTGGGCACTCTTATTCCCTGCTCCCACGCCTGTACAGTCTTCGGGCTGACATTCAACACACGAGCAAAAACAGATTGAGAGTATTTCAGTTGTTGCCGTAGGCGCGCTATGTCAGCGGATGACATCGCACGCGGGGGACGCGGCACCGCAATTCGCGTGACGCGATGCCCTGAATCCTCGCCCCGCTCATACGCGAGCGCCTGCTTGGCAGACGTCATCAATTCGGCAAACGTCTCATCCGTCATGTGTCGGCTCTTGGTCTTCTTTCTGCTCATATCAGGCCTCTCTCTTGATGCTGGCAATGATCTTTCCCAATCTCCTACACAGTAGGACTAATGTCAAATCTTGAGCATCGTACTGTCGTACCACAATAGAAATGTCCCCTCGTCTCCACAATAGAAATGTCCTCTACGATGCATGCCCGAAAGGGTGGGCAAATGGAAGGACATTTGTTGATGAGTCGGAAGGAACGCGAACGATTAAAGATCCTCAGTCGAATAAAGCGTGGCGAGCTGAAGATCGTTGAAGCAGCGGAGCTCTTGGGAGTCTGTCAGCGACAAGCGCGGCGACAGTACCAACGTTATCGACAACTCGGTGATCGCGGACTGGTGCATCGCGGCCGTGGGCGGCCTTCGAATCGCGGTCATGCGGCAAAGTTCAAGCAACAGGTTTTGGCGCGTTATCAGGAGCGCTATCCGGACTTTGGCCCCACCCTGGCGGCCGAGAAACTGCAAGTAGACGGTTTGCTGGTGGCAGCTGAGACGTTACGCCGTTGGTTGGTGCGTGCGGGGTTGTGGCAGCAGCGCCGCAAGCGTAAAAAACATCGCAGTCAGCGCGAGCGGCGGGCGCACTTTGGCGAGTTGGTGCAAATGGATGGGTCGCATCATGAGTGGTTTGAAAAGCGTCGGCGCAAATGCTGCTTAATGATGATGGTGGACGACGCTACCGGCTGCCGCTTGGGGTACCTGGATGAGGAAGAAACGATCTTTGCGGCCATGACGGTGCTCTGGCAATGGATTGACCAGCATGGCATTTCGCGCGCGCTCTACACTGACAAGAAGAATGTCTATGTGGCGGACGAGAAGTCACGGCAACAAGCTGCGGACAGCGGGGCAGAAGTCCTGACCCAGTTCGGCAGAGCCTGTAAAAAGCTGGGAATTGAGATCATTACCGCCCACTCGCCACAAGCAAAAGGCCGCGTGGAACGTAGCCATGGGATGTATCAGGACCGTCTGGTGAAAGAGTTGCGCCTCGAGCAATGCGATACCATTGGCGGCGCCAACTATCAAGGGCGATAGGTTCAAACTCCAAAATTACCGGTCTTGACTACGCCCGCCCACAACCTCGCAGGCCTGCATTAGCCGACGCTCGGCGGTCGATTCACAGGTAGCTATTGCTTTGGGGGTTTCGCATCGAGAAAGTCGTTCACCATCGGGACGATCGTGGACATGCGGTTCATCAGGGTGACGTGGGTTGTGTCAGGCAAAATGGCCAATCTCGATGCCGAGCGCGGACGCATGTCGCCAAAGACCTCGCCGCCCTTCAGGCGGAACATTTCCGCGATGTGTTCGAGCCGTACACCGTCGGCGTCGCCGTGGATGAAGAACATGGGCGCTTTGGTGGCCCTGAGTTTGTCGGCGCCGAAGTCGAACGGTCTCGAAGCCATCGCTTTGATGTGATTTACAAGATCGGCGAATTTGTCGGGCGTCGGGCTCAGTTTCTTGTATTCGATTTCGATTGGCGAGCCTTTGAACGCTTCGGGCGTCAGCTTCGGGAACGCGTCGAGCCCTTCCTTGACCAAGCCATCCTGGCGGAACCGGGCTGAAATGCTGACAACCTTGCGAACCTTCTCCGGATGGCGGATCGCACACTGCATCGCCACGCCGCCGCCCAGGCTATAACCGATGATATCCGCGCTGGGGACCTTGAGATAATCGAGCAGCCCGGCCACATCGTCGGCGAGGTTTTCGTAAGTAATGTCGCGCTTGATGTCGGCCGTGCGCCCGTGGCCCTGCATTTCGACGGCGATCACTTTCCGCGTTTTGGAAAGTTCGGCGATCCAGTCTGTCGCTCCGTTACCCCATGAAGCTGTCCAGTTGTTGCTGATGGTCATGAACGCCCCGTGCAGCAACACCACGGGCTCGCCGCTCCCGTGAATTTCGTAATACATCTTAAGCCCATTAACCGGGGCGTAACCCGTGGTCGGCTTTTGCTGCCCTGACACGACTCCCGACGGGAGCATTGTCATGAGCATCGAAAAGAAGAAAGCTGTCGTCTTCATATTTGGATTCCAATTCATAATTCTACTCATTTTATTTTTCTCCTTTTGCCGGCGATAATTTTGCCAACAGCTCTTCCAGGTTTTTCAGTTGCATCGTAGTTCCTTCCTTGAAGCCCATTTCGACCATCTTTTCCAGGCGTTCAAGCGACTCGTTATAAATGCTGATGCTGACCGTTGTGCTTCCATCCTGTTCGCTGAAATTCAGGTCCCAATCAGAGCCCGGCAACTCAGGGTTTTCGTCTTTGTCCGCAAAAGCATTGAATATCTTGAAGTTGGTTTTCGGGGTGATCGAAGTATATTTTTGAATTGCCCAGCGCTCATCACCTTCGGGGCTGACCATTGCATAAAATCTCCGCCCTCCAACTCTGAAGTCCATAACCTTTGTTCGTGACGTCATGGGTTTCGGCGCCCACCATTGGTCAAGAAGCTCCGGCTTGGTATAAGCGTCCCAGACCATGTCGCGGGTCGCGTGAAATTCCGCGGTAATCGAAACCGTCTTCGTCTCTTTGTTAACAATAAATTCCATATTTATCCCTCACTCTCCTGTCTTTTCATCTCCTTAAGAACTTCGCCGAGCTGGTCGAACCGCGTCTCCCAGATCTTCCTGTATTGCTCTAACCATCTGTCGATCTCTTTCATTTTGTCGATCTCCAGTGAATAGTAAATTTCTCGTCCCTTTTGTTCCTGTCTCACAAGTTCGCATTCGGTCAAAATGCGAAGGTGTTTGGAAACAGCCTGCCGGGTCGTGTCAAAATGTTCGGCAATGGCAGTGGGCGTCAGTGCCTGCAATGCTATCAACGCAATGATCGCTCGCCTTGTCGGGTCGGCTATGGCTTGAAAAATATCTCTTCTCATGATGTAAATTAGATTATGCAACCAAACGGTTGCGGACGCAAGCGCAACCAAACGGTTTCTTACATCCGGCCAAAAAAGCGCATTGTCGAAATGGATTTTATAGAAAGTGTGTAGTGGTCAACCGCTTTCTATTATAGCGAATAGCATTTTCTTGCTGACGGCTTTAGAACTAATCAAACCTTTCAAAATTCCCAGTTGTTGCATAATTGCCAAACTGTCCATTAAATTCCACGTTTCGATTATCAGTCCTTCATCATTAAAAAGATGTAAGTCCCAAAAAGTTGCGACAATTCGTTTGTTTGTTGGCGGAACGCCCAAAACCGGTTTTGTATGATTGGCGGTTGCCACGCTTCTGCCCATCACCCAATTTTCCTCTGCCACAGCGTGTTCGACCGTAATTTGAATATCCGTCCAAGTTTGGTGCAAACCATCTAAAAAGGCGTGTGAGCTACTGGCTGGTGTTTATGGGCAACAGTTAAGTGAGCGCTGCACCGTTGAGCCACGAGCCCAGGCTGACTATCATCGCTCGGCCAAAGGCATTGACCTGGCCGCTATCTTTTGCATCGAGGAAGAACGCCAGGTGACGGCAGATTGGATCGTGCGCTTTGCCAATCAGTTTTTTCAACTGCAGCCACGTCGTCCAGGCCTGGTTGGCAAAGGCCGCGTGATGGTCCAACGTTACCTTAATGGCGAACTGCACTTTCGCTATCAGGAGGTCGAACTCAGTTACACGGTGTTACCGACGCGTCCGGCCAAAAAGCAAGCTCAACCACGAATGCTAAAACCGCAACCGTACGTGCCCCCGAAAAATCATCCCTGGCGTAACTTCCTGTTTGGTAAAGGACTTTCGACTCCGTCCTCCTAAAGAACAGCATTTACGCCTAGTTGACGTTTGAGTTTATCGCTTGATGGAGTACCGAACATTCATAACTAAGGGCAGCACCTCGCAAGGCACTGCCCTGTTCGTCTACTCACCTGCTCTGGCGCTCGGGTCGCTCTCCAGCGTTGCCCTATCCTCCATGCAGGCACTGCGAATCTATCACCCACTGGCAAGGGGGACATTTCTAATGGGTTAAGAAAGGGGACATTTCTATCGAGGAATGACAATCTTGAGCATCGTACGGGACCTGGGGTTCAGCTCGCCGCGCTCCTAACAATCGTTTGGCCATTCCGATATGTAGTTGACTACATAATGTTCTTCGGTACATACTATGAAAGTGAAGTGGACGGTATCGTTTCATGACGAATTCGACTCGGAGTTTGGCGCCTATCAGAAGCTGTGCAGGACGAAATGCTTGCCCACGCCAGATTGCTCGAACAGTTTGGTCCGCTACTCGGAAGGCCCCGCGTCGGATACTCTGAAAGGCTCCCGCCACGCGAACATGAAGGAACTGAGATTTGATGCCGATGATGGCGTTTGGCGCGTTGCTTTCGCTTTCGACCCGAAGCGCAAGGCTATCCTTCTGGTCGCGGGTGACAAGTCGAGCGGCAGTGAAAAGCGGTTTTATCGGCAGTTGATAGCGAAAGCCGATGAGCGGTTTGACGGCCATCTGTCACGCTTGAAAAAGGAAAGGAAGAACTAGCCATGAAGACCCTGAGACAGAAAATGAAAGGTATCGGTCCTGGGCGCCGCAAGAAGGTCGAGGCCCGCACTGCTGCGCTGATTGCCGAAGAAATGACCTTACAGGAACTACGGCAGGCCCGCAGACTCACTCAAGTGCGCATTGCGAAGGTTCTCGGCATCAGTCAGGATGGCGTTTCTCGTCTGGAAAAGCGCAGCGACTTCTTGCTTTCCACGTTACGGAAGACCGTCGAGGCAATGGGCGGCAACCTGTCATTGGTTGCTGAATTCCCAGACCGTGAGCCAGTCGTGCTGTCGGGCATTGCCGAAGCAGAACCGGAGCCTACGCCGACCCGCCGGAAGCCCGCTCCTTCCCACGCGTAACATGGGCCCAGGGGTTGGAGGCGATCAGCTTCGGCTGACTCTTACCCGCCTCTTTGGGAGCCACCGATAATGGATAAGAGCGAACTCGATCTGGCAACTGACTAGGCGGTCACTTGGCTATTCAATGAATGCGACCACACCAGAGAAACTGACTGGCATTGAAGATTTCAGTCGAGGCATGCCGTCGCAGTCAGCTAGAAAACCCTCTTACCAAAAATTTGGTGTCTCAATTAAGCCTGAATTCCGAAGTTGAAGATTGGTTTATGACCATTTGAGGGTCTCTCAGGGGCATCGGTTTAGGCTGTTGAAGTCAACTTCGGCGAAGTTGGAAAAGCATAGGCTAAGATCTCATTCATCAGCGAGTTCCGCTTGCCGAGACCACCCCAGTTTTGGGACAGATGGAGCACCTGGCGATGGCCCGAGCGGCCCAGAA
>Ga0180121_10000522_pt1 | contig 16274 bp, 19 predicted proteins | sample AntDrymUQ5402106_2_FD_129676 | JGI IMG/M metagenome (GOLD analysis project Ga0180121, IMG submission 129676) | Polar desert sand microbial communities from Dry Valleys, Antarctica - metaG UQ540 (21.06) (version 2) (version 2) | ecosystem: Environmental > Terrestrial > Soil > Desert | place...
CGGTGAGCGCACCGATTCGCTCGAGCAGCTCGAGCTCGTCCCGAAGATGCGTGTGCATCATCTCCGGCCCGTCCGTGGCGATCGTGAAGGCGACGCCGTTGTCGGCGAAGGCGCGGAGCGTCTGGCGGACGGCGTCCTCGTCTGCCAGCGCCTTCGTCAGCAGGTTGGAGGTCGGGCAGATCTCGAGCACCGTACCGGTGTCGTGCAGGAGGCGCATCAGCTCGGGGTCGCGCGCCGCGAGGATGCCGTGGCCGATCCGCTCGGGACGCAGGTGCTCGACGACCTCCCTGATCTCCTCTGCACCCGTCGCTCCTTCCTCACCGACGTGGATCGTGATCCCGAGCCCGGCCGCGCGGGCGGTCTCGACCATGGGCTTGACCTGCGTGTAGTCGTAGCGCCCGCCGCCCGGCCGGGGGCCGGCGATGTCGATCCCGACGACGCCGCGCGACGCCCAGCGGATCGCTTTCTCGACGACGACCTCGTTCTGGCGGGCCGCGAACGTGCGATCCATCATCAGGATCAGGCCGCAGCGCACCTGCGGGTACTCGATCGACGCGCGGTCGAGCCCGCGGATCGCTGCGAGGATGATGTGGTCGAGGTCTCGCTCGCCGCCGCGGTTCCGCTTCATCGGGTTGAAGCGCAGCTCGAGCGTCGTGATTCCCTGGCTGCGGTAGGCGCCGCCGATCGCGCCGTACACGGACTGCTCGACCGCGATCGGCGATGACTGGATCAACTCCGTCCAGTGGTAGATCCGGTCGAGCGCGTCCAGATCCTCGACTCCTCGCGGGTCGGAGACGGTGACGAGCGCGTCGAACTCCCAGTAGTCCTTGACGGGGAGCGCGATCCCCTGCTCGTGCGCCAACGACCAAAGGATGTCGGACGCGACGGAGCCGCCGAGGTGGGTATGCAGCTCGGCGAGACCGTCGTCGAACATCGAGCCGAGCTTATCCAGTAACAGTCTGTTACTTGGCTTCGACGGCGGCGGCGACGAACGCTTGCAGCTCCGGCACGAAGCCCGCGTCGATCGTGTGCGGTAACGGGTACTCGCGGTAGAAGACGCTCGCGCCGGCGGACTCCAGCAGCGACCTCGCCTCGCGGCCGAACTCGACCGCGATGATCTCGTCGTAGGCGCCGTGGCCGATCGCGATCGGGTAACCCTCCAGGCTCGAGAGATCGAGTTCGAGGCCGTCGACTCTCGGCAGGAAGCCGGAGAGCGCGAGGATCGCGTCGGGCCGCTGCGCCGGCCCGCGGCCGAGGCCAAGCGCCCAGCTCATCACGGCTCCCTGCGAGAAGCCGCCGATGACGAGGGGCCGCTGCAGGCCGTCGAGCCACTCGGAAAGGAGCTCGAAGCTGGGCCAGAACGTTTCCGGGTCCGGAGTCGGGATGCCGGCGAGCCGATACCAGTGCGCGCCGCCTGGCGGCAGCGAGAACGGGCCGCGCGGCGTCACGCCGTGCAGCTGCCGCTCCGGGTCGAGCGCGTCGAGGAGCGGGTGGAGATCGTGCTCGTCGGCGCCGCGCCCGTGCAGGAGCACGAGCGTTCCCTGCGGCTCGCCGGCCGCAGGCCGCTCCCTGAGCTGCAAGGTCACACGCGCGGATTCGGCAGAGGCGTCAGCTTGGGCTCGATCTGCTCGCGCAGGTGCTCGTAGTCGGGCGGCAGCGAAAGCCGCTGACCGAGCTGCTCGAGATCTTCGTCGGTGGTGAAGCCGGGGCCGAGCGTGGCGAGCTCGAAGAGGATGCCGTTCGGCTCGCGGAAGTAAATCGACCTGAAGTAGAAGCGGTCGATCACGGGCGTCGGGCTCATCCCGGCCACTTCGACGCGCCGCTGCCATGCGTCGTGCTCGTCCATCGTGGTCGCCCAGGCGACGTGGTGGACCGTGCCCGCGCCCGGCACGCCCCGCCCGGCCGGCGCCGCGTCGTAGGCGTAGAAGCCGCCTCGCCGCTCGCCGCGGACTTCCCAGACGTTCTCGCCGCGCGGCGAGAACAAGAGCGTCTCCTCGAGTAGGGCGCGGCTTCGCTCGGGTTCGGCCGCGTACGCCCGGACGCCGTCGAAGCCCTGCAGCGCGAGCTCCTCGGGGATCGCCGGATGCTTCGCGACGAGCGGCTCGTCGGTCGTTTCGGTGACACGAAGCTCGTGTCGCACGCCTTCGGGATCCTCGAAGCGCAACCGGCCTTCAGACCGCTCGACTGAGTCGAGTCGTTGCTCCCAGAAGTCGAGCGCCTCCTCGGACGCGACCCGCCAGACGATCGTGTGCACCATCCCTGGACCTGCCGTACCACGCCGCGCGCCCGGGTACTCGAAGAAGGTGATGTCCGAGCCGGCGCGGCCGCGCTCGTCGGCGTAGAAGAGGTGGTAGACCGTCGGATCGTCCTGGTTGACCGTCTTCTTGACGAGTCTCAGGCCGAGGACGCCGGTATAGAAATCGACGTTCCGTGGCGCGTCGCCGGTGATCAAGGTGATGTGGTGAACGCCTTCGAGCCGCACGGCAACGAACCATAGACTTCGTGTGAGATGAAGGTGGGCATCGTCGTCCCGTTCTCGTGGTCCTTCTGGGGGGCTGTCGTCGAGCACGCCGAGCTGCAGGCGGCCGCGCTCCGCGAGCGTGGCCATGACGTGCGCCTGATCATGGGGAATGATCCGCCCGGTCAGTTCACGCGCGTCCTGCACCCGCGCCTCGGCCGACACGGCGAGCCGCCGCCGGAGGTGATCCCGATCGGTCGCTCGGTGATTGTCCCGGCCAACGGCTCGCTGCCGAACATCATCCTCAGCCCGCGCTCGCTCTTGCGAATGCGCCGTGTGCTCCGGACCGGGCATTTCGACCTGCTCCACCTGCACGAGCCGATGACGCCCACGCCCTGTATCGCCGCGCTCGCGATGTGGGACGGGCCGATGGTCGGCACGCACCATGCGAGCGGCGACCTCGGGTGGATGCGGCTCGCGACGCCGGTCTGGGGGTTCCTCGAAGAGCGGCTCGACCGGCGGATCGCGGTCTCCGAGCAGGCCCGCGCCTCGGCGCAGCGCTGGCTTCCGGGCGAGTACGAGATCGTTCCGAACGGTGTCCTGATCCCGGAGGGCACAGAGCCGGGCGGGCGCGAGCACCGCGTCGTCTTCGTTGGGCGCCAGGAGTCGAGAAAGGGCTTGCACGTGCTCCTGCGGGCGTGGCCTGACGTGCGGAAGCGCACAGGAGCACGGCTCCGGATCGCCGGCGCCGACCCGCTCGCCGTCCGGCTCCTGCTGACGCGGTTGCGCGTCCCCGACGATGGCATCGACGTGCTGGGGTTCCTCAGCCAGGAGGACCTGACGGTCGAGCTTGCGTCGGCCAAGGCTCTTGTCGCGCCGTCGCTCGGCGGCGAGAGCTTCGGGATGGTGCTCACGCGGGCGTTCGCGTGTGCGACGCCGGTCGTCGCCTCCGACATTCCGGGCTATCGCGACGTCATGACCGCCGAGACCTCGGTCGGCGTGCCGCCCGGCGAGCCGGAAGCGCTCGCCGGCGCGGTCGCCGCCCTGCTCGAGGACGAGCCACGGCGGGAGGCGCTCGGCACCGCCGCGAGGCAACTCGCGATCGATCGCTACTCCTGGGCGGACATCGCGCGTCGGCTGGACAAGATCTACGAATCGGCCCGCGGCACCGAGCCGAAGGCACTGGAGGCCGCGTGAAAGGTGTTCCGCGCAGCCCCTGGTTGCGCGCGGGGCTCGTCCTCCCTTTCCTTGCCGCGGTCGTCGTCTTGCTCTGGTGGCGTGGCCCGGACTGGAACGTCGTCTATCACGCCTTCGACCTCGTCAACTGGGCCTGGATCGCCTTCGCGCTCGGGCTCAACCTCGTCTCCGTGCTGCTGCGCTCGCTGGCGTGGCGGCTGACGATCGACCAGGCGCTCGACCCGCCGCACCCGCGCTTCGACCGGGTTTTCTCCGGCTTTTCGATTGGCCTGCTCGCGAACGCGATCCTGCCCGGCCGGATCGGCGAGCTCGCGCGCGTCGCGGTGCTGCGGCGCCACTTGCCGCACGGCCGCGGCACCAGCGGCCTGCTCGTCGGCACCGTCTTCGCCCACCGCCTCTTCGACCTCTTCCCGGCGCTGCTGCTCGTGGCCTACGTGATCGCGACGGCGAAGATCCCGCACTGGGCGGTCACGAGTCTCGTCGCCATCTCGGCGCTCGGGGTTTTGCTCTTCACGGCGGCCGTCATCAGCGCGCGACGTCGTCACCGGCCGGCGCTCGAGGGAGCACCCCCGGTGCGACGGCTGCTCGCGATGGCGCGACAGGGGCTCTCGGTGCTCCGCTCGCCGCTGCCGGCGGCAGGCGCGATCGTGCTCCAGTGCGCCGGTTGGTTCCTCCAGCTCCTCGCCGTCTACGTCGCCATGCGCGCCTTCGACATTCACGCGCCGCTGCCCGCCGCCGGACTCGTGCTGCTGCTGATGAACGTCGCGACGATCTTCCCGCTATGGCCGGGCAACATCGGCCTGCTCCAGGCGGCAGTGGCGCTGCCGCTCGTCCAGTACAGCGTGGCCTACTCGACCGGCTTCGCGTACGCGCTCGTGCTGCAGGTGATCGAGATGTCGGTCGGCGTGGGCATCGGCCTGCTCTTCCTCGCGCGCGAGGGCCTCTCGTTCGCCACGCTGCGCGAGATGCCCGACGCGTCGGAGTTTCCGCTCGAGGAGAAGCCGCGCCCGGCCGAGGCGGCCCGTGCGCGCGCTGGCGTGTCCGGCTAGCCTCAAGGGCGTCCTCGACGCGCCCGCGGCCGCCGCCGCGCTCGCGGAAGGGTTGCGCGCCGGCGGGTCGGAAGCGCGCGAGCTGCCGGTCGCGGACGGGGGCGAAGGCACGGCCGAGGTGTTGCGGCTCGCTCTCGGCGGCGAGTGGCGGGAGGCGCTGGTGCAGGACGCGTTCGGCCGGCCGCGCTCCGCGCGCTGGCTGCTGCTTCCGGACGGCACTGCGGTCGTCGAGTCCGCCGCGGCCGTGCCGCTCGATCCGGAGCGGCTCGACCCGCTCGAGCCTTCGAGCCGGGGGTACGGCGAGCTCGTCGCGGCTGCGCTCGTGGAGCGGCCGGCGGCGCTCCTGCTGTGCCTCGGCGGCACGGCGACGATGGATGCCGGCGCCGGCCTGCTCGAGGTCCTTCGCGAGCTGCCGGTCGCGACGCGAGTCGCCTGCGACGTGACTGCCACGCTCGCCGAGGCGCCGAGGCTCTTCGGTCCGCAGAAGGGTGCGGGTCCGTCCGAAGTCGCCGAGCTCGAGCGCCGCTTCGCCGCACGAGAGGAGCTGATGGTCTTCCAACATAGGCCTGGGGGCGGCGCGGCAGGCGGCCTCGGCGCCGCGCTCGCGGCGCTGGGCGCAGAGCTTGTGCCGGGCGCGGCGCTCGTGCTCGATACCGTCGGCTTCGATCCCTCAGGCTACGACCTCGTGGTCACCGGCGAGGGCCGCGTCGACGCGACGACAGCGCTTGGTAAAGCGCCTGGCGAGGTCGTGCGACGCTCCGCGGGGACACGCTGCGCAGTCTTCGGCGGCGTGGTCGAAGTGGAGATTGCCGGCGTCGAGACGATGGCGCTCTCAGGCGACCCCACGCGGGCACGAGAAGACCTCGTCGAGCTAGGACGGGTCTTAGTGTCAAACGACTACCAACACAGAGACGTGGGGCCGCGAAGCGGCCCTCTTTAGGGGTCTTCGCGCGGTGGGAATCCGCTCCTGCGGATTTCCACCGCTGCGCAAAAATTCAGCGCGTTTCGGCCTCGCGCAGCTTGTGCGCGAGCGCCTGGACGAGCTTCCACGCGATCCGTGCGTCGGTCTCGACGATGGGGCGGAACTCCCACAACGTCATCGCGTAGCACGTCATGTCGGTCTCGGCGGTGACGGTCGCCGTGCGTGCGCCTTCGTCGATCAGGGCGATCTCGCCGAAGTAGTCTCCGGGGCCGAGGTTGCCCCGGTCCGTGTCACGGACGGCCACCTTTGCCGTCCCCTCGGCAATGACGAAAAAACCCGCGGCGCCCTGTCCTTCGCCCGCGATCGTGTCGCCGGCCGAGTACTTGCGCTCCTTGAAGGTGTCGGCAATGCGCTCGAGATCGCGGCTCTCCATGCCCGCGAACAGCGGCACTTTCTGGAGCGTCTCTGCGGAGGGGCCGGCCACGGCGCGATCTTAACCGGCGTGGCCCGTCGGTGGAAGCGGTGCCTCTCCCGCCGCGCGCTGGGCGAGCTCCTCGATCGTCCCCTCCGCCGCCTCGAGCCGCGCCAGGCAGAAGCGAAGCAGCTCCTCGCCGCGCTCCCAGAGCTTGATCGCCTCGTCCAGCTCGGCGCTGCCGCGCTCCAGCCGCTCGACGATCTGCTCGAGCTCCTTCTGCGCACTCTCGAAGGTCAATTGCTCGGTCACGAGTGCACCTCTTCGACACGGGCGCCGAACGCTCCCTCGGCGAGCTCGACGTCGACGTGCTCCCCCGGCGCCAGGCCGGCAGTCGTGCGCAGGATCGAGTCGCGGGCGCGCGCGATCGCGTAGCCACGGCCGAGCGTGGCGCGCGGCGAGAGCGCGGCGAGGCGGCCGGCGGCGTGCTCGACTGCAGCGCGACGCCGCTCCACGAGGAGTGCGGGCCCACGGCGCAGGCGCCCGCGGAGGAGGGAGACACGCTGCGCGTCCCGGTCGAGCGCCCTGCGCGCGCCGCGCTCGAGCGCCCCGCGCGTTCGTGCCAGCCCTTCGCGCTCCCGTGTGATCGAACGTCGCACGCAGCGTTCAAGCGAGCCGCGGGCGCGGGTCAGCTCGGCGCGGAGGGCCTCGAGGTCGGGGACGACGAGCTTGCCCGCCGCCGTCGGGGTCGAGGCACGCACGTCGGCGGCGAGGTCGCACAGCGGCGTGTCTTGCTCGTGCCCGACGGCCGAGACGATCGGCACTGGGCAAGCTGCCACGGCACGGACGACGCGCTCGTCGCTGAACGGGAGCAGGTCGTCGAAGCTGCCGCCGCCGCGGGTGAGGATGACCACATCGATCTCGGGCTCGCGGCTGACAGCCTCGAGCGCCTCGACGATCCCGGCGGCAGCTCGCGGACCTTGGACGAGCGTCTCCGCCACGAGCACGCGCGCGGGCGGGAAGCGAGTCTGGATCGTCGTGATCACGTCGCGCCGGGCGGCGGCGTCGCTGCCCGTGACGAGTCCGATCCGCCGCGGGAAACGAGGCAGCGGACGCTTGCGCGATGCGTCAAACACGCCCTCGGCTGCGAGCGTCTGCTTCAGGCGCTCGATCGCGGCCAGGTGCGCACCGAGCCCGAACCGCTCCAGCGAGAGCGCCCGCAGCCGGAACTCGCCCTTCGCCGCGTACAGCTCGGCCCGGCCGAGCACGTGGATGCGCTCGCCTTCGGCTAGGTCGAGCTTGAGCGCGTCGAACGTGCGCCGCGGGATCGACGCCGGCAGGCACGCTCCGTCCTCCGGGTCCTTGAGGGTGAAGAAGACGCTGCCCCAGCGGTCGCTCCGGCGCAGCTCCGTGATCTCGCCCTCGATCCAGAGCGTCGGCAGCCGCATCAGCCAGTCGGCTACGCCGCGGTTGAAGCCGGCGACGGAGTAGACCTTGCGGTCGCCGTAGAGCAGTGGCTCGACCTTCATCAAAAGCGAGGGTAGATGATCGCCCCGTGCCGGAAGCCGTCCCGCCGTTGGGCCTCGCGCGCTACCGCGCCCTCTTCCGCGTGCCTCATGTGCGGCGCCTGGTTCTCAGCGGCCTGCTCGCGCGGCTTCCGATGGGGATGGTGCCGCTGGCGCTCTTGCTGCTTGTCCGCGAGCACGGTGGCAGCTACGCGGCGGCGGGCGCGGTGTCGGGCGGGTACTTCGTGGCGACCGCAGTGGGAGCGCCGATCGCCGGCCGGCTGGTCGACCGTCGCGGCCAGACCCGGATCCTGCTTCCTCGCGCCCTCATCTTTCCGGCCCTCCTGCTGGGCGTCTGCGCGCTCGCGCTGCTCGAGGCGCCCCTTCCCGCGATCGCGATCTGCGCCGCGGCTGCAGGCGCTCTCACTCCGCCGGTCGGTGCGTCGCTCCGCTCCCTGTGGCCGCGGCTGTTCGCGGACGCCGAGCGCCGATCGGCCGCATACGCGCTCGAGGCGTCCCTGCAGGAGATCTTCTTCATCGTCGGACCGCTTCTCGTTGCGCTGCTGACAGCGGTCGCGTCACCTGTGCTAGCGCTCGCTGTGGCTGCCTTCGCCGGAGGGATCGGGACCGCTTTCGTCGCGCTCTCAGCGCCGGTGCGCGAGTGGCAGCCGGAGGAGGAGCGTCACGCAGCATCCATCCTCGGAGCGCTCGAGTCGCCGGGAGTGCGGACGATCATCCTGCTCGCCACCTGCCTGGGGCTCGGATTCGGTGGCACGGAGGTCGGCATGCCCGCTTTTGCAGAGGATCACGGCGGAGCCGAGCTCGGCAGCATCCCGCTGGCGCTGTTTGCGGGCGGCAGCTTGGTCGGCGGGCTGATCGCCGGGGCGCGCGCCACGGGGGACCCGCGGCTGCTGCTCCGGAGCTCGACGTTCCTCCTCGTCGTCGGACTCGCCCTGCCGCTGCTCGCAGGGTCGCTGACGGCAATGTCGGTGCTCGCTTTCCTCGCCGGACTGCCGATCGCCCCGGCGGTCATGGCTGCATACGGCCTCATCGACGCCGTCGCTCGCCGCGGTACTGCCGCCGAGGCGTTCGCGTGGATCAGCACCGCCGTTTCGACCGGCCTCGCCGCCGGGACCGCCGCAGGCGGCGTCCTGATCGACGCCTTCGGCGTCCGCGCCTCGTTCACGTTCGGCTGCGCGGCGGTTCTGGCGGGCGCGATCCTCGTCGCTGTCGGTCCCGGCCTCGAGACCGAGACCGGCTAGAGCAGAATCTCTGCGGCGGTACGGGGGTCGCAGCCTTGGTGCACCAGCTCGACCGCTTCGTGCAGGTCCGCGTCCAGCGCTGTCGCGAGCTTCTCGGCGAGCGGCAGCGGGTAACCGGCCTCAATCAGCACGTGCAGGCGCCAGGACTCCACTTTGGCCCGCTCGCTGTGCTTGTCGATGAGTTCGGTCGCGTCAGCCATGTGCGCCTGTTCGTTGTGCAACAGACGATCCCTTTCACTGGTTGTTAGTCGGAAGCTGCTAGGCGCGCCGGGCTGCGGTGGCTTCCTCGACGCGGCGCGAGAGCTCGGCCAGCCGCGTTGCGAGCGCCGCGCGCTCGGACTCGGCCTCGGCCGCGAAGGCGCCCAACGTACGCCGAAGCTCCGCGTCGGCAGCAGCCACCCGGTCCGCGAACGACTCCGCCAGCTCGTCGCGCTGGCGCTCGAACTCGCCCTGCGCCTGCCGCTGTCGAGCCTCGAGCCGCTGCTGGCCCGCGTCGCCCGTATGCGAGAGCCGCTCGGCGAAAACGGTGTCAGCCTGCCGGACGAACGACTCGACGGCGCGATCGAGCTCGCGCGCGAGCCGAACCGCCGCCTCCTCGCGTGCAGCTCGCATCGACGCCTCGAACTGCTGGCCGGCCGCCTCGGCGTAGCGCTCGGCTTCGCGGGCGATCACGCGCTGCAGTTGCTCGACCTGGCGGCGCTCGACGTCCGCGAACGACGCCTCGATTCGGCGTGCCGCCTCGGACTCGCCCCGTTCGACCTGCTCAGTCAGCGCCTGCTCGCGCCGCCGCAGCCGCTCGGCGATCTCCTCGATCACCCGGCGGCGCTCGCCGGTGTGGGCCTCGAGCTCTTCGAGCGCTTCGGCGACGGCCGCCTGCGCGGAACGCTCGAGCTCCTCCCGCAGGCGCAGCACCGAGGCTCGTTGCTCCTCTGACGTGGAGACGAGCTCCGCTGCTTCTGTCTCGATTCGCGTCTCGGCCTCGGCGATCAGCTGTTGCTGGCGCTGCTCCAGCTTGCGCACCTGGGTCTCCAGGTTCTGCTGTGCCCGGTCGAGGTCGTGCGTCCAGGCACGGAGGCGCTCGTCGACGCGGCCCGTGGTGGTGGTGAGCGCATCGGCGAGCTGCTCGCCGGCGGCACGCTCGCGCTCTCCCAGCTCCCGGCGGCGCTCGTCCGCGATCTTGCGCTCCCCCTCGACCAGGGCTGAGAGCGAGTCTGCGCGCATGCGGGCGAGCTGCGCCTTCAGCTCATCGGCGCTCGCCGCGGTTTCCTCGGCGACAAGCAACTGGAGCGTCTCTCGCGCCGCCTCGAGCGAAGGGTCGCGACGGCGGGTGCGCGCGAAGTAGAGCGCGACAATCGCGACCGCCAGGCCGAGGATCGCTAGCGCCAGTCCAATCCGTTCGATCACGGGCCCATCGTAGTCCCGCCGTGGAGCTCTATCCTGAAGCGGTGGCCCTGGCGGAGGAGCTCGAGCGTGTCGCGGAGCTCGCGGGGGCGACCGCGGTGCTCGCCGCCGAGGCTCAGCCCGGCGAGCGGGTCTACGTGTGCGCCTTCGAGGCCGACGGGGGCGTTCGCACCTGGCTGGCGCTCGGCGCAGATGGCGAGCCGGTTTCCGAGCGCCGGCGCGTGCGTGACGCGGTCGCGATTCTCGCCCTCTGCGAGCTCGCCGCGGAGACCGCCGCGGGCGGCGACCTCGACGACCTCCGCTCGCAGCTCGCTGCGCTCCGGGTGACCGAGAGTCCACCGGGAATCGAGGCGGCGGAACAGGCCGCGCTCGAGCTCCAGCATGTCCTTGGGGCGCCGCCCGTCCTCGCCACGCCCGTGCGCCTCGACGAAATCGGGGCCGCCACTCGCCGGCTCGAGGTCGCCCTCGGCGGCGCGGTCCAGGGCTCCCCGTTCGCGGCGGCGATGAAAGGGGCCAGCGAGGTCGTGGAAGCGCTCCAGCGCGAGGTCGAAGGCGCGTACCGCATCGGCCTCAGCTAGGCATCATCATCTAATCTTCCGGCATGGAAGGTGGCGGCTTCGGCTTCCCATTCGGCGGCGACCCTGAGGAGCTCCTGCGTGGGATCCAGGAGTTCGCGGCGCAGCAGGCCGAGTCGGTGCACGAGGCGCAGCGGGAGCAGTTCGCCACGCTGACTCTGAACACCGCGGTCGAGCTGACCGCTGCGGCACTAAAGCAGGTGCAGGCGAGCGGCGGGCCGGACGAGCAGGCGGTCGCCCTCCGCGACGCCATGCGCGTGCTCTTCCCCGAGGCCGTGGCCCTCGTCTCCGCCGCCCGCCAGGGCTTCATGCGCGAGCGGTAGTCGTACAAGCCCGTGGGCCAGCGCCTTTGACACAGCGATCCCGGGAGCGAAGCGACCCTTCAGGGGTCTTCGCGCGATGAGCATCCGCTTCCGCGGATGCTCATCTTGCGCCAACTGACCGTGTCACTGCTCGATCGCGCTGTCGTCACGCTGCTGCCCGCCGTCCCGAGGCCGGTCGTGCGGAAGTTGTCATCCCGCTACATCGCCGGCCCGTCGCTCGACGATGCGCGCCGAGTCGTCGCCGGGCTGAACGCGGAGGGCAAGCTGGCGACCGTCGACGTGCTCGGCGAGGAGGTCGCGCATGCGGCAGAGGCCGAAGCGATCGCGGCGGAGTACGTCGCGGCGCTCGACGTCTTCGAGCGCGACGACCTCGACGCAAACGTCAGCGTCAAGCTGACCGGGCTCGGCCTGAAGCTCGACTACGAGCTCTGCAAACGCAACGTCGAGGCGGTGATCGCGGCCGCCGAGCCGACGAACCGCTTCGTGCGGATCGACATGGAGGACTCGTCCACGACCGACGACACCCTGCGGCTCTTCCGGGAACTGCGCGCCGATGGGCACGCGCGCGTTGGCCCGGTCCTGCAGGCATCGCTCAAGCGAACGGTGTCTGATGCGGCATCGCTCGCCGGGGCCAGCGTTCGGCTCTGCAAGGGCATCTACATCGAGCCTGAGTCGATCCAGTTCCGCGACGACCGCGACGTGCGCGCCAGCTTCGCCGAGTCGCTCGAGACGCTGCTGAACGGCGGCTGCTACGCGGCGATCGCGACGCACGACGAGTGGCTCGTCGACCGCGCGCTGGACACGATTGCCGAGCGAGGCCTCGAGCCGGATGCATACGAGTTCCAGATGCTGCTCGGCGTGCGGCCCGAGCTCGGCGACCGTGTCGTCGCCGAAGGCCACAGGCTCCGCATCTACGTCCCGTACGGTCGCCAGTGGTACGAGTACTCACTCCGGCGGCTGCAAGAGAACCCGAAGATCGCCGGCTACGTGGCCGGCGATCTGGGACGTTCGATCTTCAAGCGTCGCTAGCGCGGGTTACGGAAGCGGCGGGCCGGGCGGGCCCGGAGCGACCTCTTCCTCTTCGACCACGGTCGTCCGTCGCGGCGCCTCGGTTGTCGTACGGCGCACGGGGCCTCCCTCGACGTAGGTGGCGCGGCGGTGGAACCCGCCCCAGCTCGACCAGAAGATCATCGAGAGGACGAGGCCCAGGAGGCCGACGATCAGGAGGATGACGCCGATCGCGTTCACGTCCAGGCCCTCGGCTTCGGCCGTGACCCCCCATGTGAGCACGGCGCCGACTGCGATCAAGAGGATGCTGACTGCTATTCCCATGGTCCGGGTGTCTCCTTCCGAGCGACTTTCTAAGCGTCGCTCTTTTCGGCGGCGAGCACGAGGTGCACCGGCACTTTCGCGTCCTTGCCCGGCCATTCCTCCAAGCCGCGGAGCGTCAGACCCGCGCGCGTGACCGCGGTCACGAGCTCGCCGAGGCCCGTCGACGCGTAGTAGTTTCCCCGCCAACGGCCGAACGCGTCCAGGCACCTGGCCGCCGGGTGCTCATCGTGGAGCAGCAGCACGCCGCCGGTCCTCAGCGCAGCCGCGACACCGCCGGCCCACGCGTCGAGCGCGCGCAAGCGCGCGAGCGACCCGTAGCCGAGGTAGACCAGGTCCCAGCGTCCGAGCAGCAACTCGGGCGGCAGCGCGTGGACGTCGGCGTGCACCCACGGCAACTCTGGCTTGCGCTGTCGCGCTGCCTCGATCGCAGCCGCGTCGTCGTCGACGCCTGTCACGAGTGCTCCGAGCTCGGCCAGGTCGACCGACTCCCTGCCCGTGCCGCAAAGAAGGTGCAAGGCGCGGTGCCCGCTTGCTCCGTGCAGTCGCTCGCGGATCCGCTCGGGCACCCCGGGCGCCGCGAGGACGTTTTCGGCCGTGCGGTGCGCATCGTCGAACGCGCGGCGGTTGTGGTCGGTGGGTTCCATTTAGCTAGCGCAAGATGAGCATCCGCGAAAGCGGATGCTCATCGCGCGAAGACCCCTGAAGGGGCCGCTTCGCGGCCCAAGATCATCAAGCACGGCTTCATCTCGCACATTCATTTTTACGCCCTCAGGGAGAAGCCGCCGTCGACGATCAGCGTCTGCCCGCGGATCATCTCCGCCTCGGGTGAGCAGAGGAATGTGACGGCGCCGGCGATGTCCTCCGGGGAGACGAGCCGTCCGACCGGGTTGTCGGCGCCGGCGCGCAGCATCTCCTCCCGGTTCGGGAAATGCTCGAGCGCATCCGTCCGGACGACTCCTCCCGAGACGCAGTTGACGCGGATTCCGAGCGGCGCCAGCTCGACCGCGAGGTAGCGAACGAGTGCCTCGAGCGCGGCCTTCGAGGTGCCGACGAGCGTGTAGTTCTCGAGCACACGCTGTGAGCCGAGGCTTGAAATGCCGATGATCGAGGCCCCGGGGGGCATCTGCGGCGCCGTCACCCGGGTCAGCGCAAGCAGGGCGCGCGTGTTCGCCGTCAGGGTCCAGTCCCAGTGCTTGTCCTCCGTCTCGAGCGCCGGCCGGATCACGCCCGTCGCCGCGTTGTGGACGAGCACGTCGAGCGCCCCGAGCCCCGCGACCTCCTCGAGCACGCGGTCGGAGGAGATGTTCCCGCGGATCAGCACGGGCTCCGCGCCCAGAGCCTGGAGCTCCTCGGCGGTGGCCGCGGCGGCATCGTCGGAGCGCAGGAAGCCGATCGCGACGCGGGTGGCGCCGAGCCCTGCGAAGCGGAGCGCGATCGCCTTGCCGATCCCGCGCGATCCCCCGGTCACGAAGACCGAGGCGCCTGAGAAAGTCATGACCGCCGGGGCAGCGGCTCGTGCGCCGGCGCAGAGCTTGGGATCTGCTCCCACCCGAGCCGCTCGCGCGATTCCTTCTCGCCGCCCTCCGCCTTCGAGGAGGCGTGGCCCAGGTCGTCCAGCAACCGCAGCTTCGCTTCCCCGTAACGGCGTACGTCGTGCTCGGGCGGCAGGTCCTCGATCAGCTCGCGGACGCGCGCGCGCAGCTGGTACGCGAAGTGCGGCGTTGCAGGCCCGACGAGGGCGTCGATGTCGCGGATCGAAGGCTCGGCCATCCGGTCAGAAGCGTAACGCGTACGGGACGCGCGGGTCATGCCTGAGCGGGAGCGAAGCGACCCTTCAGGGGTCTTGGCGCGGACACGGGCTTTGCCCGTGTCCTTGCGCATTGGATCAGTAGTGTCGAGCCCATGCGCAGCCCGCTCAGCATCGAGTTGATGTTGGTGACGACCGTCGTCCTCTGGGCGCTCAATCTCACGGTCACGCGCTACATCCTCACGCATGGCTTCGAGCCGTTGGCGTACTCGACCGTCCGCTACGGCGCCGCAGCGCTGGTCTTCCTCGCGATCGCGCTTGTGGCCGAGCGAACGCTGCGGATCCGCCGTCGCGATCTCGGCCTCGTGCTCTTCGCCGCTCTGTGCCTCTGGCTCAACCAGCTGTCCTTCGTCTACGCCTTGGAGAAGACGAGCGCATCCACGATTGCGCTGATCCTCGGCGCGACGCCGATCTTCGCAGCGTTGATCGGGCTCGCGCTCGGCCTCGAGCGGCTGTCGCGCAAGTTCTGGATTGCGGCCGCAGTCTCGTTCGCCGGCGTCGGCCTCGTCGCGCTCGGCTCGAGCGCCGGTATCTCCGGCGACGTTCGCGGAGACGTTCTCGGCATCGCCACGGCCGCGACGTGGGCGGGCTACTCCGTCGCGATCGCGCCGCTGATGGAGCGCTACTCCGCGTCGCAGATCAGCGCCGTCGTACTCTCGCTCGGCTGGGTGCTGATCGCGCTCGTCGGCTTCCCGCAGACAGCGGAGCAGGACTACGGCCTCGGCTGGGAGATCTGGGCGCTGCTCGCCTTCGCGACGCTCGGGCCGCTCGTGGTGACGAACATCCTCTGGTTCCGATCGCTGCACCGGATCGGCGCCGCTCGGGCCACGCTTGTCGCGAACCTGCAGCCGTTCGTCGCCGCCGTCTTCGCACTCGTGCTTCTCTCCGAGCGGATGACACTGCTCCAGGTCGTCGGCGGGATCCTGATCGCGGGCGGGATCCTGACCGCGCGGCGTCGCCCGCCCGCGCCCGCCTCCGAGTAAGCTTTCGGCCGTGGCAGAGACGGATTTCATGCCCCTCGACGGGTGGGACCACCTCGAGCTGTGGGTGGGCAACGCCAAGCAGGCGGCGTACTGGTACGAGCACGCGCTCGGGTTCGAGCGGACGGCTTATGCGGGCCCGGAAACCGGCGTGCGCGACCGCGCTTCCTACGTGCTCGAGCAGGGTGAGATCCGGCTCGTGCTCACGAGCGGCGTCCGCGCCGACAGCGGCATCGTCGAGTTCGCGGCGCGTCACGGCGACGCGGCGAAGAATATCGCCCTGCGAGTGCCTGACGCCAACCACGCTTTCAGGGTCGCCGTCGAGCGAGGCGCGCGCCCGGTCGGCGAACCGCACTGGCTCGAGGACGAGCACGGCCGCGTCGAACTGGCGACGATCGGCACCTACGGCGAGGTCGTCCACACGCTCGTCAACCGCAGCGAGTACACCGGGCCGTACCTCCCCGGCTACGTCTCCCTCTCCCCGAACGGGCACCGAGGGAAAGGGGTGGGGCTGATCGCGATCGATCACGTCGTCGGCAACGTCGAGCTCGGGAAGATGAACGTCTGGGTCGAGTTCTACGAGCAGGTCTTCGGGATGACGAACATCGTCCACTTCGGCGACGACCAGATCCAGACCGAGTACTCGGCGCTGATGAGCAAGGTGATGGCGGACGGCGGCGGCAAGATCAAGTTCCCGATCAACGAGCCGGCCGAGGGAAAGCGCAAGAGCCAGATCGACGAGTACCTCGAGTTCAACGAGGGCCCAGGCGTGCAGCACGTCGCGCTCCAGTCGCAGAGCATCGTCGGCACGATCGAGGCGCTGAAGGATCGCGGCGTCCTCTTCCTCGACACTCCTGAGGCCTATTACGACGAGGTCGAGGGCCGCGTCGGCGAGATCGACGAGGACTACGGCGATCTGAAGCGGCTGAGGATCCTGGCCGACCGGGACGAGGACGGCTACCTGCTGCAGATCTTCACGAAGACGGCGCAGGACCGGCCGACGCTCTTCTTCGAGGTGATCGAGCGGCACGGCGCGACGACGTTTGGCGAG
>Ga0180121_10000523_pt1 | contig 16267 bp, 18 predicted proteins | sample AntDrymUQ5402106_2_FD_129676 | JGI IMG/M metagenome (GOLD analysis project Ga0180121, IMG submission 129676) | Polar desert sand microbial communities from Dry Valleys, Antarctica - metaG UQ540 (21.06) (version 2) (version 2) | ecosystem: Environmental > Terrestrial > Soil > Desert | place...
AGACCCAACTGTAAAGAGGGTCGCCTGTAATAGATGTCATTGCAATACCAATACCGACAAAAACAGAAATGGAAGTTATATAATCAATAAACCCGTCGACGACTCTGCCTATCTTTGTGCCATTTTTCTTAAGACGCGCAAGCTGGCCATCCATACAATCCAGAGTATTACAAATAAAAAAACTTGCAGAACCTAATAAAAAAAATTCATAAGCACCAAATCCGTAAAGAATTCCAGCAAGGATTCCAAACAGCAAAGCAACAAACGAGATTTGATTTGGAGTTATGTTAGTATTGTAAATTAATTTTACCAGGACAAAGGAAATCGGCCTGAAAATTATAAGATCAAGAATCTCCTCTGAATCTACGGTTTTTAATGATTGTTTAAATTCCGATGCGACAGACATTTGATTTTCTTTGTTGAGTAGAATTAAAGTTCCACTTGAGTCCCAACTTCAAAAACTCGATTGGGGGGGATATTGAAAAAGTCTGTTGCTCTCTGAGCGTTATTAGACATTAGTATAAATACTTTATCTTGTAACTTCCGTATACCTCTTTTTGGATTTGGGATCAATGTTTCCCTTCCTAGAAAGAAAGTTGTATTATCCATTTTAATTTTTATTCCCTGCTTTTCCAATAATTCAATTATCTGTTGAATGTTAGTGATATCCATAAAACCGTAATTTGCAATAACTCTATAAAAACCGTCTGTTGGTTGTTCTACCTGAATTCTCTCTTCAATTCTAATATGTGGGATTTTATGAAATTTAATTGTAAGTATAATAACCTGTTTATGAAGTAACCTGTTGTGTTTTATGTTAAGTATTAAAGGGGCTGGTGTGCCGTTAGAAGTGCTAGACATATAAACCGCTGTACCTGGGATAGCAATTAGTCTAATACTTAAAAATTCAGTTACAAAATTTTCCAGTGAAATTGTCTGCTGACGAATTTTTTCGAGAAGATTTTTTCTCCCTTTTTGCCATGTAGTCATCAAGATGTAAATTAAAGCGCCCATTGCAAGAGGAACCCATCCTCCCTGAAAGACCTTTAGCATATTCGATCCCCAGAACGAGAGATCTATTATCAGAAAAAATGAAGATACAAGGATTACAACCGGAGTGCTCCATTTCCATAACTTTGCCATAGCAACAGACATGAGTACTGATGTAATTACCATGGCTGTGACTACAGCTATACCGTATGCAGCTGCGAGATTACTTGAGGACTGAAAAGTTAAAACTAAAGTAATTGTCGCACAGCATAATATCCAGTTAAGCTGTGGAATATAAATCTGCCCACGCTCATCTTCAGATGTGTGAAGAATTCGCATCCTAGGCAGGTATCCGAGCTGCAAAGCCTGAAAAGTCATGGAAAAAGCTCCTGAGATCATAGCCTGTGATGCAACAACTGCAGCAAGAGTTGCTAATATAACAAGTGGATAAAGTACCCATTCGGGAGCTAAGTAATAAAAGGGATTTTCAACTGCGTTTGGGTTTCTAAGGATTAATGCCCCCTGTCCGAAATAGTTTAGAAGAAGACAAGGCAATACTACAATAAACCACACCATCCTTATTGGCAATTTTCCAAAATGCCCCATGTCCGCATACAGCGCTTCTCCTCCAGTGATTACCAAAAATACTGAGCCAAGAATTACAAATCCGAGAAAACCATTCTCAAAAAAGAAATTAACTGCATAATAGGGATTAACTGAGGATAATACTTCTGGAGTTTTTAAAACGGATATTAATCCTAAGGTTGCTATAACTACAAACCATAAAAACGTAATTGGTCCGAAAATTTTTCCGACTCCCTTAGTTCCTTTATTTTGAAGGGCAAATAAAGTTAACAAAATAACTATTGTTAGAGGAATTATGTATGGACTAAAAAAGGGAGTGGCAATTTTTAATCCTTCAACAGCACTTAGTACGGATATTGCAGGAGTTATTATCCCGTCTCCATATAATAGTGATGCTCCGAAAAGTCCCAGCGCTATTATTATAAAATTTCTTTTGTTAGTTTTTGATTCTTTGGATCTTACAAGAGACATTAGTGCGAGAATTCCTCCCTCTCCATCATTATCCGCTCTCATTACTATCAAAATATATTTGACGGATATAATTAAGACCAGTGACCAAAAGATAAGCGAGAGAACTCCAAAAACATTATCACGATTAGCCTCAATATGATGCGCGCCGTAAAAACATTCCTTTAGAGCATACAAAGGACTTGTACCTATATCGCCATAAACAATACCTAGGGCACTTAAAGACAGTAAGAGTAAATACTTTGTGCTTGATTTATCGTTGCTTTTGTGGGCTTCTTCAGCTTTAGGTGAATGCTTTGCTTCGTTTGAATCTTGCCGTGGTAAATCTGACGAATTCAAATTAATTATTTTCCGTTAATTACCAACAAATAAAAATTTTAAGTACATCTCAATTGATAATTTGATATAAAACCTTTCGATTCAAAAATAATTTATAAATTCTTTAATTACAATTTATATTATAAATTAAAATCAGCTCTATTTCTCAGTATTGCATTATTTGGCAGGAGTTGATCGATCGGTAAATGGGTTTATACAACCTGCCTTTCGTCTATCAAAACTGCATTAGTGATTAGAAAACTTAAATTATACTAACTTGATAAAACAAATGCATTATGTTAATTTTATAACTTCAATTTAAATTTTTTAATAATTCATAATTAAAATAGATGCCAGAAGTTTACAAAGAACCCGCACCGTACAGGAAAGGAGAAGCTAATCCTTTCGAATCAATGATGATCCGATTCGATAAAGCTTGCGCTCTTTATAATCTTGATGAAGGATTATATAATTATTTGGCCCAACCCGTAAAACAAATTATAGTTGCAATACCAGTTACAATGGATAACGGTAAGTTAGAAGTTTTTGAAGGATACAGAGTAATTCACGATAATATTTTAGGACCATCAAAAGGCGGAATTAGATATGCACCGGATGTGGATATAGAAGAAGTAAAAGCCCTTGCTTCATGGATGACATGGAAATGTGCAATTGCAAACATACCTTTCGGCGGAGCAAAAGGAGCAGTGAAATGTGATCCGAAAAAATTGTCTTTGAGAGAACTCGAACAGATTACGAGAAGATATACTGTAAATATGCTTGAGATATTTGGTCCTGATTCTGACATACCTGCTCCAGATATGAATACTGATGAACAGATAATGGCGTGGATAATGGACACTTATAGTATGCATAAAAAAGAAACTGTAACAGGTGTTGTAACAGGAAAACCGATTATTATAGGTGGATCTTTAGGAAGGCGCGAAGCAACAGGAAGAGGAGTAATGATTGCTACAATGGCAGCATTGAAAACACAGTCTATTGACCCGGCTACAACTACATGTGTAATACAAGGTTTTGGAAATGTTGGCTCAGTGAGTGCACAACTCTTAGGGGAGAAAGGTGTTAAGGTCATAGCGATTAGCGATGTTTCGGGAGGATATTATAATCCGCAGGGTATTGATGTGAATCAGGCAATAGAGTATGTCTCTAAGAATAAATCTCTGGAAGGAGGAAATTTTGGCGCTTCTATCTCCAATGAAGAATTACTTGAACTTCAGTGCGATATACTCGTTCCTGCAGCTAAAGAAGATCAGATCACAGCTCACAATGCAGACAATATAAAAGCAAAATTAATCGTTGAGGGAGCTAACGGTCCGATTGCGGCTGATGCAGACGATATTATTTCGGGAAAAGGCATAAGAGTCATACCTGATATACTTGCAAACTCCGGCGGAGTTATAGTTTCTTATTTCGAATGGGTACAAGACAGAATAGGATACTTTTGGGATGAAGATGATGTTAACAGCAGGCTTAATAGAATGATGACTGAGGCTTTTGAGGCGGTTTATAATACAGCGGTGCAATATAATACTTCATTTAGGTTAGGAGCGTATGTTCACGCTATTGACAAGGTTTCAAGGGTATTAAAGCTTAGAGGCATATACGGATAATAATGAAATTAAAATACCTCTTATGTATTTCTAGTTTACTGATACTAAGAGGTATTTCTTTTTCACAGGAGAAAACAATAACAAACTTAAATGCTGTTGATAATCTGATAGATGAAAGTTTGATTCCTTTTGGTAATAAGTTTCAACTGCTTGGAAAGGAAAATTACTACAATCTTGTTACGGATGAAGACAAAGAGCAACATTTATTCCTTATTGAGAGTATAAAAAGAAAATTCCATGACTATAAAATACTAATTAATGAAGATTCTGACAGCATAGATTTTTTGGTGTCGATAAAAAACCCAAGGATAGAAATAAAATACAATAAATACTTTACGGATAAATTATTGGGAACGAAAAAAGTTGCCCGTGAAGTTTTGGTATCATACGATCTAGAATTAATTGATACGAAAAATTCTTCATCGATATACAAAGAGAATTTTTACAAAAAGATCAAGGACAGTTTTGATATGGATAAACTCGATTTTGTTGAAGATAGTAGATATTCATTTGCCCAGTCAGTACTACCTGAGGAAAGCTCCCTTAACAAATTTTTATTTCCGGTTATATTAATAGTAACATCAGCATCGGCAATAATTTTATTTTTTACCATTAGAAGCAAGTAACATTAAGGATATTTAAATTTAAGATTAGAAAGTTTGAATTTTCAAAAGAGTTTTCTGAAAAGTTTTTTTTTAATTTTAATTCTGGCATTTAGTTCTTCAGTTTTTTATTCATGCGGATCATCCAAAGGCAGTGATATAACTACCGATGATCCGGAAAGAGCTTTCCTCTTAGCTAAGTCCCGCTATGATAAGAAAGATTATCTTGATGCAATAGACGATTTTAATTTAATAAAATTAAAATTTTCAGGAAGCAGCGTCATTGACAAAGCGATCTTTTACCTCGGAATGAGCTATTATAAACGCGAGGAATATATTCTAGCCGTTTATGAATTCGAAACTCTTATCAAAAGCTATCCCACAAGCAGTTTAATCGAAGATGCAAGATATTATCTTTCCATGTGTTATTACAGGCTCTCGCCCGCTTATAACCTAGATCAGATCTACACAAAATATGCAATAAATGAGTTTCAAAATTTCCTGGAGCTTTATCCCAAAAGTAAATATGCAAACGAAGGGGAATCAAGAATTATAGAATTAAAGAATAAACTTTCACTTAAAGCATACAAAAGCGCGGAGCTTTATTTTAATTTGGGTAATTATAAATCTGCCCTTGTATATTTTGACAATGTTCTTGATGAATATTTTGATACGGAATATGCCGATGACGCTCTTTACGGAAAGATTCAAGCGTTAATGATAAAGAAACAATATGATAAGGCAAGGAAAGAAGTCGAAAGATTTGAAAACAGGTTTCCATTAAGTGAATACCTAACCCGTGTTAAAGCACTTAAAAGTCAAATTCCCTTATAAGATATGAGTTCCAAGACAGTTAAAGAGTCCCAGGTGGAAATGATAGAACTTGTCCTGCCAAACGATACAAATATTCTTGGAAATTTACTTGGCGGGAGGTTGATGCACTGGATCGATATTGCAGGCGCTCTTACAGCTTCAAGGCATTGCAATACCGTTGCCATTACTGCAGCAGTAGGAGATTTGAATTTTCATCACCCCATTCACCTTGGAAATATAGTCCGTTTAAAAGCTTCTGTGAACAGGGCTTTTAATACTTCAATGGAAGTCGGTGTGAAAGTGGAAGTGGAAGAAATAAAGACCGGGAGGATCTCTCATTCAAACAGCGCTTATCTTACGTTTGTCAGCATCGATCCCGAAACAAAAAAAAAAGTAAAAGTACCTGAGATAATTCCGGAGACTGAAGAAGAGATCAGGAGATATGAACAGGCTTTGAAGCGCCGTGAACAAAGGTTTTCCGAGCACCATGGAATAATTCAACACTAATCATGGTTCTCTTATTTACCCCATCATCGCCTAAATGAGTAATATTGAGATAGCTTGCCATAACATTTCGAAAAATTTCTCAGGTAAAAATATTTTTGAAAACCTCAGCTTTAAAATCTCATCTGGAAAATCATTAAGCATTGTTGGAAGAAATGGATCCGGCAAATCAACCCTTATAAAAATTATTGCAAATCTGATTCATCCTACTAAAGGGGAATTAAATATCCAGGAAAACAACTCAAATATTTCCAAAGAAAACTGGTATCTGAAAATGGGCCTGCTTTCTCCTTATCTGAATTTATATGATGAGCTTACGGGTTATGAGAATCTTGATTTTTTTTACAATCTGAAATCATCTGGTTCGATTAAATCAAAGGAGAACATTGATTCTCTTTTGTATGAAGTTAAACTTTATGATAAGAGAAATGAATATTTAAAAAATTACTCTTCCGGAATGAAGCAGAGACTAAAGCTTGCATTTGCTATAACAAGCAAACCTGAAATACTCCTGATGGATGAGCCGCGGTCAAATCTGGACAAATCCGGAGTGGAAATAGTAAATAAAATCGCGCTCAGGCAAAAAGATAATGGTATTCTTATTATAGCGACTAACGATGAGGATGACAAACAACTTTGTGACGGTTCAATTAACATGGAAAATTTTAAGTAATGCCAAAACTTTTCCGGACATCAATATTAATTTTCAAAAAAGATCTTAAATCTGAATTAAGAACAAGGTATGTTATTAATTCATTGTTGATGTTTGTTCTGGTAACTGTTTCAATAATAAAATTTGCGCTGGGTGATGAAAAAGTTGACAACGAAATTTTAACAGGTTTATTATGGATAGTAATATTTTTTTCTGCATCTAATGGGCTTTCGAGAACATTTGTGAAAGAAGAAGAGAAGGAAACCTCTTCCGCATTAAAACTATCTGCAGATTCGTCGAGTGTAATTATCGGCAAATTAATTTTTAATTTGGTTCTAACCTACGCTTTGAATCTATTAATACTAGTTTTATTTATATTAATAACCGATTATCAGATCAAAAACTTTACAGGTTTTTTATTAACATTTATTATTGGCAATCTTGGATTAGTTTCAGCTTCAACCATTATCGCTGCAATAATTTCAAAAGCAAATTCAAAAGGGACACTCTATCCGGTCCTTTCATTTCCTGTATTAATTCCTTTACTTATTACAGCCATTAACGCTACAAAACTTGCAAGCATCGGCATCAGTACTGACAAGCTTCTTGGTGAATTTCAGATATTAATTTCGTATTCAATTGTTGTGATCGTCGCATCTCTTATGCTTTTCAAATATGTATGGGAAGATTAATTAATTGAATTGGCTTAAAGTAATTTTTAAGGTAATTTTGTGCGCTAAGTAAATCATAATCATAAATCTATCATGTCAAATCCAATGAAATCTATTTTACAGCTTTTAATACTTTTTGTTTTCATTTCAGGATGTTCAAGGATGGAAGAAAAGAAAATTGTCGAAGAAAATAAAACATCAACAAAAAATGATCAAAATACTGTTCAGCAGGATAAAACTCAGACCGAGAATAATTCTGCAGGGCAGAGAGACGAAAAAGCTGAAACTCTTGTGAACACTGCTGATGAATCTTTAGCAAAATATAACTCGGATAAATCAGAAAGCAACAAGAAAGATGTTGTTGCAGCCTGCGTTGCTGCTGCAAACTATCTTATGTTAGAAGCAAATTTACCTGCAAGGGAAAAATACAGACCGGCTTTAAAATATTACAGAAAGGTTCTTGAGCTTGATCCGAAAAATGAAGAAGCCATGAAAAACAAAAAACAGATAGAAGATATTTATGAAAGTATGGGAATGCCGATTCCTCAGTAAAATTATGAATAGTTTTTTAAAGATACTTACTTTTATTTTAATCGCTTCTGTAATTGTTTGTGGAATAATGCTTCCAATCCCAAACATTCCTGCTCTCGGGGATAAAGCGCGTGTATTATATTTTCATGTGCCAATGTCGTGGATTTCAGTGGTCGCCTTCTTTATGTCGATGTGGTATTCGATAAAGTATTTAAAAACAAGAGATCTCGATTACGACATAAAATCTTACTCGTCTGCACAGCTCGGATTTTTATTCTGCATACTAGCAACAGCAACGGGCTCGTTATGGGCAAAGTTTAACTGGGGTTCGTTCTGGAACTGGGACCCGAGGCAAACTTCGATATTTATTTTGCTTATGATATATGGCGCTTACTTTGCCTTAAGATCTGCAATTGATTCCGATGAACGGCGCGCAAGGCTTTCGTCGGTTTATTCGATTCTTGCAGCGGTTACGGTCCCGTTTTTTGTTTTTATAATGCCTAGAATAGTAGATAGTCTTCACCCCGACCCCATCATTAACAGCCAGGGAAAAATTAACATGGACACTACAATGTTTATTATATTTTTGACTTCTTTAGTTGGATTTACAATGTTATTTTTGTGGGTCTTAAGTTTAAAAATAAGAATTGAAAGATTGCAATTCAGAGAAATAAGGAGCATTGCTGATAGATGAGCTCTTTGTATGACTTCCTTGAAAACAATTCGATGTATATTGTAATGCTAATCGTATTGATAATCTGGATCGGAATATTCGGATATATGTGGAGTTTGGATAAAAAAGTAAAAAAATTGGAACAAAAAAAATTTAAATAAGAGATATAGAAAATTCTAATTTTGTTTTTGATGCTTTAATAATTAAAGAAGCTGAAGGATATAGTGCACCATGTTTAAACCTAGATGTTGCTTCCGAAGGAGATACAAATGAAGAAGCAAGAAAAAGTTTAAATGAAGCCGTTAGCTTATATTTAGAAACAACAATAGAAAATAATCTTCTGGTAATTAGACCGGTTCCGGAAGACGAAAACCCATTAATCATAAGAGAGAAAGATATTTTAGAGAAATTTTATTGAAAGTGGATCTGCATGTGAGTATATATGTCTAAGCTTCCGGCAAAAAACCAAAAGAAGTAATCAGAATATTGAAGAAATTAGATACGAAACATTGAGATCAATTTTAAAGACTAGCAAGCTTAATGTTGATGCTCTAAAAGATTTAATTTAAAATTTATGTCAAAAAAAGCAAAAACAATACTTGGAATTTTAATTATCGTCGTATTTCTCGCAATTGGATTTATGTCTTTTATGGACAGCAAAATCGAATATGTAAATTTTGCAGAAGCAAAAGAAAGAATGAGAACTGTTGAAGTAAAAGGTCAGTGGGTAAAAGGCAAGGAATCTAAATTTGACGGATCTACCAATACTTTTACCTTTTATATGGTAGATGATTTTAACAATGAAATGAAGGTCGTGCTAGATGGCGCTAAGCCCAATAATTTCGATGTCGCAGAAGCAGTCGTAGCAAAAGGCAAAATGAAAGGTGATCATTTTCATGCAAAAGATGTTTTGACAAAGTGTCCTTCAAAGTACGAAGCTGACGGAAAAGAAATACAAAATAATACCGGAAAGTAATTTATGATTGGGAAAGTATTAGTATATATATATTTTACAACTGCGCTATTATCATGCATAAGTTTTTTTCTTACTCATTTAGGAAAAGAAAAATTCTTAAAATTCGGACGCATTTTTTATCATTTAACGGCTGCAGGAATTCTTGCTACGGCAGCTTATATGATGTATCTTATCTTAACTCATCAATTCCAATTTGCATATATTTGGGAGCAAAGCAATACGGAGCTTCAGCTTCCTCTTCTGATGTCAACATTTTATTCGGGACAGGAAGGCAGTTTCATGCTTTGGCTAACAATGACGGCTATAATCGGAATATTTCTTCTTAACTATGTTTCAAAAGGCGATCGTTTAGAGGCGCAGGTCATGTGCATATTTTCGCTTATTGTTGCGTTCTTATCTTTCATACTAATTTTAAAATCACCGTTTCTTTATGTATGGGAAAAATTTGCCGGAGATGTTGAAGTTGGATTTGTTCCTCAGGAGGGAAGAGGTTTGAATCCTTTACTGCAGAACTTCTGGATAACTATTCACCCGCCAACTTTATTTCTCGGCTTTTCATCACTGGCTGCACCGTTTTGTTTTGCTATCGGAACTCTGATGAAGAATAGATATAATGACTGGATTAAGTTTTCAATGCCTTGGTTATTATTTTCCGGTATGATCTTAGGACTTGGCATAATGATGGGCGGTTACTGGGCTTACGGAGTACTTGGTTGGGGCGGTTATTGGGCATGGGATCCTGTAGAAAACTCTTCATTAATTCCATGGCTGGTAATTGTGGCGGCGATTCACACTATGATTGCACAAAAAAGGACAGGCGGTTATAAAAAAACAAATCTATTACTCTGTATTTCTGCATATTTGTTAGTTTTATATTCGACCTTTTTAACAAGAAGTGGCATACTGGGAGATTCTTCAGTGCATTCATTCGTTGATCCGGGTTATGAAGTTTATCTTTCATTGATCATTTTCATCTCATTATTCACTTTAATTTCTATCACAGCGATATTTTATAGATTTAAAGAACTCAAAGCATTAAATGCCGAAACAAATAAAATGCTTTCAAGAGAATCTACTCTATTCATCGGTTCAATAACTTTATGCGCGGCTGCATTGGTGATCTTTGCAGGAACTACCTGGCCAATATTTCAGAAAGGCACTATCGATCAGGAATTTTATAACAGGATGAATCTTCCTATCGCAATTCTGATAGCATTAATAAATGGGATAAGTTTGTTGCTTAAGTGGAAACAGAATGATGAAAGAAGTTTTTTCAAAAGCATTCTATTCCCCCTCACACTTGCTTTCATAGTAACTGTAGGACTGGTCTTCGTTGGCGTTCAGGATTTTTTAATTGCTTTGTTTGCGCTTGCATCTCTCTTTACATTTTTTGTAAATGCCGAACTAGCTGTAAACGCCTTCCGAAAGAAAAAGTCTTCAATTGGCGCTTATGTCGCTCACATCGGGATTGCTCTCGTATTTCTCGGAATTATTGCGTCTTCCAAATATAGCAGAGAGGAAAATCTTTCTCTCGAATTAAACAGACCTCAGAGCGCTTTCGGATATACTCTGACTTACATGGGCGCTACACCTTTTCAAGACCCTGATAATAAAACAGACACTAAATACCATTTCAATGTGAAAGTGGAAAAAGATGATAAAGAAATGATATTAAAACCTGTAATGTATTACAGTGAATACTCTAAAGGACTTATGAAAAATCCCGATATAGCAAACTTTGTTACGAAAGATTTTTACTTATCACCAATGGGGCTTGTAGAGCCGGAGTTATTTTCTGAAGACGAGTTAATGGAATTAAAAAAAGGTGAAGAAAAAAAGATTGGCAATGTCAGTGTGATGTTCAATGATTTTGATTTTGGCAATATTGATCAAGGAGGGAAAGAAATTCAATCAGGAAATTACACTATCGGGGCGATCATAAAGGTTAAAGACAGCAAATATACCGAGACTTTAGAGCCGAAGATAAAATATACTGAAGGTAATCCCGAATACCTCGTTGCTAAAATCACAAACAACGATACTTACAATTTTTACTTTGTTAAAATGGCCGTCAAAGGTGAAGATCAGGGGGGTCCTACCGCTACAATCGCAGTTGTAAATAATAAGAATGCATCTCTCACACCTAAAGCAGATGAAACGCTCGTTCTCACTGCATCTGTGAAACCTTTCATAAATGTTCTGTGGACCGGGACCGTAGTACTTGTGCTGGGATTTTTTATTTCGATATTGAAGAGAAGGAGAGAATTGAAGAGGTAAATATTTAATTATTTCAAAAGCCTTTTTCTAAGCTCTTCTTTAACTTCATCGTGTCTTTTTGTCTTTCCTTCACTGACTTGCTCAATGGATTCGAATAATCTTTCTCTGCTTCTCAGTAAGTTCATCAATAATATCTACTTTCTTATTTTTATCTTTATAATCACGAATAGCTTCATAAAAATTATTAAACATAGTTTCATCTTCGATGTTATCGATTAGTTTTGAAATTCGGGTTTTAATTCTTTACCACTCATTATTTAATATTAGTACGTATGGATTTTTTCCGCTTCAATTTTTTAGTAAACTATTTCTTCTTCTAAAACGAGATTTTCTTTCTCGCCATTTTTTTCTTCCCTCATATCCTCAAGATACAACTCTAACGCATCTAAAATATTTTCTTTTACTTCCTCTACGGATTTACATTAAGTTATTACAGAAGGAATTTCTTTGATCTTACCTCCTAAATAGTCATTATTACCTTTTATTATTTTTACCGTTAGTTGCATATTTGTTTTAAAAATTGTTAATTTGCAATTTTAAAATCAAGTCTTTTGACTATTTTAGCCGTAAGTTCTCTTTTTACAATCTCAATACTCCCTTCACTCACAAAATTCACAAACTTCACAAATTCCACAAATTCCATCATAGCATCTTTAATAAATAAAATTATATCAGAATAAAAATTTATTTTAAGTATATTTATATAAAAATATTACTTAAACTTTAGAAGAATGTATATAGAACGAACAAATAAAGAAGTGATCATCCGGCTTCTGATTATGTGGATACCGATGGACTTCAGCAGTTTATTGACTTTATCTGCTATAAGGAAGCAACTTCAAAATCAAAAGCAAAACAAAAGGATGTGGATAGATTGGCTAGAGAGGTTAAAAAGAATTGGTGGAAAAAGAATCGAAACAGATTTATAAAGTGAAAGTCATAATTGATACAAACATAATATTCAGCACATTGTTAAATACAAACGGAACTATTGGAGAAATAATTTTTGATTCTCAAAATGTTTTTGAATTTTACAGTTGCAGCTATATGCGCTTTGAATCCTCACAAAAATAAATTTCATAAATGAAGAACTTTTTCCCGAAAAGATATGGCTAACAGCTGAGAAGTTAGCTTCAGATATTGATATAGATGATACTGATTTCAGAGCGCTTAATACTTATTTGAAAGGAAATTTGTGGAGGGGTGATAAGGAACTTTACAACGGGTTAAAAAGGAAAGGATTCAGCTTTTAAAAATACGATCAACACTAATTTCTTAATTTCAATACTCCCTCTCACTCACAAAATTCACAAATTCCATCATTGAATTTTTTACATCGCTTTCTTTGAAATCTTTAATTGAATTCTTTGCGACTGAAGAATATTCTTTCACTTTATTGATCGCATATTCCAATCCTCCGTTCAGAATTACGAAATCATAAACCTCATCGAATTTTTTTGTTCTGTCACTTTTGATAAGCTTCATTATTTCGGTTGATCTTTTTTTCGGAGAATTTCGAAGCGCAACTATTAATGGCAAAGTAAACTTTTTTTCTTTCAGATCATTACCGGTAGATTTTCCTAAAAGTTTTTTCCTGCCTGTATAGTCGAGTATATCATCTCGCAGTTGAAACGAAATCCCGATATTCTCCCCGAATACTCCAAGCATTTCAACCTCTGATTCATTCTTTGCTGTGCTTATTGCTCCTAGCTTGCAGCAGGTCTTTAATAAAGAAGCTGTCTTATCTGTTACAACTTTAAAATAGGTTTCTTCGGATGCATCAAAGTTCCTTGCTTTCTGAATTTGCAAGAGCTCACCTTCACTCATTCTTTTTACGGCTTCTGAAGTTAACTGCAAAAAATCGTACTCTTTATTTTCGAGAGAGATCAGCAGACCTTTTGACAAAAGATAATCACCTATAAGAACCGAAGCCTTATTTTTCCATACAGCATTGATCGAAGCAATTCCTCTTCTTGTTTTTGCATCATCGACTACATCATCATGAATAAGCGTTGCTGTATGCAGCAATTCTACAAGATTGGCGGCAATATACGTCCGTGAATTTATTTCTCCGCAAAGCTTTGCTGAGAGCAGAACTAGTATAGGTCTTATTTTTTTTCCTTTTTGCTTTAGGATATATTTTGTGATGAGATCTATGAGCGCCACCTTAGATTTAAGAACGTTTGAAAATTGCTCTTCAAACTCTTTAAGCTCCCCGGTTATCGGCTCTGATATTTTATTTAAGTTCAAAACTCTTTTAGAATAAGGGTTTTTAAATTTTATGCAATACTTTCTTTTGTAACTTCGTCTTCGCTTTTCTTCTGTGAAAATTTTGATATAAAAATACTTATTTCGTACAAAATGAATAGCGGGAACGCAAGTAACAGCATACTTGTAATATCCGGACTTGGTGTAAGTATTGCCGCTAAAAGCAGTATTATAATTACGGCGTGCTTTCTGTATTTCCTCATAAATTCCGGCTTGAGAATTCCAATCTTGGAAAGAAAGAATGAAACCATCGGTAGCTCGAACACAACTCCCGCTGCGAGCATAGTGGAAATTATAAAGCTGAAGTATTCATCTACTGCAATATTATTATCAATAATGGCGGAACCGAATGTAGCAAAGAAGGATAGTGCTGTCGGTAGTAAAACAAGGTATGCAAATACAACTCCTGCAAGGAAACAAATTGAGGAAAAGAAAACTATGCTTGAAATATATTTTCGTTCGCTTTGCTTTAAAGCAGGCTCTATGAATTTCCAGAATTGATATAATAAATTAGGAAGACTCAAGAGCGCTCCACCGAATATAATAACTTCCATGTACAGAGAAAATTGACCGAATGGTTTTATATTCTGAAGTTGTAAAGGTGGATTAGTTGATGTCGCAGGGAGGAGCAAAATATTATCCATTATCCAGTTGATAAAAATTCCTATAATAATTCCTCCGGCAAGAACTCCGATAGCCGATTTTATTATTCTCCACCTTAACTCCTCGAGATGCTCAAGAAAACTCATCTCGGTTTCTTCGCCAACTTCCTCTGTCTTTTTATCTTTTTGACCTTTAATCATAATTCATGCAAAATAAGTTTCGGGCTAACCTATTTTTAAATCATCATAAAGCTGGAATTTAGAAGTAAGGTTTTTTATCTCTTCACGGACACCTTTCTTAACGTTTTCATCCTTCGGATTTGAAATAATTCTATTTATCATCTCCGCAATTATTTCCATTTCCGTTTCCTTCATGCCGCGGGTTGTCAGCGCCGGTGTTCCGATCCTTATCCCGCTTGTAACTAGAGGGCTTTTATCATCAAATGGAACTGCGTTCTTATTACATGTAATACCTACTTCATCAAGCATCTCTTGCGCCGCTTTACCTGAAATGTTTTTATTCCTAAGGTCAATTAACATCAAATGATTGTCTGTACCCCCGGAAATTAATTTATAGTCGTAAGAAATTAATTTGTTTGCAAATGCCTGTGCATTTTTAATAATCTGTTTTGAATATTCAAGAAAATCATCTTCCAATGCCTCTTTGAATGAGACAGCTTTAGCAGCTATTACATGCATTAATGGACCGCCCTGAATCCCCGGCATTACCATTGAGTCTATAAGTTCACTCATCATTTTAATTCTTCCCGACTTAGGAGCCTTTTTACCGAAGGGGTTTTCAAAATCTTTTCCTATTAATATCATACCGCCTCTGGGACCTCTCAATGTCTTGTGGGTGGTAGTAGTTACCACGTGGCAGTAAGGTATCGGATCATTCAAAAGTTTTTTAGCGATCAAACCTGCAGGGTGAGCGATATCGGCAAGTAAAAATGCTCCTATCTTATCGGCGATATCCCGGAATTTTTTATAATCGATGTTTCTTGAGTAAGCACTAGCGCCAACCGTTATCATCTTGGGTTTTTCTTTCGTGGTAACCTGTTCTATCAGATCGTAGTCAAGCAATTCAGTTACGGGATTGATACCATATTGTGTGAAATCATAAAGCTGTCCGGAAAAATTAACAGGCGATCCGTGAGTCAAGTGTCCGCCGTGAGACAGATCCATTCCCATTATCTTATCGCCGGGTTTAACAAGAGTGAAATACACAGCCATATTAGCCTGGCTTCCAGAGTGAGGCTGAACATTTGCATATTCTGCTCCGAATAATTGTTCCGCTCTGTCCCTCGCAAGATCTTCGGCTACGTCAACATACTCGCAGCCGCCATAATATCTTTTACCAGGATAACCTTCAGCATACTTATTTGTTAGTGTTGAGCCGAGGGCTTGTATCACAGCATATGACACAAAATTTTCAGAAGCAATCAGCTCAAGTTTTTCAGCCTGCCTCCGGGTTTCATGAGTAATAGATTCAAAAATATCCTTGTCGTATTCTTTAAGATTTTGCTTCATTGTTTAGAGAGTTGTTAGTCGGGAAATTTTAATTATCAAATTTTTATAATATTCTTTAAAATCATCTTCATTAAAATTTAAAATTATTTTAGGAAAAATATTTCTGTTCTTTAGTATAAATTTCAAATTTGACTCAATTTGATAAGCAACTGTTGGGACATCTTCGAAAATAC
>Ga0180121_10000524_pt1 | contig 16262 bp, 16 predicted proteins | sample AntDrymUQ5402106_2_FD_129676 | JGI IMG/M metagenome (GOLD analysis project Ga0180121, IMG submission 129676) | Polar desert sand microbial communities from Dry Valleys, Antarctica - metaG UQ540 (21.06) (version 2) (version 2) | ecosystem: Environmental > Terrestrial > Soil > Desert | place...
ACTTGTCGCCGGCGCGTACGCCGTGGCCCACCCTGACCGGGTCGCGGCCATCCTCCTGCTCGACGCTTCGACTCCCGATGACTACGTCATCGACGAAAGCCACGGCTTCGACGGCATGTGCCTTGAGGCGAACCGTGAGGCCGACGCCTGGGACTCTTTGGAAAAGCTTGACAACTGTCTGCTTGCGAAGTGGGCCTATGACCGTCGCGACCGGGAGCCAGACGTGCCGCTCATCTATCTGGCAGCCAAGGACGCGTCCGGCCGCGGAGACACAGCCGACGACCCGCTCCGGAAGGCATTCGTCCGACGCTGGTCGCCCGGCATCTGGAAGTCAGTCAAGGCACCGCATTGGATGGACGAAGCCGACCCGCTGCTCGTCGTCAAAAACCTGAGGCAGGTCATCGCTATGACGAACGGAGCTCGTCTCGGAACCGCATGACCGGTGAGGGATGAACGAGAGTAGCTCGCCTCGCCGTTGGAGGCAGGCCCAGAGGCCAACGCGATCAGGCGTACGCCGGGAACGGGCAGGCGACCGCTGCCGTCTCCGTCATGGGCGGGCCACCGTGCACCAGGCCGAGGCGCTCAGGTCGAACGGCGCTGGCGGCAGCAGCTCCTCACATCGATCCCGTACGGCGGCCCGGCCGTGCTCGTCCAGCCGGGCGAGATGTGCGCCGGCCGGCCCGACACCGAACGTGAAGGGCTCCCACCAGTCGGCGAACGTCGGGAAGTGGACCGTCACGGACAACGTCGTCGACTCGACGTGCTGCAGACCGGCTGCTGCGCACAGCTCTGCCAGGTGACCCTCGCGGGCACCGGCGAGACCTGACTCGTCGTGGGCCTGCGGGTCGAGGTCGCGCACTGCCTGCCAGAACACCGCGAGGGGACCGCCGCCCCCGGCGTGGTCCCACACGCAGGCGGCGACATGTCCGCCCGGACGGGTCACCCGAGCCATCTCCGCCAGACCGGAGACAGGGTCGGTCATGAAGTGCACGACCAGCTGGGCGAGCGTCACGTCGAACGCGTCGTCCAGGAACGGCAGGTGCTCGGCCACACCTTGATGCACGTCCATGCCGGGGAAGCGAGTACGGACCGCCTCGACGAACGGTGCGGACGGGTCGACGGCGGCGACTCCCTCGGTGCCCAGTCGCTCCACCAGCCGAGCCGTCAAGGCTCCGGGTCCACAGCCGACATCAAGGGCCCGCTCGCCCGCGACCACATCGGCACGTGTCACGAACTCCATCGCCAGCGGCTCCGACCAACGACCCATGAAACGTCCGTACGCATCGGCGCTGACGTCGAAGCTCACAGCGTCACCCAGGTCCGCTGCTCAGCCGACCTCGTCATGGCGTCGAGGGCGCGCGCACTGTGCACGGCGTCCTCGACCGTGGCTCCGTGCGGCCTGCCGTCCGCGATCGACTCCAGGAACCGGGCAGCCTCGATCACCTTCAGGTCGTCGTAGCCCAGCGCGATGCCCGAGCCGGGCTGGAAGGCGCCTGCCTCACCGGTCCCCGGCCCGACGTACGCCGTCTGCACCGCCTGGTCGAGGTAGTCACTGCCGACGCTCACCCCGAGCTCGCCCATCCGGCGGAAGTCCCAGGACAGTGCACCGGTGGTGCCGTGGATCTCGAAGCCGTATGTGCACTGGTCCCCGACGCTGGTCCGGCTCGCCTCCAACGACCCGCGCGCGCCACCGGCGAACCGGAGCAGGCACGACAGGTAGTCCTCGTTCTCGACCGGTCCCGGCTCGCCGCCCTCGGCCAGCGCGAAGTGACTGGCCGCCCCGGTAGGCCGGGGCCGCTCGTCGACGAACACCGCGGTGTCGGCCACCAGCGACTCGATCGGCCCGAGCAGATGACGAGCGAGATCGACGCCGTGCGACACCAGGTCGCCGAGCACGCCGGAACCTCCCCGGTCGCGCTGGAACCGCCACGTCAACGCGCCGTGCGGGTGCGCCGCGTAGTCGGTGAGCAGTCGGAACCGCGCGTTGGTCACCGCCCCGATGGCACCCTGCGAGATCAGGTCCCGCGCGTGCTCGACGGCCGGCGCGTTGCGGTAGTTGAAACCCACCGCACTCGCCACCCCCGACGCGGACACAGCGGCGGCCACCCCTTCGGCGTCCGCGGCGGTGAGACCGACCGGCTTCTCGATCCACAGGTGTCTCCCGGCTCGGGCCACGGCCTCGCCGATCTCGCGGTGCAGGAAGTTCGGTGCGGTGACGCTCACGGCCCCGACGCGGTCGTCGGTGAGCACGTCCTGCCAGGACGCCGTGGCCGCCTCGAAGCCGAACCGGGAGACAGCGTCGTCGAGCCGCTCCTGCTCCGGGTCGGCGACCACCACGAGCTCCGGCGCGAGCGTGAGGTCCGGGTAGTGCTGCCGGACCCTGCTGTACGCCCGGGCGTGCACCTGACCCATCCACCCGAAGCCCACCACCGCTACGCCAAGAGACGTTCTGGGGGACCTCCTGGTCACCGCAGGAACTCGATGCTGCGGGCCACGTCGAGCACCGGGCCCCCTCCGGGCGCCGGCTCCCCGTCCAGCGCGCAGTCCTGCTCCAGCACGTACCAGCCCTGGTATCCGACGGCTTCCAGCGCTGACACCACACCGGCGATGTCGAGGTCGCCGTCGCCCAGGGGCGCGTACAGCCCCTCGCGCACCGCCCCGATGTAGCTGCTGTCCCCAGCCGACACCGTGGCCGCCGCCGTGGTGCGGACGTCCTTGAGGTGCACGTGCGCCACGCGGTCGGCCGCCTGCTCCAGCAGTTCGAGCGGGTGCATGCCGCCGATGAGCAGGTGGCCGGTGTCGAGGCAGAGCGCGATGTCGCTGGACTCCAACAGACGCAGCACCGAGTCACGGTCCTCGATGGCCGTGCCCACGTGCGGGTGCAGCGTGGCCGTCATGCCGTGCGAGCTCACGACATCCTGCAGCCGGGCGAGGTTGGCGACCAGGACCTTCCACTCCTCGTCGGACAGCGGCACCTTGCGGTCGTAGCTCCCGTCGGCCGACTGGGCTGCGAGCACCACGACCTCCGAGCCGCCGGCAGCCAACGTGCTGATCGCGGCGGTCGCCTCCGTGAGATCGAGGTCCGGGTCCGCGTGCAGCGGCACCGGAAGGAAGCCACCGACCAGACGCATGTCGTAGCGGCCCAGCTGGTCCCGCACGTCGGCCGGCCCGGCCCCGAGGTAGCCGGTCGGGCCGAGCTCGGTGGTGCGCAGGCCGAGGTCGCGCATCTCGCCGAGCACCCGGTCGGGCGCCATCTCATGTCCCCAGCCGGGGGCCTCGCAGACGCCCCACGAGATGGGTGCGCCGGCGACCCGATCGATCACTGGGCTCAGGCGACGAACGGCTCGGTGTCGACGATCTCCACTTTGACCTCGTTGCCGTTGGGCGCCACGAAGGTGGCCACCTCGCCCTTGTGCCTGCCGTTGATGGCCTCGCCCAGCGGGGACCTCTCGGAGTAGACCTCGATGCCGTCCCCGGCCACCTCGCGGGACCCGAGCAGGAAGCGCATCGGCTCGCCCGCGACGTTCGCGGTGACGACGGTGCCGGGGGCGACGACTCCCGCGGGTGCCTTGGGCGCCTCGCCGACCTGGGCCGAGTCGAGCAGCTGCTGCAGCTGGCGGATGCGGGCCTCGCGCTTGCCCTGCTCGTCCTTCGCGGCGTGGTAGCCGCCGTTCTCCTTGAGGTCGCCCTCCTCGCGGGCCGCCTCGATGCGCTTCACGATCTCGGCCCTGCCCTCGCCGGTGAGGAAGTCGAACTCGTCCTTGAGCCGGTCGTGGGCCTCCTGGGTCAGCCAGGTGACGCTCTCGCTCGTCTCGGTCACGGCGTCCTCCTGAGGTGTCGCTGGCTACACGGGCAGTCCTCGAGGCTAACAAGACCCCCTTGGGTCGCGCCTAATCGTCCACCGGAGGCGTGGTCGCCCGCGGAGCGACAGGTGCGCAGCGGCCGATCACCGCGCTGACCGCCCGCTCCCGCGTCCGGACGGTGACGGTGCCCCTGTCGCCCCTGCTCGGCCGGGCGGGGTCGAGGACGATGTCCGCGACCCCCACCACCTCGCGGGTCCGGCCCAGGGCCTGGACGCTGCAGCCAACGGCGCCCTCGGCGCTGCCCGAGACCTCCACCGCGACGTCGACGGCGTCGTCGGAGACCACCGTGAAGGCGGTCACTGCCCCGCGTACGCCGGGTGAGGCGGCCCCCAGCGCCGCCCAGAGGACCCACCCGAGAAAGGCGGTCGAAAGCACCACGGCGGCGGCGACCGTGGCGCGGCGCCCGCGAGCGGAACGCTCGCCGTAGCGTCCCGCCGGACGGCCGGTGACGTGCGGTACGGGCACCTCTGGCACCTCGGGCACCTCTGGCACCTCCGTGGAATGTCGTGGGCGGCTTGGGCGATGATTGTCCCGTGAGCGAGCAGCTGCGGTTGATGGCGGTCCACGCCCATCCCGACGACGAGTCGAGCAAGGGTGCGGCCACGATGGCCCGCTACGTCGCCGAGGGGGTGGACGTCCACGTCGTGACCTGCACCGGCGGGGAGCGGGGCTCGATCCTCAACCCCGGTCTGCAGCACGACGTGGAGGTGCTCGACAACCTCGCCGACGTGCGGCGCCGTGAGATGGATGCCGCTCGCGCGATCCTCGGGGTGCGTCAGGACTGGCTGGGCTGGGTCGACTCCGGTCTCCCCGAGGGCGACCCGCTGCCGCCGCTGCCCGACGGCTGCTTCGGGCTGATGGACGTCGGGGTGGCGGCCGAGCCGCTGGTGCGGCTGATCCGGTCGTTCCGGCCGCAGGTCATGACGACGTACGACGAGAACGGCGGTTATCCGCACCCTGACCACGTCATGTGCCACAAGATCTCGATGCACGCCTTCGACGCGGCCGGTGACGCGTCGGCGTACCCCGACGCCGGTGAGCCCTGGGCGCCGCAGAAGATCTACTACAACCAGACGTTCACGAAGGCGCGCACGACGGCGCTGCACGAGGCGATGCTCGCCGCGGGTCTCGAGTCGCCGTACGCCGAGTGGCTGAAGAACTGGGAGGACCGCGAGGAGCGGAACATCACGACGCGGGTCCCGTGCGGCGACTTCTTCGAGGTCCGCGACCGCGCCCTGCTTGCGCACGCGACCCAGGTGGACCCCGACGGCGCGTGGTTCCACTGCCCGCTCGACCTGCAGCGTGCGGTCTGGCCGACCGAGGACTACGAGCTGGCAATGTCGGTGATCGCGGTCGGCGACGACGAGGACGACCTCTTCGCCGGTGTCCGCGAGTCCATGGCTTCGGGGGCGCGCGCGTGAGGGTGCTCTGGGCGATCGCCGTCGAGAAGAGCGATGTGGACCCCGGGGTGCTCGGCTTCCTGGTGGTGGCCCTGCTGGGCGTGGCGACCTACCTGCTGATCCGGTCGATGAACCGGCAGATCCGCCGCATCGACCTTCCCGCGGACGAGGAGCCGAGCGAAGCGGCGACCCCGGACGACGCCCCCCCGGAGGACCCGGCTAGTGGAGGGCCCGGCCGTCGGTGAGCAGGGCGGCGGCGGTCTCCGCGTTGCGCGCCACCGAGCGCTCCCAGTCGCCGTCGCCCGGGCGGGAGAGCCCGGACAGGAAGTCGGGGACCCGCCCCGCCGGCATGGGCACTGCGAGGTGGAAGCCCTGTCCGACGCTGTAGCCGAGAGCCAGCAGCGAGCTCCACTGCTCGGGACGTTCGATGCCTTCGGCGATCACTGCCGAGAGCCCCAGCGCCTCGGCGAGATCCTTGATGGTGCGGACCAGTCCCGACTCGGTGTCGCTGCCCGGCAGCGCCTCGACGAACTCCTGAGCCAGCTTCAGGCCGTCGACCGGCAGCGTCTGGAGATAGCTGAGCGAGGAGTAACCGGTGCCGAAGTCGTCGATGTAGAGGTGAAGGCCCAGGGCGGCGAGCGCATTGAGCCGCTCGACGATGACGCCGTCGCCGGGGAGCAGCACGCTCTCGGTGATCTCGAGGACCACGGTGGTCGGGTCGATGCCGCTGCTGCTGATCGCGTCCCTGACGTCGTCGACGATGGAGGGCTCCTGCAGCTGCCGGCCGCTGATGTTGACGGCGATGCGCAGCGACTGGTGGCCGGTGGGACCCTGCTGCCAGCCCACTGCCTGGCGCAGCGCGGTCTGCAGCACCATCGCGCCCAGCGGGACGATCAGACCGGTCTCCTCGGCGAGGCTGATGAACTGCCCGGGCGCCAGCAGCCCCAGGTCCGGGTGCTCCCACCGGACCAGCGCCTCGAGCCCGATGATGGTGCCCGCGTCGAGTGCGACGAGCGGCTGGTAGTGCACGACCAGCTCACCCCGCTCGAGGGCATGACGCAGGTCGCTGGTGAGTGAGAGCCGTGCCAGAGCCGTCTGGTGCATGGTCGAGGCGTAGACCGCGTAGCGGTTCTTGCCGCCCCTCTTCGCCTCGTAGAGGGCGAGGTCGGCGTTACGCATCAGGTCCTCGGGTGTGAGCGGTCCGGCGTGGCCCAGCGCGATGCCGATGCTCGCGCCCGTCGTCACCTCGGTGCCGCCGACGTCGAACGGACGGGCGAGCGCCTCCAACAGCCGGCGGGCGATGTCCGTGCAGTGCTCGTCGCCCTCGACGTCCTCGAGCAGGACCGCGAACTCGTCACCGCCGAGGCGTGCCGCCGTGTCGCCCTCACGCAGGCACAGCCGCAGTCGCCCGGTCATCTCCCGGAGGAGGGCGTCGCCGGCCGCGTGACCGAGGCTGTCGTTGACGTTCTTGAAGTCGTCGAGGTCGATGAACAGCACGCCGTAACCGCCGGTGCCGCGCGCGCGGGCCATCGCGTGGCCGAGCCGGTCGCGGAAGAGTGCTCGGTTGGCCAGGCCGGTGAGCGCGTCGTGGAAGGCCTGGTGGGTCAGCGCCTCCTCGAGGTCGTGGCGCTCGGTGATGTCGTGACAGGTGATGACGAAGCCCATGAGGTCCTCGTCGATGACCTCGGTGACGACGGCGTCCACGTGGCAGATGCGTCCGTCCTCGGTGTTGAGCCGGATCTCACCACGGGCGGGGCGACCGCCCTGGGAGAGGCTCACCAGGTCGCGGGCGGCTGCCCTGTCGACGTCGGCGACGACGTCGAGCCAGTTCATGCCGAGCAGCTCCGGCGCCGGCATGCCCACGATCGGCTCCACAGCCGGCGTCACGTGCACGACGGTCAGGTCGTGGTCGAGGATGCAGATCACGTCGGAGGCATAGCGGAGCATCAGCCGCAGCCGTCTCTCGCTCCGGCGCTCGACCATGATCTCGCCGATGCCGAGCCGTTCCAGGGCGAGCTTCATGGTGGCGGCCAACGAGTGCAGCGCCTCGATGGTCTCGTGGGAGGGCGCCTGCTCCACGGCCACAACAGCCGCCTCACGCGCCACTCCGCGCGCCGGCAGTGCGATGAGGATCAGATGGTAGGTGCTCGGGACGCCGAGTGTCGCGTGGAGCAGCGACGGGCCCGCGAGCAGTGTGAGGCCCACGTCGGGGTCGGGGAACGAGGCGATCTCGGTGGCGTCGAGGAACGTGGCGAGCTCGGCGTCGTCCGAGGCCTGCGCGACGGTTCCACCGGGGTCCCCGTCCACCCGCCAGGAACGGCTGCCGTGCTGGTCGACCAGGTCCACGGTGGCCGTCAGGGCGGCGTCGCGGACCCCCACCCGGTCTGTCGCGCCGACGAGTGCAGCTGTCGCCGTGCGCAGGATGTGCTCGCGACGAAGGGTCAGTCGCAGCCGGGAGAGCAGGCTCGTGATGCGCAGCAGCGCCAGCCCGAAGAGCACGACCGCGCCGCTGAGAACGATCACGCTCTTGATGGCCTGACCGCCCATCGGATGGGTCAGCGTCAGGACCGGCGGTGCGAGGCAGGCGAGGGCGAGAAGGCCGACGAAGCGGCGCGTTGTCGCGAGCGGTGCCGGCCCGGTCACCGGCGCGGGGCGCCCCATGCAGGGGTGGCGGACCGCGAGGAGGAGCAGGGCGAACGCCGGGAGCCAGCCGAGGCTGATCCAGGGGGCGTCGGTGAGCGCGGCGACGACCTCGGCGCCGATGCCGGTCAGGAGGCCGGCGAGGAGCAGGCGCGCCGCCCCGTCCGGAGACCCGGCGACGGCGAAGCCGAGCCGGGCAGCGACGAAGAGCACCAGCAGGTGGCCCAGGGGGTAGGACGCCGCGACGAGAGTGGTCGCGAGGTCGGACTGGGAGTCGAGCAGCACCGGTGCGATCAGCGACAGCCAGCCGGCCTGGGCGGCGGCGACGGTGACGATCAGCGCGTCCAGCAGGCTGTCGTGGTCGTGGCGGATGCGGTCGCGTTGGAACGCCGTGACCGCGGCGGCCAGCGCGGGATAGGCCAGCAGGCGGGCGGCGTCGGCGTACGACGGGGAGGCGCCGCCAGACAGGGCCACGGCGTGGCCCACTGCGAGGAGGGCCACCGAGACGGCGACCAGCAGCCCCGGCAGGGGGTCCACCGGCCGGGAACGAACCGTCGCGTGCAGCATCGCCAGCGCGGCAGCGCCACCGGCCAGCACCCAGAGGCCAGCCAGCATCAGACCACCTCCGCGCAGAGCGGCGCCAACCACATGACGTTCCTATCGGCGTCCTGAGCCTGAACTTGAAGCCGCGAGGGAGGATGGGTCGGTGCCCAACCGCGTGGCGAGCGCCACCTCGCCCTACCTCCTGCAGCACCAGGACAACCCGGTCGACTGGGTGGGAGTGGGGCGACGAGGCCCTTTCCGAGCACCTGGCCTTGGTTGAAGCGAGTCGAGCACGGCCTGGTCAGCGCGGACCCGGCAAACACCGGCTTCCTGTATCGGCTCAACCGCGAGCACGTACTGGCTCCTGCGGTGCTGTCTGCTGTCGCGGCGCGCCGGGAAATCCTTCGCCGACTCACCGCGGCCGTCGTGCACCTGCTCCCGGTTCCCGTGCACGCCTCCCTCTTCGGCTCTCTCGCCCGTGGCGAGGCCGGCTCGCACAGCGACCTCGACCTGCTGCTGGTAACCGATGACGACCTCGACACGCACGACCCGCTGTGGACCAACCAGGTGCTGGCGCTCGCCGACCGGGTCGTGGCCTGGACAGGCAACCGCATGGAGACGCTCACGTTCACCCGATCCCGGCTGTCCGACGTCATCGCTCAAGACGAGCCCATCGTCGCCTCCTGGTTGTCCGACTCCATCCTGCTGCACGGACCGAGCATCGAGACGCTCGTGGCATCCGCGGGGGGCACGTCGACTCCCACGAAGGCCGTTCGCCGGTGAGCCCGAAGAAGCTGCCCGTGCGAGCAGGAGACAGGGCCTAGGCCCGCAGCAGGCGCAGGATCGCGGCCAAGTACCTCGAGGTCGCCGAGCTCATCGTTGCCGAGGACGGGGCGGCCATCAACGTCTGCGTGGGCCTCAGTGTGCTCGCCAGCATCGCCGCCAGCGACGCGGTCTGCCTCGCGGCCACCGGTGAGCGTTACTCGGGCGCCGACCACGCCGCAGCGGCCGAGCTTCTGGGGCGTGTCGATACGAAGCTCGGCACCCAGCTGGGCAACCTGGTGGCACTCGAGCCCGGCAGCCATCACGGGCGTGCCCTGCTCGACGCGAAGGACCGCACCGCTGCCCTGCGTGCAGCCCGTGCGCTGGTTGATGCGGCCACCGAGCGCACGACCTGACCCGCAGAACTCGACCAGGCGTCGCGCGATCGGGCCCGATACGGTCGGGTCTGGCTCGGACGACCAGTTCGGAGAGGTGAAGGCCATGGTGAACCGCCTGGCGAGCGCCACCTCGCCCTACCTCCTGCAGCACAAGGACAACCCGGTCGACTGGTGGGAGTGGAGCGACGAGGCGTTCGCAGAGGCGCGGGAACGTGACGTGCCGGTCCTCGTCTCCGTCGGTTACGCCGCGTGCCACTGGTGCCACGTCATGGCCCACGAGTCCTTCGAGGACCGGGAGACGGCCGACTTCCTCAACCAGCACTTCGTCGGCGTCAAGGTCGACCGCGAGGAACGTCCCGACGTCGATGCCGTGTACATGGAGGCCACCCAGGCGCTGACCGGGCACGGCGGGTGGCCGATGACGGTGTTCACCACACCCGGGGGAGAGCCGTTCTTCTGCGGCACCTACTTCCCGCCGACGCCGGGTCACGGGCTGCCCTCGTTCCGGCAGCTGCTCGCGTCGGTGGCACAGAGCTGGCACGAGCGACGGGACGAGGTGGTGGCCGCGGGGCAGCGCATCGTGACCGCGCTCGCCGACCGGACCGTCGTGCCCCCGGCGGGTGGCGCCCCGCCGTCGCCGGAGCAGCTCGCGGACGCCGTGCGCGGGCTGGCCGGTCAGTACGACGCCCGCCACGGTGGCTTCGGCTCCGCCCCGAAGTTCCCGCCGTCGATGGTGCTCGAGCAGCTTCTCCGCCACCACGCCCGGACCGGCGACGCCGACGCGCTGCGGATGGTCGAGGGGACCTGCGAGGCGATGGCGCGCGGCGGGATCTACGACCAGCTCGGCGGGGGCTTCGCCCGCTACGCGGTCGACGGCTCCTGGGTCGTGCCGCACTTCGAGAAGATGCTCTACGACAATGCCTTGCTGCTACGGGTGTATGCGCACCTGTGGCGGGCCACCGGCTCCGCGCTCGCACGCCGGGTGGCGCTCGAGACGGCCGACTGGATGCTGCGCGAGCTGCGCACGCCTGAGGGCGGGTTCGCCTCCGCCCTCGACGCCGACACGGACGGCGTCGAGGGCAGCACGTACGTGTGGACCCCCGAGCAGCTGGTGGAGGTGCTGGGCGAGGAGGACGGCCGGTGGGCGGCCGAGCTGTTCGAGGTGACGCCGGCCGGGACGTTCGAGCACGGCTCGTCGACCCTGCAGCTGCTCCGTGACCCGGGGGACCGCGACCCGGGGGACCGCAACCCGGGGAACGCCGGCGGCGGGGAGGGAGCTGCGCGCTGGTCCGAGGTCCGGGCCCGGTTGCGCGCCGCTCGGGACCTGCGTCCGCAGCCCGCGCGCGACGACAAGGTCGTCGCGGCCTGGAACGGGCTCGCGGTCGCCGGTCTCGCCGAGACGGGGGCGCTGCTGGAGCGCGAGGACCTGGTGGTGGCCGCGGCGGGCGCGGCAGACCTGCTGTGGTCGGTGCACCTGGTCGACGGGCGGCTGCGACGCGTCTCGCGCGACGGGGTGGCCGGCGAGCCGGCGGGCGTGCTCGAGGACTACGCCGACGTCGCCGAGGGGCTGCTCGCGCTGTACGCGGTCACCGGTGACGACCGCCGGTTGACCGCTGCCGAGCAGCTGCTCGACGTCGTTCTGACGCGCTTCGCTGACGGGACCGGCGGCTTCTACGACACGGCGGACGACCGGGCGGACGCGCAGCTGGCGTCGATGCGCAGGCCGCAGGACCCGACCGACAACGCCACCCCGTCGGGGCAGGCTGCTGCGGCCGGGGCGCTGCTCACGTTCGCCGCCTACAGCGGCTCGTCGCGTCATCGCGACGCGGCCGAGGCGGCCCTGGCCGTGTACGCGCCACTCGCCGCGGGCCACGCGCGCTTCGCCGGGTGGGGGCTGGCCGTTGCGGAGGCTCTCGCCGACGGGCCGCGGGAGGTCGCCGTGGTCGGACGCAGGGAGGACCCGGCGACCGCGCAGCTGCACCAGACCGCCCTGATGGGGACCGCTCCCGGCGCGGCGGTGGCGCTGGGCGACCCGGCTGCGACCGCCTTGCCCGGCGTACCGCTGCTGGCGGACCGGCCGCTCGTCGACGACAGGGCGACCGCCTACGTCTGCCGCCACTTCGTCTGCGAGGCCCCGACGACCGAACCCGTCGTCCTCGCGGCGCTGCTGCGATGACCTTCGAGCTGCGGCCGCTGACGGCCGAGCAGGGCGAGGCCATGGCGGGATGGTCCTATCCCGGTCCGTGGTCGGTCTACGACGCCACCGGGCCCATCGACCCGGCGGAGGGCTTCTGGGTCGTCGTCGACGGCGCCGGGGACGTGACGGGCTATGCCTGCTTCGGCGAGGAGGCGCGGGTCCCCGGGCTCGCGGAGGCGCCGGGCGTGCTCGACGTGGGGGTCGGGATGCGGCCGGACCTGACCGGACAGGGCCTCGGGCGCGAGTTCGCCACTGCCGTCCTCGACCACGGGCGCGAGGTGTCGGGCATCTCCCGGCTGCGAGCCGTCGTCCAGGACTGGAACGCGCGCAGCCGACGGCTGCTGACCGGCCTCGGCTTCCAGGAGTCGGGCGAGCACCACGTCGGCGCGCTGCGCTACGTGGTCTACCAACGGGGGCAGCCGGCTCCCGACAGGGATCAGCCGACGGCGAACAGGGCTGGTCGTAATGATGTAACTATGTAATTATCGTTACATGAGCAATCACAGCACACACGCATCACGTACCGCCGACGAGTCGGCGAGGGGCTGGTTCACCGGCCGGCTGCCGCAGGACTGGTTCACCGCACCGGCGAAGGTCACCGTCGACCGCGAGGAGATCACCGTCATCGGCACACTGGCCGCACCTGCCCTGGACGAGGGGGTGTCGGACGCCGAGCGGTCCGCGGCAGCCGACGGGCGGGCGAAAGCCTTCCGCGAGGAGACGCGCGAGAACCGCATGGCGATCGCCCGCGAGGCCGAGCACCGCTTCGGCCGCAAGGTCGCGTGGGGTGTGGACGTCGATGGTCATAGCGTGCTCTTCACCCACCTTGCGGTGCCGGTGATGACGCGCCTGCGCCAGCCGGAGCGACTGGTCCTCGACACCCTGGTCGCGGCCGGGGTCGCACGCTCGCGGTCGGAGGCGCTGGCCTGGTCGGTGCGGTTGGTGGGCAGGAACGCGCAGGAGTGGCTGGGCGAGCTGCGCTCGGCCATGGAGCACGTCGAGCAGGTCCGGTCGCAGGGTCCGGAGGGGCGCGACGGCGCCTAGCTAGGTGGTGGCGGCCGCGGTGTACGTCGCGATCGAGACGGCGATGTAGTGCACGGCGAAGGCAGCGAGCGTCAGCGCGTGGAACACCTCGTGGAAGCCGAACCATCGCGGTGACGGGTTGGGCCGCTTGATGCCATAGACCAGCCCACCGATGCTGTAGAGCAACCCACCGATCGCGAGCAGCGTGACCACAGCGGCGCCGCCGGTCTCGAAGATGTCCGGGATGTAGAAAACCGCCACCCAGCCGAGCCCGATGTAGACGGGCGTGTACAGCCACCTGGGCGCGCCCACCCACAGCACACGGAAGGCGATCCCGCCGATCGCAGCTCCCCAGACGATCCAGAGCAGGGTCGTGCCCCGGTCGCCGAGCAGGATCACGCTGAAGGGCGTGTAGGTGCCGGCGATGATCAGGAAAATGTTCGAGTGGTCCAGGCGCTTGAGGAGGCGCTCCGTCCTCGGCGACCAGTCGCCGCGGTGGTAGATGGCGCTGATGCCGAAGAGGAGCGCGGCGCTGGTGGCGAAGATCGCGTTGGCCACGGTCGCGCGGGTGCCCTCGGCCAGGACGACGAGGACGATGCCGGCGACGAGGGCCACGGGGAAGGTGCCGGCGTGCAGCCAGCCGCGAAGGTGCGGCTTGACCGCCCGGACGACGTCGTCCATCACACCCTGGGGGCCACTGTGGTGGTCGCTCTGCGAGTTCGACACGGGGTCAGGGGTCACGGAGTCCAGCCTAAGCTACGGAGACGTAAGTTATCAGCCGGTAGGTACCGGTAGGACGGGGTGACCGAGCCGTCGCAGGGTCCGGGCTAGTCTCGGCGATCGTGCGGAACCTGCTGTACGACGTGTATGCCAGGCGCGTCGCCGCCCAGATTCCTGCGGACAGGGTTCCCCGGCACGTCGGAATCATGCTTGACGGCAACCGCCGGTGGGCCCGGGCCGCCGGGTCGCACCCGACGGTCGGGCACCGCGCGGGAGCAGACAAGATCGAGGAGTTCCTCGGCTGGTGCGAGGACGCCGGCGTCGAGGTCGTGACCCTGTGGTTGCTCTCACCCGAGAACCTGCAGCGGCCGCGTGACGAGATCACCCCGCTGCTGGAGATCATCGGCGACGTCGTCGTCGAGCTGGGGGCGACCGGCCGCTGGCACGTCAACCCGATCGGAGCGCTGGACCTGCTGCCGAGCGAGACGGCCGCGGTGCTCAAGGAGGTGGGCTCTCGGACGGAGGGCATCTCGGGCCTGCACGTCAACGTGGCCATCGGCTACGGCGGTCGGCGCGAGATCGCCGACGCGGTGCGCTCGCTCCTGCAGGAGCACGCGTCGCGCGGAACGAGCATCACCGACCTGGCCAACCTGCTCGACGTCGAGCACATCGCCGAGCACCTGTACACGCGCGGCCAGCCCGACCCCGACCTGGTGATCCGCACGTCGGGGGAGCAGCGGCTCTCGGGCTTCCTGCTGTGGCAGAGCGCGCACTCGGAGTTCTACTTCTGCGAGGCCTACTGGCCCGACTTCCGCAGGGTCGACTTCCTGCGCGCGATCCGGTCCTACGCTGCGCGGGGCAGACGCTTCGGCGGCTGAGGACGGCATGCTGGCGATCGGGTGAACGGCCTGCTGACGATCGGGTGAACGGCCTGCGTGTCGGCCGGTGCCGGCACCTGTCCCGGCGTACCGTCCGAATCGGCGGCCGGCATCCGCGCCGGACGTTTCGGGAGGCCCACTTTCCGTGCTGATGCGCGTGCGTAGAACAAGCGCAGGGGAGAGGGCCGGCGACCGGCCCTCGGGCCCGGTCCCGGTCTTCGACACCCATCCGCGCGACTGCGGGACGAGTCGGTCCCGCGCGCGGGTGCATGCCTAAGGGGAATCCTCGTGGCCGCTTCGGCTCACCTGCGCACCTTCGTCCTGGACACCAGCGTCCTGCTCGCCGACCCGCTCGCGTTGATGCGGTTCGACGAGCACGAGGTGGTGCTGCCGGTGGTAGTCATCTCCGAGCTCGAGGGCAAGCGTGCCCATCCGGAGATCGGTTACTTCGCCAGGCAGGCGCTGCGGCTGCTCGACGACCTGCGGGTGGAGCACGGCCGCCTCGACGTGCCGCTGCCGGTGGGGGAGCAGGGCGGGACGATCCGCGTGGAGCTCAACCACACCGACCCTGCTGTGCTGCCGGCCGGGTTCCGGCTGGGCGACAACGACACCCGCATCCTCGCCGTCGCCCGCAACCTCGGTGCTGAGGGCGCCAACGTGACGCTGGTGAGCAAGGACCTGCCGATGCGGGTCAAGGCGGCCGCGGTCGGCCTGGCAGCGGAGGACTACCGCGGGACCGGGCCGGTCGAGTCGGGCTTCACCGGCATGGCCGAGGTGACGGTGAGCAGTGAGGTGGTCGACGAGCTCTACGACGCCGAGCGGGTGGGCGACGTCGACCTCGTCGAGGCCCGGGACCTGCCGTGCCACACCGGACTGGTCCTGGTCTCGGACCGTGGCAGTGCTCTGGGTCGGGTGACCGCCGACAAGCGGGTGCGCCTCGTGCGCGGTGACCGGGACGCGTTCGGGCTGCACGGGCGCAGTGCGGAGCAGCGGATCGCTCTCGACCTCCTGCTCGACCCCGACATCGGCATCGTCTCCCTCGGTGGCCGCGCCGGCACGGGGAAGTCGGCGCTCGCACTGTGCGCCGGGCTCGAGTCTGTGATGGAGCGCAGCCACCACCGCAAGGTCGTGGTCTTCCGGCCCCTGTACGCCGTCGGTGGGCAGGACCTCGGCTACCTCCCGGGCAGCGAGTCGGAGAAGATGAATCCCTGGGCACAGGCCGTCTTCGACACCCTCGGCGCACTGGTCACCGGTGACGTCGTCGACGAGATCATGGACCGCGGCATGCTCGAGGTCCTGCCGCTGACGCACATCCGCGGCCGGTCGCTGCATGACGCGTTCGTCATCGTGGACGAGGCGCAGTCCTTGGAGCGCAACGTGCTGCTGACCGTGCTCTCACGGATCGGCCAGGGCTCGCGCGTCGTGCTGACCCACGACGTCGCACAGCGCGACAACCTGCGCGTCGGGCGGTACGACGGGGTCGCGTCCGTCATCGAGGCGATGAAGGGCCATCCGTTGTTCGCCCACGTGACGCTCACCCGCTCCGAGCGTTCCCCGATCGCGGCGCTGGTCACAGAGCTGCTGGAGGACTTCCCGGTCTGACCGGACTACTCGCGCACTCGGTCACTCGTTCTTGTTAGCTCGGTCGAGGTCGAGAACCTGTCCGCGGGGGGCTCCGCGTCCAGCGCTTTCAAGATCGGTGATGGTTCGTCGGTCTAGAGACCCTCAGGATCAGGGGATCGTCGCAACACCCCGACTTGATGGAGGGGTGTCATGCCTGCAAGGCCGTTGGATCCCGCAGTGGTTCGGGGGGTGCTGGACCTGCTGTCGCAGGGGCT
>Ga0180121_10000525_pt1 | contig 16258 bp, 11 predicted proteins | sample AntDrymUQ5402106_2_FD_129676 | JGI IMG/M metagenome (GOLD analysis project Ga0180121, IMG submission 129676) | Polar desert sand microbial communities from Dry Valleys, Antarctica - metaG UQ540 (21.06) (version 2) (version 2) | ecosystem: Environmental > Terrestrial > Soil > Desert | place...
AAGCGGCATCGGGAATAATATTAACTATGCAACAATAAAATACAATTCCTCAGGAGTTCAGCAGTGGATTCAAAGATATAACGGTGGTTCCGCAACTTCACTTGCAGTTGACGATTCAGGAAATGTTTATGTAACTGGGTTAAGCACTGCAAGCGGAAGTTATGATTATGCGACAATTAAATACAATTCATCAGGGGTTCAACAGTGGGTACAAACATATAATGGACCTGGAAACAGCTATGATTATGCAACTTCACTTGCATTAGACGATTCAGGAAATGTTTATGTAACTGGGTATAGCACTGGAAGCGGAACAGAGGGTGACTATGCAACAATAAAATACAATTCCTCAGGAGTTCAACAGTGGGTTCAAAGATATAACGGACCGGTAAACAGCAGTGATGGAGCAACTTCACTTGCAGTTGACGTTTCAGGAAATGTTTATGTAACTGGGACAAGCGCTGCAAGCGGAAGTTATGATTATGCGACAATTAAATACAATTCATCAGGAGTTCAACAGTGGGTTCTAAGATACGGACCGTTGGTGGATCCCAAGTTCATTGCTGCTCTACCTTCACTTGCTGTTGATGGTTCAGGAAATGTTTATGTGGCAGGTAGCTATAGCAGCGTAACAGATTATGACTATATAACAATTAAATACGGTGCACAAGGGTGGGTTCAAAGATATAACGGACCGGGAAACTCTGTAGATATTGCCCTTTCACTCGCAGTTGACGATTCAGAAAATGTCTATGTAACAGGACATAGCGCTGGAAGCGGAACAGGTGATGATTATACGACAATCAAGTATAATTCATCAGGTGATTCACTATGGGTTGCAAGATATAACGGACCGGGAAACAATATTGATCAAGCATTTTCCCTTGCAGTTGACGGTTCGGGAAATGTTTATGTAACAGGGTATACCTTTGTAATCCAAGCTTATGATGACTATGCAACAATCAAATACAATTCATCAGGGGTTCAACAGTGGGTTCAAACATATAACGGACCGGGAAACGGAACTGATGCTGCAAATTCAGTTGAAGTTGACAATTCAGGAAATGTTTACGTAACTGGACGTAGCGATGGAAGCGGGATATTTCCTGACTATGCAACAATTAAATACTCTCAATTAACAGGAATCTCTCAAACTTCTAATTCAATTCCTGAAAAATTTTCTTTATCACAGAATTATCCAAATCCATTTAATCCGAATACCGTAATTCGATATTCGTTAATCGAAAATCGTTTTACAACTCTGAAAGTTTATGACGTCCTTGGAAATGAAGTGACAACTTTGGTTAATGAAAAACAGAATGCAGGAAGTTATGAAGTTGATTTTGACGGAAGTAATTTGTCGAGCGGAGTATATTTTTATAAACTTCAAACAGATAACTTCAGTGAAACGAAGAAAATGACTATAATAAAATAATTTTAAGAAGAAGTAAAACTACAAAAGTCTTATTCAAGTTTGAAAAATTTCGAACTTAAGATTGAGACTTTTGTAGTTTCAACTTCTCGTTCCCATTCTCCAGATTGGGAACGAGGTTAAAGCGTTACGAGTCAGCCTGCCCGATGCAGGCGGGGAGATTCGTATCGAGAGGCTCAAATTCTTTGACAAAATTTAAGAGTTAATACTCAGTTTGTATTTTATTAAGTTTATATTGTCACTTCAAGGATTGTGAAATGAATAATAAAAAAATTAAAAAAAATTTTCTTTTGCGAATTAGTTTGATTGTCATAATATTTTTTATTCTCTTCTCAATTCAGAATACCTACTCACAGCAGGATAAATATGAGTTTGATAAATTAATAACTAATCAGGAAAATTTCCCTCGTGGGATAAATTGCTTGGTTAAAGACAAAAAAGGTTTTATGTGGTTTGGAACTGACTTTGGATTGTATAGATTTGACGGATACAACTTCAAAGTTTATGAATTCAAGTTTGGAGATTCAACATCACTCGGGTTCAATCTGGTTAAATGTATTTACGATGACGATAGATATTTGTGGGTTGGAACTCTTCAGGGGCTCAATAGATTTGACAAAACTACCGAACAGTTTAAAGAATTTAAATTAAGTTTTATCACTTTTATTTATGTAATTTATCCTACAGCAAATAATGAATTATGGATCGGCACGCCTCACGGTTTATATAAATTCGATAAAACTAATGAAAAATTCACTAATACCTGGGAAGCAATATTCGTAGACAATATAAATACCTTATTCGAAGATACAGATGGATATTTATGGATTGGAAACAAAAACGGTTTGTTCAAATATGATATTAAAAATAAGATATTCAAAAATTATAAATTCAATTCTGAGGATCCGAAAAGTGTAAAAACTAATGGAATAAGGAAAATTCTCGGGGACAGTAACGGGAATTTATGGATGTCAACATATCAAGGAGGACTAAATGAATTTGATAAAAAATTAGAAAAGTTCAAGAGATATCAGCATGATCCTTTAAATGAAAATAGTGTAATTAACGGCGAAATTCGTTCTATGACCATTGACAACGATCAAAAATTGTGGTTAGGAACTTCACAAGGTATCAGCATCTTTGATGTTAATGCAAAAAATTTCACAAATTTAAAAAAAGAAAATAACCGCACTTCACTTTCTGGCATTTCAGATATATATAGTGATAAGATTGGAATGATCTGGATTTGCACTACTGATGAAAATGGTTTTAGTATTTATGACAAATTTAAATGGAAGTTTAACTATTATAAAAATATTTCGGGAGATAATGACAGCTTAACTTACAATTCAACAAATGCAGTTTGTGAAGATCATCTCGGAAATTACTGGATCGGCACTAATAACGGAATAGATATTCTTAACAAAAAAAAAGAAAAAATCCGTCATTTAGAACACAATCCGAATGATACAACAAGTCTCAGCAGAAATAGCATACTTAATATTTACAAAGATAAAAAAGATTTCATGTGGATAGGCACATATGACGGACCACTAGACAGATATGATCCGGATAAAGATATGTTCACACATTTTTATGATTTTGATGGAAAGGGACTTAGAACCTTTGACATTATCGAAGATAAAAAGGAAAACTTATGGGTGGGAGTGCGTGAAAGGGGCTTAAGAGTTTTCGATGCAAACAGAACATTGATTAAAGTATATTTTTACACAAAAAAAGATTCATCAGATTCCCCCCAAAATGTCTTCCAGATTTTTGAAGACAGTAAAGAAAACATGTGGATTGGAACAAGAAGAGGATTAGCAACAATTGATCTTAAGACAGACAGTATAACTTTTTATAAAAATAATCCATATGATTCAAATTCTTTAAGCTTATATTATGTGCTAGGGATTAATGAAGATGAGAAAGGTGATTTATGGATTGGTACCTGGAATGGATTGAATAATTTTAATATTTATAAGAAAAATTTTAAGCAATATAATAATATTAAGGGCGGAGGTAGAGATTATATTATAGGTTTGATGAAAGATACCAAAGGCAACTTTTGGTCTACAACTGACTGGGGCATAACTATGTTTAATATTAATGATAAGACATTTACAAATTTTGGTGTAAGCGATAAGCTACGATTAAATGCATTTCAAATTACCCCAAATCAATATAAAGCCCGTGACGGTGAAATGTTTTTTGCGGGGTCTAAAGGTCTTACTAGCTTCTACCCTGACAGCATTCCTCAAAATAAAAATATTCCAAATATTGTGCTTACTGATTTTAGAATTTTTAACAAAGAGGTTAAACTCGATACATCCATCACAGAAAAAAAATTAATAACAATCTCATATAAAGAAAATTTCTTTTCATTTGATTTTGCATCTCTGGATTATACAAGCCCTGAAAAAAATCAGCATGCTTATATGTTAGAGGGGATTGATAAGGATTGGAATAATGTTGGCAATGTGCGCACTGCGAACTATACCGACATTGAACCAGGGGAATATATTTTCAGAGTGAAAGGGTCAAATAACGATGGAGTATGGAATGAAGAAGGCGCATCAATTAAAATTACGATCACACCTCCCTGGTGGCAGACGTGGTGGTTTAAGTCTTGCGGAGCTGCATTAATTCTTGCAACTGTTGGATTTGGATTTAAGAAAAGAGTGAGTAAGCTTAAAAAAGAAAAACAGGCACAGGAAGAATTTTCGAGAAAACTTATTGAATCTCAGGAAGAAGAAAGAAAGAGAATTGCTTCAGAGCTTCATGATACGATTGCCCACGACATTTTATTGACAAAGAGCAAAGCCTTGCTTGCGCTAAGAAATCCCAATGATAATGAAAACCTGAAAAATGCTTTGAATGAAATATCTGATATGTCATCCGAAACAATAAATGATGTCAGAGGAATTTCATACAACTTGCATCCGCATCAGCTTGAACGACTTGGATTTTCAGCAGCAATTGAATCAATTATCAAAGATATTTCCAAAGCAAGTGAAATTAATTTTAATGTTGAAGTTGATAATGTAGATGATGTTATTTCCAAAGAAGCAGAAATAAATTTGTACAGAGTCATACAGGAAGGAATAAACAATATTATCAAACATTCTGGAGCCGCTGAAGCTGAATTAAAAGTAATACGCCTTGAACGTCAGATTATAATTAGTATTTCAGATAACGGAAAGGGAATTGATTCGAAGAATGAATCTTCATCAGATACAAAACACGGATTCGGGCTCTCGGGTATTGCCGAGAGAGTGAAAATATTAAAAGGAGAATTGAAGATTGAATCTGAAATTAATAAAGGGACCGCGCTGAGGATATCTGTTCCATTTAGATCACAAAAGAAATGATGAACTTCCGCAAGCGTAGGGGCTTAAGGGAGAGGATGTAAAAAGTAGGAATAATTTTTATGATAAATAAAATATTCTAAAAACTTCTAACCGTTTTGCGGAGAGATAAAAGGAAGTAGTTACATACATTTGATTTTATGACAAATTAATTTATGAATATTTATTTGTAACGATTTTTAAAAATCAATTACTGAATATGAATTTTGAGAATGCAGATAACAAGGGGCCTATCACAAATGGCAAACCTCCGCCAAACAATGGAATAAAATAAAACATCTTGCAAGAGAAATGAGAAAAGAACCGACTGTTGCAGAAAATCTATTATGGCAGGAATTAAGATCTCATAAATTACATAATTTGAAATTCCGAAGACAACATTCTATCAATAAATTTATAGTTGATTTTTATTGTCGTGAAATAAAATTAATAATTAAGGTTGACGGAGAAATTCATACTTTTCAAAGAGAGAATGATTTAATAAGACAAGAATTTCTTGAAGAACTGGGATATAGAGTATTAAGATTTAAAAATGAAGAAATAATTAATAATATTGAAAAAGTTTTGGAAATGATTAGAAGTTTTAATAATACTTTTCGAACCCCACCCCGACCCTCTCCGCAAGCGGGTAGGGAGTCAGTGTGAAGGAATTTCCCCCTCCGCTTGCGGAGGGGGTTAGGGGGAGGTTGTGAAAAGAATAGATACATAATTTAAGAAGAATCCCTTAACAAAATATTCATGCAAGAAAATAAAAAAATAAAAATCGTAATAGCCGATGACCATCCGGTTTTCAGAAACGGATTAAAGAAATTAATTGAAGAAGATCCTTCGATTGAAATAATAGGTGAAGCTGAAAATGGAGAAAAAGCATTAGAACTTATTATTGAGCTAAATCCCTTGATAGCGGTACTAGATATTGATATGCCTAAGATGTCTGGGATTCAGGTTTTGAAAAGTCTGAATAAATCAAAAACAGAAGTGAAAATAATTTTTTTAACGGTGTTTGCTTCGGCAGATATTTTTGACAAGGCAATGGAACTGGGTATCAGCGGATATTTATTGAAGGATAGCGCAGTTACTGATATTATCGAATGCATTCATAAAGTGGCTGATGGTAATTATTATATAAGTCCTTCAGTTTCAAATTTTCTTGTGAACAGAAAAGACCGTGTTAAAAAACTTGAGAAAGATAATTCCGCTATAAGTGATCTGACAAAAACAGAACTGAATGTACTAAAATTTATTGCAGATGGTCTCACCAGTAAAGAAATCGGAAATGAACTTTTCATTAGTCATAAAACTGTTGAAAATCACAGAGCAAATATTAGTAATAAACTAAATTTAAAAGGTTCGAATAATCTTGTTAAGTATGCGATCAAGAACAGGCAGTTGTTTTAGATATTGAATAGTGGATTCGTTAATTGTGTTAAATAGTTGATTCGTTAATTGTGTTAAATAGTTGATTCGCTAATTGTCATAAAAAGTTAAAATACCGTATGGATATTAATCATTACCATCATAGTTCATAGTCATCATTTAATCATTGTTATCAAGTTCATAGTCATCATTTTATTCTATCATCATAGTTCAAACTCTCTTAATCTCCGCTCCAAGGCTTCTGAGTTTCTCATCTATATCTTCATACCCTCTGTCTATATAGATCGCTCCGTTAACTACTGATTCGCCTTTTGCGATGACACCTGCTACCAAATAAGAGAATCCGGCTCTTAAGTCAGGTACATTTATTTCTGACCCATGAAGCGGTGTAGGGCCTTTTACAACAGCGCTGTGAAAATAATGCGTATTTGCAAAGCGGCAATCGAGTCCGCCGAGACAAGTATCATATAATTCTATCTCCGCTCCCATCTTTTGAAGCTCTTTAACATAGCCAAATCTTTCTTCATAAACAGTTTCATGAATTATCGAGATGCCTTTCGCCTGTGTCATTAGAATTACAAATGGCTGCTGCCAGTCTGTCATAAATCCCGGGTGAACATTTGTCTCTATCGCTATAGAATTGAATTTCTCTTCGTAAAAAAACCTTATTCCGTTTTCTTTAACTTCATACTTGCCACCGACTTTTCTAACAGTATTTAAGAATGTAATCAGATCGTCCTGCACGGCATTCTCAATAAAAATGTCTCCTTTTGAAGCAAGCCCTGCACATGCAAATGAGGCAGCCTGGTTTCTGTCGGGGATAATGGAATGCTGGGCTCCGTATAATCTGCTGACACCTTCAATCGTAATCTTTCTGTCCGTGCTGATCTCTATTATCGCTCCCATCTTCTGAAGAAATTTTATGAGATCAATGATTTCAGGTTCGACAGCGGCGTTTGTCAGGATAGTTCTACCCTTTGCAAGGGAACTTGCAATTATAATATTTTCCGTTGCTCCCACGCTTGGGTATTCTAATCTTATATTATTTCCTATTAACCCGTCTGCCTCAAGTATAAAATAATTATCTTTTACCCTCACATTGCACCCAAGCTTTTCCAATGAGTCGATATGAAAATTAACCGGTCTAGAACCGATCTTGCATCCTCCGGGAATTGGTATTTCCGCTTTACCGGTCCGAAGCAACAGCGGGCCCGCGAGTAATATTGCTATGCGGTTCTTATTTCCTAATTCTTCTGCAATATGAGATTTTGTAATTTTTTTTGTGCTACTGATCAAAATATCTTTCTCAAAAACAATATTACACCCAAGTGTTTCGCAAATTTCTTTGGTTAATATTAAATCGCTTATTTTATTCGGGGAATTTTGGAGTGTACATTTTTCATCTGTCAACAATGAAGCTACAAGAACTTTTGTAGCTGAATTTTTAGCGCCGCTGACTTTCACATTTCCATGCAAAGGTTTCCCGCCGTTAATTAAAAATTTCGAGTTTGTGTCCGTGGTTTCGTTGATTAGTTAATTAGTTGATTGGTTAATTTCGTTAATTAGTTAATTAGTTAATTAGTTAATTAGTTAATTAGTTAATTAGTTAATTAGTTTAAATTAGTTAATTTGTTTAAATTCGTTAATTGGTTAATCGAAATAATTGTAAATCCAATTTTACAAATTCCAAATTCGATATTCCAAATTCCAAATCTTAAATCGTAAATCTAAAATCAAAAATCAAGATCATTCTTTCCAGAAACCCATATCGCCGAATTTTTTAATTCTATTATCTAATAGTTTATCTTTTTTAATCTTGTTTACAATGTTAAGCTCTTCGATCAATGCCTTTTTCAAAATATCTGCGGCTTCAAGATGATTTCTGTGTGCGCCACCAACAGGCTCTTCTATGATCCTGTCTATAATTTTAAATTTCATCATATCCTTGGATGTAAGTTTTAAGGCATCAGCTGCCTGTTCTTTGAAATCCCAGCTCCTCCAAAGAATGGATGAACAGGATTCCGGTGAGATCACCGAATACCAGCAGTTCTGAAGCATCAGCACCCTGTCACCTACACCTATTCCTAAAGCGCCGCCGGACGCTCCTTCTCCAATGACCACAACAATTATGGGAACCTTCAGTTTCGACATTTCAAATAAATTTCTGGCGATCGCTTCGGCCTGACCGCGCTCTTCAGCTTCTATACCTGGAAATGCGCCAGGAGTATCAACCAAAGTAATAACCGGTTTATTGAATTTTTCGGCAAGCTTCATTAACCTTAAAGCTTTCCGGTAACCTTCCGGATTAGGCATTCCAAAATTTCTGTAAATATTAGACTTTGTATCTCTTCCCTTTTGCTCACCAATTAACATCACTGATTTGTCGTCAATCTTTGCAAAACCTCCGACAATTGCTTTGTCATCACCAAAATTTCTATCGCCGTGCAGCTCAATAAAGTTTTCTGTCATCAGATAAATGTAATCTAATGCATAAGGTCTTTCTGGGTGGCGCGCAAGTTGAACGATCTGCCAGGGAGTAAGATTTTCAAAAATATTTTTTCTCAACTCATTAACCTTTATTTCGAGTTTATTTATCTCATTTGAAATATCAAGCTGATCTGACATCTTACGCATCTCTACAATCTTTTGTTCGAGATCAAGAATAGGTTTTTCGAAATCAAGATAATTCTGTATAGCCATTTTCTGAATTTATTTTTTGAATAATGAGAAGAAAGTTTTTAAAAGTATCTCAATGTCTAACAGTAAGGATTGATTTTTGGTGTAAAATAAGTTGAAGTTTCGCAATTCTTCATCAGAAATTCCCGGATAATAGTTAAGCTGTATAAGCCCCGTCAGGCCCTTTTTCCCTATATAATGTTTGTTCTCAGAAATAAGCCAAATCGGGTAACCTACAAAACTATATTCTCCCGTAAATACTTTGGGTAGAAGAAATAATTTTGAAATCTGCTTTGAAAATTCCCAATTAAAAGCATTTTTCAAAAAGAGCATCACAGGATAAAGTGAAATTATCAGGAGCGCGGACAATAATATATCAAAAATTCGCTTTAAAAATATATTTAATTTATTATTAATATTATATTCAATTTCAATTAAGTTTATCTCATTCAGACTGTTGGTGTTCAGTTTTGATAGTATTAATTCTTTTCCGGAAGGAAATATCTTAAAACGAACATTTCTGTTTCTGAAATCCCACATAAGGTTGAGTATGTCCTGATTTGAAAAATAATTTCCCGTAAAAACAACTACATCAATCTTACGAATTTGTATAATTTCCCCGAGTTCCGAAATATTTCTTTTGGTTGCAATCTCATTAAGATGAAAAATATTATATTTTGAATTTAATTTATCTTCAACATTTTGATTCATCTTCTCTTCTCCAACAATAAGAAGATTTACTTTATTAAGCAGTATATTTTTTGAAACAAAAAAAAGATATGACCTCACGGAAGCTCTCCACATTAACAAAAACAAAACTGCAAAAACAGTGGAAGAAAGTATTACGCCCCTGGAGAAAGCATACTCTTTGAAAAAATAAGTAATAGAAGAGTTTACGAAGAATCCTATGATCACTGCATTAAAAGATTTTTTAAGCGAAAGAAAATTTTTCTTGGTGTATAATCCTAGCAATAACAGCAAGGAAAACCACACTAATACATATATTGTAATGATAAATAAATATTCTTCGTTCGGAAAAATATCAAATCTTAACTTGACTGAAAGAATAAAAGATAAATAAAGGAATATTACATCAATGATCGGAAAGATCATATACCTGAAAAACCTTTTGAAATATGAAAAGGTCGACCTCGAATAAATTCCTAACTGCAGTATAAATGATAAAGCTCTTGAAGCTCCTGTAAAATTTTTTCTGACAAAAATTTTCATCGCCCCGTAAAAATTATTTACGTAAGACAAATTTGTTTTTCTCGTGCTTTCCCCTTTAAAATGGATTGTTGTGACTTCAGGGAAGTAAAAAATTTTGTATCCTCCTTTTCTTATTCTGAAGCAAAGATCGAGATCTTCACCATACATGAAGTAATCCTCATCAAATAATCCCACCTTTTCAAGCACCATCTTTGGTATGAACATGAACGCTCCGCAGATGGAATCCACTTCATAAGTTATATTTTCATCAAGGTATGTAAGATTATATTTACCGAATAATTTACTCCCGGGGAGTAATTTTGAAAGTCCTAATATCCTTGGAATTGCCACTGACGGAGTCGGGAAACTTCTTCGGCAGGCGAAATCAAGTTTTCCGTTTGCGAGGATCAGCTTTGAGGTAACTGCCCCGATGCTTTTATCTTTTTCGGTAAAATTAATAAGCTTATCAAACGTTCCTTCTTCAAGAATTGTATCGGGATTCAGTATAAGGACATATTTTCCTCTTACATTTCTTAATGCCTGATTATTTGCTTTTGAAAATCCGACATTTGTTTCATTGTTAATAACAATTACTCCTGGAAATTTAGATGATACCATCTCGGAACTTCCGTCGATAGAGTTATTATCTATGAAAAAAATTTCAATATTAAATTTATTGCCATTTGCCTTATAAATTGAGGAAATGCAGCTGTCCACGAGATCTTTAACGTTGTAATTGACTATTACTACTGATACATCAACCATTATCCATTTATATTTTCCCGAATATTGATTTGAGTTTTAGCTTCCATACCATAAAATATGCTTCATAAACAACTTTTCTGGACATCTTGGATTCACCTTCTCGCCTGTCGATAAATAAAATGGGAATTTCAAATATTTTAAATCCTCTTTTATAAAATTTGAATTTCATTTCAATCTGAAAAGAATATCCGTTCGATTTTACTTCCTCCAGATTGAACTGCTTTAAAGATGAAACTCTGTAACACATAAACCCGGCTGTAGTATCCATTACCTTTAATCCTGTAACCATTCTTGTATAAACACTTGCCATATAGCTCATTATTAATCTTCGAAGAGGCCAGTTTAACACAGAGATTCCGTTTATATATCTGGAACCAATCACAAGATCATAGCCCTCTAGAATTTTTTCCATAAATATATTGAGATATTTAGGATCGTGGGAAAAATCTGCATCCATCTCAAAAACAAAGTCATAATTATTTTTTATTGCATACGCAAATCCCGCAAGATAGGCAGTTCCCAAGCCAGATTTTTTTTCTCTTTTCAAAATATTTACACGTTTATCGCCAAGACCTTCTACAAGAGCGGACGTACCGTCAGGGGAATTATCATCAACGACCAATACATTGAATTCGTATTCAGGAGTAGTATTCTTTAAAACTTCCGGAATGATCTTAAGAATATTATCAGATTCATTATATGTAGGTATGATTACTAAGATTTTATTCAATCACTAATGACCTTTCATAAGTAGTATTACTATAATAGTATTTATCATTATTTTAAAGTCCAGTTTCAGGCTCATGTTTTCAATATAATAAAAATCATATTGTATTTTTGTCTTCACATCCTCCAGGGATTCATCATACTTGTGTTTGATTTGTGCCCAACCTGTAATTCCCGGCTTAACTGAAAGTCTTTTGTAATAATAAGGAATTTCTTTTTTAAGCTGTTCAACAAAAAACGGTCGTTCGGGCCGAGGACCTATAAGACTCATTTCATTTTTTAAAACATTTATCATTTGTGGAATTTCATCTAGATATGTTCTGCGGATCAATCTTCCCACCCTTGTTATCCTCTCATCGTTCTCACCGGACCACTCCGGCCCATATTCTTCGGCATTTGCAAACATTGACCTGAACTTCAGCATAATAAATTCCTCACCTTTTCGTCCCACCCTTATCTGTCGGTAAAGAACCGGTCCTTTTGAATCTATTTTTATTAAAACAGAAGTTAATATCAGAAGCGGAGATAAAATTAATATAGTTAATGTTGATAATATGACGTCGGTAATCCTTTTTGTTAGCTTTCCCGCAGGAGTCATAATGTCTGGCATAATCTCTATTAAAGGCACACCGTATATTTGGTTTGTCTTTGCCATCCCGCTTACAATCTCATACATATCAGGAAGGATTTTCAGATTAACTTTTTCAGCTGTACAATATCTTATGATGTCAACAAGCCTCTCTTTTTCTGAAGGCTCAAGTGCTATGAGTATTTCGGATACATCCTTTTCTTCAATAACATCCTGGATGTTTTTCAATTTACCCAATGTATTTTTAATCGCTCCATTATCTAAAGATATGAATCCTAAAATTCTGTACCCTAGCTGAGGAAAACGGCTTATCATTAAATTTAATTCAATTGCTTTTTCTCCGCTCCCGATTATCAATGTATTTCTCAAACCAATTCCCTTTTCAAGAAGGTTTCTTTGTAAACTCCGAATCATAATTCTTCCAAAGCTTACGCTTATTACCATGACTAACCAGTATAAAAGAATAATGAACCTAGAAATAATGGGTGCATTATTTATAAAGTCATCTATAAAAATTACAAAGAACAAAATAAAACATCCTGCGGAAACCGTTTTAAATACTGAAGAAAACTCATCGAATCTTGATCTGACAAACCAATGCTGGTATAATCCTGCAAAGGAAAAAATGATGAGCCAGTACAAATAAATTACAATTAGAGGAAGCAAAAATGCTGGAGGATTAGCATACACCATCCACCTGGATTCAATTCGAATATAGTAGTATATTATCCAAGCTAAATTGATTGAGATAAAATCAGAAACTAATAAAAATATTTTTTCTTTTTTAGGTGACAGTGTTAAATGCTTTAATGATAGTAAATTTTACTCTTGCAAATTTTCCAATATTTCTTTTATTGATTCTTTCCTTTTCTGAAATGAAAATTCTCTTTGAATTCGTTCGGAACCCCTTTTACTTAGATTTCGATATAGCTTTTCGTCTCTAATAAGTTTTTTAAAACCTTCAGCTATTTCTGCAATATCATTTGGATTAACATACACTGCCAATCCACCCGTAACTTCTGGGACAGCTCCATTTGGACTGGTAACAACAGGTGTACCACACGACATACTTTCTGCTATTGCCAGTCCAAAACCTTCATAATCTGTCGGTTGAGCATAAATTTTACTTTTATGATAAAGAGAAACTTTTTCTTCGTCTGAAATACTTCCTGTAAGTATTACTTTATCTTCTATACCCAATTCTATAATTCTTTTTTTTACAGAATCATAGCCTTCATCTTCTTTTCTACCAACAATATATAATAAATAATCCGGGTATTCTTGTAATACATTTTTAAATGCTCCTAAGATTTCCAATATTTTTTTTCTTTCAACATTTAGTTTTAACATTCTTGAAATAGTTAAAATAATATTTTCCCTAGGCTTGTCACTATAAAAATATTTCTGACTATCTATAGCATGGTACAATAAAATCAGTTTTTTCGGACTAAATACTTTTAAATCTTCAAATTCAATTTTAGATGTTGCAATTTGAACATCCGAGTTCTTTAGAGAATATTGAATTAATTTCTTTATATAAAATGGCCTGGATTTAAATCCTTGCTCGGACGGATCTGAATAATGTATATTTCCTATGGTAATATTTCTTTTTTTAAGCAACTTTGCCTTCATTAGAGGTATAATTCCTGAACTCCACCACCAAATAAAATAAATATCACAATCTGGAATATTTGTAAATTCATTACATAAACAAACTTCATATCCTAATTCTTTAAATATTCTTATATCGTTGGAATAAAAATCAATAATACTAAATAGTTTTTGATCAGGAACTCTGGCAAAGAAACATATTTTTTTTTTCATTCAGAACTTATCCTAATTCCTTAATTATAGAATAATATTCATCAACAGACTTTCTTAATGTATAATTCTTTTCAAAGAATGCTCTGGCATTTTTACCAAATTTATCCCTTATCTCTTTATTATTTGCTAGAAATGAAATTTTTTCTTCAAACTCTTTTATATTATCATTAACTGTGAAACCGCATTCAGCTTCGGTTATAATTTTATCAACTTCTGAACCTTTTTTACATAGCACAATGACCGGCGTTCCTGAAGCAAGTATTGTATAGAGTTTACTCGGCATCAAGAGACCTTCAAGCTTTTCTTCATATGTGATGACTGATATGTCCGGGCTGACCAGTGAATATGGTAGCATTGATTTCTCAAGATAAGGTAAAAATAAGACTTTAGTAAGTTTATAGTCATTTTTCATCTTCATTAGCTTATTTTTTTTTACCCCGTCTCCAATCAAAAGAAAACAGTAGTTTTCGTTTTTGAAACTTTTTGCTACCTCTAGAATTTTTTCAAGATCATATGAGGCTCCCAGATTTCCTGAATACTGTATTAAAAATTTATCTTGAAGATTGTATTTCTTCCTGAAAGTTTCTGCTTTTGTCTCGGAAGGCTTGATAAATTCTTCATCAGCCCAGTTATGTATCATTACTATTTTATGTTTTCCTGAAACTTTCATAGTATCAAATTTTCTTTCCATTACCAATTTCATTGACTCACTTAAAACGACAATTTTTGATGCTGAAATTAATAGTTTCCTGTCCATATATTTCCACAACTTTATAAAAATACTATCTTCTTTAAGATAATCCAATTTTACAGCTTTCTCTGGAAATACATCATGAACCAGATAAATAAATTTTATCCCTTTAAATTTCTGCATAATATATCCAAGAAAGGGCAAAAATGGCGGATTAGACACGAGCAATAAATTTGATAGATTCTTCCTAAAAATTAATTTTAATAATGCGTTTGTAAAAAAAGTTGTGGAATTTACGATTTGACCGAATCGGTTATTTTTGCTTAGCCTTATAGACCAAATCCTTTTTATGTTAACATTAAAATAATTTTCTTTCTTTAATGCGGGTATTTTATAACTGTATGAAGGAGCAGCTGTTATTACTTCCACGTTTACATTTTTTTCACTTAACCCTTTAGATAGCTCAGATAGTAATTGACCTGTACTGGCAACATCAGGATAAAAATACTGCGTTAAAATTATTATCTCCATTAAATTAAATATTTCATCAACTGCTTTTACATTTCAATTTATATCTCAAATGCATCTTTGGAAACAACAAAATCGAAATTATTTTCGTGTAAATCAAGTAAGTCAGCCTTAAGAAAGAAACTTTATCAAGTCTGTGGAAGATTGGTTTAAAAATTTCTATTTCCAAACTGTATTCATTGTTCATTCAATAAATAACAACTACTTGCTTCCTTGCTAAAAAGACACTGAGAGTGCTGTTCACTACTCTGTAATGTGATTAGAATTGATTAGAATAATAGAAATGGCTGGTTAATCAATTAATTTTTCAGAAACATTTTAATAAATTTCATATAATGAATTTCCACGGTTAAGGTAACGATCGTGTCCACTCAAATTACTACATTGATGTGTATAGGAATTTTGTTCTTTTCACTTACGAAATATTCAAAAAACATGTATTTCCGTTAACGGCGGATAATGCTTTGATATTACCCAAAACGCGAGTAGAAACCTTTTCTAAATGAAAATTCAACTTTCATTTCATACTTTCCATATGGTTGAATAAAGATTTCAGTATTACAGATCAAATTTTGAAGTGTATTTAAATTGTTTTTCACTACCAAAACTTTTTCCATAATAAGATTTTCTGTTCTGTCTCCCATTAGATAGAAGTTTTCAAACTCTAATTCCATTAAATTATATAGTTAATAATATTGAAAAACAAATTTGAGTACATTCAATGTTTTTAATTCATGTTTTTGAGTTAAGATGACCACATTTATTTAAGTACGAATTTTGATACAATTCTTCATTTTTTACTGCGATCAAAATAAAATTCTGACTTTCTGTCTTCGATATTTTAGTTTGTGGGTTCCAGTTCCGTTCAACTTTTTCCTTGAATTCTTCAATGCAATATTCTCAAACTTCTAATTTAATTTATTTAAGCTTTTCACCTTTAATAAATTTGGCTCTATAAATTTTATCTTATCAAGAATATCCTGAACAGATATCATCTTCATGCAATCGATTGTAGGACAAGTTTTCCCTGCATCCCTTGAACAATATTGTTCATTTATTTTTGAAGAACAATA
>Ga0180121_10000527_pt1 | contig 16198 bp, 15 predicted proteins | sample AntDrymUQ5402106_2_FD_129676 | JGI IMG/M metagenome (GOLD analysis project Ga0180121, IMG submission 129676) | Polar desert sand microbial communities from Dry Valleys, Antarctica - metaG UQ540 (21.06) (version 2) (version 2) | ecosystem: Environmental > Terrestrial > Soil > Desert | place...
CGCCGTGAAAATCCGAGTTGGCCACGAAGGCAAACTGGCCATCGGGGGTCAGGCTGATCGTGGTGGGGAACAGCTCCACCTGCGCCCGCCCCAGCAACGAGTCTCCCGCAACCGCCATCTTCCAGAGGGAGCCGAACGGCGTGCCGTGCGCCACCGTGATGTAATAGCTGCTGCCATCGGGCGACACCGTGAGATTATGGGGGCCATCGATGTCAGTCGGCATGATCCCCACCGGCACGACGCGGTCCACCGCCAGGCCGGTGCCCAATGGACGGAGCCACGTCGTAACGTCTCCCGATTCGCTGACAACACCCACCCGGTAGCCAGGGTCCCCCCTCTGGGCCCCCGCCGGCGAGGCAAGCAACAGGGCTGCCGCGATCATATACCTGCTCATCTATCCTCGGCTTCCTTTGTCACTACACGCTGTACTGGTAGGTCGGAAGATACCCGTCTACCTCGGCAGTCGCACGTTGGCATGGAACGCCTGGCTCTGGCCAAACAGGTCACGCACACCCGGCTTCCGCCGCAGCACCACCACGAGATCGCCCGGTGGCGGATCGGCAACGCCATCCATCGTCAGAAAGCAGGGCAGCTCCGCGTCGGCCGGAAGCTCGGCCCGGTAGTTCCTGCCGTGCCAGGTGAACGTTACCTCGGGCGGGACCGAGCCTACGATCCGGTCGATGAACACATCGTCCTCGACCCAGTAGTTGCCATCGGCTCGACGCTCGCCGCTCAGAAAGAAGGTCGGATCGAAGGGCTCGCGATCCTGCCGGGCAAAGTTGTGCTCCACCGCCCAGTCGAAATCTTCCAGATCCGGGGCGTGGGCCCTCCACTCCAGGTGGTGGCGGAGCTCGTGGGTGAGCGTTTCCCAGGCCTCACGACGCCAGTCGAGCCCCTCCTGAAGGCCGGCGAGCGCCGCGAATGAGCCGTAATACAAAATCACCTGGCTCTGGATTCCCTCCACACCACTACCCACTTCCACCGGCAGCGGAACGCATTCGCCCAGGGTAAAAATCTCCGGCCGATCGGGATGCGGCACCGCTCGGGGTGACACCACCACCTCGGCGATTCCCTCGAAGAATTCGGCGGGAACATCCTGACAAAGGCGGCGGACCATGGTCTCGAAGTCCGATAGGCGCATGGAAGGCTATTGGCTCAGAGCCGCTCCTTGATGTACCCCGCCACCCGGTCCATCCCCACCCGTTCCTGCTGCATCGAATCGCGGTGCCGGACGGTCACCGTGCGCGCCGTCAGCGTGTCGCCATCGACCGTAATGCCGAATGGGGTGCCTGCCTCGTCCATGCGGCGATAGCGGCGGCCGATGGCGCCGCTGTCATCGTAGAAGCATGCGAAGTGCTGCCGCAGCTCGTGATACAGGGTGGTTGCCAACTCGGGCATTCCATCTTTCTTCACCAGCGGAAACACGCCGGCCTTGATCGGTGCCACTGCCGGATGCAGCCCCAGCACCACCCTGGTCTCGCCCTCTATCTGTTCCTCGCGATAGGCGTCCACCAGGAGGGTCAGCGTCACCCGGTCCGCACCAGCCGAGGTTTCCACGATGTAGGGCAGGTACCGCTGGTTCTGGGCCTGATCGAAGTACTCCAGCTTCTTGCCGGAATATTCCTGGTGGCGACCGAGATCGAAATCGCCCCGGTTATGGATGCCCTCGATCTCCTGCCAGCCAAACGGAAACTGGTACTGAATGTCGAAAGCGGCCCTGGCGTAATGGGCCAGCTCGCTCCCCGAGTGCTGGTGCCACTGAAGCTTTGCCGGAGCGAGGCCGAGCGAGTGGTGCCACTCCATGCGCCATTCCCGCCAGCGCTCGAACCATTCGGCATCGGTCCCCGGCTGTACGAAGAACTGCATCTCCATCTGCTCGAACTCGCGGGTGCGAAAGATGAAATTGCCCGGCGTAATCTCGTTTCTGAATGCCTTTCCGATCTGTGCGATGCCGAACGGGATCCGCTGCCGAGACGATTGGAGCACGTTGAGGTAATTCACGTAGATGCCCTGCGCGGTTTCCGGGCGCAAATACACCACAGCCGCGGAATCCTCCACCGGCCCCATGAAGGTCTTGAACATCAGATTGAACATCCGGGGCTCGGTCAGGGAGCCGCGAGTTCCGCACACCGGGCACTGAGCGTCCGGCTGCCCCGGCGTGCCCTTGATTCTGGGATCGTCGGCCCGAAAGCGATTCTTGCATTGGCGGCAGTCGACCAGCGGATCGGTAAAGCCGGCCACGTGTCCGGAGGCCTCCCAGGCCTTGGGATGCATGAGAATCGCCGCGTCCAGTCCCTCGATGTCGTCCCGGACGTGCACCATCGCGTTCCACCAGCGGTCCTTCACATTCCGCTTCAGGGCTACGCCCAGCGGGCCGTAGTCCCACACTGAACCCAGCCCCCCATAGATCTCCGACGATTGAAATACAAACCCACGGCGTTTGCAGAGGGATACGATCTTGTCCATCAAGGTGGTGTCAGCCATCGGGTTCCGCGATCGATGAGGGAGAATCCAGACCAGCGGGGGAAGATAGAACTGGCGACCGTGGCAAGGAAGCGCGGCAGATCTGGCAATTTCGGGCGAGATAGCTAACAGACGCATTCACTGACTGAGGCCGCCAGCCGCCTTAACCGCTTTTGATACCTTAGCTTAGTCATGGCATCGTACCCGGTCCAGAATTTGCCCCTTGGCCCCAGCCCGGGACCCCTTTCCAGCGCGACACGAGGCCACGTCAATGGGCGCACAGTCCAGCCCGATGGACGAGTTCGAGCTGGCTGCTGAGTCCGAGGCAGCGCCCCCGGTATTGCAACCCGATGGCAGCGGCAGGAAAGTCACATCGCTCTCGCGGGAGCTGGCCGACTTCCTGGTCGAGTTTTCGATCGTGCTGCACAAGCGTTCGATGTACCCCGCAGGACATCCCCACATCAAGGATTCCGCTGAGCGGTTTGCTCACCGGCTGAATGCCCTGCTGGGCAACCGGGATTCCGTCACGCTGGGCGTAGCGCGCAACAGGCTGGTGATCGAGTCCGTTACTACCGACCCCAAGAATGCGCTGCTTCGCGAGCTGGCCCACCGCCTCCACCGGCACCGAATTGCCGCGGTGCACCTCACCCGGGGCGCCAACGGCGAGGAAATTGAAGACGTGCTGGCCGCCTTGAGCGCCGACCCCCAGCGCGGCGACGGCCCCCTAGGAAAGCGGCTTCACCGCGTGGGGCCATGGAACCACATCCAGCTTCGTCCTGTGGGGTACGACAGGCTGGCCCTCCAGGACTCCGATGGAAGCGAACCCACACCCGGTCCCATCAGTGGCCGCGATGCCTGGTTGGAGCTGGCCCGGCTGGCCCTGTCGAGCGATGCCGCCGTCGCACCTATCGCCGAGGCCGGTCCGTTGGTGGTGGCGCAGGCAATCGGCCGCAAATCCGGCGAAGTCGCATACGACCGCGTAGTCCTCGGATACCTCTCCAGGGTCGCCGAGGAGATGTCCGGCCGCAAAGGTGCCGTGGATGACCAGCTCAGGGACCGGCTGTCCGGGCTGATCGAGGCCCTGGACCCGGATACGCTGCGCGGCCTGCTGGAAACCGGAGCCACCCAGGCCGAGCGGCAGCAGTTCGTGCTCAATGCTTCGCAGGTGCTGGCGGCCGACGCCGTCATGGAGGTGCTGGAAGCGGCGGCGAAAGCATCGCACCAGACCATCTCGCACAACCTGCTCAAGCTGCTGCACAAGCTGGCCCATCATGCCGAGGACGGGCCCGCGGAAATCAGGGCCGAGGCCGACGGCGCACTGCGGCATAACGTGGCCCGACTCATCGGCGACTGGAAGCTCGAGGACCCCAATCCGGAGCAATACACCGCTGTTCTCGAAGGCATGGTCCGGAATGCACCGGACGATCCTTCAGATGACAGCCAGAGCGGCTGTGAGCCGGAGATCATCCTGAAGATGGCGCTGGAGCTCGACTGTCTGGGGCCCTCGGTGTACGCCGCGACCGAGACCCTGCTGAACCGGCGGGAGCTGGTGCTCGTTGCCAAGCTGCTGGAGGCGGCGCCTCAGACCGAGACCATCGAAGCGCTCTGGCGCTTTGTCGCCAACCCGGAGCGTCTGGATGCGGAGCTGGCGATCTCGCCGCCGGACGGCGACGCGATTGCGATTCTCGTGGCGCGACTCGGTCTCAAGGCAGTGAATTCCCTGCTCGACCACTTGGGTCGCACTGATGATCGCTCCACCCGGGCTGCGCTGATGAAACAACTCCTGGCCCTGGGCTCCAGCATGGGGGACGTAGCTGCCGCCCGTCTGCCCACCGCTCCCTGGTACCTGCAGCGAAACATCCTGGTGCTTATCGGCCGGCTGGGAAACTGGCCTCAGGGATTCTCGCCGCTGAGCTACGCAGCTCATATCGATCCGAGGATCCGCCGGGAGGGCATCAAGCTGCTGCTCGAATCTCGGTCGCACGTTTCCGAAGGCATTCTGCTCGGGCTGCGGGATGAGGACGACGGCATTGTCGTCCTGGCACTCAACGCCGCGCGAGAGTCATGTCCCGCGGAGGCCGTCCCGCTGATTGAAGCGATTGCCCTGGATCTCCGGCGTCCGAGTGAGGTGCGGGTTCCCACCCTCCGCATCCTGGCGCGGACCCGCACCCCCGAAGCTCTCAAAGTGCTGCTGGCCCAGGCTCGGCACCGGCGCCGCTGGTTCGGGAGGCGTCTGGCGCCGAAGTCGCCCGAACTGCTTGCCGCGCTGGCTGGGTTGGCCAGTTACTGGAAAGACGACCCGCGCGCGACCGAAGTTCTCACCCGCGCACTGCGGCATTCCGATCCCGAGATCCGCGCCGCGGCGCGGTCGGCGGCCGCATGAACGACCCGGTTCGCTTTCTCACCGCGCTGTCGCAGGCTCTCGCGACCATGAGCCTCTACGGAGACGACCACCCCGCCACCACGCGCATCGTGGACAGCGCCCTGGAACGCCTGCGCGAGCTCCAGGAGCCAGAGCCGGAGCTCCAGCTCACCTTTCTGGCCGGGGAGGTGTTGTTCGGATCAGAGGTGGTGCAGGAGCTGGAGGGCTGGGAGTGGAGCAGCCGGCTGACCAACGCCGGCATCGAACGGATCGAGTTTCTGAAGCTGGTCGAGCCGGATCAGTTCGGCCGCTTCCTGTCCCACCTGGCAGTACGCCTCGGCATCCGGCCCGCGTCGAGCGCCGATCTCTGGCAGATGGGCGAGTCGTCCATCCGCTTCGGCCAGGTGGCCCTGAACGAAGGACAGACCGCTCGCGGCGAGCCCGCCCGGGTGGCGACGCTGAGCTACACGCTGCGCGAAGAGCGGGAAGCCATCGAGTGGGTGCACCAGGAGATTCAGAAGGGGTCCAAGATTCCGATGGTCGAGGCCGACGCGGTAGTGCGGTCGCTGTCCATCGCGATGCACGCCGAGCAGGCGATGGTGCTGCCCCTGCTTCAGCTGAAGGAGTTCGACCAGTATACCACCACGCACTCGATGAACGTGTCGGTGCTGGCCATGGCGCTGGGAGAGTATCTGGAGCTGGGAGGGCCCACCGTCCGCGCCCTGGGTGTCGCTGGACTGCTGCATGACCTCGGCAAGACCTGCATACCGCGGGAGATCCTGGTGAAACCGGGCAAGCTCACCGAGTCGGAGCGGCAAATCATCCGCGAGCATCCTGTGGTCGGAGCCCGCATGCTGCTGGCCAGTCCCGAGCCAATGGAGCTGGCCGCCGTCGTCGCGTACGAGCACCACGTCATGCTGGACGGTGGAGGCTATCCCGCGTTACGGGATGCCAGAGGGGCTCAGTACGCCAGCATGCTGGTGCACGTCTGTGACGTGTACGATGCGCTCCGCACCAACCGGCCCTACCGTGAAGCCTGGGAGTCGGAGCGTGCGCTGGACTACATCCGGGAGCGGGCGGGTGTGGAGTTCGATCCCGGCGTTGCCCAGGCGTTCATCGCGATGATGCGGCAGTGGGACCAGCGGACGGCGAGGGTCTCGGCTTAGCGCCGCCCTGAGTCTGCAGCAGATGCCGTACGATGAGTTCGCCGTGGCCGCGGGCATTCTCGATGAACAGCCGGTTGGCGTCGTTACCGCTGGCAATAACTCCGGCCAGGTAGCAACCCGGTACAGGCGTGGCCATGGTGGACTCGTCGTGCGCCGGGACGCCGCTCACCGGATCCACTGGAACCCCCAGCCGATTCAGCAGCGCCGTGTCGGCATGATACCCTGTCATCGCCAGGACGGCGTCCGCCGGTACCAGCTCGCTGACCCCGCTGACGTCGGATACAATCTCGACCTGCGTGGGCGTGATGGCCCGGACCCGTGACCGCCAACGCACCGCGATGCTCCCTTCCTTGACCCGGTTGACGATATCGGGCAGCACCCACGCCTTCACCGTGCGGTCGAAGCCCTCCCCAAAGTGCACCAGCGTTACCGTGGCCCCCGCTCTCCAGCACTCGAGCGCCGCATCGACGCTGCTGTTGCCGGCGCCGATGACGATGACCCGCTGGCGCCAGTAGGGGTGGCCTTCGACGAAGTAGTGGGTGACGTGGGGAAGCGCTTCCCCGGGGACCCGGAGATAGTTCGGATTGTCGTAGTAGCCGGTTGCGAAGACCACTGCGCCACCATGATACGTTTTCGAATCGTGGCGCCGCGCCACGTCTATCCGGAAGCGGCCAGCCGGCGCCGTGCCGTCCGGTGCTCTGCTGACATCCACTACCTCTTCTCCGGGACGAATGTCGAGACCGTAATGCTCGGCGACACGCCGGTAATAGATGAGGCCGTCTTGCCGGGTGGGCTTCTCGTGGCTGGCAATGAAGGGCACGCCCCCGATCTCGATCCGCTCGGGAGTGGAGAAGAACGTCATCGCGAGCGGATATCGCTCGATGGTGGAGACCACGGTACGGCGGTCGAGCAGGACGCAGGAGAGCCCCGCCTGGTTGGCCGCGATGCCTGCCGCGAGCCCGCAGGGGCCGGCGCCTATGACTACAAGGTCAGTCTCGTCCATCGCTGTTCCTCAACAGCGTAAACAGTAAACAGTGAACCGTAAACAGGCCCAACCCACGCCACCCTGTTCACCGTTCACTGTTCACCGTTCACGTTTCTCATACCTCTATTATTTGGTCCCGCCGGGTCCCGACGCTCACGTAACGCACCGGCACGCCGGAGAGCACTTCCAGGCGGTCCAGATACGCCCGGGCAGCCGCAGGCAGGTCCGTCAGACGCCGGGCCGCGCCGGTCGGCTGCTGCCAGCCCTGGTGCACCTCGTACATCGGCTCCACCCGGCCGAGCGCATCCACTTCACCCGGCATTTCCTCGCAACTCGTACCGTCGAGCCGGTAGGCCGTGCCCACCGGAATTTCGGCGAAGGTGTCGAGCACATCGAGCTTGGTGACAGCCAGCCCGGTGAGTCCGTTGATCCTGGCGGCATAGCGAACCACCGTGGCGTCGAACCAGCCGCACCGGCGCGGCCGGCCGGTCACGGCACCGAACTCGCCGCCCAGCTGGCGCAGGCGCTCGCCGGCGGGATCTTTGGCTTCCGTAGGCAAGGGCCCGTTGCCCACGCGCGTAGTGTAGGCCTTGACCACGCCGAGGACTCCGTCGATGGCCGTGGGCCCGATGCCAGCCCCGACGGCTGCGCCGCCGGCGGTGGTGTTGGACGAGGTGACGAACGGATAGGTGCCGTGATCGACGTCCAGCAGCGCGCCTTGGGCTCCCTCCAATAGCACCCGCCGGCCGTCGCGGATGGCGCGATGCACCAGAAGCCCGGTATCGGCAGCAAGCGGCAGCAGCCGCGGCGCGAAACGCTGGAGCAGCTTCACATGCTCGTCCAGCGACGCGCGTTCACCGCTACCCATCATGTCCAGCAGGCGGTTGGCGCGGCCCACGCGCTCCGTCAGCAGGTGCGAGGCGCATTCGATCCGGCGAAGATCGGCTACCCGAATGCCTCTGCGGCCGTACTTGTCCTCATAGGCCGGCCCGATCCCCCGCCCGGTGGTGCCCAGTTTCTGGCTCTTCTCGCTGGCGGCATCGAGCAGTTTGTGAAACGGAAGCACCAGGTGAGCCCGGTCCGACACGAAGATCCGATTCGTGGTATCAATACCGCGGTCTCGCAGCTGATCCAGCTCGGCGAAGAGATTTTCCGGCTCCAGCACGACGCCGTTGCCGATGACGCAGATGACGCTTCCGTGCAGGATCCCCGACGGTATCTGCCGGAGGATGAACTGGCTGTCGCCGATAACAACGGTGTGTCCCGCGTTGGCCCCGCCTTGGTAGCGAACCACAAAATCGGCCCGCTCGGCGAGTACATCGACGAGTTTGCCTTTCCCCTCGTCCCCCCACTGCGCCCCCACGACCACCACGCAGGTGGTCCGTTCACCGAACATGTCTGCTCCCACGCTGAAACAACAAAAGAGCCCCTTGCGGGGCTCCTGAATCCTCGGGCAAACCTATCGCGGGCCTAATGAAAGGTCAATTCGGTCCTATGTCCGGAGCCGCGATGGCTTTACCCACCTGCTCGGCGGTGCGGAATGAGAGCCCCTCGCTGGTGTCGCCCGCCGTGTGAATGCACCGCAAAGTTCGCCAGGTCAGCCTGCCAATAGTGACGGCGGGGGCTACCTTGGCCAGAGGCGCGCTGTCAACGAAGATGCCCAGCGGCAGACGGCGGCGGCGAACCGGCACGCCCAGCCCTCCGAGGACGCTCTCCAGGGTTCTGGCCAGACGCTCACCGCCATCGTCGTGGCTGACGAGGTAGAGATTTCCTTCCTGATCAACGGTGTCGACATTCACGAATTCGGTTTGGGCGCCGGAATTCCAAAGGCGGGCAAAGACCCGGGCGCCCACCAGCCCGAACTCCTCCGCACCCGTGATGAGGATGCCCACTCGGGTGTCGGGCACCGCGGCCGCCGCCAGCGCCGCCACGACGCCGGTGCCATTGTCCCGGGCTCCGTGGGAGCGGCCCCTGAGCCGTCCTCGACCAGCCAGGATCCCGGCGACGACCGCGAGTATGACACCGGCACCAACAAGAACCGGCGACACCGGTCCCATAAGTCGCGCGAGGCCCAGTGCCGAGAGGCACAGCACCGTCAATCCGATCACCCACACTGCTATCAGGCGTCCCGCCATGGACTGGCCCTGTGCCTTTGAGTCGAGGTGCGCCACGACCCATCGGCTGGGCGCGCGGTCACCCCGGGTCGCCACCAAATTCGCATCCTCCCGGGTCCCCTCCCCCAAGGGTACCCAACCGAGCCCCACACCCGTGGCCAGGATTGATAGCGCCAGAAGGCCCACCACCCAGACGGCAAGAGCCGCCCACCGCGGGAGCGTGTCCATATAGAGGAAGGGAAACAGCACCAGGGCCAGACCGCCGAGGCCGGCGCCGAAGATGGGGAAGGCGAGCAGGCTGGATGGGGCGAAGGTGAACCGCTGCGGGGTAACGGTGTATCCCAGTGCGGTGAGGTAGCCGGTTACGTGCTCGCGGGCCTGGGCCGCTTCCGTGCTGCCGGCTTCACGGGGGAGGGCGAGGACCAGGCGGGCAGTCTCTCGTAAAGTCGGCACGCGCCTGCTGGACCGCTCAGGCCTGCTTCGGCCGCTTGGTACCGACCAGCGGCTGATTGGCCGTGGCGAGCGCCGCGACCTTGGTCTCCTCGGTGATCTGATCGGCTTCGATCAATTCATCCAGGTGTTGATCGTACGTCTGCGTGCCGAGCTCCTTCTGACCGTCGGCCATGATCCGCTTGATCTGCGCGGTTTTGCGGGGATCCTTGAGGCACTCGCGCACCGCGGGGGTCGCAAGCATGACCTCGACCGCCGCGACCCTGCCCTTGTCTCCTTTCAGAGGCAACAGCTGTTGCGAGACGATTGAATGCACCGACTCCGAGAACCGCATCCGACCGATCTCCCGCTCTTCGGCCGGCAGGGTGGCAATCACCCGCTCTATGGTGGTGACCACGTCCGGCGTGGTGATGGTGGCGATGACCAGGTGGCCGGTCTCGGCGCCCTTGATGGCGGTGTCGATGGTGGCGGCATCGGCCATCTCACCGAGCACCACCACATCGGGATCCTGACGCAGCGCCGCCTTGAGACCCACCGCCAGGCTTTCGGTGTCCACACCCACTTCCCGCTGCGTGATTGAACACTGCAGGTCACGGTGCAGAAACTCGATCGGGTTCTCGATGGTGACGACGTGCTTGTGCAGGGCCCGGTTGATGTGGTGCACCATGGCCGCCACGGTAGAGCTCTTGCCGCTCCCGCTCACGCCGGACACGAGCACCAGACCCCGGTCGGCCTCGGCCAGGACCTTGAGCACCTCCGGAAGCCGCAGCGACTCGATGGTGGGCACCGTGAACGGGATGACCCGCATAACGATCATAAAGGAAGAGCGCTGCCGCAGCACGTTGACCCGAAAGCGACCCACGCCAGGCATGCCCCAGGAGCAGTCGAAGTCTCGCAGTTTGTCTATCTTGGCCCGGTCTTCGTCGCTGGTAATCAGCTTGAGCGCGATGGCCCGGGTTTGATCCGGCGTCAGCCGCTGCTTGGTGAGCGCCACCAACTTGCCGTTAATGCGGGCCCGAAAGACGTCTCCGGCCTTGATGTGCAGGTCGGAGGCACCCCGTTCAACTGCCGCCTTGATGATCTTTTCCATTGAGCCCGCCGCAGTAGGGGATGGCCTCGACTCAGCCACGGTAACCTCCCCCCGTTGGCCGTCGCTGGTCTTCCGGTGCCGGAATGAAGCCCATCCGGTCTCTCACCTCCCGCATCGTCTCCAAAGCCCGACGACGCGCACTTGCCGCCCCCTCTGCCAGAATCCGGTCCACCCGATCCGGGGTCTCCTGGAGCTGGAGCGCGCGCTCCCGGATGGGCGCGAGGGTGGCGATCATATTATCGGCTAGCACCCGCTTACAGTCGAGGCACCCCCATTTGGCTCCCCGGCAGTTCTCCGCGACCGTGGCGACGGTGTCAGGGGGTGAGAAAAGCCTATGGAGATGAAAAATGTTGCATATCTCGGGGTTCCCAGGATCCTTGCGGGTGACCCGGGCCGGATCGGTCTTGGCGGGCCGAAGCTTCTGCCAGATGTCTTCCGGGCTGTCCAGGAGCCCGATGGTGTTGCCCAGGCTCTTGGACATCTTGGCCTGCCCATCGAGACCGGTAATGCGCTTGGCCTCGGTGAGGATTGGCTGGGGCTCGGGGAAGAACTCCGTGCCCCCTCCAAACTCCGCGTTCCACTTCCGTGCAATCTCGCGAGTCAACTCCAGATGCTGCACCTGATCTTCTCCGACAGGGACCAGATCCGCGCGATACAGAAGGATGTCGGCCGCCATGAGCACCGGATAGTTGAGCAGTCCGGCGGGCACGCTCTCGAACTTCTGTGACTTATCTTTGAACTGCGTCATCCGCTCCAGCTCGCCGAGGGGCGTCACGCTGTTCAGAAGCCACTGGAGCTCGGAATGCTGCGGAACGTGCGATTGCACGAAGAGCGTTGCCTGGGAGGGGTCGATGCCGGCGGCCAGCAGTCCCACCGCCATATCACGGGTCCGCTGCTTGAGGGTGTCTTTCTCATATTTGCCGGTGATCGCGTGCAGGTCCACGATACAGATCAACGACTCGTAGCTACGTTGCAGGGTGACCCAATTCTGAACCGCCCCGAGCCAGTTGCCGATGTGCAGCTCGCCGGAGGGCTGAATCCCCGAAAATATGCGTGGCATGTCGGCAACTTACCCTCCTCCAAGTAGGCACACAAGAACTTGTCTGCCTTAGACTTACTGCATCTGGCCAAGGCTGCGGCGACGCTGGCGGGTGAATATCTCAGAAGCGTTCATCGGCCGGCCGATCCCGGCGGCTGGACCCTCAAAGGCAGCCGTGATTTCGTGACCGCCGTGGACCGCCGCGCCGAAGAGATCATCACTGCCGCGCTGTTGGCGGCCGAGCCGGGAGCGCACATCATCGGTGAGGAGCTGGCGCCCGACCTGGTGACTGATGGTCTGGTGTGGATCGTGGATCCGCTCGACGGAACCACCAACTTCCTCCATGGCTTTCCCACTTACGCGGTCTCCATCGCAGCCGCGGTGGATGGAGTTCTGGAGGCAGGGGTGGTGCTCCACGTTCCTCGCAATGAGGTCTACGCCGCGTCCCGCGGTGGCGGCGCCTGGCTGGGTGGCGCGCGCCTGGCGGTCTCCACCATCACCCAGCCCGAATTCGCCCTGATCGGCACCGGGTTTCCCTTTCGCGATCTGTCGGGACTGACGGAGTACCAGCGGCAGTTCAGCCAGGTTGCCAGCGCCACGAGCGGCATTCGCCGACCCGGCGCCGCGGCGATCGACCTGGCAGATGTGGCGGCCGGACGATTCGACGGGTTCTGGGAGCAGCGGTTGTCGGCCTGGGATTTTGCCGCCGGCACGGTGTTGATTCGTGAGGCGGGTGGAGTGGTGACCGACTTCTCGGGCCGGGATGTCGGCATCGAGCACACCGCGGTCGTGGCGGGGAATCCAGCGATGCACACCTGGCTCCTGCACGCGGTAAATTCCGCTGAACCCGCCGTTCTCTAAGTCGAAAGCCTAATGGACGAGGAAGGCACGCTCGATGCCGAGCATTCGATACAGGAGTGGTCCGACGCCGTGGCGGCGTCCACCTCGTCGCCGGCGGGCGGTGCCGTCGCAGCGCTGACCACGGCGCTGGCCGCCTCACTGGTGGCGATGGTGGCCGGCCTGACCACGCAGCGGGAGAAGTATGCCGCGGTGCACGATCATGCCCGCGACACGCTGGAGCGTGCCGAGCAGCTGCGCGCCGACCTTCTGGACATGGCGACGCTGGATGCCGTGGCGGTAGCCGAGTACATCGACGCGCTGGGCTTGCCCCAGGCAACCGAGTTCGAGCGAACCGCGCGGGAGGCCGCCAAGCGCACCGCCCTCATCGAGGCGGCCCGAGTGCAGCTCGAGCTGCTGCACCAGGCCTCCGAGGTGGCCGACCTGGCCGAGGCCATGGTAGGATCGGGCCTGGCTACTGCCATCGGAGACGCCGCTTCGGCGGCCCTGCTGGCCGCGGCCAGCAGCCGCAGCGCCTACTGGAGCATTCGGAGTAACCTGAAGGCCGCCCGATGGCCGGAGGAGGCTCGCCTGATGATCGATGCGGCGTGGGTGTCGTTGGAGCAGGTCGAGGCGGCGGAGCTTCGGGTGCAGCAGCTGCTGGAGGTACGAGTCGGCTGAATACTCAAGGCCTGAGTACGATGGTTTTCGGCCACCGGGACTGGACCGAGCCCCTCTGGAGGGCCATGTCCGTGGCGTCTGCGCGGTGGGGTAGCCTACTAAACCGTCGTCAGGATGCGGGGACCATTGCCCGTGATCACCACCGTGTGCTCGAAATGCGCTGACAGGCTTCCGTCGGCGGTCACCACGGTCCATTTGTCGGCCAGCGTCCTGGTCGCTGGATTTCCCATCGTAATCATGGGCTCGATGGCCAGGGTCATGCCCTCGAGCAGGCGCGCCAGCCGCTTGGGCCGGCCGTAATTGGGCACCTGAGGCTCCTCGTGGAACTGAGTCCCGATTCCATGACCCACCAACTCGCGCACCACTCCGTACCCAGCTCCCTCCGCCACCCGCTGCACCGCATACCCGATGTCGCCCACGTGATTGCCGAGGTGGGCCGCGGCAATACCGGCGGCAAGGGATTCCTGCGTCACCCGCAGCAGCCGCTCGATTTCGGGGCTCACCCGGCCGACCGGCAGCGTGGTAGCGGAATCGGCGTGTAAACCCTCCAGCTGGACGCCAACGTCCACGCTGACAATGCTGCCCTCTTCGAGCACCCGCCGCCTGGAGGGTATCCCATGCACGATCTCCTCATCGATCGACGTGCACAGCGTCTTGGGAAAGCCGTAGAGACCCTTGAACGACGGCAGCGCGCCGTCGTGGCTCCGAATGAACCGCTCCGCCTCGGTGTCGAGATCCTCGGTACTCATCCCCGGGCGCAACACCTCCCGCATCCGGGCCAGCGTGCCGGCCACAATGCGGCCGGCCCGTCCCATGATGTCGATTTCCCGGGGAGACTTCAGCGTGATCATGTCACTTGCCAAGGGACTGTCGAACTCTTTCCGCGATGGATTCCACCGACCCGGTTGCTGGAATGTGCCGGACCAGTTTCCGGGTTTCGTACCAGTCCAGCACCGGCGCCGTCTGCTTTCGATATGCACGTAACCGCGTCGCCACGGCCTGAGGGTCGTCGTCTGCCCGCTGTTCAATTTCAAGGCGCCGGGTCAGCCGCGTCAGAATCTCGTCGTCCGAGACGTCGAAGAACAACACCGCGCCCATCCGGCGGCCCTGCTCGGCCAGCAGGTGCTCCACCCCCTCCGCCTGCGGGATGGTCCGCACCACGCCGTCGAAGATCACTCCGTTGCGCGCCGCTGGCTTGCCCAGCTCCTCCCGGACGATCCCCAGGATCAGCTCGTCGCTGACCAGGTGACCCGCCTCCATGAGCTCCTTGGCCTGACGGCCGAGCGGCGTGCCTCGCTTGACCGCGTCGCGCAGGAGGTCGCCGGTGGCGAACTTGGGCACGCCCAACGCCTCGGCCAGCAGGGCGCCCTGGGTGCCCTTGCCCGCGCCGGGGGGGCCCATTAATAGGATATCCACTATGGCTCGAGTCCTCGAAAGCGTGAACGGAAAACGGTAAACAGTAAACAGGGGCGCCCGAGCCCCGCCGAGTGCCCCTCCCCTTCACCGTTCACGGTTTACTGTTTACGCGGTTAGATGTACCGTTGCTGCCGCCCGCGGAATTTGACCCGTCCGGTCTTCATGAACCCGTCGTACTTCCGCAGCGTGCGATGTTGCTCCACCTGCGCGATGGTGTCCAGCAACACGCCGACCACGATCAGGACCGACGTTCCCCCGAAACCAGTGTTCTGGATCCCTAACCAGTTCGATACCACGATCGGAAGCACGGCCACGAGAGCGAGGAACAGGCCGCCGGGCAGCGTGATCCGGGCCAGGACCCCGTCGATGTAGTCCGCCGTGCTGGCTCCGGGCTTCACGCCGGGAATAAACCCTCCCTGCTTTTTGAGATTCTCCGCCAGATCGACCGAATTGAAGATGATCGAGGTGTAGAAGTAGCTGAAGACCAGGATCAGAAAGCCGAAGACCAGGTCATAGGGCAAGTCGCCGGGCTGAAAGAAGCTGGCCAGTTCGGTGAGCACCGGGTTCTGGGTGAAGCTGGCGAGGGTGCCGGGAACGATGATGATGGTCTGGGCGAAGATGATCGGCATCACGCCGGCGGTGATGAGCCGGATGGGAATGAAGGTCTTGGTGCCCTCGCGCACCCGTCCCCGCCCCATCACCTTGCGAGGGATCTGAATGGGGATGCGCCGGGCTGCAATCGTCATTGCGACCACCGCCGCAATGGTGGCGATCAGAATCAGAATGAACAGCGCGGCGCCGATGGGGCTGACCACGCCGGTCTGCACGAACTGCAATAGCTGCAGCGTGCCGGGCCAGAACCGCTCCAGAATCGAAAAGGTGATGAGCAGGCTCATCCCGTTGCCGATGCCGCGCTCGGTGATCTGCTCGCCCAGCCACATCACGAAGATGGCGCCGGTGGTCAGGGTCACCACCATGATCAGGCGGGACCACAACCCCGGTGTGGGCACCGCGCCGGGGATGGACTCGGTGAAGAGGGCAAAGGTGTAGGCCTGGGACAGCGCGATGAACACGGTGAGGTACCGGGTCCACTGGGTGATTCTCTTCTTGCCCTCCTCGTCCTTCTGCATCTTCCCGATGGAGGGGGCCACGCCGCCCGCCAGCTGGAAAATGATCGAGGCCGAGATGTACGGCATGATGCCCAGCGCGAAGACCGTGGCGCGAGAGAGCCCGCCACCCAGGGCATCGTACAGCCCGAAGAATCCGGCCGCGGCCGAGTTGCGGATGAAGTCGGCCAGCGCCGTGACGTTGACGCCCGGCGCGGCGATATGCGCGCCGATCCGGTAGATGACGAGGGCCAGGAGCGTGAAGAGGATTTTCCTCTTCAGCTCCTCGTCCATGGCGAAGTTGGGTCGGGCAGCTGTCATTGTGTGTTTATCCGGTAGGCCTGGCCTGCCCCGGGCAGTCGCGAGGGGCGCTGCGGGGCATTACCCCTCGATTTTGCCGCCGGCGGCCTCGATCTTGGCGCGCGCGGACGCGGAGAAGGCCACGCCGCGAACAGTGTAGGGCCGGTCGGCGTCACCGGTCCCCAGTAG
>Ga0180121_10000528_pt1 | contig 16193 bp, 15 predicted proteins | sample AntDrymUQ5402106_2_FD_129676 | JGI IMG/M metagenome (GOLD analysis project Ga0180121, IMG submission 129676) | Polar desert sand microbial communities from Dry Valleys, Antarctica - metaG UQ540 (21.06) (version 2) (version 2) | ecosystem: Environmental > Terrestrial > Soil > Desert | place...
GAACCGATATTAGTTTTTAAGTTGATTCGTAATTTTCAATTCGTAATTGTTAATTGATTTCGTAGGAGCTTTTTCAATTTAAATTATTATAAAAACTAAAAACAGAGGAAAATGAAAAATCTATTTACAATAATTTTATTTTTTACAACAATCCAATTACATAGTCAACTTCCAAATATTACGGTATTGCAATCTAATAATCCAGCTCCAGGAAAATTATTTATGAGTAATACCAGGTTTGATCAACAACCTTATACACCATATCTTCTTATAGTTAATAATGATGGAACTGTTTTTTGGTCGAGACAAATGAATGTTACTACATTTGATTTCAAGAAACAACCGAATGGCTTATTAACATATATATCCGTTGAATATAGGAACAACTTACATTTAAACAGAGCTTTTTACGGCTTAGATAATAATTATAATATTACTGATAGCTTCAAGGTGGTTAGCCCTACTACTGATACTTTTTGGACAGATACACACGAATTAAAAGTGTTACCTAATGGTCATACACTAATATTAGGGTTTGATTGGCGTCAGGTTGATATGAGTGTAATAGTACCGGGAGGTCATCCAAATGCAACAGTTGAAGGATATGTTATTCAAGAGATTGATGAAAACAATAATCTTCTTTTACAGTGGAATAGTTTTGATCATTTTCTAATTCAGGATGCTATACATGAAAATTTAACCGGGGTGTTTGTAAACCCCGTTCACATGAATGCAATAGAACCCGATCATGATGGGAATATTTTAATTTCTTCAAGGGCTTTAAGTGAAATTACAAAAATAAATCTACAAACAGGCGCTATTATTTGGAGATTAGGAGGTGTAAGAAATCAATTCACTTTTACTAACGATGAAGGATTCAGCTATCAGCATGATATTAGAAGATTACCAAATGGAAATATTACACTATATGATAATGGAAATTTTAATACACCTCAAGAATCCCGCGCCGTTGAATACCAATTGGACGAAGTTAATAAAATCTGCACAAGGGTTTGGCAGTACCGACACAACCCTCCTATATATGCATTGGCACAGGGTTCGGTTCAAAGACTTTCAAATGGTAATACATTAATTTCATGGGGTTGGACAAATCCGACGATTACAGAGGTGACACCATCCGGACAAATAGCATTGGAGATGACATTACCTCAAGATTCATATACTTACCGAACATTTAAAGCCGACTGGCCTAACACTTTATTAACTCTGAATCTCTCGGCACTTATAGAGGGATTTTACAATCCTGTTTTAAATACAATGATAAGTGATACGGTAAGAGTTTATTTAAGAGATGATGATTCTCCTTATACTATCTTTGATTCAACAAAAGGGATTTTAAACTCATCTGGAAATGGAGTCTTTTCTTTCCGTAATTTTCAAACTGATCGAGATTGTCGCTTAGTTGTTAAACATCGAAATAGTATTGAAACATGGAGCAATGAAGTTATATTCCAAAATGATACATTAAGCTACAACTTTACCACCGCATCCAGTCAAGCTTATGGAAACAATTTAATTCAGAAAGGAAGTAAGTTTTGTATATATAGCGGTGATGTGAATCAGGATGGAATTATTGATGCATCTGACTTAAGTGATGTTGATAATGATGCATTCATTTCTGCATCAGGTTATGTAAGAACAGATGTAACCGGAGATAATTTTGTTGATGGGAGTGATGCAGCGATTGTAGATAACAATGTTTTTAACTTTGTAACTAAGATTACTCCGTAGATAAAACAGATCTGCAGAGTCGTTTTAATAATCGGAATGACTCTGAATAAAATTTTTAAAAACTTTTTACTAAAATTTAGTTTGATATACCGTCATACGCCGAAGGCGGAGTGAAACGTAAAATGTCAGACGTGATACTTATTATTTACAATACGGCTTGGAAAAAGAAGTCGCAATACTAATAAATGTAAAGCTTTCGCCGGGAAGTTATCAAATAGAATTCTATAGAAAATCATATTACTAAAGTGACAATTTTAGATTAATGTAAAATCAGCCTCACAAAATAAATGTAATAATTAATTGAAAGGGGAAATTATCATGAAAACAATCAAACTCATTCTCACAATCTTAATTTTTTTACTGGCAGCAGAAGTATATTCTCAGACATTCCGATGGAGACTACTTCCAGGTTCTCCGGGGATAACCAATGTTGGTAGATTTGAAGATGTATATTTTACTGATGCGAACACAGGCTGGATTAATACATACAACAAAATATACAAGACGACCGATGGCGGCATTAGCTGGACACTTATGTATGATCAGCCCGGATATAACAGAAGTTTAGGATTCTTTGATTCTAATACAGGTTTAGTTGGGACTTTAGACTCCAGTAGGGCTTTGTCCAGAACTAGTAACGGAGGATTGAATTGGACTTTAATAACAAATTTTCCAAATCCAAAACCTATGGGTGTCTGCGGAATTTCTATAGTGAATGGAAATACAGCCTATATGTGTGGAACATATTACAGTACCGGCAGAGTTTATAAAACTTCTGATAAAGGAGTAAGTTGGACATTAGCTTTTAATGACACTTCTCTGGCCCGGACGTTAATTGATTGTTATTTCTGGACTGCAGATTCAGGAATAGCAGTTGGAGGATATAGCACTAATAATAATTTTGAAGCAGGTAACGCCGTAGTAATTAAAACCGCAAATGGAGGAACCTCGTGGCAAAGAGTTCACAAGACAACACGAACAGGAGAATGGTGTTGGAAAATTCATTTTATTAACAGGCAAGTAGGCTATGTAAGTATAGAAAAATTTGCAAATCCAACTTTCATATTGAAGACTGTGAACGGAGGTAACAATTGGCAGGAAATATCACTGCCGTCCACAATCACAAATCTTGAAGGTATTGGATTTCTTAATGAAAATACAGGCTGGGTAGGAGGTTGGGGGAGTAACTACAGTTTTCCCAATTATCAAACAACAAATGGTGGTGCTAATTGGCATCTCGCAGGATGGGGATATAATGTAAACAGATTCAGATTTTTGAATGATACTCTGGCATATTCTGTTGGCGATAGAGTTTATAAATATTCACGAGAAACGGTTGGAATAAATTTAATTTCTTCGGAAATTCCTTCTTCATTTCAACTGCATCAAAATTATCCGAATCCGTTTAATCCTGTTACGGTTATTCGTTATTCGTTAATCGAAAATCGTTTTGTTACTTTGAAAGTATATGATGTACTGGGAAATGAAATTGCAATATTAGTTAATGAGAAGCAAAATGCAAGAAGTTATTCTGTTGATTTCGATGGAAGTAATTTTTCGAGCGGGATTTATTTTTATAAATTAGAAACGGAAGATTTAATAGAGACAAAGAGAATGATTTTATTAAAGTAAAAATTTTAAAATTAAATATCGCTTTTTGAAATACTAACTAATGAAAATTAATTATTATCTTCAAACAGAGAATATTGAGAATATTTACGACCAAAGGAAATTGACTTCAAATAAAATAAAACAACAATAATTAACTAAATTTCATAAGGAGAAATGTAATGAAAAATTTAATTCTCATCTTAACAACTTTTATATTAATATCAATAGGTTATAATTTAACCTATGGTCAGGTTTCACAAGAGTGGGTTCAAAGATATAGCGGGCTTGGAAATAATGATGATGAGGCAAATTCTGTAGCAATTGACGGATCAGGTAATGTTTATGTTACAGGCAGTAGTTTGGACCCCGTATCTTCAAATGATTATGTAACAATAAAATACAACTCAAACGGAGATTCGATATGGGTTAGAAAATATGACGGACCTGGAAATCACTCTGACAAAGCAAATTCCATTGCCGTTGACGGTTCAGGAAATGTTTATGTTACAGGTTCTAGTGAAGGAAATGGAACAGGGAGCAATTATGCAACAATAAAATACAATTCATCAGGAGTTCAGCAGTGGGTCCAAAGATATGGCGGGGCGGGCGGATATGATGCCCCAAGATCTATTGTAATTGATGTTTCGGGAAATGTATATATTACAGGGGTTAGTCATGGAGGCATTACAGGATTTGATTTCGCAACAATTAAATATAATTCAGCGGGAGTTCAGCAGTGGGTTCAAAGATATGACGGGTCCGGAAACAGTTCTGACGAGACAACTTCCATGGCAGTGGACGGGTCAGGAAATGTTTATGTTACCGGAGGCTGTGAGTTTGATTACGCAACAATTAAATATAATTCCTCAGGAGTTCAACAGTGGATTAAAAGATATAACGGTGGAGGAGTCGGTACAGCAACATCTATTGCAGTAGATGGGTCGGGAAATGTTTTTGTTACGGGCATTAGCTATAGCAGTGAACCTCACATGGATTATGCAACAATAAAATACAATTCGATGGGAGTAGAGCAATGGGTTCAAAGATATAACGGACCCGGAAATTCTACTGATTTTGGAATATCTATTGCAGTGGACGGCTCATCAAATGTTTATGTTACTGGGTCTAGTACTGGAATTGGAACTTCCTGGGATTATGCAACAATAAAATACAATTCAATAGGAGTGCAGCAATGGATTCAAAGATATAACGGGCCGGCAAATGGTTCCGATGAGGCACAATCACTTGCATTGGATAATTCAGGAAATGTTTATGTTACGGGTGGTGGTCGTCCTATCGTATTGAGTCGTGGTGATGTGAGTGGAATTTTCTGGGATTATGCAACAATAAAATACAATTCGATGGGAGTAGAGCAATGGGTTCAAAGATATAACGGTCCGGTAGATTCTGTTGATTATGCAACATCTATTGCAGTGGACGGTTCAGGAAATGTTTTTGTAACCGGTGGGAGTATAGGCAAGGGAACAAATTATGACTATGCGACAATAAAATATTCTCAAACCGTTGGCATCGATCCAATCTCGAATGAAATTCCAAAAGAATACATGCTATCACAAAACTATCCGAATCCATTTAATCCATCTACAAAAATCAAATTTGATATTACGCGAGACGCAAGAGGTGAGACGCGAGACGTGAGACTTGCAGTTTATGATGCTGTTGGCAGAGTTGTTACAACACTTGTAAATGAAAAGCTTTCTCCAGGGAGTTATGAAATAGATTTTGACGGAACTAATTTTTCGAGCGGAATTTATTTTTATGAACTTAATGTAGATGAGTCTTCGACAAGCTCAGGGCAGGTTTTTTCGGAAGTAAAGAGAATGATATTGCTAAAGTGATAATTCTAGTTGAATACAAAATCAACCCTCACAAATTAAATTATTTATTAGTTAAAGAGGGTAACTATCATGAAAACAATCAAAGTTATTTTAAAAATCTTAATTCTTTTATTGGCTGCACAAGTACATTCTCAAACATCCCAATGGAGAGTGCTTCCAAATTCTCCGTTGGGAGCACCCAGATTGGAAGATGTATATTTTGTTGATCCAAACACTGGGTGGGTCAGTACTTATGATAAAATATATCAGACGAGTAATGGTGGCCTTAACTGGACACTATATAATCATTCCGGTTCTAACAGAAGTATAGGATTTTTTGATTCTCAATCAGGCATAGCAGGAAGTTTAGACTCAATTAACCCATTGTCCCGAACAACTAACGGGGGAGTCAATTGGTCATTAATAACAAATTTTCCAAATCCACAACCTGTAGGTGTTGCGGAATTTCAATAGTGAATGAAAATACGGCATATATTTGTGGAACATTTTTTAGTACTTCCCAATATATTTTTAATAAAATATAGATTTACATGTGTCCAAAACGCAGCTTCTAAATGTTGAAACATTCTCCTTGTAATTTATCATTTTTAAAGAACGTCCTGGACAGCAAATGTAAATCTATTTAAATAATTAAAAAAATATTAATCTATAAATCAATCACGCCTAACAGCAAATGGTCTTGCCACAGAGACAAAATTTGCGGCATTATTTTCAGAAATTAAAGCATCCGAGCCATCTACAATTGTATCACCATTCACATCTGTATTCACATAACCTGAAACAAAATTGCTTGCATCATTATCAATCGAAGAAAGGTCCGAACCGTCGATTGTGCCGTCCTGATTAACATCCCCACTGTAAATTGTATATTTGCCGGCTTTCAACGAAAGGTTATCCCCAAAAGCCTGGCTTGCCGCCGTAGTAAAATTATAAGTTGTCGTTACGCCCGGTGAAAATGATATAGGCGTACTGCTCCAGGTTTCAAGTGAATTTCTATGTTTGACTACAATATAATATGAACCGGCAGGAGCATGGGTAAATGATAACAATCCATTTCCTGCACTATTTAGTTGAACTTTAGCAGAATCAATCTTTGTAAATGGAGCTGCAGAGTTGTGAAGATAAACTCTCACCGTATCACTTACCATTGTGCTGCCATTCCAAAAGCCTTCGATTAAAGCGGTCAGATTAAGAGCCAGAGAAGAAGCAGTCACATTAATTGTGCCTAGCATTCCATCATCTTCGTGCGGTTCACATTTATAGTTATAAGTGCCTGCGACCCTTACCACATACCTGAATACAGGGTTTCCAGAGGTAATAGGTGCATCCCATGGAAGAGCACCGGAAGGTCGAGACGTAAATTGGGACCCGTCACATGTAGTTGTATGACCACCGTTTATCCATGTCCATCGGATAGTGTCTCCTACATTTGCAGAAATTACGGCAGGGGTAAAAACAAAATTAGATACTAATATATTTCTTACTGTGGAGTAAGAGTTACTGGCAATTGCTAAAAGAATTAAAAGCGAAAAGATAATTGTCTGGAGTTTTTTTGTTTTCATTTTTTTTATTTTTAATTTATGGATAATTTTTAATCTATAGTGACCGAACTATAAAATTTTACATTGAAATTTCAATAAATTCTCAAAAACAGAAAAAATATTATTTTAGAACAAAAAATGCATCATTTTCAAAATAGAAGAATGGAGTTTCCAAAATTAATGTAAGGAATGAAATTGCACTTGAAGCATTTTCAGAAAATCTTACTTTTTTACTGTTATTACTTCCCTTTATGATACAAAAATGCTGAGAAAAAGCCGAAAGTTAAATAAACCTTATGCAGTATTTATCTACTCCAGAGGGTGTATATTAATTGCAAGTATCAACAACAAAAGTGATAATATTAAAAAGTCGTTATTTACCCATTTTAATTTAATATCCATATCATGTGTAAGAATTCCCATGGATTTTTTTTTGCTACAGTACATTGCCGCTGAACGATACTTATTTGTTCCGGTGATTCAGATTATCGTGCCATATGCTGTTGATGCTTCGGCAAAAACGGTTTTAGATTCAACCGGGAATGGAACTCTTAATTTTTTAATGCTTCAAGACTTTACTGCTTATTGTATTGTGATCCACCATAGAAACTGAATAGAGACATGGAGCTCCGGAGGAAACAGCTTTTTCTTAAATAATCTGACTTACAACTTAACAACTACAGCAAATAAATCATACGGAAACAATCAGAAGCAGATAGATACAACGCCGTTAAATTCGGAATTTCCAGCGGAGATGTGAATCAAGATGGAGTAGTAGATGCGACAGATGCGAGCGCAATTGATAATGATGCATTTAATTTCGTACCAGGATATGACATTCAGGATCCTGCAGTTCCAACATATCTTTTTTCAGACAGCTCTGAATTCGGAGGTGGAGATTTCGGAAATACGAATTATTATAAAAACATTCTCTACATTTCATAGGGTGGAAGGGTAAAGGCATTCAATGTATCATCATCCTCACACGGTTTTGTGACTTCCTATCTGGGACCGAATGTTGCCAATGCAAGTGTTACAATCGAAGTAAAGGACAGTGTGTTTTATAACGCGCGAAGGAGCGGAATAGAAGTGCTCAAATATTGCGGGCCCTTTCCTAATGACGATTTAACATTACGTCTCAAAACTTTAATTCAGGGGTTTTATAATCCGGAGCTGAATAAAATGTTAAAGGATTCTGTGAGAATTCATTTGAGAAATGCAACTTCACCATACTCAATAGTTGATTCTTCTTTGTCTATTCTTGATTCCAACGGAATGGGAAATTTCACTTTCTCGAATGCTGTAAATTCAGTTCCATATTATATTGTGATCAGACATCGGAATGGTATTGAAACTTGGAGTGCAACAGGCAGCAGTTTTAGTTCCGGAAATTTGAGTTATGATTTCACACTATCTTCTGCTCAGGCTTATGGAAACAATCAGATTTTGAAAGGAACGAAGTATTGTATCTATAACGGAGATATAAATCAGGATGATATAATTGACGGAAGCGATGCGTCAGCAATTGATAATGACACATTTAATTTTGCAACCGGTTATTTAGTAACCGATTTAAACGGTGATGAGATTATCGATGGAAGCGACGCTGCGATTGCAGATAATAATGTGAATAATTTTGTGAGTGTGATTAGACCGTAAATTCAATGATCCCTGTCTGCCGCCAGGCAGGAAATATCAATTCGCCGCGGCGAATTGATATTGAGACAAAGATCTGCTCAGAATTTATTAGATGAATAGCCCCGAGCTTCAGCTCGGGGGAACGGAAGCATTCCTGCTGACCTGAAGCCATTTTTATTTTAAAAGAACCATTCGTTTTGTATCAATTATAATTCCATCTGCTTTTAATCTGTATAAATAAACTCCGCTTGATAAATTACTTCCGTCGAATTGAACCGAATAAATTCCTGCTTCTTTTTTTTCATTTATTAAAATAGCAACTTCATTTCCTAATATATCAAAAACTTTTAAAGTTATGAACCGATTTTCTCCGCCTTCGGCGGATAAACGAATAACAGTAACAGGATTAAACGGATTAGGATAATTTTGCGAAAGCGAAAACTTTTCCGGAACTCCAATCAGCACTCCATTTGATAATTCATAATATTTATAATTACCGTTGAAGTCTATTTGCTTCAATCTGTATTTATATTTTCCCGGAGATAAATTTCTGTCCTCATAAGAATAATTCTGCGGTGTATTTGAATTTCCAATGCCCCTGACAAAATTCATCATTGACCATTCACCAGTAACTCCGTCTGTGACGTTTGACCCGCTTCGCGAGGCGAGCCGCTCTATCCCAAAACCCGAATTATTACTTTCCATCATAGTTATCCAATTCAATTTAACATCATTCTCAACTACCGTCGAAGTGAATGAAGACAACTCGACCGGCAAGACAACATCGGCTTCATCTGCACCTTTATAAGGAAAGAATGGATCTCTCGGCTCACCGTCAATATCGTCTGTTATTATAGAAGAGGGAATGCCGATGAGTTCCTCATCACCAATAGACAAACCAGTGAGATGTAAGTCAGTCGTAGATACGAAATTCACACGATGGGAATTCGAATGCTCATCTAAGCCTGTTGCATTATAGAACTCAAAAACATTATTGTAATCAATACCATTATATCCCATCACGGCATCATAATAATTATTATAATCAGAACTCAGAGTAGTGTTATTGATAAAATTTATAAAAAACTTGATATATAAATTGTTTATTAATGTTATATCGGTTGATGAAGAAATAACTAATTTTTGATAATTAATCGGAAGTCTCCCCGAAAAACTATTATAAATGAAAAGAAGATTAGTGCAATTGACTACTGATCGAGGAGGAGAATACCAGTTAGTACCAGTAAAAAAATTATTTGAAATAACCGAGGGAGTTATTGGATTACCACAGGAATTTAAATATAACTGATTACATCCTCCTGAACCCCACGAAAATTTGTTTTTTGAAATATAAAATAAATTACAGTTCAATAATTGAATGGCTTCTATATGAAATCCAGTGGTAAAATTATTTTTCTCAATTAGTAATGAATCACAATTTTCTGCATGAATAGAATATTGCCAAAATACTTCCGATCCAGATACTGAAAAAAAAGTATTATTTATTATTTTAGCATTTGAAACCGAATACAATGTTACCGGACGTCTTTCAAGATTAAATAGATTCTCTTCTATCCGAATATTATTAGCTATGCCGTTAACAATAATTTGAGACAGCGCAGAGAAAAATATAGATTTAATTATAACGTTATTTGCTCCATTTAATACAAAATCATAATATTCGATTATGACATCTTGAGGATTGCCTGTTTGTGATTTGAATGTTACTGTATTGATACTGCTGGATCCGGATATTGAATTTAAGGCAACAGACTCCTGATAAGTTCCATTCAGTATGTTGAATATTACAGGTCCGCTGACTCCCTGAAAAGCAACGTCAATTGCAGCTGAATTTATTGTAGGATAATCTCCGCCGCTTCCGATTGTGTAAGTTCCATTCAATGGAATAGAGAAAGAATTTGAACTGATACAAATAAAGATTGCGATACTGCAGAAAATTGTAAATAAATTTTTCATGATTTACTCCTTTTGGGTTAAGCTTAAAAATCGAAAAGTATTTTAGAGCTGAAGTATAGGAGCGAATGAGGATATGTAAGCTTTCCGATTAAATTAAATCTTATTTATGCTTATTAAATATAGTGATTCCAATTAACTTTAACAATATTTTATGTACACGACCTAAGCTTACAACTGACAATGGCTTGTCCAAACTAAGAAAATGCTCTTGACGAAGTAAATTCTAAATTTTAAAATACATTTTTTAAATACGAAATTTGGTGGAGTTAAATAAACATTTGGTTGAGCAGGAAAAACATTTGGTAAAGCTGAATAAACTTTTGGTAGAGCAGGAAAAACATTTGAGATTAGATGAAAAATAAAAATATATCAAAGATAAAAGTATTTCAAAATGTAAAGCCTGTGATCTTTGAGCGTGGACGTGAGCTTAGAAAAGAAATGACTGACATAAAACCTTATTTATTGTAATCCTCTTTCATTTTATCATGCCTCTCCTCTGTAGCTTTGTCCCATATCGGAACTACAGTTTCAAGAAAAACTTTTTTATCATCTCTCAGCTTATTCATATCAAGTCCAATGTATTGCTGTGCTTTTTCCTTTGTAGATATATCCGGCAGTTCAACAGGTGTTTTTACATTGAGTTTTGTAAGTAAGCCTGACAACAATACTCTTGCCTGTTCAGATCTTTCTATAGAATTTCCTAATATCCTTGCGCACTCAAGCGGAGCATGAAAGCTTCCGCCGTGGCTTGCTGCAACGAAATCCCATCTCCATTGAGCCTGCCTGATTAAATCCAATGCGGGGATCATAAGTTCTTCTGTGGCACCATTCTCCCAAGCCGATTTTGCCTCAATGTGTGCTTTTACTAAAGACCGTGCCGCAATTTTTGACAGCTCAAGAACCTTATCCTGTCTTTCAGTAACATTATTAAAAAGTTTTACTTCCGATTCACGATGGCAAACTTGGCAGGAGTTGGCGATATTATTCAACGGGCTTTGTATATGATGATCAGTGAACTTCACGCCTCCTGAAGACTTATACGGCACCATGATGTTCGGCATAAAGTGGCATTTTGTTATAATCCATACATACCCTATCCGTTGAATTTTCCTTTTAAAATTCGAATATAATTTTTATGTTGTCAAATAAAATATTTGTCTTCAATTTCTAATATATGTTTAGGATAAATTGAATCGAAGTTCTTAGATACAAGACGTTAGAATCAATTGACAAACAGTTCATATTTTAAATATCGATGCCGACAGCCCCTGGCGGGTGAAACATTAAATCTATTTTTTCCGCAAAATTCCAAAATAAAATTAATCATATAAAATGAATTCAACGAATGTTCAGCCAATTGTTTTAAAACTATCACCAGAAGTACAAGAATTACTTGTTGATAATCAAATTGATTTAGTAACTGAACTTCAAGATATGTATCCCGAGGAAAAAATTAAGCGAGATCATTCTCATTCGGTTAAACTTACGGAAGAAGATGAACCGGAAAAGAGTGTTGAACTAATAATTTTGGCATCAGCAACTGCATTTGCTCTAGTGAGCATAGGCATTGAGAAAATCATTCATGCATTACAAGATGGTAAAAAAGTAGTTACAAAAAAGGTTGAAGACAAAAACAGTAGCAAATTTAGTTTTTTAGGTCTCTCAGTAGCATTTGAAAACGAAAGAAAACAAGGATAATTGGCACGTAAAGCTTTTATAATGGCTTCAAACGGACCCGTGAGTATGGGCCGTTTAAAATACGCAGAAAAAGATGCAGAAGATTTTGGTAAAGTACTACAGAGTTATCGCTATGGCTTTGAAATAATCAACCCAAAAAAGGGAAGTAGACCTTATGAAATATTAGAACTACTAAGTGTTACTGTATTTACATGTGAAAGAGATGATGACTTGGTTTGTTATTTCTCTGGTCACGGAGATCTTATTAATGGTAAGCTTCATTTGGTATTAAGCGATGAGTCAAAAACTGACCCCCAATTTCTTTCACTAGATGTTGAAGATATACAAAGACTTATCAAAAGATGCCGTTCAAAAAATAAGTTGCTTATTCTTGACTGTTGCCATGCAGGTGGTTCTGTAGACACAAAGTCAGGAGATAATTCAGAAAAACGGTTGCAAGATATATCTTCTCTTAAAGATAATGATAACTACATAGTTCTTGTGGCGAGTGAGAGGTTGTCAAAAATTAGAGAATATTCAGATTTGAAAGGAAGTTTTCTAACTCGTAAGATTTGTGAAGGATTGGATAAAGAATTTAGTATGGTTGACATTGATCTCGATCAAAGGATTTCAATTTCCGATATAATGCTATATTTGCAAAAAACTAGGAGTGATTATAATTTAGGTAAAATTGATGATAAAAAGGTACCACTTCCATATATTTTCGGCCAACAAAAAGGCTCACCCTTTTATCTAACTCAGGATAAGCACAAGTGGTCTCCATTTGAGTTAAGTATCCAGGATGGGATAGTTTTAGTTATTCTCCCCTTACTGCCCCATAATGGAAACTGTTTATTCATGTTTAAATATTGTCTCACTAATGCTCAATATAAAACATTTGTAAAGGAAGAAGGTGTGAAGGATCCTGAAGGAAGACATTTGATTGGAAAAAATTCAAATGGAGAACTAGAATGGAAAGAAAATTTTGAACCTTGGAAAGATGAGCGTTTTAATCATGATGATCAACCGGTTGTCTGTGTTTCATATAATGATGCATTAACATATTGTAAATGGTTGGAAAGAAAATCGAAAACTCCGTTAACTTCCTTACCACAATCTTTGATAACATCAGTGTTTATACCATCCGTAAAGTCATGGAACATAGCAGCTTATGGAAAGTTAAATAGCATTGAAAATTATGGAAACCAATCAGAATGGCTTAATCAAGCAAAAGCCGTTCATCATAATTCCAGCCAGCCTCTTAGCGTATATGAAGATGGTTCGCGCACAAATTCCCGGGGAATTTCAGATATGTTTGGAAACGTTTGGCAATGGTGTGCGGGAGAGATTGTATCAAGTATGTCTATAAATAGACAGTTTCGGGGAAATCCTATATTAAAGGGGGGAGGATTTTTAGACGACCTTTCCTCTCAGAATTTCACTCCTGTTTTAGATTCTTACCAAGTCACCGCAGGTCGAATAACGCCTTCTGATTTTCGTAGTTTTGATCTTGGAGTTCGAGTTGCTGGCATGATATCTATTTCCGCACTTCCTGAAGAAGTTCGACTCAAACTTTCTTTATGCCCTTCAATAAGTGAACATTTTTGGTACGATATTGATAATTACAAACTCCTAAATTAAGCAATCCTATATATACAGATGAGCTTTCAAAGTTTCTTTATGGGGGGATTTGAATGTTCAACACATAGAAATTTGAGTAGAACTCGATTGGATATGGTCTCTTCTACAAAACACGATTGTTATGTTTTAAAAGATTATCAGCGTTTAAACAGTATTGGAATAAAAACTGTGAGAGAAGGAATACGATGGCATTTAATAGAACGTCGCCAAGATTTGTATAATTTCTCATCTGTTCTTAAGATTATCAAAGCTGCAAACAAAACACAAACTCAGGTATTGTGGGACTTGATTCATTATGGCTGGCCAGATCACATTGATATCTTTAAACCTGATTTTATCAGGCGGTTTAAGAGATTTACGAAAGCTTTTATTAATTTTCTAGTCAATGAGACAGATCAATTGCCATTCATTACACCAATAAATGAAATTTCCTATGTATCATGGGCTTGCGGAGAAGTGGGATATATGTACCCGTATTGCTATACCAAAAGTTATGAGCTGAAAATGCAATTAGTTCGGGCAACGATTGAAGCTATAGAAGTAATATGGTTGAAAAGACCTGATTCAAGAATCTTGAACATTGATCCTTCAGTGTATGTAATACCTGCAAATGATACGAATGATGATCGTCTTCTTGCGAGACAATTTAATGAGCTACAATATCAGGCTAGAGATATGCTTATCGGAAGAACAGAGCCTCAACTTGGAGGAGATGAAAAATACTTAGATATTATAGGTATAAATTATTATCCCTTTAACCAATGGATACACAATGTAATATTAAATAGTGATGATGTAATAGAAAGTGAAAATTATAATTTTTTTAAACCCTTCAATTTGATACTAGAGGAAGTATATACCAGATACAATAGGCCAATATTTATTTCAGAAACAGGAACGGAAGGAAATCAAAGAGTAAATTGGCTTATTTATTTATACAATGAAGTTTTGCTGGCCATTGAAAGAGATATTCCTATTCAAGGAGTTTGCTGGTATCCTATATTAAACACTTTACACTGGGATACTAATAGATATTGCCCTAATGGGCTTTGGGATTTCTCAAATGATAAAGGTGAAAGAGAGATATATGAACCACTTGCTAGGGAATTTAAGCGTTTAATAAATGATAAATTAGTACAGGCTTAGATCTAAGGATTTCCTCCATAGATTTATGTCTCGTCCTAAAAAAATTTTACAAAAAAAAATTGGGCGAAGTATGTTCTTGACTTATTTGTTAATAGATGTTGGTGTTCCAAAAAGTTTGCGTTTAAGAACTTTTAAATTTTCGGAAAATTTTTTTGCAACTTTTTGGTCACCAACAACAAAAATATTTTTATAACTCCATATAGTTTTCAAGTAAACTAAACTCCCTGGCTCCCTTGTAATAAAATCCTGCAGATGAATATCTATAATCCTGAGGTTCATTAACGAGATTCCATTTTGGAAGAACAGGGTTAGTATGAATGTAATTTATTTTTTGCTCCACCACTTCTGTGAATATAAAGGTATAGATAATGGATTTCTTTCCCATTCGCCGCGGCGAATTGTTTTTTTCTGTCCTTTGCTCCCACCAACAGATTCTTGTGAAGTTTATTTATTGATTTATTAATTTTCCAAACTGTGGGAAAATGATTTGGCATAATTACAAAAGCAAATATTCTGACACGACCATTATTCTTAAGAAATTCGAAACTTTCTATTATCACATTTTTGTATTTATCAGGATTAAGAATGTGTTTCCACTCCAGGACTATTGCGGTAAAGAAATAAAAAATAAAAATTTTTTATTATCATATAAAAAAATTTAGAATTAAAAGAGCGAAAATTAATTCTTTGATATTTATTATCCATGCTAAACCGTAACTCAGAAGCATTTGAAGAGATGTTTGTTGGTGAGAAAAAGTTTGCACAAAATTTATCCAAAATTTCTAACGATTTTTCCAAAGTATCTGAAATGTTTTTCAAAGATCTAACGATTTTTCCAAAGTATAAGATAATTCTTCAAGAGTTTGGTTCTATCAGGGAAAGGTTCTCCGGGACCTACAACAGGAACATTAGTTCTCCACTGGAATGGATCCAGCTGGAATATCGAAGCCACGCCCAATCAATCGAACAACAGATCGAATTTTATTAAAGAAATGAAAGGTGTGTCTGCAAATGATATGTGGGCAGTTGGTTATTCAAGAAATATTGGTGAGAACTTTCAGGCTATGGTGCTTCACAAAATCGGTTCGGACTGGAGCATAGTACCGGTTCCCCAGCCCGTACTGGAGAATTTTTTGTATAGTATCGATATTGTTGCACCCGATGATATCTGGGCTACAGGAGAATATAATAACGGCGGCTCATATCAGCCGTTGTTTCTTCATTATAATGGAAGCTCTTGGATGGTTGTTAATAGCCCCGGCGGAGGTGGTGCAGTGGTACAGAATTCTGCTAATGATATCTGGTCTACAGGATCATCTTTTGTTCATTATGATGGAATTTCCTGGAGTAC
>Ga0180121_10000529_pt1 | contig 16146 bp, 15 predicted proteins | sample AntDrymUQ5402106_2_FD_129676 | JGI IMG/M metagenome (GOLD analysis project Ga0180121, IMG submission 129676) | Polar desert sand microbial communities from Dry Valleys, Antarctica - metaG UQ540 (21.06) (version 2) (version 2) | ecosystem: Environmental > Terrestrial > Soil > Desert | place...
AATGAATTAAGGTTCCGACTCCCGTTGAAATTGAAAATGGATAGAGAGAGCGTGGGAGCGGAAACGCTGTCATTCCGAACGAAGTGAGGAATCTTTGACGCGCACACGCTGAACGAACTTCATGGTGTGCGCGTGAAAGATCCCTCGCTCGACGCTCGGGATGACAGCTTGCCCGCTCACCGTCGTAACCATTCTTAATTCTTAATTTTGAATTCTGAATTAAGGTTCACTTTATTGACGGAGGACCTCAAAATGGATGCCTCAATTCGACTGATGCGCATCATCTGGATGGCAATGGTGATCTCAGTTCTGATCTACGGATTCATCGCCTGGACGTTCACCAGGGGAGGCGAACCCAAACCACCCGTGGAAGAGACCATTCAGCATTCTACCGTCCAGGTGCTCTACGGATTGGGAGTCCTGATGTTCATCCTCTCCTCGGTCCTTCCACGCATGGTGCTTCGAGGGAGAAACAATGGGCGTCAACCGGGAGGACCACAGGGCTCCGCCGTTCCCAACGAGATTCGCGTGGCGCTCCTCATCCGATTCGCCATGCTCGAGTCTGTGGCCATCTTTGGCCTGATCTGCGCCTTCATGTTCAACGACGGCCGGCTCTTCATCCCGCTGGCCATGCTTTCGCTGGTGGGATTCCTGATGGCACTGCCTTCTGAGAGTCTGATCCAGCGAATGGACGAAATGAGGAGGTAGCTGGACACTCAATACGACTACCGCGGACGGTGTTCAGAGCAGAATGTTGCTTTGGCCTGCCAGGCCGGTTTTCCACAGACCCGGCACTCGCCGCTGAGCGGCCCGAACTCGGCGGCCACCGCCGGATAACGCTCGAAAAACAACGCCTTGATCCATTGAAACCCGATGATCAGGAGCGGAATGGTCATGGCCATGGCCACAACGCGGGCCGTGTCGAAGCCTGCCGCGAGCCCTACGATAGCCACGGTTCCCAGCATCGACGCGACGAAGCGAAGAAACGCACGCCGCCTGCGACGCGTCGCCGCGCGGAAAAGCGCGCGACGACCTTTCTGTTTGCGGAGCTCATCGATGGCTTCCCGGACATGCTCGTCGTTGATTCCCAGTTCCCGAGCGGTCTCGAAAGCCTGATCCACGGTCGAGACTTCGCGGCCGACCTGCTGATGCTCGGCCTGAATCCGGCTGGCCTTGGAGAGTACGGATGACAGCTCGTCAGATGAGAGCGTGTCCGATGACGCAGGCTCCGGTTCTTTGACCGCGGCCGGCCGGCGGTGAGGCTGCTTCAGCTCGAGCATGGGAGTAGTTTAGAACCTTAATTCAGAATTGAGGTTCTGAATCTCGTGGCAGTGAGATGAAACCGCTAGACTTGTGCAAGCATGATCTCGCTTTCCGCCGCTGAGGCTCGGCGGCGAGTGGTTTCCCATCTCGGACTGGCTCGCCCTCTGGGTCGCGGCGGCGCAGGGGTCCGCAAGCTGCTGGAGAGATTGCGATGCATCCAGCTCGATCCGCTGGACATGATCGGAACCAATGCCGACCTGGTGGTCATGGCCCGGATCGACGGTGTCGAACGCGGCGAGTTCTGGAACCATCTCTTCCCTCATCACGCCTTCGAACACTTCGCCAAGGAGCGCTGCATCCTTCCCGCGTCGGCGTTTCCCTGGTACCGGCAGCGCGGACATCGCGCCGAGACTCCCTGGTGGCAGCACGGGGAGCGGGAGCGTCGGGTTCCAGGGAAGCTCGCCCAGGCGGTGCTGCAGGAGATCCGGAAGAAAGGTCCCGTGACCGCGCGCGACCTCACCGACCACGGCGCGGTGGAGCCGCTGGATTGGAGCGGCTGGAAAGGGACCGGCAAACTCACATCGATGGCGCTGGAGATTCTCTGGACCCGGTGCGACATCGTGGTCTGCGGAAGAACCGAAAACGGGTCGAAGATTTACGACGTCCCGGAGCGCTCTCTTGGTCAGATTGCCTCGGCTCCCGCCGGCGCGGACTTTGAACGCTGGGCCCTTCGCGACCGGGTCGAAGCTGCGGGCCTGTTGTCCCGGGCGGGCGGATCGCACTGGTCGATGCTGCGCGATGTCAGGACCTCGAGCCTCCCAGACGAAATGATTGCGGCAGGAGAAATCTCCGAGGTGATGATCGAAGGCTCGGCGCGAAGATTCCTCGCTTCTCCGGCCCTGCTCTCTTCGGGCATTCCCCGCTATGACGACCGGGTCCGGATTCTGGGACCTCTCGATCCTCTGCTCTGGGACCGAGATCTGGTGCGTACGGCCTTTGCGTTCGACTATGTGTGGGAAGTGTACAAGCCCGCGCATCTTCGAAAGTGGGGATGGTATGTCTGTCCGCTCCTTCATCGTGATCGCCTGATCGGCCGCATCGACGCGCGCATCGAGAAGAATGTGTTGGTGGTGCGAAAGTTGTGGCTGGAAAACGAGGACCTGAGCGTGGACTCAGCCATGGAAAGGATCCGTGAGGCCTTGAATCGGCACGCCGAGCTCTCCGCTTGCCGGAGCGTGCGTATGCCGCGGCGGCCCGCAAAGTCGCCACGACCATGACCCGCCTGCTCCCGGTCATCCGCCGCGAACTGAAGGCTGTCGCAGATCCAGAGCGAGCGGCCGGCGCTCAAGTCTTACATGAAATCAGCGATGCCCTTCCAGAGATCCGGGTCGCGGCTCCAGGCCAGCATGGTTCGTCGCATCGGACCGCGGTCATTCCAATGTTCGGCGGCGCTCGCGATGAGGTAAAGAGTCCGGGTTCGCAGTGATTTTCAGCGCTACCTCGTGACCCAGATGGGAGACGACCAGGCTTGCTGCCCATCGGTCTGAGTTACTCGGACGTAGTAGCTGGTTTCGCCCGGAAGTTGATCCATATCGGTCACGGTAAAAGTCAGCCGGCTCATGTCCTCCAGCGCCAGCCTCCGCCCACCCTGCGACTCGCGCGGTTCGTAGATCAGGAACACACCGTCGAGGCCGGAGGGATTCTGTTCGATCCGTACGGCGGCAAAGGTATCCACGAGGTTGCGAATGATCTCCACGCGATCGATCGAGGCGGTTCCTTCAATGCGGACACGCATCTCCAGCGGCCCCGAGGCTGTGATTCGTGATCCCATCGGAGCACCCGCGGCCTCGAACTCGAGCACGATGCGCGCGCCGGTCGTAGCGTAGTTTCGGCGGCTGCTGATCGCGTCGAAGATCGAAGCGCGGTCCAGCCGTTCTGCCAATACGGCAGTCAGACCACCTTCGCCGGGCGAGAGATGATGCGTGTCGCTCGCGGCCATGGCCCCCACGTGCCGCCCTTTGCGCAAAGCATCCTGGTAATGATGTCCCGGGACCTGACGACGTCCCTCCCACGGATTTCCGTAGAACTCGAAGCGGCCGTGCCACGAGGCAATCTCGAAGTTCGGCTCCAGCTCCTCATCATGATGGGCGTTTGGGTTCCATCGACCCCATGTGGCCTGCCCAGTGTGGTGAGGCGACATCACTCCATGGTCTTTCCGAACATGCTCGTAGAGTTTCTCGATGGAGTCTGCCTGTGGGGTGGCCGCACTGATGGGCGTTACACCCTCGCCGCGGAAAAGCACGACGCGGTGTCCGAAATTGCTTCCTGATGTCCATTCCCATCCGGTGAGGCTGACGAAGCGGCCGGGCTGATTGAATGTCTTTGCGGTGAGCTGAAGCTCAGCGTACTCGGCGGCCTGCAGATGTCCCATCTCGCTGTGGTCGCTGACCACGGCATAGTCCAGGCCGAGCGGATCGCGGGCGAGCTGCAGAATCTGGTCAGGCAGCCCGGTCTTGCCGTCACTGAGGATGGTGTGACTGTGGGGATCGCCAAAATAGATCTTCCATTTACCGTTTGAAGACTGAGCAGTGCGCGGAGCCGGCCCCGGTGTCATGGGCTCGTTCATTTCGGACTGATTGAAGACTTCCGGTTCTACGGCAGTAAGCAGCGCGCCCTTCCAGTCATCTGCCGGGAACTGCAGAGAGCCAGTCAGAATCACATTGGGGAGCCCCAAAGTGTTGTAGGAGTCGACGTCACCTCCCAGATATTTCGCTTCCTCGCCAGGTTTGGGCAGGACCTGCCCTTCCCATGTCAGCTGCAGAGTACCGACAGGGCCATGCGCAATCGACGGCCATTCATCACGGCCTGGTGAGAATTTCGTAAGATGAAGCTCAGGCGACCAACTCCGCCCATCGTGCACCCGTCCCCACAGATCGAAGTTGTGCGCGCCGGTCGCGTCGGTGCGCCAGATGATCCAGGCTCGATCGGCCTGGTCGACCGCTACGATCGGATAGTTCTGGGTCTGCTTCCATTGCCAGTAACCGGGAACGGCGTCACGCGGAGTTTTGGTCACCGAGCCGAAACTGACCTGTCCGGGCAGCGCCTCCGACACAACTCCCGGTGGCGTGAGCCACCGTCCATCCCGGAGCACTCGCACGAAAGCGTCGCCATTGTGACGATCAGCCCTGAATTCAGCAGATGAGTGTCCCCGCATACCGTTCCACACGACCCAGAGCGTTCCGTCGGAAGTCGTGGCCAGCGAAGGAGAGTCATCGATCGTTGCATGCCGCGTGAGCTGCATCGGGGTCTCGACCCGGGGCGGAGCATTCCCATTGGCAGTTGCGCGGGCCAGCCAGATGTCGTAGTTGCCCGATCTCGTCGAATCCCACCCTACCCACACTCCCTGATCTGCCGCGGCCAGCGACGCTCGACGGTCTGAGCCCGCGCTCTGAATCGTAGCCGGACGACTCCAGGTTTTCCCGCTCTCATTCACGAGCTGAAGGGCAAAACCACCGGGTTCGGTAATCTCCCACGCAATCCAGACTCTTCCGGACCGATCTCTGATAACAACGGGATGAAGAGCATCGACGCTCGGGCTGCTCAGGACCTGCTCCGGACCCCAGCTGCGGTTGCGCCAGGATCTGGTGAAGATCGCCCATCGACCCTTCCGCCGTCCGTGCCACACCACCCGAAGATTTTCGCCGCCGTCGACGATCAGCTTCGCTCCGCTCTCGACTCCCTCGCCCCCGTCCAGCCGCTGTTCGGCAGACCAGATCCGGCCACTCCGGCTGCGCACGACGATCTGATCCTCGTCGCCGCGCATCGATGTAAAGACCACCCACATCCGCCCTTCGCGGTCAAAGACTGTGCTTGCGTACTTGTCGTAGAACACGCCACCGCTCGGGGTATCCACTTCGCGTACAGTGGCAGGCGAAGTCAGGGCCGAGAGAACCAGAAGTACCGCAAAGATCGAACGCATTCAAGGAGTCTATCTTGGAGTACCCCCGCGTTCCTCGCGCGGAGATTGAATGGGACGCTGCATTCACGGAGTCATTTCAATGCTCGAGAAGACCACGCGCAGCGCGACGGTAGATCTCCGCTGTTGGCGAGGCCGCACTCCAACGAGTCCGCCGGTGACGGCAAAGTTGCTGTCGCTGATCCTTCTGCTCCTCGTCAGCTGCTCGCACGACCGTGTGGCGCGGAGGCCCGTGGATACCGCGCCCTTCACCGTGGTTCTGGGCATCGCGCAGGATGGAGGCTATCCCCAGGCCGGCTGCAACCGGGACGATTGCGTGTCGGCATGGAACGATCCCCGACGGCGCAGACATGTGGCATCACTGGCCATCGTCGATCCGCAATCTCATGAGAGATGGCTCATCGATGCCACCCCCGACTTCCCGCAGCAACTTCGGACGCTCGACCAGATCCATCCCGTTGCGGGCATTCCGGGGCTGTCCGGAGTCTTTGTCACCCACGCCCACATCGGCCATTACACCGGCCTCATGTACCTCGGGCGCGAGGTCCTCGGCGCGCGTGGCATCCCCGTGTATGTCATGCCTCGCCTGAAGATATTTCTCGAGAAGAACGGACCCTGGGATCAGCTGGTCGGGCTGGGGAACATCGAGCTGCGTCCGCTCGGAGATGGAACTCCCATTCGCCTCAATGAACGGATCGAGATCGTCCCAATCTCAGTTCCGCATCGCGACGAGTACTCAGAAACGGTCGGGTTCATCATCAAGGGTCCCTCGAGGTCGATCCTGTTTCTTCCGGACATCGACAAATGGGAGAAATGGAGCGAGCGGATCGAGGACGTTCTGGCAAAGGTTGACGTAGCCTACGTCGACGGCACATTTCATGACGCCAGCGAGCTGCCCGGTCGCAGTATGAGTGAGATTCCTCATCCCTTCATGATCGAAACGATGGAGCGACTTTCCCCGATGCCTCTCTCCCTGCGATCAAAGATCCGGTTCATTCACCTGAACCAATCGAACCCCGCGCTTCGAGATCCGGCCATCGCGACCACGATCCGGTCGAAGGGCTTCAATCTCGCCGCCGAGCAGGAGCGGGAGGGGCTCTGATTCAGCAATGAGCAATGAGCAATGAGCAATGAGCGATGAGCAATGAGTAAGGGCTGCTGATCGTTCCACTCATGATCACTGCTCCTTACTGGTTTCCACTCATTGCTCATTGCTCATTGCTCATTGCTCATAAGGGATGATCTCTGGCTGGACAGGATTCTCGCTCTGCACTTTTTCAGTTCTGATTTAGATTCAAGCCTTTGACTTCGGCTCCGCCCGTGCCTGCTCCACGCACCTCTGGATGACGTCGCACAGCTCGTGGATATCGAACGGCTTGGCCACGATCGCAAAGAGGGCGGCCCGATCCAGACTTTCGCGGTGCTTTTCGGAAGCGGCGGACAGGACAATGCAGGTTTTGAGGATGTCCCTGCGGCCGCCCTGCTCCAGATCGTGGATCAGCTCGAACCCGCTCTTCCGAGGCATCATCAGGTCGAGGACGATGGCATCGAACGTTTCGGCCTCAATCCGCTCCAGGGCCACCTGACCGTCCGGAGCCTCCTGGACCTTGTAGCCGCGTCGGCCGAGAAGCGAGACGAGCAAGGCACGGATTGCGAGATCGTCCTCTGCGACGAGGACTCGCCCGTGACCCTCGCCCTTTGGAGAATCGAGCTGCACTGACACAACCCGGGCGAACGCAAGTTCCACGCCCGGGGCTGACGGCCCGTTTCAGTCGGTCACGGGGTTTTTCTCGAACCGTTCCCTGAGGCTTTTCATCACGTAATCCGGCCAGGCTTTGGAGAAGTACTCGAAGGATTTGTCCCAGTTGCCTCCCTCCCCGAACCCTCCGTTGGTCAGTCTGACCCGCGTGCAGTTGGCGTCGATCCGCTCAAAATGGATCATGACCCATGTCCGCTGATTCCGGACGGTCTTCAGGTGAGGTGGGGCGTTCCAGGTAAAAGTGAGCATTTTCTCGGGATCAACGGTCAGAAATTCGTTGCCTTCCCCTCCTCGCAGACCTTCGGGGGCCTTGGGATCGAAGTACATTTCGAATGCGCCATTTGGACGCAGGTCGATCTTCGATTCCGGAGCGAAGAATGAGGCGATTCCCTCCGTCGTAGTCCAGGCTTTCCAGACCTCAGAAACAGGCGCCCTGACCTCGGTCGTTGCGACGATGGTTCGCTCGCTGGCCGAGGCAACCGGCGTCACGAGTCCCAACGCAACCAGAATGAGTGTGATTCGCAATCTCATGGTGTCTTTCCTTTCGATCTGATACTCAGCGGAGGGCAGCTCGTCTTCGGGCCTCGCCGGCGAAAAACGTCGCGAGCACCGCGTTCCAACCATTGTTGTAGCCTTCGCGCGACCCTGCGCCCTGTTCACCGAGGACTTCCCAGCCGCGGTGTTCCAGCTCTACGACCGTATCTTCCCCGGAGGCTTCGAACCGGATCTCTACCTCCTGCGCAGTGGAAGGATCGCTTCCGGGATGCCAGGTGAGCACGACACGCTTCGGCGCTTCCCATACCAGAATGGTCCCCCAGACCGCTCGTTCGCCGGACGCAGCGCGCTCGTAAACCGTGCCTCCAACTCCAGACTCGAAAACAACAGTCGACGTTGCCGATTCGGTGACGGAATGGGTGGCTATGGGCCACCAGGAGGCTATCGCGGCGGTGAAAAGGGCGAACGCTTCGTCAACAGAAAGAGGAACCGTCACAGCCTTCAGGACCGGGGAGATGGGAGTCGTCGCTCTCGAGGCTTTCATTTCTTTCTCCTGTTCTTTCGCGCGGTAGCTTTCTGGAAATCGCCGAGCACTCCTCCCCAGAAGCGCTCGAGATACGCGCGAAGCTCGGCCAGTCCTTCCGGCTCGGCGCTGTAAAACCGCCGCGTACCCTGGCGCTCCTCTCTGACGAGGTTCGCGCCGCGGAGGATGTTGAGATGTTGAGACACTGCCGGGCGGCTGACCGGCAGGTCGTCGGCTAGATCTGTCACCGACCGTGGTCCGTCACGGAGCATCTCCAGAATGGCTCTCCGGGTCGGATCGGCCAGCGCGCCGAGAACGGTTTCGTAAGTCATAGCTTACGTAAGTTAATGCTTACGGAGCACAGTGTCAAGGGTCGAGGGTTGGACGGAGTCCGTCAATCGATCGCAGCTGCTGGAGCAACTCACCACCGTCGTTCAGGGCTGATGAGGCAGCTCGCACGAAGACGCCCAGGCGATCTTCGAACCGTCAATCGTTAACCGTTAACCGTCAACGGCGGTAACCATCAACCCGGCAAACCTGGCCCGAATGGATTCTCGCGGAGGGATCGCCTTCCACATCCGAACGAAGCGGAGCCAGGGGTGATCGACCAGCGCTTCGCGAAAAAACTTCTCATGGTCCCACTCGACCTCGGCCATTGTGAGCAGGCAGTCCAGCATCTCCGGATGACCGCAGGCCACGGCGCAATCCGCCGCGTCTTCATATTCGCGGACGTTGTGACTCTCGAGCCTGCCGGCCGCGTACATGGGAATGAACCAGCCCAGGGCGTGGCAGGCCAGACCCAGCGTGCGACCGATCACAAAGAAACGGACCTCGCGGAGAACCCTGGGACGTGCACCCAATTGTGTGAGCAGATTTCGAACGAGAACGCGGTGATGCCATTCATCTTCCTCGATCCTGCGAATCTGTTCGCGCTCGGCTGGGTCGCTGCACGATTTCCAGTGACCGCGATAAGCGTAGGCCGCGGCTAGCTCGCCGGCATGGGCGAGCTGCAGTTGGGCTACGAGCTTTCGCGCGGCCTTCCGGGAAGAGAGGGTGGCATCGGACACAGCTCGATTGTAATTGGACGAGAGTCTCCGGCGATCAGGTTCGTGAGCAGAATTCTTCGCGCGCGGACACGGCGCTGTCAGGAAAATCCGAAAAGACACCGTCCACACCGAGGTCAAAGAACAGCCTCAGCTCTGCTTTATGATTTCCGTGCTGCGAAGGCGAGCTTCCCAGCCTCAGCGGAGCCGGCAGGAAGTGATTCTCATTGCGAAATGTCCAGGCGTGCACCAGAAGACCAGCATCGTGCGCGTCGTTCAGAAGGCTGGTTGCAGCCGCCGACCCCGCGGATCCATGCTGGAAAAGTAAATGCTTCGGCGGTCCGATTCCCATCGCGTACTCACGGATCCTGCGCAGTCCGGCCGGATCCCTCATCTGGTCGGAACCTGCAGATCGTCCCGAGGCAATCAGATCAAACGGGGGGGCATCGCCGAGAAGTTGAATCAAGGGCAACGAGGTCATTTCCGCAAGTTCTTGAAGATTGCCGGTCTCGAACGACTGAATGAAAACCGGCGCATGAGGACCCTGGTATCCGTTGCTGTGCAGGATCTCGATCAGCGGCCGCTCAAGAGATAGCCCGAGTCCACTGAAGTAGGTCGGGTGTTTCGTTTCAGGGTAGATGCCAATGGGCCTGCCCAGTTCCTCGCTCCGTCGTCTTACCAGAGCGATGATCTCCTCGAGAGTAGGAATCTCGAACAGGCCGTTCCAGCCAACGTTGTCGGGCCTCAACAGCGGAAGCCGCTCCCGGACCCTGAGCGTCCTGATTTCCGCAATGGTGAAGTCTTCGGTGAACCAGCCGGTGATCGGCATTCCGTCGATGGTCTTCGTGGTTTTTCGAGATGCAAACTCGCGATGATCAGCGACGTCGGTAGTCGATTCGATCAGCGAGTCGCTGGCCGGATCGACGACGGCCAGTGCATTCTCATGACGTGCGACGAGGGTTCCGTCCCGGGTGGACACCAGGTCCGGCTCTATGAAATCGGCCCCGAGGTCGATGGCCAGGTCATAGGCGGCGAGCGTGTGCTCGGGTCGATAGCCGCTCGCTCCCCGATGGGCAATGACGATGGGTCGGGGCATGGGGGCAATGTAGCAGAGGCACCTATCAGCTTTCAGCTTTAAACGAGTTTCATGCGCTTCAGAGCCGGGCAGCCTGAGCAGAATCGATAGAACGTATCAACGGTGACACTTCTCGCATCTGAAAAGCTGACAGCTGCGAGCTGATAGCTGATAGCTTAGCCCCATGACCTGGATGATCTACGGCGCCAACGGCTACACCGGCGAGCTGATCGCCCGCGAAGCTCGAGCCCGAGGCCAATCTCCGATCCTGGCCGGTCGCGAAGCGAATTCCGTTCGAAAGCTTGCCGATGAGCTCGGTTTCGAGTTTCGGATTTTTTCCCTGGAGAATCGGCAGGAACTCGTGGCCGGGCTGCTCGGGGTAAGAGCGGTCGTCCACGCGGCCGGACCTTTTTCCTGGACTGCAGCACCGATGGTTCAGGGCTGTCTGGACAGCGGAACGCACTATCTGGATATCACCGGAGAGATCCCGGTCTTCGAATCGATCATGCGCGTGGATCGCAACGCCAAAGAGGCAGGTGTCGCTCTCATTCCGGGAGTCGGGTTCGACGTGGTCCCGACCGATTGTCTTGCAGCCATGCTTGCCGCGAAGGTTCCCAACGCCACTGAACTGATTCTGGCGTTCTGCTCCGAGGGAGGCGGTATCAGCCCGGGAACCATGAAAACAATGATTGAAGGCGCCGGAAAAGGAGGGGCCATCCGGCGCGACGGAGTGATCGTCGGTGTCCCGCTGGCCTGGGACGCGAGAGAGATCCCGTTTCCCGGCCGGAACCGAATGGCCATGACCATCCCCTGGGGCGATGTCTCGACCGCCTTCTACACCACCGGCATTCCCAACATCCGTGTGTACTCGGCAACTTCGCCAAAGACCATCGCCCGCCTGCGGGCCTTCCGGCCTATGACAAGGCTTCTCCGGTTTGCCCCTCTCAGGCGGGCCCTGCAGGGTCTGGCCGGGAAGCGTCGAGGACCCGATCAGGCTGCCCGTTCCACGGCTCGGATCCATCTGTGGGGAGAAGCGCGCGACGGCGCGGGTCACTCAGCCGCCATGACCATGACCGTGCCGGAGGGATACAACTTCACGGCGCGATCGGCCGTGACAGCCGTAGAGAAGGTCCTCAACGGTCGGGTGGGCCCGGGGAGCTGGACTCCGGCCCGGGCCTTCGGCGCCGACTTTGTCCGTCTGATCGAAGGCGTCGAGGTGCACCAAAGCTGAATTGCGGTCGCAGGTTTGAAGGTTGCAGGTTCAAAAACTTGTAACCTGCAACCCTCCAACCTGACCATTTTCATCGGACGACAAATACCACTTTTTCGGGTAGAATCCGCGCGCTCAAACGGGATCGCTTGCAGGTTACGGGCTCGCGATCCGGAATCACGAGGTCGTCCGGATATTCGACTCGCGAACATCCCCCCGTCGCTCCTCAGGATTACTGATCCGATTCGCCTACATCTCGAAAAGAAATTCGCCTTCAGTGCCTGATCCGGCGCTGCCTGGCGGGAACAGATTCATCAGTCCATCCGCCCATCGCGCGGACATTTACGGAGGAACACCCATGCATTCCTGGAACCGGCGCTCTGGCCTTGCTCTCGGCCTCGCCTTGCTCGTGCTCGCGATCTTTACGGTCGTCAGCTCGAATCTCTTTGCGCAGGCGCAACCGGATACGGCCAACGATCTGTCGCAAAGCCATCCATCATCTGATCCGGCCGTGGCGCAGCTCGAGTCGAAGGCCGCGGAACATCCGCGTGAAGCGAAGAGCGAAGCCGATCTGGTTCTGCCTGATCTGAGTGCAGTCTCTTTCCTGGGCATGAACGGCCGATCCCTGCTGATGATCGGCCTTCTGGTCTGCGTGGCCGGTCTGCTCTTTGGACTGGTGGCCTACGTCCAGCTGAGAAACCTTCCCGTCCATTCCTCGATGAGGGAAATCTCAGAACTGATCTACGAAACCTGCAAGACGTACCTGCTGACGCAGGGGAAGTTCATCCTGCTGCTGGAAGTCTTCATCGGCACGATCATGGTGTTCTATTTCGGCTGGCTTCGCCATTTCGAGCCCATGCGGGTGGCCATCATCGTCCTGTTCAGCCTCATCGGCATCGGCGGAAGTTTCGGGGTGGCCTGGTTCGGAATCCGGGTCAACACGTTCGCCAACTCCCGCGCGGCCTTCGCGTCGCTGCGAGGAAAGCCGTTCCCGACTTACGCCATCCCGCTCAAAGCGGGCATGTCCATCGGAATGGTTCTCATCTCCACCGAGCTCCTTCTGATGCTGGCCATTCTCCTGTTCGTTCCCCGCGACTACGCCGGAGCCTGCTTCATCGGCTTCGCCATCGGCGAGTCACTCGGCGCGGCCGCACTCCGGATCGCGGGCGGAATCTTCACCAAGATCGCCGACATCGGCTCGGACCTCATGAAGATCGTCTTCAACATCAAGGAAGACGACGCCAGAAACCCGGGCGTCATTGCCGACTGTACCGGGGACAACGCCGGCGACTCGGTCGGGCCGACCGCGGACGGATTCGAGACTTACGGCGTCACGGGCGTGGCTCTCATCACCTTCATCCTTCTGGCCGTGCCCGACGAAACCGTTCAGGTCCAGCTCCTGGTCTGGATCTTCGTCATGCGCGTGCTGATGGTCATCACTTCCGCTGCCTCCTACTGGATCAACGAGGCCATGGCCACGGCCAAGTACGGCAAAGTCGATGTCATGAATTTCGAGGCGCCGCTCACTTCGCTGGTGTGGCTCACCTCGATCCTGTCCGTTGCCGTCACCTACGTCGTCTCCTACCTGCTGATTCCCGATCTGTTCGGCGACAGCACACTCTGGTGGAAGCTGTCCTCGATCATCACCTGCGGCACGCTGGCCGGCGCCATCATTCCCGAGCTGGTCAAAGTGTTCACATCGACCGAATCGGCCCACGTGAAGGAAGTCGTCACGGCATCCCGCGAGGGCGGGGCGTCTCTCAACATTCTGGCCGGTCTCATCGCCGGAAACTTCAGCGCCTACTGGATGGGTCTGGCCATCGCCGGCCTGATGGGAATCGCAGCGTGGATCAGCGGCTTCTTCCCCGCCAATCTCATGATCGCGCCAGCCATTTTCGCGTTCGGCCTGGTTGCCTTCGGATTTCTGGGAATGGGGCCGGTGACCATCGCCGTCGATTCCTACGGCCCGGTCACCGACAACGCCCAGTCGGTGTACGAGCTCTCCACGATCGAGAATATCAAGGGGATCAAGGAAGAGGTCAATCGGGATTTCGGCTTCGAGCCGCAGTTCGAAAAGGGCAAGGACTATCTCGAGGCCAACGACGGCGCCGGCAATACCTTCAAGGCCACGGCCAAGCCGGTGCTCATCGGCACGGCCGTGGTTGGCTCGACCACGATGATCTTTTCCATCATCGTCATGCTCACCAACGGCCTGACAGTGGATATGGACAAGCTCTCTCTGCTCCACCCTCAGTTCCTTCTCGGTCTGGTGGTCGGCGGTGCGGTGATCTACTGGTTCACGGGCGCTTCGATGCAGGCCGTCTCCACCGGCGCGTATCGTGCTGTGGAGTTCATCAAGAACAACATCAAACTCGACGCGGGTGCCGTCAGAGCGTCCGTTGAGGACAGTAAGAAAGTAGTCGCCATCTGCACCCAGTACGCGCAGAAGGGCATGTTCAACATCTTCCTGACCATCTTCTTTTCGACGCTCGCCTTCGCCTGCTTCGAACCATTCTTCTTTATCGGATACCTCATCTCCATTGCGCTGTTCGGCCTGTACCAGGCCCTGTTCATGGCCAACGCCGGCGGAGCGTGGGATAACGCCAAGAAGATTGTTGAAGTCGAATTGAAGGAAAAGGGAACCCCGCTTCATGCCGCAACCGTCGTCGGCGATACCGTCGGCGATCCGTTCAAGGACACATCCTCCGTGGCCATGAACCCGGTCATCAAGTTCACCACGCTGTTCGGCCTTCTGGCCGTAGAGCTGGCCGTGGAAATGACTCGCAATGGTCAGGGCACCATGACCCGTGTGCTGGCCATCGTGTTCTTCGTCATCTCCATGTTCTTCGTTCACCGCTCGTTCTACGGAATGAGAATCCAGAGCGAACGCGCGCACTGAACTGAGCTTGCATCTCCTTCGAAAGGCCCCGGATCGGGGCCTTTTCTTTTTTCGATGAACCGTCTGACAGCTCAGCGTCTGACAGCCAGCTGAACGGCCCACCGTTTCTGTTCCCTTACCGACGTCACATTTCCCGCGTGCTAGGCGTCCGTCGCCATGTCGGCCACGCACATTCTTGCTGTGATTCTGACGCTCACCGTTCTTCCGACCGCGAGGGCGTTCGCCGGGGAGTCTCGGGCCCGTTCCGCTCTCCGGTCCGTCGTTGACGAAGCGAAGATCCTTGTGACCGTTCTCTAACCAAACTGTCCGTTCGGCGTCTGTTAGAAGTGAGACAGTGTTTACGGGAACTCCGACCAAGGACCCGAGCGATCTCATCGGCGCCGCATCTTTAAATTGCAAACACTGGAACACTTCTCACAAACGTGCGTAATGCAGAGGAGAGAGGCAGAACAACGGTCCATCCCGTTTTTCTGAAACACGCCATGATCGAACTTCGCGACATCCGCAGTCAGGCTTCGAGTTTTTCGTCCCTCGGTTTCGAGAACGTGACCCTGAGCGTTCCCAGGGGTCGATATGCGGCCATCCTTTCAGAACAGAACGACGGACTTTCTCAGCTGTTCGAGATCGTCGCTCTGCTCGACCATCGATGGAGCGGCGAGTACTTCCTGGATGGTCAGGCCATTCACATGCTCCCCTTTGCTGATCGCCGAGAGCTTCGCAACAGCCACATCGGTTGCATCTGTCCGGCGTCGCTGGTCCGGGAGCTTTCCGTGGCCGAGAATATCGAGATCTCGCTTTCCTATCGCGGAGTGCCGCGCTCCGCCCGTCGACGCCAGATCGACGAGGTCCTCGAGAGTTTTGGCATGTCGGACCTTGCCGGGAGCGATCTGGCTGACCTCACCGACGCTCAACGCGTTCTGACCGCCACCGCCAGGGTCGCCGCCGCCCCGCCGGCCGTGGTCCTGGCCAGCGACCCTACGGCTACGCTGGGAGCGAACGACTCGAGGACGTTCTTCGAGACACTTCGCAGACTCAGCTCTGAAGGGGCCACGGTCATCCTGACCACCACCTCCCCGCGGACGGCCCGTATCGCAGACCAGATCTTTCACCTCGATCAGGGGCGCTTCGCCGGCCGTGGTTCGGGCGCCCGCCGCGCTTCAGCAGGGCTCTCGGCAGCCATCTGACAGCGGTATATCTGTCCGTGGAAACCTCTGGCTGGAGGTGGCAATCTCTGTTAAAGTCCTGAAACAATTCAGGGGCGGGATCCCATCCTGCCGTTGCGAGCTTTCAGGACGCCGGACTTGAAACCAAACAAAAGCAAACTCGCCATCCTCGGGCTCGTTGCCCACGAACCGGCTTCCGGCTACGACATTAAAAAACTCGTCGAACAGATGCTTTCCCACTTCTGGAACGAGAGCTACGGCCAGATCTACCCGATCCTGAAACAGCTGGCCGCGGAAGGCCTGGCCGTCAGGAAAACTCAACGTCAGAAGGGGAAACCAGATCGCCAGCTGTATTCAGTCACTCCCAAGGGTGTAGACGAGCTGCGCGAGTGGCTGGTTGAACCGGTTCAGTTCCAGGCCACCAGGAACGAAACACTCCTCAAGATCTTCTTCGGCTACCAGGCTCCGGCCGAGGAAAGCATCAAACATGTCGAGCATTACCGGGATCATCACCTGCAGCAGCTCGAGCTCTACACCGATCTGGAGCGGATGCTGAAGAATGAAGAAGGCGACGGCGCCGATCTCTCCTTCTGGATGATGACTCTTTCTCACGGTAAGTACACGTCACGGGCCATGATCCGCTGGGCCGACGAAGCTCTCGAGCAACTCGAGAAGCTGGCCGCGAAAAAGGAACGAAAAGCGCGGAAAAAGCGCGGATGAGAGAGAGGCAGCTCTCAGCT
>Ga0180121_10000530_pt1 | contig 16118 bp, 17 predicted proteins | sample AntDrymUQ5402106_2_FD_129676 | JGI IMG/M metagenome (GOLD analysis project Ga0180121, IMG submission 129676) | Polar desert sand microbial communities from Dry Valleys, Antarctica - metaG UQ540 (21.06) (version 2) (version 2) | ecosystem: Environmental > Terrestrial > Soil > Desert | place...
CCACTGCATCGAGCCGGCCGTCTGCCCGGTCATTCGCGCGCCGCGCACCTGGGAGATGGCCGACGCCTTGGAGGGCCTGGTCCGGCGTCTGGACCATTCCTCGGCCACTGCAGGCCCGGTCCTCTTTGTCTGCGAGCATCGGGTGTTCGGGGTGGGGATGTTCGACGTGAGTACGGTGCTGGCGGGAGACAGGGCGGTCGCAACCGCCGGTGCCGGGAGGTCCGCGGTCGACGTGCTGGTAGGGACGGTTTCCCGATGCCACGGGGCGGTCAACCTGCTACATCTGGGATAGTGGGTCCGGAGCCCGCCGGGAACCCTGAGACGTTCTATATTTTAGGAGTACACACTTGGGAGATTTATGATCAGCGAGGAGCGGGACGTCGTCATTGTAGGTGCGGGGCCGGCGGGTCTCTGCGCCGCTCTCTACGCCGGCCGGGGGCTGCTCAGGTCGGTGCTGCTGGAGCGCGGCGTGCCCGGGGGCGAGCTCCTCAATACCGAATGGATTGACGACTATCCCGGGTTTGAGCACGTCCTCGGGCGCCAGCTGGCCGACCTGATGACCGCCCACGCCGTCAAGTTCGGGGCCGACATCCGGCAGGACACGGTAGAGTCGATCGTTCGGCGGGATGACGGAGTGTTCGAGGTGCCCACCGCGCTGGGGCATGTGTATGAGGCGCCGAGCGTCATCCTGACGGCGGGCGGTACGCCGACCAAGCTGGAGGTTCCGGGTGAGCTGGAGTATGCCGGCCGGGGGGTATCCTACTGCGCCGTATGTGACGGCGCCTTCTTCAAGGGAGAGACGCTTGCGGTCATCGGTGGCGGAGATGCGGCGGTCGAGGAGGCCGACTATCTCACGCGCTACGCCAGCAAGGTGTACGTCATCCATCGCCGGGATCAGTTCCGGGCTTCGAAGATCCTCCAGGAGCGGCTTTTTGCCAATCCGAAGATCGAGGTGATCTGGAACAAGCAGGTGCTGGAGTTCAAGGGCGGCCCCGCCGGGCTCCAGTCCGTCGAAATGGTAGACAGGCTGACGGGCGACAAGTCGTCGCTTCCTGCCGCCGGAGCCTTCATTTTCATCGGATTCCAGCCCAACACCGGCCTGGTGAAGCAGCACGTGGCGCACGATCCTGCGGGATATCTCATCACTGACGATCGCATGATGACCTCCATTCCCGGCCTCTTCGCGGCCGGCGATGTGCGCTCGCAGCTCACCCGGCAAATCACCACGGCGGTGGGAGACGCCACCACCGCCGCGATCGCGGTGGAGAAGTACCTGGCGGACCGGAAAACCAAACTCGCGGCCCGGGCCCAGGTCGGTGTCTGACCTCGAGGTCGTCGCGCTGCCGAACGGGCAGTTCGCCGAAAACTGCTACTTGCTGGCAGACCGCGCGACCCGCGAAGCAGCGATCATCGACCCCGGCGAAGACTCCGCGATGTTCCTGCGGGAGGTTGCGGCTCGGGGCTGGACGGTGCGCGACATCTGGCTCACCCACGCGCATATCGATCACATCATGGGCGTGGCGGCGGTTCAGGCCGCCACCAGCGCCCCCATTCATCTCCACCCGCTCGACCGCCCGCTGTATGACGCGTTGCCGCAGTACGGTGCGTGGGTCGGCGTGCGGCTCGAAGCTCCCCCCACTCCCGATCGCGAGCTCGATGCCGGGCAGGTACTGCGGGTCGGCCGGTTCGAGTTCGTCGTGCGGTTCACGCCGGGGCACTCCCCCGGAAGCGTCAGCTTTCTGGGCGAAGGCATGATCTTCGGCGGAGACGTACTCTTCAGCGGCTCCGTCGGCCGGACCGATTTGCCCGGGGGAGATACTGCCACCCTCATGGCCAGCATTCAGTCTGAGTTTCTGTCGTTACCCGACTCGACGGTGGTGCGCAGCGGGCACGGACCCGACACCACGATCGGTGTGGAGCGGCTCACCAATCCATTTCTCACCGGGGCATACCGGATTGGGTAGAATGGCGGGGACCCGCCGAGGCGAGCGCGGTGCTGCCAGCACTGGGGACTCTTCTGACTGAGTTCGCATCGGACATTCTCGACCTTCGCCCTCCCAGCATCGCGACAGGATCGGCGCTCGACATTGCCCGGTCCGAGCTTCCTGCCCGTCTCCGGCCTGCCGCCGACCTTGGCATCCTCGACATTTCCGAGTTTTTCGGCGAAACCACCGGCGGGGTCCGCACCTATCTGCTGGAGAAGGCTGGTTACGTGCAGCGGCACCCGATGCTGCGCCAGATCATGGTTGTGCCGGGTGCCCGGGACGAAATCCTCGAGGGCGGAGGCGTGCGTTGCTATCGCCTGCACGGCGCACCCATACCCACCCAGAAACCGTACCGCTTCATGCTGGCGACCGAATCGACCAGCCGCATTGTCGCGCACGAGCGGCCGAATCTTATCGAAATAGGCAGCGCCTGGTTCGCGCCTTGGCTCATCCGGCTGGCCACGCGGAGGCTGGACGTCCCGACAGTCTGGTTCTACCACAGCAACTTTCCCCGGATCATCGCGCCGCGGCCGCACTCGGCCGGGTGGCTCCGCCGCGGGGCCAGTGCCGCTGCCTGGCGCTACGTGCGACGGCTTGGCCGCCTGGTACACACCACAATTGCGCCTTCTGAAACCGTAGTTCAGCAACTCCATACCGCCGGCGTGGAGAACGTCGTGTGCGTTCCACTCGGCGTGGACCTCGACCGCTTTAATCCATCGCGCCGGGGCTATGCCCTCGAGACACGGCGGCGCTTCGGGCTGCCAAGCGGCTCGTTGGCCATGTACGTCGGAAGAATCGCGGGCGAGAAAGATCTGGACGTCCTGATCCGCGGTTGGCAGCCGGTGGAGAAGCGCACCGGGACGCGGCTTGTGCTGGTGGGTGACGGCCCGGCTCGGCGTGCTCTCGCCGCTGCTCCGGGTGGAGAACGTGTCATCTGGCTTCCCTTCGAGCGCGATCGTGAACGATTGGCCGACCTGTACGCTGCGGTAAATCTGTACGTAGCGCCGGGTCCGGTTGAAACGTTCGGCCTCGCCTCGCTCGAGGCGATGGCGAGCGGCCTACCGGTTCTTTCCGTAGACCAGGGCGGTGTCAGCGAAACGGTGGCCCGATCGGGGGCGGGCGCCCAATACCGCTCGGGCGATCCCGCCCATCTGGCCGAGGTGGCCGAGCAGCTGCTCGGGACCGATCTCCTGAGTCTGGGAGACCTGAGCCGCCGGTATGCGGAGGCCAACCATGGCTGGAGTACGGTGTTCGACCGCTTGTTTTCGGTCTACCGCACCGTGCTGTCGTCGTGAGCCCATTAGCGGCGCACACCCTGTGCATCGGTCTTGTCGCCCTGGACATTCTGGTCCGCGGCTGGCGAATCGTGTGGATCATGCGGGGACTCGGCACCCCGCTGCCGCTGCGCGATGCGTTGGTTGCCAACGCCTTTGGCGACGCGGCCAACTCGCTGACCCCCCTCCGGCTGGGAGGCGAGCCCGCCCGGCTTGCCGGACTCCTGCGAATCAAGACCGGCATGACCGCCGCCCTGGTGGGAATCACGCTCGAGGCCATCGCCTCCCGCCTGGTGCTTCTCGCTGTCGGGGGATGGTTGATCTGGCGATACGCCCCCGAGTGGTGGCTCACCGCCGGCCCTGGCCTCCGCGCCGCCGCGGCCGCTGCCTGGCCCTGGGTAGTGCTGGTTCTGCTCGTGGGCGTCGTCATCTGGTGGTACACCCGCCGGATGGTCTCGACGCCGACTCAGCGGGTGCGGCGGCCGGTGCGCCGGGTCCTGGTGTACCTGAGACGCATGCCCAGATGGCCGCTGCTGGCCAGCCTGCCGCTGAGTGCCATCGCCATGGCCGCGCGCATCGCCATTCTTCCGGTACTCCTGCTCACCCTGCCGAACCCGCCCGGCCTGGCTCCAATGATCTTCGGATCGTTCGCCCTGTTGTACAGCCAGATGGTCCTCCCAACGCCCTCAGGAGCGGGCGTCGTGGAGCTGGGATTTCTGGGCGGAGCGGCCGGCCAGCTGGGTGAAGGGCAGGGATGGCTTCTTCTGGCGTGGCGGTTCTATACCAACGGCATCGGAGTGGTGCTGGGTGTCTGGCTGGCGCTCAGCATCTATGGATGGCCCCTCGTTCGCAGGCTGCTGCGCGGTCGCGTGCCGCAGGTCAGCGAGCAGGACGCGTGAGGGCTTTCGGCGGGGGTGCGATCGCCACCAGCAAGACCGTTCGCTCCAGGGCCTCAGCCACGCCATGCGGAAGATCGGCGGGGGCCCACACCACCGTTCCTGCTCCAACCTCGCGCGTTACACCGCCCACCGTCATCCTCGCCTTTCCCGAGACGACCAGATAAAATTTGTCCGACCCGCTGTGTACATGGATCTTTTGTGACTGGCCGGGCTCGAAGCAGTTCAGGCCCACGAACAGGTGCTGCCCGGCAAAGAGATCGGCCTTGGCTGCCGTGACTGGGTCGAATACGGCTGCGGCATCGATCGCTCTGAAGTTTTCCGTCATCATGGACCCTCTGGCATGAACGCGACACGCATCGAACGCGACCCGCTCGGGGAGAAGGCTGTTCCCGCTTCCGCCCTCTATGGGATCCAGACCCTGCGGGCGGCGGAGAACTTCCCGATCTCAGGCCTGGGCCCGCTGCCGGCGTTTGTCGATGCCGTCATCTGGATCAAGCGGTCGGCCGCCCTGGTGCATAAGGAGACGGGGCGGCTGGAGCCGCGGCTGGCCGACGCCATCGTCCGCGCCGCCGACGAAGTTCTTGCGGGCCAGCATCGAGATCAGTTTATCGTGGACGTGTACCAGGCCGGCGCCGGCACCAGCCACAACATGAACGGTAACGAGGTGCTGGCCAACCGGGCCAACGAGATTTTAGGTGGGGAGCGAGGCACGTACCAGCCGGTGCATCCCAACGATCACGTCAACATGGCGCAGAGCACCAACGACGTGATCCCCACGGCCATGCGGCTCGCCACCTTGGCCACGCTGTCGCTCACCCTCCGAAGCCTGGACCGGCTGGCGGCCTCGTTGCTCGCGAAGGGCGCGCAGTTCGACGCCATCGTCAAGTCGGGCCGGACCCATCTGCAGGATGCGACACCGATTCGCCTGGGTCAGGAGTTCACTGCCTACGGCCGTACCGTGGATCGGCATCGCAGGAAAATCGCCGAAGCCGCCGAATGGTTGCGGGACATGAACATCGGCGGCACCGCCGTGGGTACCGGGATCAATGCCGAACCGGAGTACCCCGAGCTGATGGTGCGCCAGCTGCAGCAGGTCAGCGGACTGAAGCTCCAGGTAGGGCAGGACCGGGTACAGCTGATGCAGTCCATGGGCGACATTGCCACCATGAGTGGTGCCCTGAGGTCCTATGTGCTGGACCTCAACAAGATTGCCAACGACATCCGTCTGCTCGCCTCCGGGCCCCGGACCGGGCTGGCGGAGATCCTGCTGCCGGCGGTACAGCCTGGATCCAGCATCATGCCGGGCAAAGTGAATCCCTCGATTGCCGAGATGGTGAATCAGGTGTGCTACCAGGCTCTGGGCCTCGATACGACGGTCGCGCTCGCGGCCGAGGCGGGGCAGCTGGAGCTGAACGTCATGATGCCGGTGATGGCCCACAACATGGTGTTTGCGCTGATCATCGTGGGCAACGCCAGCGCCGTGTTCGCGGAGCGATGTATAGACGGCATCGAGGCCGACGAAGCGCAGTGCGCCTACTGGCTGGAGCGGAGCCCGGCCATCGTCACCGCGCTGGCCCCGAAGCTGGGCTACGCCGAAGCGGCCAAGCTGGCCAAGGAGGCCGTGGCCAGCGGGCTCACCGTCCGGGAGCTGGTCGTCAAGAAAGGGCTGTTGAAGGGGGCCGAGCTGGAGGAGGTGCTGGATTTGCGGGCCATGACCGAGCCCGGCGTTCCAGGCGAGAAGGAGACTCGACCCGTCAAACGTTCGAGCGGTCGGTAGCGCGGCGCAGCGGCGTGGCTCTGGCGCCCTCCTCCCGACCCTCGCTTGCCCGAGTAACCGGCAGTTCCACCACTCGAAACGCCGGCCGGTCCGGAAAGCTGTTCTGCAGCAGAACCATGGAAACGTTGTAGACCGGTACGTCCCCCATGGTTCTCCCCTCGGGGGAGCCGTGGTGTGCGTGGCCGTGGAACACCACATCCACCGGATAGCGGGTGAGCGGCTCTTCCAGGCGGCTGGAGCCGAGATAGGGATAGATCTCGAGCGGCTCGCCCATAACGGTTGCGGCGATGGGTGAGTAGTGCAGGAGCGCCACCCGCCGCTCGGTGCGCAGCTGCCCCAGTGCGGTCTCCAGCTTCAACGCCTCGTCCAGCGCCTCACGAACGAACTGTTTGATCAGTCCTTCCCCCCAGGGCCCCAGCGCCCGCCTTCCGAATCCGCCGGCGAACCCCTTGACCCCCGCAAAGCCAATCCCGAGCACCTCATGCGCTTCTCCGTCGAGCACGTGGACGCCGGCGTCACCCAGGATGGTGGCGACCTCGCGCTCCTTGCCCGACTCGTAGTCGTGGTTGCCCAGCACCGCGACGATCGGCACGGTCACCGAGGCCAGCGCCTTGGCCATGAGACGGGCTTCCTCAGGGTCCCCCCGGTCGGTCAGATCCCCACATAGCGCCAAAACGTCGGCGTGATCGGACACCTGCCCGAAGAGGATCTGCAGCGGGGCATCGAACCCCTTGCCGCCAAGATGAATGTCGCCGACGGCGGCGACGCGCACGACATCTGTTTTCTTGGTCATCGCTCCAATCTTCGCCGGGTCGGTACTGTCGCGGTGACGTGGGCCACACCCGCCGGACCCACGGATCAATATGATTGGCGTCCCCTGAGGAGGCCGCATGGCTCTGGCGCCAACACAATCACTGGTCGAGACTCCTTCTCGGCTGTTTTACCGCGAAGCCATGGAAGTCTTGAACCGTGCCGGCGTGCCGTTTCTCGTCGGTGGCGCCTTCGCCTTTATTCACCAGGCCGGGATCGACAAGTCCACCAAGGACCTCGATATCTTCGCTCGCCCGGGCGACGTGCAGCGCCTGCTGGAGGCGTGCGCGGAAGCAGGATACGAGACCGAACTGGTCTTCTCGCACTGGCTGGCAAAGATTCGTTCCCCCGAGGGATTCATCGACGTCATCTTCAGCTCCGGCAACGGCAACGCCTCGGTGGACGAGGGCTGGTTCGAGCATGCCACGTCGGAGATGGTACTGGGCGTGCCGGTGAAGATTGCTCCGGCGGAGGAAACTCTCTGGTCCAAGGCGTTCGTGATGGAACGCGAGCGCTTCGACGGGGCCGATGTGGCTCATCTCATCCTGGCCCACGCCGAGCGAATGGACTGGCAGCGGCTCCTGGATCGTTTTGGGCTTCACTGGCGGGTGCTGTTGACACATCTAATCCTCTACGGCTTCATCTTTCCATCCGAGCGGTCCCGGGTTCCTGCCGTCGTAATGCGTGGTCTGCTCCAGCGGCTCGAGGCCGAGCAGGCGGAGCCCAACCCGCCTGATGCGGTCTGCTACGGCACCCTCCTGTCCTGGTCCCAATACCTGGGCGACGTGCTGGGCGGCACCTTCCGCGACAGCCGGATCCGCCCCTTCGGTAACATGAGTGCGGAGGAGGTCGCGCGATGGACGGCCGCCGATAAGCGGTAGTCCGACTTCACATTGATTCCCGCCCGGCGCCGCTCCATATTCCGATCATGCGGGTGACCACCTGGACTGAATACAGCCTTATCATCTCGATTCATCTCGCCAAGCGCGGGCGGAAAGGCAGCGGCCCTGTCGCCGCTCGCGAGCTGGCCGACAGCGAGCGGCTTCCCGCCGACTACGTCGAACAGATCCTGCTGCGCCTCCGGCGGGCGGGGCTGGTTCTGAGCATTCGCGGGGCCAAGGGCGGCTACTACCTCGCCAAAGAGCCCGAAGCCATCTCGGTTCGGGACGTCATGGCGGCGTCGGAGCATCAAACCTTCGAGATCAACTGCGAGACGCATCCGGTCGACGCCGACCGATGTAGCCCCGGAAGCACCTGCAGTATCCGGCCAGTGTGGCGCGCCCTCCAGCAGCGGGTGGATCAGCTGTTGGCCGGCATTTCCCTCGCCGATCTGATGCGGCAGGAGTCCGAAGTTCAGGAGCTGGTTGGGATTTCATCGGCGAGCTAATCTCCGGCGCAGGTGCGAAGCACTCCCGACCAGCCGGTCGGGTTTTTTGTTTGAAGGGTGGCGGCTGATGCAGCGACACGATGAGACGAGGGCCGAGCCTGAGCTTTGGCGTGTGGTGGGGAACACTCCCCTGCTCCCCGTCCGTGTGGCGTCCGGCGCCGCGCCGCTGTACCTCAAGGCCGAATGGCTCAATCCCGGCGGCAGCGTGAAGGACCGGGCTGCGCGCGCCATCCTGCGAGATGGCTTGTGCCGGGGTGAGCTGCCGGGCAAGCGCCTGCTCGATGCGTCCAGCGGCAACACCGGCATTGCGTACGCTATGCTGGGAGCAGCGGCGGGGATCGAAGTGACCATCTGCCTGCCCGCCAACGCGAGCCCTGAGCGGCAGGCGTTGCTGGAGATCTATGGCGCCGAGGTGATGTTGACGGACCGGCTCGCCGGTACCGATGGCGCGGCCGAGCGGGCCCGCGAGCTGATGGCCGAATTCCCAGACCGCTACTTCTACGCCGATCAGTACGGCAACCCGGCCAATCCGCGGGCCCATCGGGAGACCACGGGTCCTGAGATCTGGTCCCAGACCGAAGGACGGGTCACCCACTTTGTCGCCGCGATGGGAACCACCGGAACCATGATGGGAACGGGTGGGTTTCTTAAAGAGAAAAACCCTGCCATCCAGCTGGTAGGCGTGCAGCCCGACTCGCCTCTCCACGGACTCGAGGGATTGAAACACCTGGCCACCACCCCGCATCCACCGGCGCTGTACGACGCCCGGCTTCCCGACAGGGTAGTGGAGGTGCCGACCGAAACGGCCGACCGCACCGCCCGCGATCTGGCGCGCACCACAGGATACCTGGTGGGCTGGTCGGCCGGGGCCGCAGTGGCCACCGGCATGGATATCCTGCGTCATACTCCGGATGCGTGTGTGGTGGCGATCGGATGCGACACCGGGAGCCGGTACCTCAGCGACCTTCACCGCTGGATCGGGCCGTGACACTGCGGCTGAGGGAGGCGCTGGTCCAGGGAATCCGCCGCGAAGGCGAACGGGCCTATCCGGCGGAATGCTGCGGACTCCTGGCGGGACGACCGGGCTCCGTGAAGGATGTGACCCGGCTGGTGCCCGCCACCAATCGGCGTACCGATGACCCGCATCGCTACCTCATCTCGCCGGACGACCTGCGGCGGATCGAGGCCGAGCTCCGGGACTCGGGCGAGGAGGTGGTGGGCTGCTACCACTCACACCCCGATCACCCGGCCGCTCCCTCCGCGTTTGACACGGAGCAAGCCTGGCCCTGGTACAGTTACCTCATCGTCCGAATCGACCGGGGCCGGGCGGCGGAGCTGACCAGTTGGGTGCTGGACGATGACAGGGCAAAGATGTCTCCCGAGCCGGTGGACGTTCTGAGCGAGGTGTAAGCATATGTCAGTGACCGTTTCCATTCCCACGCCGCTCCGCCCCTTCACCGCGGGCCGCGACACGATCGAGCTCGCCGGCGACACCGTTGGCCAGGTGCTTGATGGGCTGGTTGCGGCGCATACCGGCCTCAAGCGACACCTGATGCAGGAAGATGGGCGGCTGCGCAACTTTGTGAGCCTGTATCTCAACGAGACCGATATCCGGCACCTGGCCTCTACCGCCACGCCGGTTCGCGCCGGTGATGTGCTCACCATTGTTCCCAGCATCGCCGGCGGCTCTCCCGCCGCAACCGAGACCAAGGCCCAACTATCGCACGCTGAGATGCTGCGATACTCCCGGCACCTCCTCCTGCCCGAGGTTGGCGTCAGTGGCCAACGCAAACTGAAGGCGGCCCGGGTCCTGACGGTGGGAGCCGGTGGGCTCGGCTCTCCCCTATCGCTGTATCTGGCAGCCGCCGGCGTGGGAACCATCGGCATCGTCGACTTCGATGTGGTGGACCTGACCAATCTCCAGCGGCAGATCGTGCATGGAACATCGACGCTGGGGCAACCCAAGCTCGATTCCGCGGCGGCGCGGCTGACCGATCTCAACCCCAACGTCAGGATCGAGCGGCACGAGACCCGGCTCACCGCCCAGAACGCCCTGGAGATTCTCCGCCAATACGACATCGTCGTGGACGGAACCGACAACTTCCCTACCCGCTACCTGGTCAACGACGCCTGCGTCCTGCTGGGGAAGCCCAACGTGTACGGCAGCATCTTCCGGTTCGAAGGCCAGGCTTCGCTCTTCTATGCCGAGGAGGGGCCGTGCTATCGCTGCCTGTACTCCGAGCCGCCACCGCCGGGCCTGGTGCCAAGCTGCGCCGAAGGCGGTGTCCTCGGCGTCCTGCCGGGCATCATTGGCAGCATTCAGGCGCTGGAGACGATCAAGTGGATCATCGGTGCGGGAAACTCGCTACTGGGGCGGCTTCTGCTGTTCGACGCGCTCAAGCTGCGGTTCCGCGAGCTGGAGCTGCGCAAAGACCCGGCCTGTCCGCTCTGCGGCAGCAACCCCACCATCCGGGAGCTGATCGACTACGAGGCTTTCTGTGGCATCGGCGCCGAGCCGGCTTACACCGGTCCGGAGATCTCGGCCGAGGAGCTGCGGCGTGAGATGAATGCCAAGGGCAATGAGCTGGTGCTGGTGGATGTACGGGAGCCGCATGAGTGGGAGATCGCGCACATTGCCGGCGCCCGGCTGATTCCGCTCAATCAGCTGCCCGAGCGTCTCGCCGAGCTCGACGGGCACGCCGAGATCGTAACCCATTGCCATCACGGGGCCCGATCCATGAAGGCGCTCGAGATCTTAAAGGGAGCTGGGTTCGGAAAGGTGCGGAGTCTGGCAGGCGGTATCGATGCGTGGGCCGAGCGGGTAGAGCCGGGGCTGCCACGGTACTGAAGGCGGAAAAGCGGTACGGCGGAAGGGCGGTAGGTTCCCAAACTATTCGACCCTCCGATGTCGTGAGACACCGCAGGGTCGTCATTTCGTACCGCCTTACCGCCCGTACCGCCTTACCGTGATGCCGAAGGCGGGACTCGAACCCGCACGGGCTTGCGCCCACTGCGCCCTGAACGCAGCGCGTCTACCAGTTCCACCACTTCGGCGAAGGGGGCAAAATGTAGCGGCCCGGAAGAAGCGGGTCAACCCAAACTGTTGACCCACCCGAAGTGGTGGCCTATCCTTTGCTTAGGAATCCCGAGTGAGCCGCGAGACCACCCCATCCGCTGAGCGGAAGCATTCTGTCGCCCGCAACCCCAAGGCGACTCACGATTACCATATCCTGGAAACCTGGGAAACCGGAATCGTGTTGACCGGCACGGAGGTCAAGTCGCTCCGGAACGGCAAAGCATCCATCAAGGAGGCGTACGCCAGGGTGAAGAACGGCGAGGTCTTTCTCGAAGGGATGAACATCACCCCGTACGAACAGGGCAACCGCTACAACCACGATCCGGTCCGAGCCCGCAAGCTTCTGCTGCATCGCCGCGAGATCGAGAAAATGATTGGGGCGGTGGAGCAGCGCGGGCTGACGCTGGTGCCGCTGGAGCTGTACTTCAAGAAAGGCCGGGCCAAGGTCGCGCTGGCGCTGGGGAAGGGGAAGAAGCTGCACGACAAGCGGGAAACCCTCAAGCGCAAAGTCATGGAGCGCGAGGTGGCCCGGGCAGTCTCGATCCGAGGCCGGCAGTGATGGGCGCCCTGACCATGCTGATCGCTCTGGCGGCCTATGCATTCGATTCGGCGCCCGGCGTTGTCACCGTCACCGGTGTGAATGGGGAAACCCGCATCCCGGTTCGCACCGATGGGAGCGGCGCTCCGGTGGTCGCCGCATCCCGACTGATGGTTGCGCTGGCGGGTTCGGAGCGGGTGAGTGATGGCTGGGCCGAAGTCTCGCTCGGCTCCCAATCGTTCCGGTTCCTCCTGGGCGCGCCGCTCTACGTCTTCGACGATCGTTTGCATCCGCTGGCGGCGGCCGCCTCGGTTTCCCGTGACACCCTCTACCTTCCATTCCAGTTTGTCGCCGAGATCCTGCCCTCATACCTGAGCGATCGCTATCGCTACGACCGCCGCCGTGCGCGGCTGATCGATTCCGGGGGAGGGGCGCGCACGCCGGTGGCCCGGGTGCCCGGGCCGGCCCGCGAGATCACCCGGCTGCCCAACGGCCTCCGGCCGGGGCACATCGTCACGATCGACCCCGGACACGGTGGAGTGGATCCGGGAAACCCGGGGGTCTTCTTCCCCCGGGGCACCCGCGAGAAGGAGGTCACCCTGGCAGTGGGGTTGCTGCTGAATGAGGAGCTCAGGCGTCAGGGCGTCGGTGTCAAGATGACCCGCACCTCGGACACCCTCATCGCGCTGGGCGACCGCGGCGCCTACTGCACTGTCGATTGCGATCTCTTCGTGAGCCTGCACGTGAATTCGCTGGCACGGCGCCCAGGCTACACCGATATCCGCGGGTTCGAGACCTACTTCCTGGCCGAGGCCAAGACCGAAGACGCTGCCCGCGTCGCTCGGATGGAAAACGAAGCCGTGCGATTCGAAGCGGGAAGCTCCCCGGCCGAGACTGGGGCCGGCATCGACTTCATCCTGAAAGATCTCCAGCTGAACGAGCACCTTCGCGAGTCCGCCCGCGCCGCCGAGCTGGTGCAGCGAACCCTCAAGACCGTGCACAGCGGAGACAGCCGGGGGGTGAAACAGGCGGGCTTCATGGTGCTCACCACGGCTCGCCGCCCGGCCATTCTGGTGGAGCTTGGCTACAGCACCAACCCGCAGGACGGGCAATTTCTGACCACCCGCTCGAGTCAGAAGGCCATGGCGGCCGCCATCGCCGACGCCATTGTGGCTTACCTGCTCGAGTATGAGCGGAAGACAAGTCAGGCTCAGGATTCCGGGGTGCGGCAATGAGATGGCCGATTGTCCTCGCCGCCGGACTGCTGGGTGGATGCGTCTACTACAACGGCATGTACAACGCCAACCGCCTGGCCAACTCCGCTCGCAAGGCCGAGCGGGACGGACGCACCTTCGAGGCAACCAGTCTTTGGGGCCAAGTGGCAACCAAGGCCGAGTCCGTGGTCGTGCGCCATCCCCGAAGCAAGTACGCCGAGGAAGCGTCTATCCTGCGGGGGCTCGCGCTGGCCCGCCTCGGTCAGTGTGAACAGGCGCTGTCGCCCCTGAGCCGGATCGCGGTTGCACGGTTGAGCCCCGATCTCAGGGAAGATGCGTGGCTGGCCACCGGCCGGTGCCATGTCACCCAGGGGAACATCGCCGCGGCCGACGCGGCATTTGCGCAGGTGCTGGACAGCAAGAACGCCGCGCGCCGGCGAGAGGCGCGCTTCCAAAGAGCACGGACGCTGAGATACGCCGGCCGGTATGAAGAAGCGGTCGATGCGCTCAGTGGTGTGAACGAGCCACGAGCGGCGCGCGAGCTGCTTCTCTCGCTTGCCGGGGCTGGCCGGCTGCCCGATGCCATGGCGCTGGCAGATTCGCTGGTCGCACTTGGCGACACGACCCAGCCGTGGGACTCTCTCGTCGCCTCTCTGGGACAGCAGGATGCCTCGAGCGCTTCCAGTCTGGTTGACCGGCTCCGCCGACTGCCCGGCCGGCCGGCCGAGAGAGAGGCGCGGTGGCTACTCGAGGATGGGATCCGCCTCGCCGCTACCGACACGGCTCGGGCTTCGGCCCGGTTTCGCGACGCGGTCAAAATCGGTGGCGCGGGCGAGGCTGCCGGGAGGGCCAGCCTCGAGCTGGTGCGGCTGAATCTCCGCGCGATTGCCGAGCCTCGGCAGCTGTCAGCCTCGATCCAGACCCTTCAGAAGCTTGCGGCCAAGCACCAGGCGGTTGCTTCAGATCTGCGGCTGTTCAGCGCCACCGCCTCCGCTGTGGTGGCAGCCTCTGATTCCACACCGCCGGGAGGGTCGCAGGGAGACCTCCGCCTGTTTCTGGCGGCCGAGGCAGCCCGTGATTCTTTGCAGGCGCCTCGGCTGGCCCAGGGGATCTTTCTCCGCATCCTGAATGAGTGGCCCGAGTCGCCCTATGCACCCAAAGCGGTTCTCGCCGCCCAGCAGCTCGATCCGTCCTGGGGGGATTCCGCCAGGGCCCTTCTGGAAACCCGCTACGTCTCCAGTCCCTATCTGGCCCTGATCCGGGGCGAAGAAAACTCGGCCTATCGCCAGCTGGAGGACTCGCTCGGCGCATTCGCGGCCGCCCGGGCCGCAGCGGCCCGGCGCGACCGTCCGGGCACGACACGCCGGCCGGCAGCCCCCACCCGCGACGATGACGATGCCCCGGGGCGCCGCCGGCCTCAGCCGGCTCCGAGCGTCCGGGTCATCGAGCCGTAGTGTCTCCTCAGGATCTCTCCCGCGAGCTGTTCGGCCGGCGGTTTCAAAATCCCATTCTCCTCGCTGCTGGCACCGCCGGCTTCGGCCAAGAGCTCGACGGGGTACTGAACCTCGACCGGCTGGGCGGTCTGGTTACTAAAGCCGTGTCGCGAGAGCCCCGATCGGGCAACGCCGCTCCCCGGGTCGCCGAGTTTCCCGGCGGAATGCTGAACTCAGTGGGACTGGCCAATCCGGGGGTGAGGCGAGTGCGGGAGGAGTATCTGCCCTGGTTGGCAGCGCGGCTGCAGCGGGCCCAGGTCTTGGTCAATGTGGTGGGCTTTACCGCGGAGGAGTATGCCGAAGTGATTGGGGATCTGGAGGGGAGCCCCGGCATCGCCGGGTTCGAGCTCAACCTGTCGTGTCCCAATACGCATGCGGGCGGAATCGAATTCGGCGCCGACTACGCATCGGTGCGGCGGATCGTGTCTCAATGTCGCAGCCGCACGCGGCTCCCGCTGATCGCCAAGCTTTCGCCCGTGCTGCCCGACATCGGCGGCATCGCGGTGGCGGCGCGCGACGCCGGCGCCGACGCCATCAGCGCCGTGAATACCATGCCGGGTTTCCTGTACTCCGAGAACGGCAAGGCGCGACTCGGAAACGGCAACGGTGGGGTGAGCGGCCCGGGCCTGCTTCCAGTTGGGACCCTGGCCGTGTCGCGGATCGTGGAGCGGGTCGGATCAACCCCGGTGATCGGCGTCGGCGGTGTTCGCTCGGCGGACGATGTGCGGCAATATCTCAAGGCAGGGGCGTCGCTGGTGGCCATCGGCACCGGGGCTCTGGCCGATCCGCACCTGCCTGAGCGCATTGTGGCGGAGCTGGAGCGGGGCGATGACTGAGCTCATTCTCGCCCTGGACACACCTCGCGGCGCCGATGCCCTGCGGCTGCTGGACCGGCTCCCGGCGCTTCAGTGGGTCAAGGTGGGCTCGATCCTCATGACCCGGGAGGGACCTGACTTCGTGCGCCAGCTGGCTGGGCGGGGGCTGAGGGTCTTCCTCGATCTCAAGTGGCACGACATTCCCAACACTGTCGCGGGGGCCGTGACCGCGGCGCGCGAGCTGGGTGTCGCCATGGCCACGCTGCACACGCTGGGGGGAAACGCCATGTTGGAGGCCGCCGCCGTCGCGGCTGGCGGGGAGGTGGCCCTGGTAGGTGTAACCGTGCTGACCTCCCATGACGCCCCGGGCTATGGCCGGGCCGTTGACCGGGGCGAGGTAGACCTGGCCACCGAAGTCGAACGCCTGGCCCTGGTGGCCGTAACGGCGGGCCTCCAGGGGGTGGTCTGCTCGCCCCACGAGGTATCGCTCTTGCGAGGGCGTATGGGTCCGGAGCCTCTGATCGTGGTGCCGGGCATCCGGCGCCAGGTCGATCCGGTTGGCGATCAGGCCCGGGTGGCCTCTGCCAAGGACGCGGCGGCGAATGGCGCGACACATCTGGTGGTTGGGCGTCCCATTCTCCAGGCCGCCGATCCGGGGCTGGTTTTCGAAGAGTTCATGCAGGAGGCGCAGTGAATCGGTTTTTCTTGATCGTGATGCTGGCTGTGTCCCCGGTCGCCCTGGCGGCTCAGGACATGGGCCTGGGGAACGCGGCCGAGCGGGCCCGCCGCGCTTGGCTCGCCCATGATCCCGTCGAGCTCATTGCCCAGAGTCATCGGCTGCTGATCCAGC
>Ga0180121_10000531_pt1 | contig 16106 bp, 11 predicted proteins | sample AntDrymUQ5402106_2_FD_129676 | JGI IMG/M metagenome (GOLD analysis project Ga0180121, IMG submission 129676) | Polar desert sand microbial communities from Dry Valleys, Antarctica - metaG UQ540 (21.06) (version 2) (version 2) | ecosystem: Environmental > Terrestrial > Soil > Desert | place...
AGCAGTGGAAAACAGTCCGGCATGTCCGGCGATTCCATTCATACGATAGGAAGTTGGATCGTGGACCTCGCCCCGCAACCATTCCTCTCCTTCCACCCCGGCGCCTTCCGCGGAGTCGCCGAGATAGCTCATCTGGCCACGACGTTTCTCGGTGGGCGCAATTCGCTTTCTGACCAGGCGAGAAGGACGAAAACCTGTGTCTCGCATTCCTAAAGGCATGAAGATGTTCTGGTGCGCAAACTTATCGAGCGTGGCTCCGCTGACTAGGCGAACAACTTCGCCCAGAGCTATATAGCCAATGTCGCTGTAAACGAAACGCGCGCCCGGCGGATTCTGCAACGGTTCCTTGATTAATCTCTTAACTGCTTCGTCGTATCCGGTCCATCTCTCTTTCAGGTCGAAATCTGGAGCGTAGCCCGATCGATGGGTCAAGAGAAGCTCGATCGTGATTCTTTCTCGACCCTCTCCCTTTAATTCCGGAATGTAGTTCGAAATTGGATCACTCAGACGCACCTTGCCGCGTTCGACCAGAATCATGATGCTCGTCGCGGTAGCCACGACTTTGGTCAGGCTGGCAACATCGAAGATGGTGTCTGGGGTCATCGGTTCCCTAACCGGCTCGACTGTTCGAGAACCATAAGCTTTGCGCCAGACGACTCGGCCCTTCCGGGCAACCAGAACAACGGCGCCAGGCAATTGGCGCTTGCCGATCGACTCGGCAATGACCTGGTCCATTTGTTCGAGGCGCGGCGTCGAAAGCGAGACTGCTTCGGGATTTGCGCGCGGAAGCTGGGCAAACGCGTTAAGCGAGAGACAGAGGCAAATACCCAGGAGGACAGAACCGTGAAAACGAGAAGTAGGAGCCATGCTACTGGACCTGCGCCTTCAATTGAATCCCTGTGCCACGCGGATAGAGATCAGGCAGAGAAATCGGCAACCTTCCGGTGATATCGATCTGGCCCAGTACGGCCCGAGCCATCGCCTGCTGCAAACTCGGCATGTCGCCATAGGCAACCATGTAGGTGCGCAGTTCGGGAAAACTCTGGAGCAAATAGGGATTGCCAAAGCTAAGTCCAATAATCGCTCTCTTGCTGGAGATTAGTGCCGATAGCGCCCGCGCTCCGGGCTCCGGCAAGCCTACACTGCGAACCTGCCCGGTTCGTACCCGTCCATAGAGCGAGGCAATTACAAGGTCCGCGCCTTTTGCCTTTTCAATTGCCTTCTGCACGTCCATTTCCGAGGAGCGCTCGTCGAGCACCATGGTTTCGAGCCTGCGATTGGAGCGCGCCATTGTTCCCGCGAAGGTATTGGCGATCCACAAGCGATCGTCTCCGTTGGTAATGGCCAGGTTGAAAATGCGCGCATCGGCTTTTAGGTTATTCAGCGGCACCAGATTGTCGTCGTTGCGCACCAGCGTGATCGCGCGCTCGGCAATCTCGCGTGCCAGCGTGCCGACTTCGCGGCTGGCAACGATGCGATCAATCTCATCGAGCGGCGTGACTCGTTGTTTGATGAGTCCAAGATCGTATTTCGCCGCCAGCAGCCGGCGCGCGGATTCTTCTATTCGCTTCTCTGTCAACCGGCCGCTACGCACTGCCTCGCGTACGCCACGAAAAGCCGCATCAGGATCGGCAGGCTTCAGCAACATGTCCGCGCCCGCTTCCAGGGCCCGAACCGCCGCTTCATCCTGATTGAAGTAGATGGTCAAACCACTCATGCTGAGAGCGTCTGTGACAATCATGCCGCCAAACTTGAGATCGTTTCTCAAGATTTTGCCTATCACCGGCGAAACCGTCGCCGGAATTGCAGCGCTATCGGCGATGATTTCGCCGGCTTCATCTGTATCAATCGGTCCGATTCTCTTCTCCCTCGGCAGAGGCTTGACTGACGTAGGATCGATCTGAGGTAGGCCCACGTGGGCCACCATCACCGCTCCTACTCCCGCATCGATCGCCGCGCGGAAGGGCACCAGCTCTACGGTGTTCAGCCGCTCGCGTCCCACATTAATTTCAGGCAGACCTCGATGCGAATCAACTGCTGTATCACCGTGCCCGGGAAAGTGTTTGGCTGTGGCGATCACCCCAGCGCTTTGGGCGCCCACGGTGAAGGCGGCCGAAAAGCGTGCGACGTCAGCCGGGTCTTCTCCATATGAACGCACATTGATCACCGGATTGGCCGCGTTGTTGTTCACATCGACCACCGGCGCGAAGACCTGTTGCACTCCCAGTGCTCGGGCCTCACGCGCCGTGACTTCGCCCTGTCGGCGCGCCAGATCAGGATTGCCGGTGGCTCCGACCGCCATGTTCCAGGGAAAGTTGACGGTGTCGTCAAAGCGCATGCCCGCCCCTGCTTCGAGATCGGCCGAGATCAAGAGTGGATAACGGGCTAACTGTTGCATGCGATTTACCAGAAACACTGATTCGTAAACAGGTCCACGGAAAAGAATGATGCCGCCGATGTGGTTCTCTTCAACCTGCCGCTTCAAAACGCGAAATGCGTCGCTATCCTGATTAAGAAACGTAGCATTGATACCAACTGAGATAAGTTGACCGATCTTTTGTTCGATGGACATGCGCCGCAGCTCTTTGTCCGCCCACTTCAAAGCATCACGCGAAGGCTCGCGAGGAAATGGTTTGACCTTCGCGGCGGAATCCCAGGCGGAAATAGCTGGACTGGAGGGTTGCAAAGCGCTGAGAGCTGCGGGCCCGGTAAACGCGGGTCCGACGCAAAGCGCGGTGGCGACAACTAAACAAACAACTGAAGGAAGGAATCGACAAAATCGCGTCATTTCAAATCTCTTCTCCTCGGCCGAGTGTTATTCAACCACGCCGCGGGGCGCAAGTTCATCTTGTCGACTTTTTGGCGCCGACGCGAAAGTGAGGCTTGCCAACCAGGCCGCGACGAGAGTAATGCAGCTGCCAATGAAGACATACCATGTCCAGGCGATGCGGGTCGCAAAATAGATGTAGAGCATCACGGACATGCTAACAAGCATGCCGATCAAGGCGGGCGCCTGGCTGACGCGCCTGAGGAAAACCCCGACCAGAAATACTCCCAGTATCGGACCATTGATAAGTGAGGCGATGGATAGCGCCAGATCCAACGCTGAGCGGTTCTTGTTTCGCAGCACCAAAGCCACGGCGATCTGTACCACTCCCCACAAGAGAGTGAGCACGTGTGACACTTTGAGATAGTGCTTATCCGTGCCATGCGGACGCAGCGGCTTGTAAAGATCGTTCATCGCAGTCGCGGCGATCGCATTTAGCGATGAAGACATGGCGGCGGCAAAGATCGCCGCCACTACCAGGCCCGACAGTCCTGGCGGAAGATGCCGTGTGATAAAGTCTGGAAACACTCGATCGCCGCCGGTGAAAGGAAACGCAGTCACAGGTGCGGTCGCGTATGCAGGATCTGTGAACGGATGATAGAAAGCAAACAAGAGGACACCTATGAAAAGAAAACCGATAAACTGACCGAGGACTATCGCGCCGCTGGTCAGTAGAGCCGCGGCAGCGCGCTTCGGACGGTCGGTACATAAGTAGCGCTGCACCAGGTATTGATCCGTTCCGTGCGTGCTCATGGTCAAAAAGCAACCACCGATCAAGCCCGCCCAAAAAGTGAAGGTCTTCGTGAAGTCGAGCGAAAAATCAAAGAGCGAAAACTTGCCGTACTGCGTCGCCGTAGCCACGGCACCGCTGAGTCCGCCATTAATAGAAGTAGTCAGGATCACCGCGGCAGCAATGGCGCCAACGATGTAAATACCAAGTTGAATCACCTCTACCCAGATTACTGCTTCCATACCGCCGAAGTAGGTGAAAACAATCATCGCGACGCCAATTAGTACTATTGAAGCAATGATGATCGTTTCAGCATTCGCGGTGGGCTGAAAGGACGTGTAGACGGCGGCGAGTACGATTGCGGTTAGCAGCAGTCGGATTCCGTCGGCTATATTGCGCATTACTACGAAAAGCGAGGCCGCCAGAACCTTGATCTTGCCTCCGAAGCGGCGATCGAGAAGCTGGTAGACAGTCATCAATTCGCCACGGAAATACGATGGAATGAAGAGCAGGGCGATTACGATGCGTCCGAGCAGGTAGCCGAAGACGAGCTGCAGAAACTGGAAATTTCCACCGCGTGCGAAAGCTATACCGGGCACCGAGATGAACGTGATCGTGGAAGTTTCAGTCGCCACAATCGAGGCGGCGACGGCCCACCAGGGCACCGAGCGATCCCCCAGAAAGTAATCACTCGTCGTCTTTTGCTTGCGGGCAAACCAAGCCCCAAACAGGACAATGCCTATCAGATAACCAAAAATGATGACGAGATCAATTGCGCGCATTGTTGAAGTTGAAAGTCGTTAGGGGAAATGCCGTTGCGTCGCGTAGCGACGATTGAGCTTAGCCCGGTCTTTTAAGGCCGGGTTCCAAGACGACCAAAACACATCGTCGCGTTAGCGGACGATTGAATGAACGGTCGGTCGTCGCTGACGCGACGGGATACTCTGTCAGCCCTGCTTTCCCGGCCTTGAAAGACCGGGCTAAATTCACGCCGACGCTACGCGTCGAGAAGCAAACCACCAAAGGAGCGTCGATTCTATTTTCAAGCGGAGTCGCCAATCAACTCGCTCAGCGATCTGACACGCGGGCAAACACTTTCCGAGTGCAGATCGAGCGGGTCCAACAGAATCCCGCGAAGTCCAATCGCCTGCGCCGCCAATGCGTCGTGCACGTAGGAATCTCCAATGTAGGCCGCCTCGGCTGCCTCAAGTTCGAGACGCTCGAGCGCGAGCCGGAATATTGCCGCGTCGGGTTTGCGGTGGCCGACGAGATGCGAATCTATGAGCAGGTCAAAACGGTCTGTGATACCCGACGCATCCAGCGAGTCAATTAGCCGCCCGTCCTCCGTGTTCGAAATCACGGCGAGAAGCAAACCATGTCGCTTCAGCTCATCGAGTACGCGCGGCACTTCGGAGTCGACGCCGCACCACAAGTGCCGCTCGAGATGGGCGCCGTCCAGGCCTTTTACCACGCTCTCGCAGGTTACCTCGTCCAGACCGAGCGCGCTGTACATTCTCAGGAACGTCCAATGCGGGCGCTTCATGTCGTCTGCCAGCACGAAACCTTCGCGTTGCATCTCTATTCCGACGGCTCTCAACATCTCCCCGAAGGCACGGCCCATCTCGCCCGGCTCGAACGCTCGCCCCGACACTTTCTCCGCAATGTGCGAGAGACGGGGCCAATCGGGATGCACGAGTGTCCCGCCTGCGTCGAAGATGCAAGCGCGCGCGCCGTTCAATGCAGGATGAAGCGCTACAGACAAAATAGAAGCGTGAACCAGGAGTCAGGGGTCAGGAGTCAGGAGTCAGGAGTCAGGAGTGCTGAACTGTAGCTAGCGACCGGTACGATCTTCGATCAGTGTCCTACTCTCCTGACTCCTGACTCCTGACTCCTGACTCCTGACTCCTGACTCCTGACTCCTGACTCCTGGCTCCTGGGCGTCACTTTCCCAAGCCTTCGATCAAAATCTCCGACAACCGCGACATCAGCAATAGCGCAGGGTTGTCGACCGTCCAATTCACATCCGGCATTTCGCTGCAAGTCACTGCCATCGCGATGCGTCCGCGCGGATGATAGATGACGCCGACGTTGCTGCGCAGAGCATCGAGCGCGCCGGACTTTGTAGCTTTCGGGACGCGCCACTGTCCACGCCAGATTCCGTTTGTGCCCTGCTCGCGCTTCATGAGTTCGAGCATCTCTTTGGAAGCGCCAGGGCTGAGGATCTCCCCACGTTCCAGCTTTTCCATGAGCGTGACCATCTCGCGGGGGGTGGTGCGGCCAAGACCGAAGCGCTTGTTCTCGTCCTTACGGCCCTCCACACTTTCGCCACCACCGAACACTCTTCGCATCAAGCGCGTTTCTTTCAGCCCCAGCGACTCCATCCGCGCGTTCACCGCGTCCGCCGTCAGCACGTCAATCACGAGATTGGTGGCGGTGTTATCGCTCAATACCATCATCAGCGTCACGCCGTCACGCAGAGTCAGCCGCAGACCGTCAGTAAACTCGGGAAGAATTCCTGCGCCTCCGACTTTCTTCTCCTTCATCAGCATCAGTTCGTCAGTCCACTTCGCTTTTCCCTCGGCAACGCGGCTGAAAGCCTCAACCATGACGGCGAGTTTGATTGTGCTCGCCGTCGGGATCTGGTCATCGCCGCGCAGGGTGTACACCGCGCCTGTATCAAGGTTTTTTGCGAAAAGACTGACCTTACCCTTGAACTGCGCGACCTCACCGCGCACATGTTTATCCAGGGCTTCAGGAGTTGTGGTGGCCTTAACATCCTTCTTCTGGGCCGATACCGCTTGCACTGAACCCTTATCCCTGTGCGCGAACACCGTGCAGCAGGAGAGCAAGAGAATAAGCACAGCGAGAGGTAGATAGACACTTCGGGGCATGTTTAAAATGAACGAAAGCGTCAGCGGGCGAAAAGTGGTCTTAGCTCCGACGGAGCTTAATATTTACAGAGGACGACGAACGTAACCCTTGTTCAGCAGGAGCGAATGCTGACCTGCTATAAACATCTCGTTCCTAACGGAACTAATACGAAATTCGATCGGATACTAAGTCGGACCACCAAGTTCATTGATTGCTTGATGTACAATCCCACTCGATTCAGCAAGAGCTTTTTTTGCTGCCTCGGCGTTACATCCAGTCTTGGTCATGACCAACGCAATCCGGATATCACTACTCCCTGCAACTAGCGCTGCAGCAGCGGCGTTTTCGTTCAGGTCGGTTTCAGCCATGAGGATGCGCACGGCTCGCGCGCGAAGTTTGGAATTGCGCGCCTGCAAGTTGGACATGCGGTTCCCGGACACATAGCCGAGCTTTACGAGCGTAGCGGTTGAAAGCATGTTGAGAACCATCTTCTGAGCTGTCCCCGCTTTCAGCCGCGTCGATCCGGTAACGACCTCGGGTCCCACCACGGGCACGATGCTCACTTCCGCAACCCGGGTGATGGGAGAATCCGGCGCGCAAGTAACCGCAACCGTAAAAGCTCCTAACGACCCCGCATACGTCACCGCTCCGATCGTATACGGCGTTCGTCCTGAAGCCGCTATTCCCACCAGTACGTCATCTTTCACAAAGCCTCGGGTTTCGAGATCGCGCTGCGCCGCCTGTGCGTCATCTTCTGAAGCTTCAACCGCACGATAACATGCTTCATACCCACCAGCGATGACACCCTGGACGAGATCAAGCGATACCCCGAACGTAGGCGGGCATTCCGATGCGTCAAGTATTCCCAGGCGTCCCGAAGTTCCCGTCCCGATATAAAAAAGCCGTCCGTCTCCACGTAATTTCTTGACGATTCCGGCGACCGCTTTCTCCACCTGCGGAAGAACCTTAGCGACTGCGGCGGAAATCAGCGCGTCTTCCTCATTCATCAGGCGAACGATTTCCGCTACCGAGAGCGAACTGAGATTTGAAGTACGAGAGTTCTCTTGTTCGGTAATGGGGAGCGCATCCGGTAATTCGAATTTCATTTTCTGTAAGCGATTAGACCTTGAAGCCGATCAACCCGCAAGGGCAACGAGATTGGACCGCTCGCGGGCCATCCGCGCGGCCGCCAGCGACGGTGACATGCGCGGCGGGGCGACAAAAGCCAGCGGGGCTATCTGAAGGATGCGCTCACACATGGGTCCCAGTACCAACTGACCACCGGCTGCGAAAACCCCGCCGACATAAGCCACCTGAAAACGCTCGGGCTCGAGCTTGAGATTTCGAATCACGGCCGCAACCGCCAAACCCAATTCGTTTCCAGCTTCAGCCATAATCTCCCGCGCCACCGGATCTTTGGCCTTCGCAGCTTCAATTACTTGTTTGCCAAAACCAGCCAGACGCTCGTTGGTCATGGTAGGAGCGTAGATCGCAGTTGAAAGATCTTGGGGAGCTGTCACATGGAAATAAGCGCAGGCGGCCGCCATCAGAGAAGTCTTTGGACCACGCCCATCGGAAGCGTGAGCTATAGCTCGCAAAGCTCGTCGGGCGATCCAGGCGCCTCCTCCTTCATCGCCTGCAACCGGACCCCAACCACCGGCGCAATTCCGTTTACCTCGGGCATTGACTCCACAGCAAATAGAGCCAGTCCCGGCAATCACGACCACTCCCGGCTCGCCATCCGTCGCCCCGTAAAGTGCGATATCCGCATCGCCGACAACTTCCACGTCGGCAATCCCCAGGTTGCTGAGCGCTTCACGAACGCGTTCGCGCAACTCCGTGCGGCGAGCACCCGCCAAACCGACCTCCGCTGCCAGGATATCTTCGCGGCGGAGCTGGGTCGCTTCGCAAGCTTTATCGATGGCTTCGCGCACTGCCGCAGCAGCTCTGGCGATTCCCACACGCAAGGGATTTGATGGGCCAGACGTACCCTCGCTCATTATTCGCCCGTCGGCATCCACAATAACGGCGTGGGTTTTGCTCCCGCCACCGTCGACACCGACCACAGCACTGCGCGATCGCAGCCGCCGGGCCGTCAAGACATCAGTTGATCTGCGCTCAGTGCTAACCATTTTGTCGGGTGGCCGCTTGGGATCAAAATAAGAAAGAGGACCACCTTTTTGCCCATTCTAGGCAAACGTGATTTATAATGGAAACTAAAAGATTTTATTATTCCGATAACGGCGCGTGATACTGGGAGAATTCATGGAAATAAGACAACTGAGGGCTTTTGTGGCAATTGCCGAATCCGGCACCTTTACCGCGGGTGCGCAGCGGGTCCACGTGACACAGGCTGCGATAAGCATGCAGATCAAGCAGCTGGAGAATGAGTTGGGCGCAAAGTTGTTCGTCCGAGCGCCCCGTCGCGTGATTCTGACGGAGGCGGGTGAGCACTTGCTGCACCGTGCGCGTCTCATCCTGCGCGAGCACGATGCCGCTCAAGATGAGATTGCCGAGTTGGCCGGAGCAGAAAGAGGGCGGCTGAGAATCGGCAGCGCGTCTGCCATGGTTACCACGGACCCGTTACCCAAAATCCTAAAGGAACTTCGTAAGCAGCATGAACTGGCCGAAGTCACCGTGGGATCGGGTACCAGCGAATCCCTGGTCCAGCAGATCCTTGCGGGTGAGATGGACCTGGCGTTCGTTTCTCTGCCGGTCGAGGCTCGCGGCATACAAACCGAACGATTAAATGAAGACCAACTGGTCGCCATAGCCTCGCCCCGCCACCGCCTCGCGAAACAACGCACCGTGAGCGCCTATACCCTGGCGGGCGAGAAACTAATTCTCGGCGAACGCGGCGGCAACACACGGAGATTGATCGATCAGTTTTTCGCGCAGGCAGGTGTCACCTTGAGCGTGGCGATGGAGTTAAGCCGCCAGGCGGCGATTCGAAGAATGGTTGAGGAAGACATGGGCGTTGGTATTGTTCCCTTCCAATCGGTGCGTGAAGAGGTTGAGAAGGGTCGGCTAGTGAGATGGTGGATTGAGGGTGCGCAGATCAACTGGGAACTCGGCATCGCCCGACTAAGCGGTGGCTATGAGTCTCCGATCATGCAAAGCTTCATTCGCCTTGCGCGCAAGCATTTCGGCAGCGACGCGGAAGAGAAGAGTTCAAAGAAATCTAAGGCTGCGGTGAAGTCGAAACCTCGAGCCCGAGCCAAAGGGTAAGTAACTCCAACGCCTCAGCCCCGGAGGAGCGTAATAGCCATAATCTCTAGCAAACAAACAGTTCATTGGCTCCTCGGGTGATTTTCTAAAATCGGAACTCTATAAAGAAACGTTTGTCGCCACCTTTGGAGGCGGTGGCAAGCGCAGCGCGACACCGCTTTGGATTGTAATCTCCTTTAACGTTCCCCTCGCACCAAAGTGCCGTCGCCGCTTCGCTCTGCCAGCGCACTCTAAAAAAAGCTGGTCACGTCTCTCCGGGAGGGCGGACCGCTGGAACTCAGTTCCCTAACTATGCGCCGCGAGAGTTTTTCAGCCCCTCAATCAAACGCTCAATATCCTGCTCATTGTTAAAGAGATCGGTTGCCACGCGAATGCCTTCAGGCTTTTTCGTCACGATTACACCTTGCTGCGCAAGCTGAGCAACAACCTGTGCTTGATTTTCGAGGGCAACCAGGGTCTCAGCGGAACGGCTGTTTTCGTTACGAAGCGGGGAAAGCACGGTCCAGCCAGCTTCCCCTAAACGATCGGTTAAAAGCCGATTGAGAGAAAGCGCGCGCGCCTCAATATTCTTGATTCCGATGCTAGTGAGAAAATCTATGGACGCGCCGATCGCGAAGATGCCTGCAAAATGTGGGCAACCCAACTCGGCACGCGCGGCCGCATCCTTGCGCAGATGGATTTCGGCATTACGATCCGCGTAAGGATCTTCAACGCTGAGCCAACCTATAGAACGCGGCTTGGATTGCCCCAATAAGTTCCGGCTCAGAAAAACAAATCCCGAACCATAGCCTGAGAGCATCCATTTGTGCCCGGTGGCGCAGAGGGCATCGATCTTCATACGCCGCACATCAATCTCAAAAACTCCGGCTGACTGGCTCGCGTTGACAACAAGGGCGTGGCGGCCCTTTTCCGCGCCTAGCCGCTCAAGACCGATTCGCAATCCGTTAGAGAATTGAACATGGCTGATCGAGATGATGCCAGTCTTCCCCGTCATTGCCCGGCGAATGTCATTTAGATCAATTTCGCCCGCGACACTTCTGACCAAATGCACTGGGATCCGCCGGTGCATCCAGGGAATCGTCGAAACTGGAAACTCGAGATCACCTGAAATGACCTCTCCTCTCCCCTCGAGGGCATCGACGATAATGTTCATGCCGGAGGAGGTATTCGTGGTAAACGCAATCTCATCTGGCTCGGCATTGATGAACTCCGCAATCCTCTTCCTGACAACCTCGAGCTTTTCCCGCCATTCATCCCAGTGCACATCACCGTCCGCCATCATCTGGCTGTAATATTCCGACCCCGCTTCCATCACCTGGCGCGAGAGCGGTCCAGCCGCCGCCGTGTTCAGATAGGCAGTGCGTTCCGTGACGGGAAATTGTTTGCGAATGGCCGACCAGTTGATCATCTAGAGTCAGATAGTGAACGATTGTGGGGAGTATAATAGCGGGCCACACAAAAGCTCGTCTTACTGTGATGCCTCACTCAGACTGGCTTATAGGCTGAGGTTAACATGACTCTTCCACCTGGGATTGCGGAACTAGCTTTAGTTGATTGCGGGCGACATTGTTGTAGCTGCCACAGGTTCCGCGGTAGCAAAATGGAGCTACATTTATAGACCGGGTAGTACCCAAAGAATTCCGAAGCTCCGAAGGAGCGAAATGTATCGCGAGACTCATACTTGGGTACGAACACTTCGCTCCTCTGGAGCTGGGGCTATATCTTCTGCGCGCTTCTATAAACATTCCATCCCTACGGGACTGGAGTTATGTGCTAACAAATCTAACTCGAAAGAAAAACATGAATCCACGGCTTGCCGGTCGTCCTCAAGCGTGTTATTTCGGGACCTCAAACCACAGCGTGGCGAGCGGCGGCAACGAGACCATCGCTGAATATTGCTGGCCGTGCAGGGGAATTTCCTCGGCGACCAGGCTCTCGATTTGACTACCTTCGCCAGCGTACAGCTCGGCGTCGGTATTAATAAGGAGAGGATACTTGCCGGCCTTCGGCAGCCCCAGCCGGTGACCGGGGCGAGGTATAGGGGAGAAATTGCAGACGCAGACCAGCTCTTTTCCTGTTGCCGGCGAGCGGCGTATGAAGGAAAGGATGTTCTCTGACGCATTGTTGGCGTCGATCCACTGAAAGCCTGCCGGTTCGCCGTCAGCCTCCCAAAGCGAATTGTCGTCGGCGTAAACACGATTGAGATCGCGAATCAGCGTCTGCACTCCTTTATGAAGCGGCTCTTCAAGCAGGTGCCAATCCAAACTCTCGGTCTCGGTCCATTCGCGCCACTGACCAAACTCGCCGCCCATGAAAAGCAAATTCTTTCCCGGATGCGCCCACATGTAGCCATAAAGCGCACGCAGGGTAGCAAACTTCTGCGACTCATCACCGGGCATCTTGTTCAGTAGCGCACCTTTCATGTGCACTACTTCGTCGTGCGAAAACGGCAGAATGAAGTTTTCGCTCCAGGCATAAATCAAACCAAACGTGAGGGCATTGTGATTGCCTCTACGAAACAATGGATCCGTTTGAAAATACTTAAGCGTGTCGTGCATCCAACCCATGTTCCACTTGAAATCAAATCCCAGTCCGCCCGCATAAACCGGGTGACTCACCTGCGGCCAGGCCGTGGACTCTTCCGCAATCATCATCACCCCGGGACATTCTCGATGGGTTATTTCGTTAAGCTCTTTTAATAGCGACAGTGCCTCCAGGTTTTCTCGCCCGCCAAACTGATTCGGCACCCACTCACCTTCCTTTCGGCTGTAATCGAGGTAGAGCATGGAAGCAACGGCATCCACCCGCAGTCCGTCGAGATGAAATTCCTTGACCCAGTAGAGTGCGTTGGCGATGAGAAAATTGCGCACCTCATTGCGACCGTAGTTGAAAATGTAGGTGCCCCAATCGGGATGTTCGCCTTTACGCGGATCTAAATGTTCGTAGAGCGCCGAGCCATCGAAGCGGCCAAGGGCAAACGCATCTTTCGGAAAGTGCGCGGGCACCCAGTCCATGATCACTCCAATGCCCCGCTGATGCAGATAGTCAATCAAATAGCGGCAATCATCCGGGGTTCCATAACGGGCTGACGCGGCGTAATAACTGCCAACCTGATAACCCCACGAGGGTCCGTAGGGATGTTCTTTTAACGGCAGGAACTCCACGTGAGTAAAACCCAGATCGAGCACGTAGTCCGCGAGCACGGAAGCCAATTCGCGATATTGAAGTGGCCTATTATCTTCTTCAAGGATTCGACGCCAGGAGCCTAAATGAACTTCGTAAATCGAAAGTGGTTGGCGAAAGTGTTCCCGCTTAGCTCGTTTGTTTAGCCATTTCTGATCGCGAAATTTATAAGTTGACTGGTAGACAATTGACGAGGTGTTGGGCGGAACCTCCATCAAAACCGCGTAAGGATCGGCCTTGAGAAACGGGCGCCATCCGCGCGCCCGGATCTCATACTTGTACATCGTGCCGGACTCGAGGTCAGGGACAAACAGCTCCCACACACCCGATCCACCAAGCATGCGCATCTGGTGAAGCTGCCCATTCCAGCCGTTAAAGTTGCCGACGACACTTACGCCCTCGGCATGCGGCGCCCAAACCGCAAACGAAACTCCGCTCACACGCCCAACTTTTCTGACGTGCGCGCCCAACTTTTTGTAAACTGCTTCGTGCCGGCCTTCGGCAAACAAGTGCAAGTCGAGTTCGCCGAGGGTTGGAGAAAAGTAGTAGGGATCGCGGAGCGTAACCACGTGGCCATCTGGCTCGTAGATTTTGAAACGGTACGAAGGTATCTGGGTCAAGTCACGAAGCAAACTCTCAAATAGCCCCGCAGCATGCGTCTTCGCCATTGGTTGCGGGCGTTTCTTTCCCACGACTACTTCCACCGATTCTGCTTCCGGCCGGAAAGCGCGGATGCTCACGCCGTCTTCCGAGAGATGTGGTCCCAGGATGCGATGAGGATCGGCATGTTTGAGCGTGACGAGGTGGTTGAGTTCAGATGGATCAACCGTAATCCTGGAGGCCACCGTCGCTTTCGGTTCAGTCCCTGTCGGCTTTGGCGGGACGCGCTTGGCCTTCTTTGCTGACGGCTTTACTGGGGGCTTTGCTTGGGCCTTTATTGGGGGCTTCTTACTCATGTGAGTTTGGCTTCAGCGTCGCCAACCTCCTGAGCGGCAACTGGTGTCGGCTCGGCATATCGGCGGTAAACATCAGCGCCAGTTCCCTTGTCTTTGAGGTTGCTCCCGGCTTCTGCCAGCATTTCCAGAAACTGCCCGCGCGGAGACGGAAGTCCAAGCTCGGCTAGTAACCCAATCACCCGCGCGGCGTATTTCATCACCTGGATTGTTTCGATCCCGGAGACTTCTGAGAAGAACCAGCCGCAACTTGTGAACATGAGTAAAGCGTTTCGCTGCAACTCCAGCAGTGTCAGGGCTCGAACCTGGTCTATTGTGGGTAGCCAGCGTCCTGCTTGGCGGTGGAGAAATTCTTCTCGTGATCGCTGCTGGTCCAGAACGAGATCAATGGAAGCATTTCGTGCCGCCCAGGGATCGACAAACACATTGGAGCCCAGGGTTTCAAAATGGCCGGCAGCCTTGTCACCGAGGAAGGTCAACGCGGCCCGCAGCGGTCCACGCCAAGCTTGGTTCCAACCTGATTCTCCCCCGGTGTGGCAACCGCAGTCTCTAAGCCAACGGCCGACACCATGAGCGCAGCTCCAGGACATGCCCTCCCCATCTGGGCCTTCATTGATCTGCACTTCGAGTTCCGCCGGGTATTGATCGAGATACTGGCCGTAGTTTGTAATCGAGAACCCCTCGTCGGGAGCTTCGATCTCCAGCGCGTGGGCCAGGCACAGGTCACCAAACTTGAAATGATGTCCGTAGGTTTCGCCGTCGGTAGCAACGTTCACGAGGGGTCCCCGCGCGGCGGCGCGCCTGAAGACTGCGACCAGAGCTTCGCTGGAAACCAACGCTTTCTCAAAAGCGATTGCGCGCGCTGCTGGTCCATCGTAGAAGAAAACAGCGATTGACCGACCGGAGCCGTCCTGATGAAGGTAACGATAAGCTTTCGTGGTATCGATGCTTCCGTTTTCTACAGATTTCCATTCGTCGCTACCCGCCGCTTTCCGACGCGCAGCCTGGGTCGGAGCGAGAATAACGAATCGAAGATGCTGCTCGATCAGCAGATCGAGGGTGCGGTTGTCGCAGGCCGTTTCCGGCAGCCACAGCGATTCAGGTTCTCGGCCGAAACGATGCCGGAAGTCGGCGACACCCCAGACAACCTGAGTCAAACGATCTTGATCGTTCGCGAGCGGTAGAATCGCGTGGCCATAGGCCTGCGCGATGGCATTTCCGTGACCGCCACGAGTCTTACGGCTGACGAGGTCGGCCTCGATAATTCGACTGTAGGTTTGGGGGTGCCAGCGTTGGAGCCACGAGAGCAAGGTCGGGCCAAAGTTGAAACTTATCTTTTCGTAATTGTTTACCGTGCGCTCGATCGTCTCTTGCGCGCCGATGATTTGAGCCTGAGTGTTAGGCACATAACATTCGGCATGAATGCGCTCATTCCAGTCGTGATAGGGGTCGGCGCCAAACTCGCGATCGACATTTCCCGTCCAGGGATTCTCGCGTGGTGGTTGGTAGAAGTGTCCGTGAACTATTAGGGCCGTCATCTTAACTTCGTTTTCGACCTGCCATGTCCAGACCTACAGCGGCGACGAGAATTGCCCCTTTTATTATGTTCTGCATGTACGGTTCGACGTTTTTAAGTGACATGCCGTTGTCGAGGCTGGCCATAATCAGGGCGCCCAGAATGGCTCCGAACACCGTGCCGCGCCCGCCCATCAGGCTCGTGCCTCCAATTACACAGGCCGCGATAGCATCGAGTTCCAACAGTTGCCCCGCGTCGGGAGATGCACTACCCACGCGCGCCGTATAAATTATTGATGCCACACCTGTGAGAGCGCCCATGATACAAAACACAGCTAGAATGTGTCTGCGTATGTTTATCCCCGAAAGCCGGGCCGCGTCAGGGTTACCACCGATCGCGTAGAGATAACGTCCGAAGGTCGTATTCTGAGTAAGGAACGCGCCAGCCAGAGCGATGGCCAAAAAGATAATTACGGGGTTTGGTATCCCGGCTGCCACCCCCGGAGCAAGCTCGTAAGAATTCATCATGTAGACAAACCCAATGATCACGGCACTGGGAATAAGAACTCGTATCAATGTCGTTCGGGGTGAAGCCGCACCAATTCCATGACTGCGCCGCGCGCGACTACGCGAAATGTTCATCAGTATGATGGCCGCCACGGCGATGGCCGCAATCACCCAACCTACCATTGGGCCAACGTAGCCTTGCCCAATCGCCTTGAAGGGTTGGAGCCTCAACGGAATCGTTTCGCCCCGGCTCAGACCAAGGATTACCCCGCGCCACGCCAGCAAACCTCCA
>Ga0180121_10000535_pt1 | contig 16031 bp, 14 predicted proteins | sample AntDrymUQ5402106_2_FD_129676 | JGI IMG/M metagenome (GOLD analysis project Ga0180121, IMG submission 129676) | Polar desert sand microbial communities from Dry Valleys, Antarctica - metaG UQ540 (21.06) (version 2) (version 2) | ecosystem: Environmental > Terrestrial > Soil > Desert | place...
CACTGAGATGACATACGTTTGAAGTTGAGCCTTAAAAGAGCGTATAATAATAAACAAGTATATAATTATAAAAACTTTTCAATCGACCAACTACGGAGTTTTTTTATTTTGAAACGAAAGAAGTAAAGCCGGTAATAGTACGAGGTTTGTAATAGTGGCAAGTACAAGAGTAAGCGAAGTTAACCAACCTAAGGCTTTTGTTCCTCCGAACCCACTAAAGCAAAAAATAATAAACCCTACAATCAGTACAAGCGAAGTATAAATAATACTGATACCTGTTTTATGTATGGTTTCCACAACCACATCTTTCGGAGTGAGATTATTAAAATTTAATTCCTGCTTATAATTTACCAGAAACCGGATTGTTATATCAATAGCGATTCCAAGCGCCACTGAAAAGACCAACACGGTAGAAGGCTTTATACGTACACCGGTCCAACCCATTACGCCTGCAGTTAACACCAGCGGAATAATATTGGGTATGAGAGAACAAAGTAGCATTTTGAAGGACCGGAATAAATAGAGCATACACACAGCAATCAATAAGAAAGCCCATAAAATACTTTCTTTGAGTCCATTAATAATAAAAGTACTTCCTTCCAGGAATGTTACACTGCTTCCAGTTACCTGCACAGTATATTTTGTACTATCGAATAATTCTTTGCTTTTATCCTGCACCTGTCCAATGATTTCTTCCAACCGCTTGCTTCCCACGTCTGCCATATTAATACTGATCCTTGCACGTTGACGACTACTGTCCATGAAACTGCTGACTATTCTCGAAAAATGACTCACCCCTGAACCGGAATCTGTTTTTTTGCCTGCTAGATAAGGAGCAAGAAAGGCAATGTCAAATGAATTTGGTAAGCCGTAACTACTACTGTCACCATCATAATATGCCTGCCGGGCGAATTTCATTCCTTCCACAATTGAAAGAGGCCTGGCTAATTCAGGGTTGGTTTGTACAAACTGAGAAAAGGAATCAATTTTTGAGAACAACTGAAGCGGATTGCTTCGTAAACCATTTTTGCGTTTCGTATCTATGATCACTTCAAGCGGCATTACTCCTTTGAAATGCCGCTCAAAGAATTTCAAATCTGTATAGATCTTATCTGTTTTTGGAAGATCGTCCACGATATAACCTTGCGCTTTCAGCTTAAAAATCCCAGCGACTGAAACAACGATCAATAATACTGTAATTGCATAGATCAATCGCCTGTGATGCAATGACCAAACTTCAAGCCATTCCAAAAAAGTCAGCAGCCATTTATTATCCAGGTATTTCATATGCCTGGGTTTTGGTGCGGGTAACAAACTGAGAACGGAAGGAATTAAAATAATCGAAATGAAAAATAAGGCCATGATATTGATGCCTGCGACTGCACCAAATTCCTTAAGGATAGCACTTTTCGTAAGTGCAAAAACCGCAAAACCGATCGCGGCGGCTATATTACAAAAGAGCGTCACAATGCCCATTTTGCTTACCATCTCCACGAGCGCCCTCTTTTTATCCCCAGTTTCACGAAAGGTAGTGTGATACTTATTCAAAAAATAAATACAGTTCGGAATACCAATCACTACTATCAATGGAGGTATCAGGGCGGTCAATAGAGTGATTCTATAACCAAGAATATCTATTGTCCCCAGACTCCAGATGACCCCTGTAATCACAACAGCAAGTGAAAGCAATGTGGCACTTAAACTCCGGAAAAAAATCAATAAAATGATTGCAGACAACAGAACAGACCCAATCAGAAACCATCTCATTTCATCTGCGATCTGAATGGCTATATTCGTTCGTATGTACGGAAGCCCGCTATAATGCATTTCAAGGCGCTGATCCTTTCCAAACTGATCTGCCCTTCTTGTAATGGCAGGCACGATCTCTGTCCTTTTTTTTGAATTAAGGACATCCTTATTGATATATACTCCAAGCAGATATGTATTCGTATGGGGATTGTATAGCAATCCCCGATAAAAAGGTAACGATTCAAATACACGACGGGCACTGTCAAGTATTAATTGATCTGTGACAAAAGCAGGGAAAATCGGTGTGGCAGTTAATTGGCCTGCAACAGTGTCTTTTGTTAGGTTACTTGCGGCTGGAACACTTAATATCCCTTCTACAGCTTCCAGGCCTTTGAGTGAATTTGTGAATTCGTTGAAAGCGTTGAAAAAATCCTTTTGATAAAATTTGTCAGTCTGCACAGCTATCACCATCATATTGCCTTCTTCTCCAAAATGTTTCCGGAATGACTGATATACCTGGTATTTCGGATGGTCAATAGGAATAGCACGCGAAAATTCATAACTCAATTGAACCTTAGACGCATAATAACCAAGAATGCCTGTAAGGAGCAATATGATAGTTAATAATATCCAGCGAAATGATAAAATAAAACGGGCCAGGCTTCCCCACATGAGCAATACTAATTAATGAAGAATCAACAATAAACAGCCGCAAAGAAATGTATTTTGACCTGATCAGCGAAGTTTATTTGTGGTTGTAACCGCTAACTTTGAATACATGAGGATGAAAGCATATGCGGTGGTGTTTATGTTATCCTGCACCCTGAAAGTGGCATCACAATTTCAATTTCCGTTAGGTGCCTGGCGCGAACACCTGCCTTATAATCAGGCAATCGGTGTAGTTCACACCAATAACGTAGTTTGGATGGCCACTCCATTTTCCTTATTACGATATGATCCGGTTGATCGTGAAATCGAGCGAAAAAGTAAAGTGAATGGACTTTCAGAGTCAGGTATTACTGCTATCGGAGCAAATCAGACCTCCGGGAAATTAGTGGTTGCGTATACGAATAGCAACATAGATATTATTGACTATGAAAAAATTTTCAATATAACTGATATCCGGAACAGCAATATCTCCGGAGATAAAAGCATCAATCATGTACTGGTATTGCAGGATATGGCATACCTCTCTTCAGGGCTTGGAATAATTGTCCTGGATCTGATTAAAATGGAAGTAAAGGATACCTATGTGATCGGCGAATCTGGTAATCGTATTACTGTTTTAGAAACTGCGATATCAAATAATTTTCTGTACGCAGCTACAACCGAAGGATTGAAACGTGTCTCTTTATCTGAAAGCAATCCGGCTGATTTTACAAAATGGAATCTGGTATTCCCCGCTAACAATTCGGTCAAAAGTGTTTTTTCCTACAACAATTCTCTTTTTTTCAGACAGAACGATTCGTTGTTTATGTTTCAAAATGGGACTAGAACATTTTTTTATGCAGACGGATGGAAAATCCAAAATGAAACTGTATCAGCATCAAAATTATTATTATCAGAATCTACTGCTGATTCGGCAAGAATTATTGAAATTTCACCAACAGGCTTCATCGATAAAATCATTGGCAATCCCTATTCGGTCATTCACCCGTCCCAGGCGATTTATTTTCAAGATCTCTACTGGATAGCAGACTCTGTTGCAGGATTATCTTCTTTCGACGGAAATGTATTTAACGCCATTCTGCCCAATTCTCCGGCAGGCATTGCGCTCGGAGACATCACGTCCTATAAGGATGGCATTTGGACAACTGCCGGAGCAGTCACCGATAGCTGGCAGTCTGCTAACAGGAACGCCGGCATTTACGCTTTTACAAATGAGCACTGGACAAATCATGACTCCCGAACGGAAAATGAATTCGATTCTATACGGGATATTATTACCATCGTGATCGATCGGTCCGACGGTTCTGCATGGGCAGGTAGCTTTGGAGATGGATTAATTCACATCAGTAATAAAAATAACATCAGTCATTTCAAACTAAACAGTCCCCTGGAATCCTCCATTTTTTCACCCGGCAGCATCCGGGTTTCAGGTCTCGCATTTGATTCAGAGCAGAATCTGTGGATCTCGAATTACGGTGCTGTCAATAATCTTCAGGTAAAAAAGAAAAACAGTAACTGGATCAAATTCCCCATACCTCTTTCACTGATAGAAAATGCAGTTGCAGATATATTGATTGACGATTACGACCAGAAATGGATCATTTCACCCAAAAATGGATTGATTGTTTTTAATCATGGACAGCAAATAGATAACACGGGTGATGATACCTATAGATTATTACGCTCAGGCCGTGGTTTGGGAAATCTTCCTGATAATGAAGTGCTTTCAATCGCCACAGATAAAAATGGCCTTCTGTGGATAGGTACGGCAAAAGGCATTGGCATAATCCCATGTGCTGCTGAAATATTCACTTCTTCTGGCTGTGAGACAGTAATACCAATTGTACAGCAGGATAATTTTCCGGGTTATTTATTCAAGGAAGAACGTGTTCAGGCGATTGCGGTAGATGGTGCAAACAGAAAATGGATCGGCACACGAAGCGGTGCCTGGCTGATCAGTGCCGAGGGAGAAAAAACAATATACAGGTTTACAAAAGACAACAGTCCATTACCAGATAATGACATACGGTCAATTACCATCAATGGAATGACCGGTGAAGTTTTCTTTGGAACGATTGCAGGAATTTACTCTTTCCGGGGCACTGCTACAGAAAGTACAGACGCAAAAGATAATATATTGATCTTTCCAAATCCGGTTCCTCCCGGCTACACAGGATCGATTGCGATACGAGGGATGTTAAACAATCCTCTTGTGAAAATCACTGAATCAGATGGAAGACTGGTATTTGAAACCAAAGCGCTGGGCGGTCAGGCAGTATGGAACGGAAAAGATTACCGGGGAAGAAAGGTATCCAGCGGTGTTTATCTCGTCTTGATATCGGATGAGTCTGGAAAACAAAAGCTTGCAGGAAAAATTGTGGTTATTAAAAAATGAATGTACATCACACAAGAGGTTTAGTACTGAAAACAGTAAAATATGGTGAAACAAGTATCATTGCTACCATTTATACGGAATTATTCGGCATTCAATCATACATGATTAATGGGATCCGGGTAAGTTCAAAAAAAGGTGCCGGCAGAGCAAACCTTTTTCAGCCTGCTGCCCTACTGGATATGCACGTTTATCATAATGAATTAAAAAATCTCCAAAGGATCAGGGAATTTAGATGGGGAGTCATTTATCAGACTCTTTTTTTTGATATCATGAAAAATGCAATTGCATTGTTTATGATTGAATTACTCACGAAAAGTCTCAAACAACCAGAACCTAATGCGGATCTTTTTCATTTTATAGAAAATGCTTTCTTACATCTCGACAGGGCTGATCAAAGGGTAGCTGCAAACTTCCCACTGTATTTTGCTTTGCACCTGATGACTTTGTATGGTTTCCGATTCAGTGATGAATATTCTGAACAAAAATCGATTCTTGATCTTCAGGAAGGTCTCTTCCAGTGTGAAAGACCCTTACACCCGAATTTTTTAGAAGGAGAAAATAGTTACATCACATCTTTGTTCCTTAGGGTCATGCAACCAGAAGAATTAGAGCAGATCCAATTGAATATAACTACCAGAAGAGAATTACTTCAGGCCTATCAGACTTTTTATACTTTGCATATATCCGACTTTGGAGTAATGAAAACACTCCCTGTATTAAGAGAAGTGCTGGGATGATACAAAAAAGCAATAATTGAAAAGTTGAATAATTCCACTGAACAAACTAAAATTTTTCGAATGATTAGATCAACCTTCTGCAGATTGCGTTCTTTAAAGAATTCCCTGACACATTTTCAATCAATACAATTCCAGGTGATTTTCCCTTGTCTAGACTACCGAATCTGTTTGTAATATCTAATGCCTGTGCTCCATTGAAGGTAGCCCATTGAAGCATTTCAGAAATTGTCAGGAAGGGAAAATGTTGTTGAAGAGTTTTTAATTCGGCCAGTATACTCAATTGATGATTGGATGCAAGGCTGTCTGTACCTATTACGAGATGAGCATTATACTTTTTTAAAAGTACAACATCCGGCAGCTTTGCAGAAATATAGAGATTTGCATTTGGACACAGGCACCAGGACAACTTAGAGAAGAAACCATTCGATGTTGCAAAATTCAAGTCATTCTCGGACGTAGCAACATTATGAACAAGTATCATCCTCTTACACTGCATGAAATAAGGTAAAAAATAAAGAAAGCTACTTACCCCGGGAGGAACAAAATTTTGTAGACTGATATCTAATTCAGCATACAACCTTTTGAAATCCCCGGTACCATCTCTAAAAAATTTGTTTTCCTCAGCTGATTCCTGGTTATGTATACTAACCAGATGCTGTTTGTTTTGCTGACTGATGAGACTCATCAGACTTCTTGATACGGAATAAGGGGCATGCGGTACAATAGAACAACCTGTCAAACGGCTATCTGTAGCCGAAAAATGTTCATACAATGACTCCCCCTGCTGGTATCTTTCGGACGCATTTATTTCCAGGAAGCCAGCCACTTCGATAAAAGAGTAGTAGTAAAGATTGGCAAGCTTTTTTTGTTCCAGGGTATCTGTGGTGTTACAAATGTCACCTACAGCAACGATTCCATTTTGAAGCATTTCATTTTCTGCCTTTGCAATCATTTCAATGATCGATTGCGAAGGATGCAGTTTTTTCTTCAAAACTTCTAAAAGGAAATCAACCAGTCCGGTTTTTTCATCAATCTTACCATGCAGATAAGAAAGTTCAAGATGACAATGCATATTGACGAAACCTGGTGAAATTATCCCATCAAATAACTCAATATCGTCACCCGCTTCGGTTTGTGGTACGAGGTCGAGCACCTTTCCTTCCGGATTAATTATAAGAACCCCCTGATCGATCATTCGGGTGCCTGTAAAAATTTTATTTGCAGACAATTTTCTTACAACCATTCCTTAAAATTCGTTGAAATAAAATTATAGAAACAACCTGGTAAGTATTTACGTGCAACACCTTTTCAATGTATATTGGTATTTTTGTAACCTTCCCCTATTGAAAAAAAATGTGGAAAGTAACCAATATTAATTATGCTGGATAAACTCGAAGCCATCAGGGCACGATTTGAAGATCTCGGTGTTGCATTGACAAATCCTGCAATTGTAAACGATAACAGGAAATTTACCGAGGTCAGCAAGGAATATCGCAGTCTGGAGAAAATTGTCAACGCATATAATGATCTTAAAAAACTGATGGACGATATAGAATTCTATCATGAAGCCCTGAATGGCAATGATCCGGAGTTGAGGGAACTTGCAAAGAATGAAGCTCCAGGTGTGGAAGAGGCCAAAGAAAAGCTCGAGTCTTATATCAGGCAGTTATTGATTCCAAAAGATCCGCAGGATGAAAAAAATGCGATCATAGAGATCCGCGCCGGTACAGGAGGAGATGAGGCAAGTTTGTTTGCCGGCGATCTGTTACGAATGTACCTGCGTTATTGTGAAAAAAAACGTTGGAAAACTGCGATCCTGAGTGAAAGCGAAGGCACTGTAGGCGGTTATAAAGAAGTGCAGCTGGAAGTTACAGGAGAAGATGTGTATGGAACATTGAAATTTGAAAGTGGGGTACATCGGGTACAACGGGTACCTGATACAGAAACTAGCGGCAGGGTACATACCAGTGCCGCGACTATCGCTGTAATGCCTGAAGCCGAAGAGGTGGATGTTGAAGTAAAAGATAGTGAAGTGAAAATGGAAACCGCACGAAGCGGTGGTGCCGGTGGACAAAACGTCAACAAAGTTGAAACGAAAGTTCTGCTTACCCATCTTCCGACCGGATTGGTTGTAGTTTGTCAAACTGAAAGAACACAATTGGGAAACAGAGAAAAAGCCATGCAAATGCTTCGAACAAAATTATATGAAGAACAGGTCAGAAAGCAGGAAGATGAAATTTCCCGACACCGAAAAAGTCTGGTAAGTACAGGAGATCGCAGCGCAAAAATCAGAACGTATAATTTTCCTCAGGGGCGTGTAACGGACCACAGGATTGGTCTTACGGTGTATAACCTCGACAACGTCTTGAATGGAGAACTTCAGGAATTTATCGACGCGCTGCAGTTTGCCGAAAATTCTGAAAAATTGGCAAAGCAGAATTGATCACGAATTTAAGTTGTAGAAAAAGCCGGACTCCTCTGTAAAACTATTGCAGCTTATTTTTCGTAATTATTCTACAGGACAATCGATTTTATATTGAGGGAGGACATTAAAAGTTCTTTAACTAAATCCCTGATACTAATGGCACCAGTTTTGCGTTATATACACTAGCATTCATTACAAATAATATTTAAAGGCACTCAATTTTCTCATAAGCAGTTAGTTTTGGTTACGGCCCCTGTTTCCACAGGGGCCATTTTTATTTCCGCTTTCGAACATAAAAGTAAGTAAGGAGCCCTGCACTTAATGAACCGGCTACATCGGCAATAATATCTCCCTGGTCAAAACTCCGATGGGGAATAAAATTCATCTGAACGAATTCGAGAATGATCCCCAATCCAATACTGAAAATGATAATGATCAATAGAAGAATTAAGGCTGATGAGGCGCCATTATTTTGTAGATGCAACATCCATAGGAGAACCAGACCTCCAAAAAGTATTATATGAGCTACTTTATCTAACTGGGGTATATTGAACAATCCTCCTCCCGGAAGTGTAGAACCTGGCAAACATAAAAGTACAATCGTGAGGATTGTCCAGGTTAAAGGGAGCCATTTTTTTTTGACAATCTTATTAAGAAATTTCAACATCAGGAGGAAATGTGGGAGGTGGAAGCAATCCTAATTCGAAGATCATCACACTTTTCCCATAACGTACATCGCTTGCATATTGGGTTTGGAACTGCCGCCTTTTTTTTCAAGTGTAACCGCAAATGCCTGAGCATTTCTGATTGTTTTCATCCGAAGTCGAATATGGGGATCGTTTACATCAAAAACACCTGCATCAACCGGTTGTCCGTTCACTATGGCCCACAATTGATATTGTTTATCAGTTCCGGGGAGAGGCATTGCATTCGCCATTATAAAAACGTCTTTGGTTCGTTTGTCCCAATAAACGGTAGCAAGACTTGATGGGAAGGGACTGGTTGGGACATTTTTACCAAGCATTTTAATTACGCGCATACCCGTGTCCTTCATCATGAAGATGGTATTTTCCTTTTCCTGGAGTTTTGACTGGATCAGTTTATAATTGCCAACCATTTGAGTTTGTGATGAGACTAAGGCATTATACTGGTTAGTTGATTCTTTATATTTTCTGAAGAAATACAGGTTTGCTCCGATACTTACAATAAGCAGTATAACAGAGGCTACGGCCAGGTATCGCCATCCGATATTTATGATAGGGGTTTCCGATTCTGCAACATCATATGCTGCTTTTGCATTAGGATACAATTCAGTGCCAAGCGTATCGAAATGTGAACGTTCTCCGGCAATTTCAATTTCAGAGAATATTTTATCTTTTACCTCACCGGAGGGAGAAATGGCATTATGCAAGGCATGTTCTTCCAGTTTCCTTTCAAATGCGTCTCGGGCAGCGCTTAACTCTGGATATGCTGCACACATTTTTTCAAACTCGGCTTTTTCTTCAGGGGTAGCTACTCCTAAAACATAACTTTCGAGAATGCCGCATGATATGTATTCCTGGATGTTCACTTTAATTCCTGTCTTAATTGTATCAAAGCATTTCGGATACGCGTTTTGACGGTTCCCAAGGGAATCGATTCAATCTCCGCAATTTCCTCATGTGTATATCCTTTGAAATAGGCTAATTCTAAAAGTATTCTATAATCTTTTTTTAATTTCTCCAGCACTTTACGTAAGCCTATATTATCTACATTCAGAGCACTGACCTGCCGGTCTATATTCAGATCTACATTACCTTCGAGTCCTTGATTTTTCTTTTCATTCTGGTAAGCTTTTGAGCGCAGCATGTCGATGGAAGCATTCCTGGCAATATTCAGCATCCATGTAAAAAGTCTTCCCTTGGCAGCATCATAACTTTCTATTTTTTTCCAAATACTGATGAATACTTCCTGTAAAACATCATTTGCAACTGGCTCATCTTTTAAAATCTGCATAATAATCCCCAACAAGGCAGCTGAATAGTGATCATACAGGTATCCGAATGCCTTACTTTCCCTGCTTTTCAACAGGGTAATAAGTTGTTGTTCTGAATATAATAAAGATGCAGGCAAGGTTTACGTAGTGGCTCAAGATAGATAAAATATAACGGTAAACCTTCGTCTCATATACGATAACCACCCCATGGCGGATGTTAATTACCGACAATATTCCGGTAACCGGTTGCATCCATTAGTCTTTCAACGTCTTTAGGATTTTCAACCTTCATTTTCACCATCCATCCTTTGCCATAAGGATCGGTATTTACCAATTCCGGTGTAGTAGCGAGGTCTTGATTCACCTCTAATATGGTTCCCGCAACCGGAAGGAACAGGTCTGAAACAGTCTTTACAGCCTCCACCGTTCCAAAAACAGCTTCGGCTTCCATCGCTTTTCCAATGGTTTCAATTTCAATATACACAATGTCTCCTAATTCACTCTGCGCAAACTCTGTAATTCCAATTACTGCTGTATCTGCTTCTAACCGAATCCATTCATGGTCTTTTGTATACCGTAAAGTCTCTGGAAAATTCATTGAGAAAATTTAGTGTGCAAAGATTGGGAAAAGCAATGAAATGTTGTGAGAAAAAAAACAGAATCGGATTGAAGACAAGCCTTTAGTTATCTATGCAGGGTTACACTTGGATTTATTCCATTAGGACAATGTTTTCTGAAAATATTTTGGACTGGTTATCTATTGATCATAATCCTTTTAACCAGTCTTGCTTTTATGATCCGCACATCCTTTAACGGCCGGTCTCCGTTTTCCCTGCCCCCCGTAGGGATAGCGGCAATTGAATCAATGACAGAAATTCCTCTAATCACTTCTCCAAAAACGGTATAACTTTGGTCTAAATGAGGGGTCCCTCCAATCGTTTTGTATACTTCTCTGTGATTTGCAGGCAACTTTCTACCTTTCAAACGGAATGTTTCCACTGAGTCGATTGATTTTTCAGAAAAAATTTTCCCCTGAACCAGGTAAAACTGACTGCCACTACTTGCTTTTTGCGGATTCACGTCATCCCCCATACGGGCAGCAGCAATAACACCTTTATGATGAAATAATCCCGGTCGGATTTCAGCAGGTATGGTATATCCGGTTCCTCCATTTCCTAACCTTGAATCTGAAGTCGAATTTTTACTGAGAGGATCTCCGGTTTGAACCATGAAATTGCTGATCACCCGGTGGAATAAAATGCTGTCGTAAAACCCCTGTTTTACCAGCTTCAAAAAATTATCCCGATGAAGAGGTGTAGAATCGCTAAGCCTGATGATTAAGGAGCCTTTGTCGGTTATAAGTTCAACATCTCTTTTTAAATCTTTCCGTCTGAGTCCATTCGCCAGTTTAGGATTGCACGAACTAATAATTATTAAAATGAGTAATGATAAAAAAACAGGTTTCATCCGGGATTCAGCATTATAAATTATGAGATTCAAAATACAACAGAATGTGATCTTTGAGAAAATTTTCCTGTTCGATCATATCGAATACCGGGAGTACTTTGATTTGCCGGAAATGTGGCCAACCCTCTTCATCATTTCCAGCTAACTCATAATAACCACTCTGTGCCAGTAAAGAACAAACAGCCACATGCATCAGATCCTGTTTTTGCTCTTTGGTAAATTTATCCCGGATTTGTCCGAATTCCTGAATTCCTATCAAAAAAAGAATGCCTTCCAGGTCTGGTTTCTTTCCAAACCTTTGGAGTAGTTTTCCTTCCAATGACCACCATCTTGATTGTAAGTCCTGATCTGCATACATATGGATTAAGGTTGTACTATTTCCGGTCCACGATTTTAAATTGCAGATTATAGATGAATGATTTCTGACATGTTGGTTTTTATAACTGGGACATACACTCCCTATCCCAAACCTCCATACTCATTCTCGTATGAATTTGCCGGTTAACATTTCTGAACCAATATTGATTCTGAATAAATAGCTGCCGCTTTTGAAATCAGATACAGGAATAGAATAATTTACATTTCCCTCAACAATTTGTAAGCTGCTTTTTTTAACCAGCCTTCCTGCAAAATCCAAAACTTCCAACGTTGCAGGATAACGACGATCGCTATTGATCTGAACCTGCACATTTGTGCTACTCCGTGTCGGGTACACGTTATTTATAAATAAAGACTTATCAGCCCACCTGATCCTGGAAATGGTAGAATATTTAGTATAAGACTCAGGGTCCAGTAATTTTAAACGATAAAAAGCATTTCCTCTTACAGGTTTCATATCCCGGAAGGAATACGAAAATTCCCCGGTTCCTGCTGCCCTGATTTTTGTCAGTTTTTCGAAATTCTTCTGATCAGTACTGCGTTCCACTTCGTAATACGAATCAGGATGAGTATTAGATGCTGTCCATTTTATATCCACTACTTTGTCCTTTAAAGAAACATGGAATTGCTTAATAATAATAGGGACAAGCTGCGTATTAACTATCCCAAAACTACTCAGGGCGGGTCCTGAAAAGTTGTCTGTGGCAGCGTTCGGCCTCCATAATGAAAAATTTGCGGGCGTGCTATTATTTTCTTCTACATTTATTTTATTAGCAGTCTGCCCTTTTGCCGGACCCTCGTCTGCAATAATTTTTTTTCCCCCACCATAATGTATAAAATCCAACACAAAACCGGCTTTATCTACCAAAGCAATTGCCCCTTTATCATTCCTGATATTTGCAATGTCAAACACCTTTACGCCAACAAAAGCAATGGGCCCCGGCTTAGGAACCATATTTTCAATTACTCCACTGAGTAAAACATTCTTGTAGACATCACCGTCTTCATCATACAAATAAATTGCGTAGCCATTGAGGTCCGTCCCACCTTTTCCAAAGATTTCAACTCTTTCGTTTACATCAGTTCCTGAATTGTCATAATGAAACTCGCTTATGACCGTTTGTGCAGAAATTGTGTGCATAAAAAATAAACAGCACATGAATAATGAGAGGGTAGAAATTGATTTCATAAAGCAGATTTTATATGTTTTGAATAAGGTCAAATCCTTGATGGACGTATGTTTGAACACCGAAGGGTGTCAAATATATTAAAAACCATCATACAGCAATCATTAAGGAATAAAATGTTCCTCATTCGATAGTAGTTGTATCGGGATGGATTCTACCCTTTCAACTGCTACCTTTGCCGCAAATTTTTAAAATGCTGCAGGTCTCCCTAATTCGACAAAACCCCGATCGGGTAAAAGAACGGCTGCAACTGAAACAATTCAATGAATTACAATTAGTTGATCAACTGTTAACGCTCGACACTGATCGAAAGAAGCATCAGCAGGAATTTGATAACACCCAGGCTAAAATCAATGCTCTTTCAAAGAATATTGGACAATTGATGGCAACCGGTCAAAAAGAACAGGCAGAAAATCATAAAAAAGAGGTTGCTGAACTGAAAAACCTACTGGAGCCAATGTCCATAGCACTGCAAAATACCGAAGACGCTTTGCGCAATATCCTGGTTCGAATTCCCAATCTGCCCTCAGATAATGTACCTCCTGGTAAAACGCCAGCAGATAATGTAATTGTCAGAGAAGGAGGTCGTAAACCAGAACTTCCTACAGGATCTGTTCCACACTGGGATCTGGCAAAAAAATACAACCTTATCAATTTTGAACTGGGCAACAAAATTACAGGGAGTGGATTTCCTGTTTACATTGGTAAAGGTGCAAAACTGCAAAGGTCATTGGTGCAATATTTTTTGGATTTTAATATCCAGGCCGGCTATACCGAATATCTTCCACCTTACCTGGTCAATGAAACATCCGCTTTTGGTACAGGCCAATTGCCGGATAAAGAAGGTCAGATGTACTATGTGTCAGAAGATCATTTTTACCTCATCCCCACCGCAGAAGTTCCAGTGACGAATATTTACAGGGATGAAATATTAAAAGAATCAGATCTACCAATACGAATGACTGCCTATACTCCCTGTTTTCGTCGGGAAGCCGGCAGTTATGGCAAAGATGTTCGTGGATTGAACCGTTTGCATCAGTTTGAAAAAGTGGAACTGGTTCAACTTGTCAATCCCGAAAAAAGTTATAACGTCCTGGAAGAAATGGTACAGCACGTAGAAAAACTATTACAATCCCTGGAATTACCTTATCGTATTCTTCGGTTATGCGGTGGGGATATGGGTTTCACGTCAGCACTTACCTATGATTTTGAAGTTTACAGTGCAGCACAGGAAAAATGGCTGGAAGTAAGTTCAGTTTCTAATTTTGAATCGTATCAGACAAACAGGATGAAAATCAGGTTCAAAGATGCTGCGGGGAAAATACAGTTTGCCCATTCGCTTAATGGCAGTTCGCTCGCTTTACCAAGGATCGTCGCCTGTTTGCTTGAAAATAACCAGACCCCGGATGGTATACGCCTACCGGATATTTTGAATATTCAGATCTGAGCTGTTTCTGTAACGGGTTCCTGCGGTTTGACCGGTATTACTATTGTTCCGGAAGTTATTTGATTAACCCTTTTATTCATCACCTGGAACCATAAAGGAGGAAACAAAGAAAGAATCATCATCCCCGGATATCCTGTTGGCATTTGTGGAGCATCCTCATGATGTCTTAGCAGTTGGTATTTTCTGTTAGCCAGATAATGATGATCACTATGACGCGAAAGCTCGAATAACATTACCCTTCCGATTATATGATTGCTGTTCCAGCTATGCTGAGGCATTGCTCTTTCAAACTTCCCGTGCGCAATTTCCTTACGGGTTAGTCCATAATGTTCGATGTAGTTTACTGTTTCCAACAATAGAATTCCTATGAATGCCGCAATCAGAAAATAGCAAAGAATTATAATCCCAAAAAGCAGGAAAATGACACTTATAAATGCAACCTCAACCAACAAGAAGTGCAACATTGGATTGTACCAGCTTATTGCCCGCTTTCCTTTTTTCTTCATTTCATCATTGGCTATTCTCAAGGCATGGAGGTAACTAAACACAATTGACCGGAACCAAAAAGTATACACCGGTTCTCCATAATGAGCACTGCTAGGATCCTGCGGTGTCCCCACGTGTTTGTGATGTCCTTTGTTATGTTCGATATAAAAATGCATATACAAGGAAGTAAGTAGAGAAATTTTAGCGAATATTTTTTCAAATTTTTTTGTCCGGTGACCAAGCTCATGTCCTACATTGATGCCAAAAGTACCGCACAACAAACCCATTGTCCCTATCCTTCCAACTCGATCTACCCAATTCAATAACGGATCCTGCATAGAATATAAAAATGAAATCAATCCTGATAGCTGCAACAAAACGATTATATAAAGCAGATAATCATAAACCGGATCAGCTTTTGCAAATTGTTCTTCGGCTTCTGATAAATTCGTTGAGTCCTGGGGGACTAGTAACTCCACAACCGGAATGATGATCCATGAATAAATCAGAGGAATGTAGCAGGTAAATCCGTATGAATGGAAAGATTGTAGAGCCGCCGTATACAATATTAAAGGGGAGAAATATTTAAACGTTCGGACTGACATTACTAACCGAAAATAATAATGAAAAATGACATAGGAAAAACGAAATGCTCCACCTCACAAAAATATAAGCACCTATTTAAGCTCTTTAATGATGACAATCATTTCTGCTTTTAAAAATTGGGCATACCGACTATCATCGGGCTCCCAGTTCCGGAGCATCGAAATATTTATAGCAAATTGTTACTACCAGCTTCGAGTTCCGGAGGAGCGACATATATATAGCAATCGCATTATCAGCTTCGAGCTCCGGAGGAGCGGCATATAAATAATAAAAAATTAAATAAAACGAATTTTTCCAAGATTCAATGTCATTGGCCGGCTGGCTCATAAAACAAGAACTCATCTTTACATACTTCCCATTTAAACTTTCCGTTCCTGTAATGGTCAGAGTTTAACTTAATTCTTCTAAATGATTCCAAACCAGTTAAAGAATCAACACCTTCTGTGGAGAGCAGGTTTTGGCCCCAGGGCAAAAGATTTCGATAAATTATCGGCTAATTCCCAACACTCC
>Ga0180121_10000537_pt1 | contig 16007 bp, 11 predicted proteins | sample AntDrymUQ5402106_2_FD_129676 | JGI IMG/M metagenome (GOLD analysis project Ga0180121, IMG submission 129676) | Polar desert sand microbial communities from Dry Valleys, Antarctica - metaG UQ540 (21.06) (version 2) (version 2) | ecosystem: Environmental > Terrestrial > Soil > Desert | place...
AAAGCAGCAATGATTAACACCAGTGAGCCAATAATTACCGCTTTTGTTCTTTGCAAACTCCAATGTAAAAGTTTGAGGTCCTTTTTTTTGAGCCAGGTAACGAGTGGACTATCGTGGTCATGATATTCCTGTTTAATAGCTGCTGCAGAAAGCGAATGATCATGCTGGTTGTTGTCAGGAATCGTAGAAATATTTCCTGCAGATAAATCATTTGGTCGCTTTGTTGCCTTTTTCTTCCAGAATTGTAAGTTAACGTGTCGCAAATGTTTTTGCTTGCTCAGGAAGTAACTACATAAAACAGGGGTTAGTGTAAGCGAAACAAATAACGATGCAACAATAGAAGTGATATAGGCGATCCCTAACGGAGCAAATATTTTTCCTTCGATACCCTGTAAATAAAATAAGGGGATAAAAACCAGCACTACTATGATGGTGGCGTAAACAATTGAGTTCCTTACTTCGCTGCTTGCTTCATAAATAACTTTTAAAAATGGCCTTTGTTGTTCGATTGGCAAGGTCCAATTTTCTCTCAGCCGCCTATACACATTTTCTACGTCCACGATAGCATCATCTACCAGTTCACCAATAGCAATAGCCAATCCTCCCAAAGTAAGGGTGTTGATGGAGATACCAAATATTTTGAAAACAATAGCGGTGATAATGAGAGATAGAGGAATGGCAGTTAAAGTAATTATCGTAGTCCTGAAATTCAGAAGGAATAAAAACAGGATGATGATAACCAGAATGAAGCCATCCCGAAGAGCGTGTTCTACATTGGTAATTGAATTGATAATAAAACTTTTCTGCTGAAAAACATCTGTATGGATGGTAACATCTTTCGGAAGTGTAGACTGGATTTCTTTTATGGCTTCCAGTATATCATCAGTTAGTGTAACCGTACTCGCGGATGGCTGCTTCTCTATACTTAAAATAACTGCCGCTTTACCATTGAAAGATCCATCTCCTCTTTTAAGACCGCCGCCTAACTTTACATCGGCTACCTGACTCAAGGTCAGCACCGCACCATTTTTTGAACTGATAACCGTATTTGCCAGATCATTTATATCAATTGTCCTTGCTATATTTCTGATAAGAACTTCTGATCCTGCATTATTAACGAATCCCCCGGTGGTATTTTGATTTGTTAATGAAAGTGCTTTATCTATATCATCAATGGAGATATTAAATTGTCGCATTTTGTCCGGTGAAACCAACACCTGGTATTGCATTCGCTCACCGCCAATCGGAATTACCTGCGAAACACCTTTTACACTCATCAATCTTCTTCGCAAAGTGAAATCTGCAATGGTGCGTAAATCCATTGGAGAGGTGGTATCGCTTGTCAAAGCGATCATCATGATTTGTCCCATGATGGAACTGATAGGTCCGAGCTGCGGCGTTATTCCCTGGGGCATTGCAACCGTTTGCAATTTCTCGGCTGTAAGTTGTCTTGCACGATAGACATCGGTATTCCAGTCAAATTCCACGAATACCATTCCTAATCCCGGTGAAGCAACAGACCTCACCACTTCTACACCCGGAGCACCATTCAAAGCAGTTTCGACGGGAAGATTTGCCTGTGTTTCTATTTCCTCCGGTGCCATACTCCCTGCTTCCAGGAAAATGGTAACTCTTGGTCTGTTCAGATCAGGTAGTACATCAATCGGAAGATTCACCAGGGTAAATATTCCATACACCATGATCAATGCGGACAGCGCTATTACAAAGAGTCTGTTCTTTAAGGAGAAATGTATGAGCCTGTTCAGCATATTCTATTGTTTGTTACCATACTTCTATTTGAAAAGGAACACGGATTTTCTCCCAGCGAATAATTACAGTGGCCGTTCGTTCTCCTGTCTGATCAATTATATATTTTAATCTTTCTTCTATTTCAGCACTTGTTTGAGGGATAACTCTAACTCTGACAACATCATCTTTTTCGGAATAGTCATCAGTAAGATGTTGATTCCAGTTTTTATTGATGATTATTATCCATTCCTTTTTTCCGGGAATTGCAAAAATTGCATACTTACCGGCCAATATCTTATTATCACCTATTTCAAAGGTTTTTCCAACTTCCAATGTTGTGGCCTTATGCGCCCCGGCTACCCAGATTGTGTTATAAGGAACCAATCCACCCCATATGATCCGACCCCTTACACCGGGTGAGTGATAATTGATAGTAATATTTGTATTGCCAATCCATTTTTTAGTTTCAGATGGAATACTCTTTTTGGAAGTATCAATGGATGCAGAGTTACCTGTAGATGCTTGTTGATCTCTGCCTTCCCTGTCTGAGTGATTCTGAGAACATGCAAACATCAGATGCATGATCAGTACGATCAAAGCTATTTTTTTCATGTATTGACGTTTCCTTTAATTAATGATTTGTGTGACTATCCACTAAATCACTATGCCTTTCATTTGCCTTTTGAGCTCCAGCAACTGAACCCTGGGTTACATTCATGGTAAAATCGATTGTATTTACTTTGCCTTCTGCCTGGAATTGTATCCATCCACGATAAATCCCGGACTTTTTGAAAGTTGTATTCAAATCAAATTTTCCATTGGCTACGTCGGGATGCACGTGCAGATATTCTTTCTCATCCAGGCTGATAACAACCATATGGGCTTTAGCGCCCAGATAATCTTCTAATGTTGTAGCATCAATTTCCTTCCCGTCTTTTAAAACTGTTCCTGAAATATGTAATTGGGTTCCTGCAACCAGCTTCCCACCCGTAGCACTTAATGTCACTGAATAATTTCCGGAAACACCTGAGAGTTTATTTGCATTATAAGTGACCGGAGGTTTTCCAGTACCCTTGACTTTGATGGGAATTTTTTCCACCTGGTGGGATCCGCCTGTTGGTTTATAATCCGCAAACAGGAAATAATCTCCACCGCTTTCAAATCGTGTTTCAATTTTTCCGGGGCCCGCAGAATAATTTCTTCCTTTAGGAATGACTTTGATCTGGTAGCTTCCATCGGACTGATAGTCCGGGTGAATGTGGTCAAAATAAGACAAGTCATTACTTACGACGATCAGATGAATTTTCTTTTCGTGCTGAAGATCTAACGCTACAGATTCATTTTCTTTTCCTTCAACACCGGGTGTGAAGAAAAGCGTTGCAGTCTGACCAGTACTGAATTCTACCGGATCACTTACAAACTTCATTTTGTAGGTAAGTCCATTGTCAACCCCATCAAAATGCTCCAGTTCCATTCCACATACGGGGCATTTGCCAGGTTTATCATAAGTCTTTCCCTTTTCACAATTCATGGGACATCGATAAGCATGATCGTGATCTTCCGTGCCTGCTATTTGTGAAGAATCCGTATTTGTATTATTTTTTCCGTCATTATTACAGGAGATCGTAAAGAATATAATCATTACGAATAAAAATCTTGAAATAGTGTTCATCGTTTTATTGTTTTAATTATTTTTTTTATTTCTATTGATTTAAATAAATCATTTTCATCTGGTAAACGTTTTCTGTGACTACCCGCTCTCCCGCTTCTACTCCTTTGATTATTGACGTATAGATGGCATTGCCTTCTCCTTTTTGAACAAATGAAATACTGTATTGCTCTGCTTTATCTTTAATGAAAACGGCGGGTTTCCCATTTAAATCTGTTACCGCTGCTGTTGGCACCACCAACTGCGAAATTCTGCTACTTCCATATTTGAGTACCCTGACATTCTCATCAATTTTGAATTTGCCATTGGGATTGATAATTTCAAATAACACTAATTGCGCCTGATTTTCTATACTGACCGTCTGGGCTACCGATACCATACGTAAGGAAAATGTTGCCGTATCATAATTTGAAAAGGCTACAAACCTGCTCGCTTTAATGGAATCATTTAGATCAGAAGCAAACACCTGTGTTTCTACATAAACCCGATTTAGATTTGTGATCTCGAAAAGTGTTTGCCCCGAATTTACAACAGCACCGATCGCATGATTGAATGTTCCTACAATACCATTGATAGGAGCAGTTAAAGAGACCATTTTTGAATTACTCATATTTCCCCCGACATTCGAATTGAAAAGCTGAAGATTCTGTACGGCAGCTTCATACCTGGCTTTCGCTTCCGTTACATCCTTTTTAGCGGCTATATCCTCTATACTTTTCAATCTGTCGTATTGAGCTTTTGCAGCTTTGACTTCGGCATTGAGTGTGTTTCGTTGAGAAATAAAATCTATCTGAGTTGCCGCTTCGATTTGCTGTTCCACTACCGCTAAAGTTTGCCCCTTACTCACTGATTGTCCCGGAGTAACTCTTAGCGCTACTATCTTCCCGGTTTGCGGGGTCTGGATGACTGCAAGACCCTGGGGAGAAGCAGTCACCTTTCCTAAAATCTGGGTTGACTGAGAAAAGTTGCCGCCACCTGTTTTTTCTGTAAGGATCCTGAATAGAAATTGTGATTCTTTTTCTATGATGAAAGCACTTGAAAACCCACCACTTTTAGCAGTGCCTGTTCCATGATCTTCACCATCATGAGCTATAGAAGTATTGATGGAAGCGGTTGGAATCAATAAACATATGATGAGGACGAATGCGGTGACTTTTCTATTCCGTTTTTTCATTAAAAAATACATGATGAGGCTTCCGAGTAATAAACCGGCGACTGTCCAGATCCAGGGGCTATCATACCAGTGTGAATGTTCCTCTTCTGCCGGTAATTCTAATTTCCTGCCTATCTCAATTTTCGAAACCTGGATAAAGTCAGCCCCCAGTGAACTATTGATATTTACCTGTAAATCATAACTTTCATTAGCCGGGAAAGTTCCTTTCAACTGATAAATTCCAGAGTCTATCCGGGAGATGGTGATGGTGATGTTTGGCTGATTCAACACCTTAATGCTGATCTTTGCAGAATCAATAGCCCTGTTCGTTTTTGCATCGGAGAGAAATAGTTGTAAAATGCTTTGCTTATTAGCTGCCAGTTCACCATATTTTACCAATACTTCATACTTATCTGAAAGGGCCTCACTGCTGAAATATCTGGTAGTTCCGAATGCAGTTGTTTTCTTTTCCGCATGGTCTTCACCACCATGTCCCCACGATAATGTACCCGCATACAAAAAAAGGACGATTACAAGTATTCGTTTCATATTATAATTTGCCATTTAAGTAATTAAGCTGTATGACCGATTCGTTATACATTCTGTGAGTATCTAAATGATTAATGAAAATTTCAAAGGCAGTTTGGAGGTTTCTGAGAGATTCTATGTAATTCAATTCCCCGCCCTGAAAAAGTCTTTGAGAAATCTCAATAATTTTCCTGGCCTGAGGCAGCGCTGTATTAATGAAATAATCGAGACTTTGCAGTTCACGTTGATAGTTGGTGAGTGCTTGTCTGTACTGAGCATTTAATCTTTGCTGCTCCAATTCCTGTTGTGCCCGGGTTATGTCAAAAGAAATTTGCGCGGACGCAATCCTACTGCGGTTTTGTTTTCGCCAGACAGGTAACGTAACTCCTACCTGGTACCCGATGGGTCTTTCGTAATTCTTTGTTGTTGGAAACAATACCCCTGTCGTAAAACCTGGTAATAAGTTAGAACGTTCTACCTGAATTTGTCTTTGACTGATCGCAATTTGCTGTTGTAAGATCTGCTGTTGAATATTATTCAGAATTAAGTCTGTCGAAGGAGCTAATTGATACGTTTGCATCAATTCAACTATGATTGCATCCTGATAAGCAGTATAAAAACGGAAGATTTGCAATATCGCATCCCGGTCTGCCTGAATTCTCTGCAACTGATTTCTTATTCCATCCGACTGAGTGGTGGCTTGTAACTCTTCTAACTTATTAATCTGACCCGCATCAAAAAAGCGTTGGGATGATGTCTTAATTGCCTGGTAAATGCTATCCTGATAGCTGAATAGTATTTGCCTTTCATTTAGATATTGAAGTTGCAGATAAGTAAGTTGAACCTCTTTTTTAAGTTCGTATTGGGAACCTTGCAATTGAAGCCGCGCTAACTGGATCCTTTCATTTTGTAAAGCCCTGCGATTTCTGTAGACACCGGGGAGGCTTAGGTTCTGCTGAATACCCAATACCAATGGTTCATAAGGAGAAGCGCCTACAGTAACCTGTGGGTTATCCAAACCACCCGCCCTTTTTGATAATTGTTGCTGCTGTTGTAAGGATAAGCTAGCAGCTTTCAAATTGCGCTGGTTATTTAACGCTAATTCTACTGCAGCTTCCTTTGTCAGCAGAACCTGTGCATATGCTGATTGGAAAAATATTATTGCAAGAAAAAAGCCAATGAAACGAAACATACAAATGATTTCTGTTAACACAAAAGGATATTCTTCCCCATACACTGGAGATGCCTTTAGCTAACAGGAATCAAATCTGGAACGACTGTATAACAATCCGAAGGTCTTGTATGGTCGCTGGAAGCCGCCATCGGATATGCCTGGGAATATCTATTTTTTCCGGCGAAACCAGGGAGCTAGTTGTAAAATAAAAAGCATTGAAGAGAGCAATGAAATGCACATTCGGTGCTTCAATGATCCTGCTAACCGATTTATCAACTTTTTCAAAAGCCACTACGGAATTCGAACAGCAATCATCATCTGATTTCTCAGAAGGATCATGTTGGTGTTCCGAAGGTTTGCTGTGATCGTGTTTGTGGGCGTTGCTATGAGAATGGCTATGACCGTCCGGCTTCTTATTTTCAATAGTGGAAGTATTATTCTTGTGATGCAGATCATGAAACAGGCGGCTACTGGAACAGGCGAAGCTCACCACAGTATTCAGACTGAATACAGTCAGAAGTAGCAAGGCTTTACTATATATTCTTTTAGTGACTGTCATAAAACTCTTCAAAAATACGTCTTAGTTGTCAAACCGGTAGAGCTAATAAACCGATGGTTCCACCATAACATATCTCCGTACAATAGAATATCCTTCATAATTAGTTATAACATCCGATGGGATAAACATTATTTATTTTTGGCCAGCCAGGTTTGTAAGTCTTTGATCTCTTTTTGCTGCGATGTAATGATATTATTAGCCATCGTTTTCAGTTTGGCTTCATGAGCTCCGGTTTTGATATATGCTTTTGACATATCAATAGCACTCTGGTGGTGTGGAATCATCATTTGTACAAATTGCTTATCTACTCCGCCGGAATGATCCATATCCATTTTCATATTACTCATCATTCCCATTGCTTCTTTGAAAAAAGCTTCTCCCCCGCCCCCGCCATGTGCGTTATGACCGGATAAGAATGTATTGAATTCTGCCACCTCTTTCTGTTGATCATCCACCATTTTTTGAGCCATCTGTTTGACCTGCGTATCTGTACCAGTTGCTACTTCAATTTGAGCCATTTCAATCGCTCCCATGTGATGGGCTTTCATCAAGTTGGCAAAATCATTATCGGGACTGCCGGAAGATTTCATGTTTTTCATATCATCCATCATGCTATTCATCATGGCAGACATAGATTTTCCCGTCATACCGGAGGTGTCTGCCTGCGTACCCACGTCAGCCGATTGATTCTGATGTGAATTGTGATCAGTAGAATCTGCACTAGCCTGGGTGCTATCCTGTGAATTGTCATTGCATGCCATCAACCCGATCGCGATGCATGCTATTAATAAAATCTTTTTCATGTGTATTAAATTTTTAATTGTATGCGTTGCCATTTTTATCCTCCTAAAAACAATATCCAAAAGAAAGCCAGACCTGTGCATCCAAATATCCATTGGATTGGGAATTTGGATCTGGTTTATAAATTTTTGTGTATTTACCATAGCCTAAATTGATTTGCCCGTCAATAACAAATTTACTTTTAGTCAAATAGCATAGTCCTAACCCACCGCCACCTCTGACGGAATTGGCTGAAAAATCTTTTGAAGGATAACTGAACCATCCATTGTTACCCGTTTGTCCCTTTGTTTGAATATTTCTTCTTAGAGTTCCTACATAAACATTGGCATAAGGAGATATGGAGCCAAATTCAAGGTCAATGATATATTTTTTGGCTCTCAATAAAAAACCATTGTAGTTGTACTGGTCAGTAAACATAAAATCATTGAAAACTCCCTGTACAAAGGAAACTTCTGCGGCAAAAGTTCTGCTAAAAGCCTTTTCAACAGAAATTGTGGGCTTTCGCGCGAATAAGCTTAATACGTTGGTTTTGATCATTACTCTTTTGGTCAAACCTCTTTCTGTCTCTTGTGAGTGGGCAGAAGTGCCCATTAGAAAAGTTAATGCAAGAAGGAGTGATCGAAAATAATAAGGCATGCTAAATACGCTTACAAACTTTGATAATCATTGAATACTATTACAATTTTATTTGTAAAAACCAATTTCAACATTATTATGATTTCAAAATTAGCTAATGAAAGTTAAAATTTTTATACTTAAATGGTTTTGATTTATATTTTTTTGATTTTTGATACCAAGCCAAATACAATGAACGAAGTATTTCGCGACCGGTTTATTCAAACTTTATTTTTTCCGGATAACTTTTTTCTTTTTTTCCTTCTCTTCCTCGTCTTGATCATCATCAGTAATTTTCACAAATGCACTCCGGCGGGGAGCGGGCATTTCGCTGTGTTCACCTTTAACTGCTTTCCAGATGATTTCGCTGAACAACATATCAGGAACACGGTCTTCTTTCGTTAAATCAATCTGATCGCTAAGCAGCGCGCTGGCAGTGGTAGCCGTATTCATTTCATTGAAATCAATATTCGAAGGCAGTGATATGAAGGGCGTAAGGTTAGGTGTTGCAGTAAAACTTCTGAACATTGGAGTAGCTGCAGCATCATACTGGCTCATAGGTGGCAGGCCTAATATCAACTCAATCGTCCGCAGCATGGAGGAAGTGGAATACATGGTGTGGTCAACCAGTCCCCGCTTGACAAAGGGTCCGGCCACATAAGCTGTGGTGCGATGCGCATCGACATGGTCTGGTCCGTTCTGCGCATCATCTTCAACAATAAAAACCACACTTTCTTTCCAGATAGAACTTTTGGAGAGATATTCCACAAATAATCCTACTGCTAAATCGTTATCCGCTACATGAGCAAAAGGAGTTGGACGACCGCGGCGCAAACCTTCGGTATGGTCGTTACCAAAACGGAGTGAATTGAATTGGGGAACAGCATTAACGCTTAGCAGCGAATCAAACTCTCTGCGCCATTGATAGAAACGGGTCGTATCTCTTACCTGTAAATTATAATCTGCATAGTAAGGACAAAAATGGTTTTCCAGCACGGGGATGCTTGCCTTCATATCATCCGCAAATTCGCCGTAGGTTCGAAAACTTACGCCCGCCCGACTGCAATAATCCCAGATATACCCCCTTTTCGGATTAGCAATCTCCCGTTTTGCTTCACCGGGATAAGTGCCCCCCCGACCACCGTAACTGGTGGGCCAGTTCTTTTCCAGGTAATCAGTAGCATGGGCAGAAGTACTCCAGTTATGACCATCCGCACTAACTTCTCCATCTACATAAAAGTTATCGAACAATACAAACTCGCGCGAAAGTTTATGCTGATTCGGTGTAATGCGCTCACCAAATAATACAAGGCTGGTATCCCCATTACCTTCCGGCATATCACCCAACACTTGATCGTAGGTTCTGTTTTCTTTAATGATATAGAACACATATTTGATGGGTGATGGATCTCCTACTTTCATAGGGATGGGATTTCCCGCTTCGCCAACTGAGGTCATCTCACTTTCCTTTGTATAAGGGGTATTTGTATAAACTGCTTTAGAATATATTGCCAGAGTCGCCTCTGATGGTTCATCTATAATGGACATGGTTCCTTTCATCAAACCACCAATATAACCCGGTCGAACTGTAGCAGAAGTATCACCCAAATGACGTACAACCAATTCCTGTTTTACAGAAGCAGGGTTAGGTCCATCAGGATTTGGGAATGAGGAAAAGCCTTTGCCATTAGATACAAAGATCTTTTTTCCAATCACTTTTATGTTGGTGGGATACCAACCTACCGGAATGAAACCTTTCGATTTACTTCTGCCCGGTGCAGATATATCAAATACTGCCAGGCAATTGTTGTCAGCATTCGCAACATATAATTTCTTCTCATCCGCCGATAATGCAAGTCCGTTTGATGTCGATCCTGCAGGTGCATCGGGATATAAAGCTGCATTCAATACTTCAAGCACTTTGCGTTTCTTCACATCAATAACGGAAACACTGTTATCATTGGCATTGGCCACATAGAGATAATTCCCCATTTTGTCTAATAATAATTCATTGGGATTATCTCCAACCAAAACTTCTCTAATCAATTTTCGCTGCTTCGTATCATACACAAGCACTTTGTCACCACCCCAGGAGGATATGTACAATTCTTTTTTATCCGGAGAGAGTAAACAGGCATATGCTTCCTTAACCAACTCCAGTTGCTGAATGATGCGTTTATCCGTAAGATTAATAATATACAATGAATTATTCTCTTTAGTTACTACATACATCAATTTGGCAACATCGTCTATTTCGATACCGGCAGGAGATATTTTCACAGGCCATTTTTTCCCAAGAATGATACTATCTTTCAACCTGAGTTTATTATTAATAATAGCATATTTAAAGATCCAGTTATCATTTCCTCCGGAGGCGTACAAAAATTTTTCATCTGCACTAAACTTTAACCCGTACCAGGATTTTGGAATGATTACATTATGAAGGACTTTCTCTGTTGTTGGATCGATCAGCTGAATGCTCTGGATGCTTTGACCATTATTCGTAACGGCCAGGTACTTTTTTGACTTGGATACAGCGATGTTAAGGGGAAGATCTCCTAATGGGAAAGTACGACCTGCAGGTGAAAGATGCCAGCCATTGGGAAGCCGTACCCTCTTTTTGGAGAGTTGTTGTTCAATGTTTTGAGATAAAACAGGTAAAATTGAGGCGGCGGCAATGAAGGCAAATAATATTTTCAACATGATCTTACAGTTCATTTTCCGTGAGTTATTATGATAAATATATTGAGAATGTAGGGTGCAAGGCTTTTGATAGGTGCAATGTAAAATGTTTACCCATGTCATGCTATACAGCTTACAAAAAAAAAGCTCCCCTATCAGAAATAGATAAATATCGTTCAATTATTATCAGCGAATGCTCTCAGTTGAAAAATGAATTATAAAATTGTATTGATAAGACAAAGATAACTTTCAGTTGTTATTATGGTAAAGCTGACAATATACCTTGGTGAAAATACCCATGATCAAGGTTTCAGGATCTATTGAACTGGATAAACTTTTTTTCTACCTGATCAATAAAGATTATTCAGCAGATTGGTTGACTCCCCTTATGATATTGCTGAGAGAAGCAAAGTTTTGGATCCCCCTGTATTTGTTCTTATTGGTATTCTTTATCAGGAAGGAAAAATATTTAAGCATAGTAATAATTGTAATGAGCCTTATCACTTTTGCCATCACCGATTATAGCAGTGCAGGTATTTTAAAGCCCCTGATCGGTAGAATCAGGCCTTGTCATGGCCTGGAATCAAATTCATTTAATAACATTATCGGCTGCGGCGGTAAATTTTCCATGCCTTCTTCCCATGCCGCCAACCATTTCGGTTTAGCTACTTTCTGGTTCAGCGTGATCGCATATCGCATACGTAAGAAATGGTATTGGTTATGGGGATGGGCCTTTTCGGTTTGCTATGCCCAGGTGTATGTTGGTGTACATTACCCGGGTGATATGCTGGCAGGAGCAATTTTAGGGATGTGTACCGGAATGCTTACATTTTTCCTGTATAGGAAATGGGTAATATTTTTAATAAGAAACAGTAAGAAGGATTACTATTCTCGCCATTTTCCACCTGTGCAAAACGGCTGAGCACTCTGTAAGGATAAGATAATGGGAAAGGCAGTTTATTTTATCTGGAACATATTGCTTTCTGAGGGCCTGTGCGCTTCATCCATAAATGATTCCATATCTTTTACTATTGCAGGATTCATTTCAGCAATATTATTCTTTTCTCCCCTATCCGTTGTCAGGTTGTAAAGCTCGGTACGAACTGGCTGTGAACCATTATAAAACCGGATAGCTTTCCATATTCCTTTTCGCACTGCCTGCTTAAATCCTCTTTCATAAAATTCCCAGTACAAATATTTGTGTTGCTTTGTTTGGGGCTGACCCAATAATGCAGGAAGGAAAGAAATGCCATTGTTTGGAGATACTGGTGTACCTGTGAGTTCGCCCAAAGTTGGTAACACATCCCAAAAAGCACCTAGTTCTTCTGAAGTGGAATGAGCGGGGATACGTCCCGGCCATTTTACAATAAACGGAACACGGATGCCACCTTCATATAAATCTCTTTTTACTCCTCTCAGAGGTCCACTGCTTTTGAAAAATTCCAATGCATCCTGTAATTTTCTTCCCCCTTCTGTATGGGTTCCGTTGTCGCTGGTAAAAATTACAATGGTATTATTTTCTAATCCATCTTCTTTCAATTGGTGAAATATACTTCCAATGTACACATCCATACTGGTTATCATGGCAGCATATGCCGCTTTTGGGTGAAGTTGCGCACCATAATGCAATCCTGCGGGTTGGGCATTTTCAGGTTTGAAACGGCTGTTGCCACTTTTATCCCGGTAGCGTTGAAGAAACCTTTGCGGCACTTTTAATTCCGCGTGTGGTAAAGTATAAGCTACATAAAGGAAAAAAGGATTGTCCTTATTTTGCTTAATAAAATCAATTGCCGCCTCAGTGAATAATTCATTCATATAAGTACCGGTCGGTACAGGTACTTTATAACTCACTCCATTTATCATTTTCCAAACAGAATCACTTTGCTGAAAGTGTCCTTCCACATGATGCAAATGACCTGTAAAAAAGTCCCATCCTTTTTTCTCCGGAACACCAGTCGTGTTTTGCAAACCCAGTCCCCATTTACCAACCATCCCATTGGTATAGCCTTTTTGTTTTAATACCTGTGGCAATATGGTATCTTGTTCCCGAAGAGGTAATTCTCCGTTTCCCCGAATATAAGTGCGACCGGTATGTTGCCCTGTCATCATGCTGGCTCGCGAAGGTGCGCAAACCGTACTGCCAGAATAAAAATTAGTAAAACGCATACCCTCTTTAGCCATCTGATCCAAATGGGGTGTTTGAATTATTTTTTGACCATAACTTCCAAGGTCTCCATAACCCAGATCATCTGCGAGGATAATAATAATATTGGGTTGTTGTCTCACAACAATCCTGCCCGTTGCGGATACTTCCTTTTTATTTACAAACGGCGCATGCGTTTTACAGGAAAGTAGAAATAGATTAAAAAGGATTACCAGACAGGAATAGAATATTTTGTTCTCCGTCTTCATTAAAAAGAGATTGAAAGGATGCTTACGTATGATGCTTACGTATTTTTATCAACAATGATTTTTATAAGATCCAATTTCACTTTTTCAAAGTTCGGGCAATTTGCTCTCGGACATTTATTCTTTTCCTTTACGTTTAGTACTCAGCGTTCGGTCTGCTTCAGATCTGACGAATTTCCCCCCTGGTAACTTGCCTAAACTTTTTTGAAAGGCTTGCATCTTAGCAGTTAGTTCTTTTATTTTATCCGGATGTGATGCAGCCAGGTTATTTTTCTCACCCGGATCATCCTTTAAACGAAATAACAAGGTATCGTGTGCCACCAGCTCTTTCAATGCAAAGGTTCCTTTATTGCCTTTGTACGGCAGCTTGATCTTCCAATCGCCAACACAATATGCCTCCAGTTTTCCATTGTAATAATAGGCAAGCTCATTTCCTTTTCGCTTTCCTTCCTTTAATAATACAGATGCAATATTTTCTCCATCTACTATACGATCCCCGGGTAGACGACCTCCTGCCAGCTGCACAAATGTTGGAAACAGGTCCATCATCGAAGCCACGCCCTCATACACCATACCTGGCTTTATGTTGCCTTTCCAGTAAAAAACAGCTGGCACCCGCATACCGCCTTCAAAAGTTGTTTGTTTTCCTTCCCTCAGTATCCCGGCTGAGCCCGCATCGCTTTCCATAACCAGCCATGGGCCATTGTCACTGGTGAAAACAATGAGGGTATTTTCTTCCAGTTGAAACTCTTTTAATTTTTTTAAGATTTCACCAACACTCCAGTCAAGTTCCTGCACCACATCACCATACAAACCACGACCAGAAGTGCCTACAAATTTTTCCGAAGCATAAATCGGAACATGAGGCATGTTGTGTGCGAGGTACAAAAAAAACGGCCGCTGTTTATTTTCTTCCATAAAACGGATTGCTTCGTCAGTATACCGTTTCGTAATATAACGTTGGTCCAGGTTTGTTTCTGCCAATTCATTGTTACGCAAGTACACTACGGACGACATATCGTTGCTGTACGGAATACCAAAATACGAATGAAAACCATGTTGCAGAGGCCTGAAGGATTCCATATGACCTAAATGCCATTTGCCTACCATACCATTTTTGTATCCCTTCTTTTTTAAAACTTCAGGCAACGTAATTTCCTGCGAGTCGATACCCGTATATGAGTCGGGAAAAAAAACGCCGTGGATCCCATAGCGTATTGGATAACGACCTGTCAGTAATGCAGCACGTGAAGGACTGCATACCGGCGAAGCTGAATAAAATTGCGTGAATTTTATACCCTCTGCAGCCATGCGATCAATATTAGGTGTTTTAATGTCCTTTGCTCCATAACAACCCAGATCACCATAGCCAAGATCATCCGCAAGAACGATTATAAAATTCGGGGGTCGATCAGTAGAATTATTTCGTGACGTTTGTCCATTCAATTGAACCGTGCAGGTAATGATAAAGAACAATAGCAGAGAAAATGCAAAATGATGAATTCTCATGTTAATTTTTTTATGAAGATGGTTTTGTCAATCTTACCAACGGCCGAAAATTCACCCTTCATTTTACATCTTTCACACATCGGAAACCAGTGTGTTCCAAACCTGTATCCGGACTGCTTTTCATGCGGCGGGCTACCCGGTAGCCGCTACAATAACTATCGTTACATAAAAATGAACCGCCCCGAAGAGACCGCTTTTGAATATACGGTTCGGCAGGATCCAAACTTTTTGCAGGTCCTTTCGGATTATTGGCCATTCCATACTGCAATGATTTATAGTAGTTCGCATCATACCAGTCGCTGCACCATTCCCAGACATTCCCGGCCATATCATATAATCCGTACCCATTCGCCGAAAAACTTTTTACCGGTGCAGATTTTACAAAACCATCCTTCTGTTCATTAAAATAGGGAAATTTACCTTCCCAACTATTTGTCTTTGGCCTTCCTGCATTGACGTGTTCATTTCCCCAGGGATAAATATTATTGTTAAGTGAGCCTCTTGCTGCAAACTCCCATTCGGCTTCTGTAGGCAACCGTTTGCCTGCCCAAATGCAATAAGCTGTTGCATCATCCCAGCTTACATGAACTACCGGTGAATTTTCTTTCCCTTCAATATTACTCCCCAGTCCTTCCGGTTTTTTCCAGCTTGCGTTGTTTACCCAACTCCACCATTGAGAAAAATCATTGAGATCCACGGGGCTATTGCCCGATTTGAAGACAAGGGAAGCCGCCACCAACAAACTATCCGGTGGCTTTGGTGTACCCGGAGGAACTGATTTCTTCAATTCTTCCCAATCAGGTTTTTTTTCTGCCGTTGTGAGATATCCAGTAGCATCTACAAATTTTTTGAATTGAGCATTCGTTACCTCGGTTATATCCATAAAGAAAGGAGCTATCTCCACGTTGTGTTTGGGATATTCATCTTCGGAGGCTTGTTGATTATCACCGCCCATTGAAAATATTCCACCGGGAATGAGCGCCATTCCCGTAGTACTGCTGTCACCGCTGTATGAAATATTATTATCTGACGTGTCATGAGCAGAAAACCGGCCAGGAACTTTCATGCAGCAGACAGAATCTTCTTTTCCGGCTCCTGCATTAGTTAACAGGTCGGAGCAGGCATAAATCAATACAAGGGAAAAAATAAAACCCGCCTT
>Ga0180121_10000538_pt1 | contig 16006 bp, 21 predicted proteins | sample AntDrymUQ5402106_2_FD_129676 | JGI IMG/M metagenome (GOLD analysis project Ga0180121, IMG submission 129676) | Polar desert sand microbial communities from Dry Valleys, Antarctica - metaG UQ540 (21.06) (version 2) (version 2) | ecosystem: Environmental > Terrestrial > Soil > Desert | place...
ACGCCAAGAGCGCGCTCGAGGACGCCGACTGGGTGAGCGGCGACCACCGCATGGAAGGCGTGATCGTGGCGGTCGGCCCGCAGGTGCAGCCGTTCGAGCGCACGCCGTCCCTGATCGACATGGCCCCGACGCTGGTGGCGGCGCTCGACGCCCCCGCCGCGGTCAGGCCCACCGGCCGGGTGCTGCACGAGATCGTCGGGTCCGACGCGGGGCTGACCGAGCGTGAGGCAGCCGCAGGCGACGAGGGTTCCACGGCCGCCGGACCGTCGATTCCCGGCATGACGATCCCCGGCATGGGCGGCGAAAGCGCGGTCAACGAGACCGAAGCCGACGAGATGGAAGAGCACCTACGAGGTCTCGGCTACATCGAGTAGGAAGGCGGTACCCGGGCGGCGATACCGATATCGGTATCGATCGGTGCCAGCGAGTAGCCGACGCCGTCATGACACCGTTTTCGGTATCACGGACCTACGCGCCATCGACATCGCGCGTGACGAGCGTCACGATGGCGATCGAGACTCGGTCATGCGATGGACGATCGGCATCCTCCTGCCCGTGTGCTTCGTCGTGATGGCCGTCGTCACGCCGGCCTCGGCCGTCGTGCTTGACCGCGACACTGGCTTCGACGCCCGTGACATCAAGTCGGACTCGCCGTTCGACGCCGACATCCGGTCGACCACATGATGTGTACCTTCGACGAGCAGTGCTTCGTGTGGCCCAAGGGCCGGCGCGACGACGGCGTGCAGGGTCGAGGGTCGGCCCGGGGCGACCGCTTCGTCTGTCGGGTTCCTGCCCGCAGGGTCTCGCCGACGAAGTCGATCCGCTGGAAGGTCCGCACCAGCCCGCCCGAAGACGCACCGGCACGCGGGGCCTTCGAGATCGACTACGCGCCGAGCGACCGCTGCTGGTACGGCTAAGGCCAGGCAGCAAGACGGGAGGGGTCTTCGAACCCCTCCCGTCCGATGCGCCTCACATCACCGGGAAGGTCTCGTAGACCTCGATCTCCCCGCCGCTCTGCAGCACCGGGCACCCCTTCGCGAGCGTCGCCGCCGCGTCCAGAGAGTTCGCCTGCAGGATCGAGTAGCCGGTCGCGATGCCGGTCGCCGGCACATCGCCGATCGCCCCGTCGCTGCGAACGCGCCTCGCGACCTCGGTGAACGGGTTCCCCCCGTCCTTCACGGCCGAGCCCAGCGAGCCGAACCACGCGGTCCACGCGGCCATCACGGCCGCACGTGCCTCGTCGCTCTCCGGTGTCGAGCCGCCTCGGTACAGCAGCACGAAGTCCGCCATCTTCCCCTCCTCGTTGCCTGGCGCGAGCTCTGTCGTCCGCGCGCTCCACCCAGTCGACGAACGGAACGGCCGCGATATCGACATGACTGCTCGACTTCCGTTCGATTAGCGTCGGCAACGATGCTGGCTGATGCCGACACGATCGGGTTCCTCGGGGTCGAGCTGATCGTCGTGATGACGCCGGGCCCCGACATGGCACTGGTCACGGCCCATGCGCTCGGACGAGGGCGAGGAGCTGCGATGACGTCGGCCATAGGCGTGAACGCCGGGATCCTGGTGCACGCCGCCGCGGCAGCGCTCGGTCTGTCGGCGCTGCTCGTGTCGTCGTCGGTGGCGTTCACCCTCGTGAAGCTGGTGGGCGCCGGGTTCCTGCTGTTCCTGGGCATCCGAACGATCCTCGACGCACGACGAACGCACCGGCAAGCGACGGTCGAGATCGCCGAGCGGCGGCTGCCGTCGATGCGGATGTCTCGCTCGCCGTTCTGGCAGGGGTTCTGGTCCAACGTGCTGAACCCCAAGGTGGCGTTGCGGATCTTCCTGGCGATGGGGCTCGTGTGGCTGCTCGCCTACGCCGCGATCGCGGCTCGTATGGCCGGCTTCTTCCGCAGCGAACGAGTGCGCCGGCGTATCGCCGTGCAGGACGCGTAGCCGAGGTTCGATGAACGGATCTGATACCCCCGCTGCGGGTTCCTCGGCCTCCGGCAGGTCGACGCATCTGGTCGGTCTGCTGGAACGTCTTGCTGATATCGGCGCGCGGCCCGGTGATCCACAGGATGAACGCCTGCGCGCAGGTGCGCTCATCCTCGCGACCGCCGGCATCGCGACGATCTCGTTCGCGTGGGTCATCACCTACCTGCTGCTCGACGAGCCGTTGTCGGCGTCGATCCCTGCCCTCTATCAGGTGGTCACGCTCGTCGGGCTCGTCGTGCTGGCCCGTACGAAACGCTTCGACGTCTTCCGCACGACCCAGCTCACGTGCTTCCTGACGCTGCCCGCCCTGTTGCAGGCTTCGCTGGGTGGTGTCCTGGCATCGAGCAGCATGGTGCTGTGGTGCGTGATCACGCCGCTCGCCGCGCTCGCGATGCTGGGGTGGCGTCGCTCGATACCGTGGCTCGTCGCCTTCTTCATCGTGCTCACGGCGCTCGCGCTGCTCGATCCGGCGCTCGCCCGAGGTGACCCCGCAGAGCTGCCGAGTGGTCTCGTCATCTCGTTCTTCGTGTTGAACCTCTTGGGCTTGATGCTGGGCTCGTTCGTGATGCTCGCTCGCCTACTTCGTGCATCAACGGGAGCTGACGCATGCTGCTCTCGAGTCGGAGAGGGAACGATCCGAGCGGTTGTTGCTCAACGTGTTGCCCGAGCCCATCGCCGAGCGGTTGAAGCGGCGCGAGGGAGTGATCGCCGACCAACACGCCGATGTCACGGTGCTCTTCGCCGACCTCGTGGGATTCACCGAGATGTCGGCGGACATGGACCCATCAACCCTCGTGGGGCTGCTGGACGACATCTTCTCGACGTTCGACGCACTCGCCGACGCCGAGGGCCTCGAGAAGATCAAGACCATCGGCGACGCCTACATGGTGGCGGGCGGTCGGCCGGCGCCGCGACCAGACCACCCCGAGGCGGTGGCCCGCGTGGCGCTCGCGATGCGCGACGAGGTCGCTGTGATCTCGCCGCGCGTCCTCGCCGGTTCGCTGTCGATCCGTATCGGCATGGACACGGGACCGGTGGTCGCCGGCGTGATAGGCCGGCGGAAGTTCATCTACGACCTATGGGGCGACGCGGTCAACACGGCGAGCCGCATGGAATCGCATGGCCTGCCCGGGCGTGTGCAGGTGACCGCTCGTGCCGCTACTCGGCTCGAGGGCTCGTTCGAGCTCGAACCCCGCGGCACGATCGAGGTGAAAGGCAAGGGTCCTATGGAGACATGCTGGGTCGTCGGTCCCATCCAGCTCCCGGGGCCGGCGTGATCAAGCCCGGTTCCGACCGACCTCGACCTTTCCGTCGACGATGCGAGCCGAGTAGAAGGGCTGTGGCGCCGTCGCCGGCCCCCTCGTGAGCTCACCGTCGGTGACCCGGAAGCAGCTCCCGTGCCAGGGACATTCGATGATGTCGCCGTCGAGCTTCCCCTTGTGCAGCGGTCCGCCTCGATGGGTGCATCGGTCGTGCATCGCGAACACCTGGTCGCCTCGGCGCAGCAGGAACACCGGCACGCCCTTGACGTCGACGACGGTGGGGGTGTCTTGCTTCAGGTCGTCGGCGGCCATCACGGCGGTCGGCCGCGCGGGCAGCCGGTCGAATGCCGTGACGTCCACACCCACGCCGCGGGAGTAGACGAGATGTCCGCCGATGTACGCGGTCGCCGACGCGATGCCGGCGCCCACAGTGCTGAGCGCCACGCCGAGACCGTGACGGCCGCCTCGGCGAGCGGTCCATGAGAGGGCGAACGCAGCGATCGCGGCGGTGTTGCCCAGCGCGTGGGCGACGCCGGCGCGGCGCTCGTCACCTTCGGTGTCGGCCCAGTCGGACCAGCCCGCCAACGCGGTCGGTCCGGCCGAGAGCACACCCAATCCGATCAGCCGCCGTGCGGCGTCGGTCGAGCGCTCGCCACCCACCACGTCGAGCATGCCGGCACTGAGCCAGGCGCCGATGGTCACGTCGGTCAACACCGGATGCAGCGGATGCCCGAGCCACGTGCCGCTCAGCAGATCCTTCACCGGGCCGGTGCCGAGGCGTTCGGCGATCGGTCCGATGCGGTCTGCGACGGCGTCCAACCGGGGACCGAACCGCTCGACGACCGTGGAAGGAAGGCGATGCAGGAGCGACGTCATGCGCCCATCGTGCCCGCTCGGCGCCTCTTCGAAACCATGCGCTACGGTCGGTGCGTGGGGTCGTCGGCGAACGGCGCCTCGCGTACGCCTTCCGCCTGGTCCTCTTCGATCGCGTCGAGTCCGGTCTCGACCTGACCCTCATCATCGCTCCGTGCGAACGGGGGATCTCCACCCGACCCGTGGCCGGTCGCGCCGTGCTGGCCTTCGAGGGTCGCGGCGACGCGCTCGAGTTCCTGCCGCATGCGCACCCGCATCTCGGTGCCTGCCTCCGACCCCGCCGGGGCGTCGGCGATCATCGTCACGGTCGAGCCACCGCCGGCATCGGGCGCGACCAACACGAGGGCACGTCCGCCTCGCCAGTCGGTCGTCACGGTGTCGGTGATGCCGAGGCCCTCGATGGTCTTGAGGTGCGTGTATACCTGGTCGAGTGTCGCTTCGATCGAGACGGTGTCCTCGATCTGCTCAAGCGGCACTCCTTCGTCGAGGCTCATCTCGCGAACCTGCCTCTCACGCTCAACGTTCGTCTCGGGTTGCCCTGATGAGCGGTCGTGCGAGCCGATAGACGGCGTACGCGACAAGCGCGAGTCCGATCGCCGCCTGGATCTGGCGCTCGGAGAATCGGGTGTGACGAGCGACGGGTCTCGCGATCGCGCGTCCTGCGGCGCCTCGCCACCCTGTGAGGGCGGCCTCTCCGAAGTGTTCGATGCGCTCGGTGGCGGTTGCCATGCGTCCTCCTCGTGTGGTCTGTGCAGCTTGTCGTGACGTGCCGCGGGGACTGTCCTACCCATGAGGAGAGACCGTCAATCTCGCTCGGGTAGGGTTGGGTGATGGACGATCACCGCTCGCCCGATCCGGTCGAGGATCCGCAGGCGTACCAACGGCATCTGCTCGGGCTGCTCGGAGATGACGATCCGGCCGTCGTGCAGGCTGGCACGCCCGCGGAGTAGCACACGATCGTCGACCGCGCAGGGTCGAACCTGCACTCGTCGCCCGCCGATGCAGAGTGGTCGGTCTTCGGATGCCTGGCCCATGCGGTCGATGCCGAGATCGTGATGAGCGGTCGCTACCGGTGGATCGTCGCCCATGACGAGCCGCCGCTGCTCGGCTACGACCAGGATCTGTGGGTGCGGCGCCTCCACCCCGACACCGAGTCGGTCAGCGATCTGCTCGCCGCGTTCGCGGCCCTTCGCCAGGCGAACGTGGGCATGTGGCTTCGCAGCTCCGACGGGGAACGCGCGCGGGTCGGACAGCATGCCGAGCGCGGTCCCGAGAGCTTCGATCTGTCGTTCCGCATGATCGCCGGGCATGACCGCTTCCACTTGCGGCAGGCTCGCGAAACGCTCGACGCCGTCACGCGAGCGTGACTCGCTACTGCCAGCCGCCGATGATCGCTCCTGCCACGATGGTCCCGACGATGTGATAGCCGGCGGTCAATGCGCCCCACACCATCGGTTGCGGCTTCGTGGATTCGAACGTCGCGGTGACGAGCGCGATCGAGAGCGCGAAGCCGATCGCCACGACGATCCCGAGCAAGAGCCCTTCGCTCGCCGTGTCGGTGTCGCTCGCCGCCGCAAGCATGCCGAGCGAGATCGCCGAGAGCACGCTCCCGATCAGCGGCACCGCGAAGATCGCAGCGCCCGGGCCGTCGCCGGTCTGCTCCTCCGTCATGCCGCCCGCTGCCATCCATGCCCTGCCGAACACCGGAGGCGCGTACCAGACGGCACCGATCGCGAAGTACGCGAGTGCCGCCACGATCGCGGCGAGCCAGTTGAGGTCGGTCAACGTGTCGAAGCTCATTCGGGATCCCCCTCGTCGACGAGAGTGTCGAGCCCAATGGCGTCCGAGTCCGCCTGCTCATCGAAGTACGCTGGATCGAGGATGACGAAAAGGGGGAGTCGTCGATGGAGCTTGCGATCGAACGCTTCGATCAGCTCGGCGAGCGCTGGGCGCTGCCACCGGCACCCCATCGTGTGAGGTGGAGCATGTCGGCATGGTCGTCTCGGGCCGGGCTGCAGTCCGCATGGACGACGGCACGGAATTCGTGATGGAACCGGGCGACCTGTTCGCGATCCCGGCCGGTCATGACAGTCGGGTTGTCGGCGACGAGCCGTACGTATCGGTGCACCTGCAAGGCGCCTCGACGTACGCGACGCCGGAAGCTTCCGCTGGCGATCCGCGTTGAGCCACACGATGGATGACCCGGCGATCTTGGTGAAGAACCTCTCGAAGCGCTACGGCGAGGTGTCCGCCCTCGACGGCATCGATCTCGAGGTGGAACGGGGCACGGTCTTCGGTCTGCTCGGCCCGAACGGCGCGGGCAAGACCACGGCTGTTCGGGTGCTGGCGACGATCGTGAAGCCCGACGGCGGGCGGGCCGAGGTGCTCGGACGCGACGTGGTCCGGGATGCGGCCGCCGTGCGCCGGCGCATCGGGCTCGCGGGCCAATACGCGGCCGTCGACCCCAACCTCACGGGACGCGAGAACCTGCGTCTGGTCGGTGTGTTGGGCCAGCTTCCACGGCGGGCGATCGCGCCACGCGCCGACGAGCTGCTCCGGCGATTCGCGTTGACCGATGCCGCCGACCGCCCCCTGCGCACCTACTCGGGCGGCATGCGCCGGCGCCTCGACATCGCGGCCTCGCTCGTGCCGAAGCCTCCAGTGCTCTTCCTCGACGAGCCCACGACCGGCCTCGACCTCACGAGCCGCAACGAGCTGTGGGACATGATCCGCGAGCTCGTCGGGGACGGCACCACGGTGCTCCTCACCACGCAGTACCTCGAGGAAGCCGACCAGCTCGCGGGGCGTATCGCCGTGATCGATGGCGGGCACGTGATCGCGAACGACACGCCCGGCCGATTGAAGGCAGAGCTCGGCGACACCGTGGTCGAGATGGATTTCACCGACGACGCGGTTGCCGAGCGGGCGCTCAGCATGCTCGGCGGCGGCAACTTCGGAAAGGTCGAGCGTGAGCACCGCACGGTGCGGGTCTCCTCGAACCGGGGAGCGCACGTGCTCGTCGAGGTGCTCCGCCGCTTCGACGGCGAAGGGGTCGAGCCCGACACGCTGTCGATACGCGAGCCGAGCCTCGATGACGTGTTCCTCGCGCTCACCGGACACCGTGCCGCCAGCGACGGGGCGCAGACAGGAGACGCGGCATGAGCGCCACGACCGTCGAGACTCCGACGGACATCGCCCTGGACCGACGCATCCCGATGGGAGTGGTGCGCGACACGCTCGCGATCGTGCAACGCAACCTGATCGCCTACCGGCGTGTTCCTCAGCTGCTCATCTTCTCGACGATCCAGCCGGTGATCTTCGTGGTGATGTTCCGCTACGTCTTCGGCGGCGCGGTCGCCGGCGCGCTGCCCTCCGGTGTCGATTACGTCGACTTCCTGATGCCGGGTATCTTCGTGCAGACCGTCGTGTTCGGCGCGATCGCCACGGGCGTCGGGTTGGCTGCAGACCTGAAGAGCGGCTTGATGGAACGGTTCCACGCGCTGCCGATGGCGCGCTCGGCGGTGCTCTCGGGGCGGACGTTGGCCGACACGGTGCGAAACGTGTTCGTCGTCGCATTGATGATGACGGTCGGCTTCATCGTGGGGTGGCGCGTGCACACGGACGTACTCGGGTTGCTCGGGGGGGCCGGGCTCGTGGTGCTTTTCGGGTTCTCGATGTCGTGGATCTTCGCCACGCTCGGGCTCGTGGTGGGCGACCCGGAGGCGGCGCAGGCGGCGGCCTTCCCGGTGCTCGCGCCGTTGGTGTTCGGGTCGTCGGCGTTCGTGCCCACGGACCAGATGCCGGGGTGGCTGCAGGTGTTCGCGGAGCATCAGCCCGTGTCCGCGACGGCCTCCGCGGTGCGAGCGCTCACGCTCGGCGGTCCGGCCGCGGGCGATGTCATCGCGTCGGTCGCGTGGAGCGTCGGCATCATCGCTGTGTTCGGAACGGTCGCGGTTCGCCGCTACCGTCGCGCGGTGTAACCCTCCGCATCCTTGCCACGCGTGAAGAGGGGCCCGCGCGGTGCGGGCCCCTCTCGCGTAGCCATGCTCGATGACGGGGTTCAGTCCTCGGTCTCGGGCTCCTCGCCCTCGTCGTCGGAGCCGCCACTCCCCGAGTTGTCGTCATCCGACTCGTCCTCGACCTCGTCATCGCCGCCGCCGGGGCCGGAATTGTCGTCGTCGGCCTCGTCGTCGCCCCCGCCGGGACCGGAGTTGTCGTCGTCGGCCTCGTCATCGCCGCCGCCGGGACCGGAGTTGTCGTCGTCGATCTCGTCATCGCCGCCGCCGGGACCGGAGTTGTCGTCGTCGATCTCGTCATCGCCGCCGCCGGGACCGGAGTTGTCGTCGTCCGTCTGGTCGTCGCCGGCCTGCGCGTCGTCGTCGTCCTCGGCCTCTGGGTCGTCGTCCGGGTCCACCTCGTCAGCCGGATCCTCCACCTCGGCCGGGTCATCGGCTTCCTCGACCTCGCCGTCATCGGCGTCCGGCAGATCGACACCGACCGCGCCGGCCGCACCGGACACGACGTCTTGCAGGGGATCGGGCAGCGCCTGCGCGTACGCGAGGCCCCCCATCAGCGTGAAGACGGCGACCAACGGCGCCATCACCTTGGCCAACAGCAGTTTCCTCATCGGAGTGCTCCTTCGCATCGGTAGCCTGGATGCCTGCGACGCAGGCCCATGGGCTTTGCTGACCGGCCTCGCGACCGGGTCGCCATTGTCGGCGAGGAGGCGGGATGCTTCCGACATCATGGCCATGACGTGCGCGTCCTCGACCCCGGGGCTCGGGGTCTCGATGGCCTGCAGGTCATCGACGAAGACGGCGAGCTCGGGAACCTGCTCCCGCGCGTCGGCGGAGCCCTCGAGCGACAGCTCGAGCTCGTTGCCCTCGTCGTGTCGGTTCATTCCCATCTCGAACGGTGAAACGTCGTCGGGGGTCAAAGGGTCACGCTCCCGTCGGAGATCCTCGAGCGTATCGAGGCGATCGCCCTGGATTGGAGCATCTTCACGGCGCCGGGCCGGCGTCCGACCACCTCGGCGACCTCGTCGATCGTGAGACGCCCGATCACGCGCAGCAGCATCACGTCACGCTGCTCGGCGGTGAGCACGGCGAGCGTCTCGCGGACCCGTTCGGTGGCGAGGTTCGAGAAGGCATCATCCTCGGCATCGCCCATGGGTCCGGCGAGAGCCAGGTGGTCGGGGTCCGCCGGCTGCTCGGGTCGCCTGGCACGACGGCGCGCGTCGTCGATGAGTTGATTGCGAGCGATCGTGAGAACCCACGTACGGAAAGCCCGCTCGTCGCCCGAGAAAGAACCGAAGCTCCGGACGACCTTGCAGAAGACCTCGCCCACGGCGTCGTCGGGGTCGTTCGCCCCACGAGCGCGAACGTACCGGGCCACAGAGGGCGCGGTCTCGCGGTAGAGCTCCCGCCAGGCCCACTCGGCTCCAAGCGAGGCGGCGGCGACCACACGGTCGAACGACTCACCGAACGGCATGGGGCAGCCCTCTCATGCAGTCGGTATCGGCCCAACGACCCAACCGACATATACGACTTTGGTCGCGAAGCAGGATCCGATCGAAGGTGCACGCGTCGCGGTGATCCGTTGTCCTCGCCGCCTAGTCGGTGCGAAACTCGGCACGATGACCGGTCCGGAGCTCGTCGAGGCCGTCGACCATGCCGAATGGCGGCGCTGGCTCACGCGGAACCACCGCCGTACCGGTGGGGGCGTCTGGCTCGTGATCCACAAGAAGGCGTCGACCACCGGATCGCTCAGCTACGCCCAGGCGGTTGCCGAGGCGCTCTGCTTCGGATGGATCGACTCGAAAGCGAACGCGCTCGACGAGGAGCGCTACAAGCTCTGGATGGCACCCCGCAAGTCGAGGAGTGCCTGGTCGGCCGTGAACAAGCGCCGGGTCGACGAGTTGGTTGCTTCGGGGGCGATGCGGCCATCGGGGATGGCCGCGATCGAAGCGGCCAAGGCCGACGGGTCGTGGTCCGCGCTCGATCGGAGCGACATGCTCGAGCTTCCTGACGATCTGCTGGACGCGTTCGACCGCCACGCCGGCTCTCGCAGCGATTGGGACGGGTTCCCGCCGAGCGTGCGCAAGCAGATCCTCGAATGGATCTATGCGGCCAAGCGCGAAGCGACCCGTGCCAAGCGCGTGGAGGAAACAGCGAGCCTCGCCGCGAGGAACGAGCGAGCGCACCAGTGGGCAGCCGAGGGCATGAGCTCCCAGGACCGATCGTCGCACGGTGCCACACGAGCGCCAGCGACCCTTTCCAGGAAACGGAACCTCGTGACGCTGGGTGTCTCGGTGGCCGTGCTCGCGTTGAGCACCATGGCAGCGAGCGCTTCGCTGACCGACATCGAGGTCGAGGTGTTCCGCGCGGCGAACGAGTTGCCCCAGGCCCTCTACACCGTGGTCTGGCCGGTGATGCAATACGGCACCTTCATCACGATCCCGGTGCTCGCCGTGATCGCGCTCGCGCTCCGCCGGGTCCGTCTCGCCGTCGCGTTGCTCCTTTCCGGGGTCGGGGTCTACGTGCTCGCGATCGTGATCAAGGGCATCGTGCAGCGCGAGCGACCCGCGGGCCTGCTCGAGGGCATCGAGGGCCGTGAGGTCTTCGCGGAGGGGAGCCTCGGCTTCCCATCGGGCCACGCCGCGGTGGCCGCTGCGTTGACAGTTGTCGTGGCGGCGCACCCTTCGAGGCGGTGGATGCTGGCCGCCGTCGCGATCGGGACGGCCGTGCTCTTCGGCCGCGTGTACGTCGGCGCTCACCTTCCTCTGGACGTCGTCGGAGGCGCCGCACTTGGGGCAGTGGCCGGAAGCCTCATCAATCTACTGATCGAGCCCGCTCATACCGAGACGATCTCGGCGCCCGAGTCTCGACGAGGCTGAAGGCTCAGCATGCCGCGGCGTGACGGTGTTCCCGAGCTTCGCCTGTCCTACCGACTCCCGTTCGCGACCGGCAACCTCCTAGCGTTCCTCGGCCGACGGGCGATCTCCGGCGTCGAGCTGGTGACCGGCGGCGTGTACGCCCGATCCATCCGACTGCCCGGCCACGGTCCGATCGTGATCGGGCTCGCGCCCGACCCGGTGGAGCCGTTCGTGGCGCTCCGGGTGACGGGCCTCGGCGGCGACGCGACGTGGCTCGCGAGCGTAGTGCGCGCCGCCCGGCGACTGTTCGACCTGGACGCCGACCCGTCGTCGGTCGACAGCGTGATCGCTGGCGATCCGGTCATGCGTCACCATGTGCGCGCCACGCCGGGTATGCGGGTGCCGGGCGCGGTCGACGGGTTCGAGATCGCGGTACGGGCCATCGTGGGACAGCAGGTCTCGGTGGCGGGCGCGCGCACCACGCTCGGCCGCATCGCCGAGCGATTCGGCGACGCGCTCGCGACACCGACCGGATCGATCGTGCGGCTGTTCCCCACGGCGGAACGACTCGCCGACGCGCCGCGTGACGGGCTCGGCATGCCGGGCAAGCGAGCCGACGCGCTCCGAGCGGTGGCTCGGGCCGTTGCCTCGGGCGAGCTCGATCTCTCGGGAACCGCCGAGGTCGAACCGACGGTCGAGACGCTGCGGGCGATCCAGGGCGTGGGGGAGTGGACCGCCGCGTACGTGGCGATGCGGGCACTGGGCCATCCTGACGCGTTCCCTGCGAGCGACCTCGGGGTGCGACGGGCGTTCGCGATGCTCGGCCTGCCCGACGACCTGGGTTCGATCCATCGCTACGCGGAACGATGGCGACCGTGGCGCGCATACGCGGTCATGCACCTGTGGGGCCTGGAAGCTGATCGAGGCGCTTGATGGCCCCTCGTGTCGACGATACTTGGCGGTCATGGATCCCGAGAACGTCGAGGAAACAGTCGAGATGACCGAGGCCGAGGCCGCCGAAGCGGGCGCGCGGGGGTCCGATCAGCGGGTGATCCTCGGCAACACGGGGCAGAACGTGCTCGGCCTCGCGATCGGTGCGGTCGCCACGTTCGCCGCGCAGGTGATCATGACCCAACGACTCGGCGACCGCGCCTACGGGATCGTGACCGTCACCACGCAGTTCGCGTTCATCGCCGCAGCAGCCACGCGGTTCGGCATGGACGTCGCCAACGTGCGACTGGTGGCCATCCTCGTAGGACGGAACGAGGCCGCGCACAGTCGCGCGCTCGTGCGCCGTGGCGCCATGATCGCCAGCGGTGTCTCGGTGCCCTTCGCCCTGCTCGCATTCGCGGTCTCGCCGTGGCTCGCGCGCACCTTCTTCGGCGACAGCGCCGCGGCGATCCCCGCGTTCCGCGCCGCGGCGGTGACGGTGCCGTTCGCCGCGCTCGCCTTCACCTACATGGGCGCGACGCGCGGCCTGAAGATCATGCGGTACACGCTCTACTCGCAGTGGACCGCGCAGCCGATCGGCTGGATCGTCTTCACCGTCGGCTTCTGGGCGATCTGGTCCGCGAGCGCGGGCGCGGCGAGCTGGGCGTTCGGCGCGTCGTGGGCGCTCGCGCTCGCGATCGCCGCCTACGGCTGGCAGAAGGAGCAGCGCCGCTTCCCCGATGAGATCACCGGCGAGGGCATCGCCGAGGAGCACACGAGGGCGCTGCTGAGGTTCGGCGCGCTGCGCGCTCCTGGAACCCTATTCTCACAGCTGATCTTCTGGACCGACCTGTTCGTGCTCTCGATCCTGATGAGCGGGCAGGGGCAGGCGAACGAGGCGAAGGTCGGCGTCTACAGCGCGGTGCTGCGGGCCGGACAGGCGCTCTTCCTGTTCCTCACGAGTGTGTCGCTCACGTTTAGCCCGTTCGTCGCAGACCTGCACCATCGAGGTGAGACCGCGAAACTCGACGACCTCTACAAGCAGGTGACCAGGTGGACACTCGCTGCCACGGTTCCCGTGCTGCTCGTCCTCGCGATCATGCCCGGGCCCGTGCTGCGCATCTTCGGAGCTGAGTTCGTCGAAGGGGAAGCCGCGCTGCGCATCCTCATCGTCGGCATGATCGTGCCCGTCATGGTGGGGACCGTCGGGTTCATCCTCATCATGGCCGGGCGCACCGGTTGGGATCTGCTCGTCTACGTCGGCGGATTCACGATCGATGTCGGGCTCGCGCTCTCGCTCGCTCGGCCTGACGCGCTTGGCGTGCGTGGAGCCGCGATCGCACAGGCAGCCACGCTCACCCTCAGCGCGATCGCGCGCCTGCTGCTCGTGCGCCGGTTCCTCGGCATCTGGCCGTTCGACGGTTCCTACCTGCGGCTGGTCGTGCCCACCCTGATCGGCGCAAGCGTGATGGCCGGCGCGCACGCGGTGCTGCCCGAGGCGCAGTGGCTCGTGAACCTGATGCTGTCGGCGGCGGCCGGTGCCAGCGCCTACGTCGTTGTGCTGCTCGCGATCGGGCTGAAGCCGAACGAGCGAACGACCGCGCTGCGACTGGCCGGCAAGCTCGCCGGCAAGGGCCGCCCGCCCGCCTGAGGCTCGTTCGAGGTGGGCTCGTGGTGCGAGATGGGTTCCCGGTCGTGGGTGGTCCCCCCGACGACCCACGACCGGGACGGATGGAGCTCGACGACGTGGCGCGCGGTGGTGAGCGTGAGCCCTCCTCCTCGCGACCTCGGCGGGGGGTAGATCCCGCCGCCGTCGAGCTCCGCGGCCATCCTGCGCTCGAAACCCACGAGGCGCGTGTAGGCGGCCGCGTCGGGTGGGCGAGCGCGAGGCTGACCACTCCAGGTAGGAGTTCAGGCTACGCGGCCGCCGACATCGGGGCGATACTGCACAACGGCTAGGACGCAACGGCGATGGGCGTTCAGCCGCCGAGCGCGATCCTGACGGCTTCCTCTGCCGTCTCGGCTCTGATGAGCGGGTCGGTCTCGGTGTCGTCGCGTCGCAGATCCCACGTGCCGAGCCCGACGACCCGCTTGCCCATCTTCAGGGCGAGCGCTACCTCGCTCAAGGTGCCGAACTCCCCCCCGACCGCGATCACGGCGTCGGCGCTGCGGGCGACCAGCACGTTGCGTCCCTCACCGAAGCCAGTCGTGACGGCGACGGTGAGGTGTGTGCTTGCACCGGTGCGATCGTCGCCCGGAAGGATGCCGACCGACGTGCCGCCTCCGGCCGCCGCCCCGGCTGCCGCGGCGTTCATGACGCCGCCCAGCCCTCCGCACACGAGAACGGCGCCCGACCGGGCGAGGCGGCGCCCGACGTCCTCGGCCATGGCGAGCTCCCACTCGGTGGCGTCACTCGCCCCGATCACGGCGACGTAGGTGGCGTCGTGGCCGGTCATGGCGCTGAGTATCGCACTGCTAGACTCCCGCGCTCGATGCGCCTCCCAGCCTGCAACGTGACCGGTGCTGTGCGTCGTCGCGTGATCGCCCTCTCGATCTTCGCCGTCGTGCTCACGGCGTGTACGGGAGGCGACGAACCATCGGGCACGGGTGAGGGCCCGCCGCAGACCTCGCCCCCGCCGGTGACGAGTACCGAGTCGTACGTGTTCACCGACGCCGCCGGCATCGAGGCCCGGCTCACGATCGAAGGCGAGGGCGCTGTGTTGACCCTCACCAACGACACCGGTGCGCAGCTGCCCGAGCCAGGCATCTTCGTGCTCGATGCCCGTGACGGGCTGAGGGCCGACTGGACGGTCGTCGGCGCCGCGCCAGTGCCTGAAGGCGAGACGGAATGGCAGGTCGAGCGTCCGCCCGTGCCCGAGGCAAAGCACATCGGGCTCGTCGTGCTGCTGCTCGGAGGAGAGGATCTCGGCTCCTTCGTGCCGCCGCAGCCGGGAGCGGAGCTGTGAGGCGCCACACCGTCGCACTCTCGGTCGCAGTGCTCGTCGCGGCCGCACTCGTCACCGCGCCGACGCCCGGGCTCACCCAGGAGCAGGCGCTCCGCCAGCAGCTCGGGCGCACGACATGCGCCGCGCCGACCGAGCTGCTCGTGCGAACCTGGCGCGGGCACCGCGCCGACCGCGGGGGCGACCTCGAGCTGCTGCCGCAGGAGCCCGACTTCGTGGGCCACGGGGGACTTCCGCACTCTGGGCCGTGGGATTACGTCGCCGAGGTGCCGCTGCTGCTGTACGGGCCTGGCTACATCGAGGCGCAAGAGGCGGTCGATCGCAGCGTGACGCTCGCCGATATCGCACCCACGCAAGGCGAGCTGGTCGGCTTCCCGTTCGATGCACCCGACGGCGCGCCGTTGAGCGAGGCGCTCGTGCCCGAGTCCGAACGCCCGGCTGAGCCTCCGAAGCTCGTCGTCGTCGTCGTGTGGGACGGCGCCGGCCGAGCCGTGCTCGATGAGTGGCCGAACGCCTGGCCCGAGCTCCAGCGCACGATCGAGCAGGGCACCTGGTACGAGCGCGCGGAGGTCGGATCGTCGCCGCCGAGCACGGCGCAGATCCACGCCACGATCGGCACCGGGGCATTCTCGCGCAACCACGGGCTCGTCGCCCACACGCTTCGCATCGGCGACCGGCTCACCGACCCATGGGAAGCCGGCTCCCGTTACCTCACGGCCGCGACCTTCGCCGACCTCTACGACCGGGCAGAGGGCAATCGCCCGATCGTCGGCACGCTCGCGACCGTCGCCATCCAGATGGGCATGATGGGACACGGGTCGCTCTGGGGCGGGGGCGACCGAGACATCGCGGTGCTCCGCGAGCGGGAGGGCGCGGCGACGCTCGGAGCCGAGGGCATCAGCTGGAACCTCACGAGCAACGTGGCGCCCTACTACCGGCTTCCCGCTTACGTGAACGACCTTCCGCCGATCACGGAGTACTTCGATGAGACCGATCTGCAGGACGGCCGCGACGATGAACGATGGCACGAGCTCGGGCTCGAGGACGCGCTCGCCGAGGAGGCCCTGAAGACTCCCGCGCGCATCCCGTTCCAGACACGCCTGATCGAGGAAGTCATCGAGCGG
>Ga0180121_10000539_pt1 | contig 15965 bp, 16 predicted proteins | sample AntDrymUQ5402106_2_FD_129676 | JGI IMG/M metagenome (GOLD analysis project Ga0180121, IMG submission 129676) | Polar desert sand microbial communities from Dry Valleys, Antarctica - metaG UQ540 (21.06) (version 2) (version 2) | ecosystem: Environmental > Terrestrial > Soil > Desert | place...
AGCGGGCCGAGGATGGCTGGGATGATCTCGGAAACCAGGCCCAGCACACCAATAAGCGCCGATTCCAATCAGCGCGACTTCGCTCTTGCTGCCTAAGCACTAGCGGGTCTGTCAGCCCGGGACTGCCTTCGGCCCGGTGTCTGGCATCAGCAAGAAGGCTCCACCGCTCGGTCCGGTCGCGGGGCAGGGCGGGAAACCACGCAGCGACTGGGCTTGTCGGCAGCGTGCCTGTGGGACCGCCGGAGCCGAGAAAAGCGACAACAGGATGCGCCCGGAGAAGCCCTGGTTCCGCCCCGAAGGACGCGGGTTCGATTCCCGCCACCTCCACCGATCACAGCTGTACGACACCCCGCCGGCTTCGCCGGCGGGGTGCCAAGACGTTTCCGCGGAAACGTCTTGTCGCTCCCGGTACGGTGCTGCCACGAAGGGTCAACGAGGGGGAGCGCCGGTGCCACCACGGGCGAGAAGCACCGGCACCGTCAGCGCGGGCGGCCGGGCGTGGGACATGCAGTACGCACCGTCAGACGCCGCGCGTCATCGACTCCCACAACGATCTCGGCAGTCGAACGGAGTTCGGTGACGCATCCTCGAGGGAGCGGACGAAGTCGTTGTCGGTCATGTCGACCCTTGGACCCACCGCAGGGAAGCCGTGCGCCGTCCCGTCCTGGATGAGAGGGGCCGTAGGTCCCTGTCCTGTAGTGACCTCAGCCCCTGTGACCTGGTCACGGTCCACCCCAGGATGGGAGTACCAACAACAGACAAGGACGTGGTTCTCGTGACCAAGCGACTTCACGCTCGGCGCGTCGCCGCGCCTGATTCACGTGGGCATCGGCCTCTCTGGAGGGCGCCGGTTCTACCCGCGACAAGTACCTGGCAGCACTGAGGCGCGCCGACCGTGCGCTCGCCTACGACGATCTGCTCGCCTTTGCGCGGTCGTGAGTCCGACCGGCATTCAGGCGGCGCTCAGCCCCGGCTCGGCCGGCACGTCCTCCTTCTTCGCGTTGATCATCACGACCGCGACGACCAGCGCCGACAGCAGCAGCATCGCCCCCCAGAAGAACGACGTCGTGTACCCCTCGACGAGCGCGTCCGCCGGCGGCTGGAGGCCGAACGCCGTCTCCACCGGCCGCAGCCGGTTGTCGGTCATGAAGTCGCCTACTGCCCCGGCGTACAGCGTGTTGAGCAGCGCCAGCCCCAAGGAGCCACCGATCTGCTGCGACGTGTTGAGCACGGCGCTGGCGATCCCGGCGTCGTGACCTCCGATCCCCACTAGTGCCGTGCTCGACGCCGGGATGAACACCCCGGCCATTCCGACGCTCATGACGATCATGGCCGGCAGCACGTGCGTCGCGTACGCGGTCGTCGGCGTGATCTGGGTCAGCCAGAGCATCCCGGCGGTGGCCATGACCAGGCCGAGGACCATCAGCGGCTTAGGACCCACCCGCGGCAGGAGCTGCGCCACGATCCCGGCCGTGACGATGATGCCCCCGCTGAACGGGAGGAACGCGAAGCCGGACTTGAGCGGGCTGTAGCCCAGCACCGCCTGCAGGTAGAAGGTGAGGAACAGGAACATCGCGAACAGCCCCGCGCCGACGAGCAGGAACACCAGGTAGGACCCGCCCCGGTTGCGGTCGCGGATGATCTGCAGCGGCAGCAACGGGTTGGTGGTCCGCTGCTCGAAGACGAGGAAGGCGACGAGCAGCAGGCCGGCGGCCGCCAGGAAACCGATGGTGCTGGTGGCGGTCCAGCCGACGCCCTCCTTGGCGGCCTCGGTGAAGCCGTAGACCAGCGAGACCAGACCGAGGGTCGCGAGCACTGCGCCCGGCACGTCGTAGCGGGTGTTGCCGTGGGCCTTGCTCTCCTTGACGATCGGGACCGCGGCGAGCGCTGTCGCGATGGCGATGGGGACGTTCACCCCGAGGCACCAACGCCACGAGAAGTACTCGGTGAGGACGCCGCCGAGGATCAGCCCGATGGCCGCGCCGCCACCGGCGATGGCACCGAAGACGCCGAAGGCCTTGGCCCGCTCCTTGGGCTCGGTGAAGGTGACGGTGATGAGGGCGAGCGCGGCCGGCGCCATCAGGGCCGCGAACGCGCCCTGCAGCCCCCGGGCGGCGAAGAGCAGCTCCTGGTTGGGCGTGATCCCGCCGAGGGCGGATGCACCCGCGAACCCCAGCAGGCCGATGATGAAGATGCGCTTGCGCCCGACGTAGTCGGCGATGCGCCCGCCCAGCAGCAGCAGGCCGCCGAAGGCCAGCGTGTAGGCCGTCACGGCCCACTGCCGGTCGGCGTCACTGATGCCCAGGTCCGCCTGGGCCGACGGGAGCGCGATGTTCACGATGGATGCGTCGAGCACGACCATCAGCTGGGCGACGGCGATGACCCCGAGCGCGATCCAACGCTTCGGGTCCGGCGGCGCGGTGGAACGGTCGGACTGGTCCCGCGACTCGGCGGTCGGGGCGATGGGGTCGGTCACGGTGTCTCCTGGGTCGGGTTGCACAGCAGGGGGATCAGGACGTCGTCGGTCACATGGGTGATGAAGGCATCGTCGGCGGTGCCACCGACAACGAGCACGCGCTGCACCCAGAGGGCACCCGCCACCTCGTGCGCCAGGCGCGCGTCCGCCGTCGGCGGGAGCTCGCCGCGGGCCACGGCCCGGTCGACGACCGTGCGCAGGGCGTCGGCCTTGCTGTCGAAGACCCGGTCGCGCACGCAGTCACCGAGGCCCGGGGTGCAGCGCATGGCCCGGAGCACGCCGGCCATCAGCTCTGCGTCGGAGGCGCCGACCTCGTCGGCCATGGCCCGCAGCGTGGCGAACAGGTCACCACGCAGGCTCCCGGTCTCGACCGCCGCCGCGCCCGACTCCGCGCGGGTCCGCAGCGCGTCGAGCACCAGCTCGCGCTTGCCGGCCCAACGCCGGTAGATGGTGGCCTTGCTGGCGTGGGCCCGGGCGGCGACCGCGTCCATGCTCATGCGGTCGTAACCGACCTCCGCCAGCAGCTCCAGCGTCGCGTCGCAGATGGCGAGGTCACGGCCAGCGGCAGCCACCGGACCTCCTCAAGGACGTACGCCGGGCACGGGGGATGAACGGACAGTGAACGAAACGGTTTCGTACAGTACGGAGCATAGTGCCACGTCCGGGAGACCGACACGGGCAAAGCACGCCGCTTTGTCCGCTCACGGCGAACGGCCACGTCGCGGTCCCTGACGCCGCCGACGCACCCGTGTTGGGCGCTAGCCCCGATGCCAGGCACAATGGCTGCTGCCCCTCTCGAACCACCACTAGCCCGAAACCGAAAGGCGCCCCCTGCGCATGCCGACCGCTGAGACTTTCGTCGCACCCGACGCGGTGCTCGACGCACTCGAGGCCGAGGCGATCCATGTCTTCCGTGAGGCGGCCGGGGCGTTCCGTCGCCCGGTGATGCTCTACAGCATCGGCAAGGACTCCTCGGTGCTCCTGCGCCTCGCCGTCAAGGCGTTCGCCCCGGGCAAGGTGCCCTTCCCGCTGCTGCACATCGACACGACGTGGAAGTTCAGGGAGATGATCGAGTTCCGCGACCGGACGGCCCGCGAGCTCGGCCTGGACCTCACCGTCCACACCAACGCCGACGGCGTGGCGGAGGGTGTCACCCCCTTCACCCACGGCACGCACGAGTACACCCGCATCATGAAGACGGTGGCCCTTCGGCAGGCACTCGACGAGGGCGGCTACGACGCGGCCTTCGGTGGTGCCCGCCGCGACGAGGAGCGTTCCCGAGCCAAGGAGCGGGTCTTCTCGCTGCGCGAGCCCGGTCACCGCTGGGAGCCGCGAAAGCAGCGGCCGGAGTTCTGGCGGACCGCCAACACCCAGCTTGCCGAGGGTCAGACCATGCGCGTCTTCCCGATGTCGAACTGGACCGAGCTCGACGTCTGGCGCTACATCGCGCGAGAGGAGATCGACGTGGTGCCGCTGTACTTCGCGAAGGAGCGCCCGGTCGTCGAGCGCGACGGCCAGCTCATCCTGGTCGACGACGGGCGCTACCCGTTGCGCGAGGGCGAGCAGCCCCAGCAGCGCAGCGTCCGCTTCCGCACGCTGGGCTGCTATCCGCTCACCGCGGCCGTCGAGTCCACCGCGGACGACCTCGACGACCTGCTTGCCGAGATGCTGGTCGACCGTCGCTCCGAGCGGTCCGGTCGGCTCATCGACGGCGAGGGTGGCGGTTCGATGGAGAGCAAGAAGACCGAGGGGTACTTCTAGACATGACTACAGCAACGGGTGCGACGTCGCAGGGCGACACGTCGATCGAGGCCTTGATCGAGCACCCCATCGTCCGTGTGGTGGCGTGCGGCTCGGTCGACGACGGCAAATCGACGCTGATCGGGCGGCTGCTCGCGGGTACCGACAGCATCCCCGACGACATCCTCGACTACGCGCGCGACACCCGTCGCAGCGGTTCGACCATCCCCAAGGGTGAGGTCGACTTCTCGATGCTCACCGACGGTCTCGAGGCCGAGCACGAGCAGGGCATCACGATCGACGTGGCCTACCGCCACCTCTACCTCCCGTCCGGACGGCGCGCGATCATTGCCGACGCCCCCGGGCACGAGCAGTACACCCGCAACATGGCAGTCGCCGCGTCGACCGCGGACGTCGCCATCCTGCTCGTCGACGCCACCCGCGGCATCCGCGCCCAGACCCACCGGCACCTGACCGTCTGCGCGATCATGGGCGTGCGCACGGTCGTCGTCGCCATCAACAAGATGGACGCTGTCGACTACCGCCACGTGGCCTTCGAGGAGTTCGCTGGCGGTGTGCGGGCCGCGGCCGCCCGCTTCGACCTCGACGAGGTCGAGGTGATCCCGGTGAGCGCCCTCACCGGTGAGAACGTCATCGAACCGTCGGTCCTGATGCCGTGGTACCAGGGGCCGACCGTCCTAGACGCGCTCACCTCCTGGCGGCCGTCGAGTGCCGAGGACCGGTCCTCCGCCCCGTTCCGCATGCCTGTGCAGTACGTCGTACGGGCCGGCGACTTCCGCGGCTACGCGGGGACGGTCGTCTCCGGCACGGTCCGGCCCGGGGACAAGGTGGTCGTCAACGCGAAAGGCGACACGACGGTCGTCGAACGCGTGCTCTTCGGCGACACCGACATGGACGAGGCCAGGGCCGGGCGGGCCGTCACCCTCACCCTCGAGACCGAGACCGACGTGACTCGCGGCGACCTCCTCGTCGCCCCGTCCGAGGGCAGGGGGGCCGACCATTTCCCGCGGCCCGCGACCGCGTTCGCCGCCGACCTCGTGTGGACCGGCGAGGAGGAGCTCCGGCACGGCCGCTCGTACCTCCTGCTGGCGGGCTCGCTCGCGGTGCCCGCCGTGGTCACCGCCATCCGCGGCCGCCGCGACGTCGTCTCCGGCGAGGAGCTGGCGGCGCGCACCCTGAAGATGAACGACATCGGCCACGTCGAGATCGCCACGGACACAGCCGTGCCACTCGACCCCTACATGCTGTCCCGCGACACCGGCGGGTTCCTGCTCGTCGAGCGGGTCAGTCGCGACACCGTGGCGGCGGGGCTGGTGCGCCATGCCCTGCGCCGTGCGCACAACGTCGTCCCGCACAGCTTCGCCGTCGACCAGGAGGCGCGGGCGCTGCTGAAGAACCAGCGACCGCGGGTTGTGTGGCTGACCGGCGTCCCCGGTGCGGGGAAGTCGACGATCGCCGACGCGCTCGAGGGCAGGCTGCACGCGCTGGGGATGCACACCTACGTCCTCGATGGTGACGGGGTGCGGACCGGGCTGAACAAAGACCTCGGGTTCACCCCGGAGGACCGGGCCGAGAACGTGCGACGGGTCGCCGAGACCGCGAAGCTGATGATGGACGCGGGGCTGGTCGTGATCGTGTCGCTCGTCTCCCCGTTCCGGGGGGACCGGCGTGCCGCCAAGGGTCTCTTCGCCGAGGGCGAGTTCATGGAGGTGTGGGTCGACACGCCCTCCGACGTGGTCGTCGAGCGAGACCCCAAGGGCCTCTACGCCAAGGCCAAGGCCGGCACGCTGCCCAACATGACCGGTGTCGGCCAGATGTACGAGCCGCCGGAGCGCGCCGACCTGGTCGTCAGCGGGTCGGGCGAGCTCGACACCGCCGTCGACCAGCTCCTCGACGCCCTCGACGTCGGCCGCTGAGCCGGGGATGCCCGAGCTCCTCTACCCCGGGGTCATCGCCCTCGCCCGCGGTGTCTTCGCGGTGCAAGGACTGCGCTTCACCGTGCGCGGTGCGGAGCTGGTGCCGCGCGTTGGCGGTGCGGTCATGGTCATCAACCACGTCGGGTACATGGACTTCACGTACGCCGGGCTGGCCGCGCGGCCGGCAGGTCGGCTCGTGCGGTTCATGGCCAAGCAGGAGGTCTTCGTCCACAAGGTGAGCGGCCCGCTCATGCGCGGCATGCACCACATCCCCGTCGACCGCGAGGCGGGCGCGGGCTCGTACCGCCACGCCGTCGAGGCGTTGCGTGCGGGCGAGATCGTGGGCGTCTTCCCGGAGGCGACGATCAGCCGTTCGTTCGAGCTCAAGGACTTCAAGGCCGGTGCGGTTCGGATGGCGGCCGAGGCTGGCGTGCCCCTGCTGCCGACCGTCATCTGGGGGTCGCAGCGGGTGTGGACCAAGGCACACCCGAAACGCCTCGGCAGGACGAGGGTGCCGATATCCATCACCGTCGGCGAGCCGGTGGACGTCCACCCGACTGCCGACCCGATAGCGGTGACCGCGGACCTGCGGACGCGGATGGAGCGCCTGCTGCACGAGGCGCAGGAGACGTACGCCGACCGCCCCACCACGTCGACGGACCGGTGGTGGCAGCCCGCCCGGCTCGGCGGGACGGCCCCGACGCCGCAGGAGGCGCTGTCGCTGGACAGACAGGAGCGCCGCGAGCGGATCGAGGCCGCGAAACGCGCCCGCGACGGGAGCCGCGCCTGATCTTGGGAAGCGGGACACGACCTCGAGGGTTGCGAGCCGAGCGCGTCTGGTCCGGGAACGTCAGGCGTCGTCGGGCTCGCGCACGGTCCAGCGTTCGAGTCGCTCCATCCCCAGGAGCAGCGCGAGCAGGCCCAGCGGCACGAGAAGAACCATGAACATCATCGGTGTCACCTTTCCTGCGCGCGTTCTTGCCCTGGACAGGACCGACAAACCTCTCGGGTGAGGTATCGGCGGCGGGCCCAGCGATCTTGACAGAGGGCGGGTCCAGCGGCGGGGAGGCCACGCCCTTGCTGCGACGTCGATCTGGCACGATCGGCGCATGGCGACCCAGCCCAGCAGCTCCTACTCGATCACGGTCCGACTCGAGGTACCCGCCCGGGGCAACGCGGTCAGCCAGCTCACGGCTGCCGTGGAGCAGGCAGGTGGGATCGTCACCGCGCTCGACGTCACGGCATCGGGCCACGAGCGGCTCACCATCGACGTCACATGTGCCGCGAGCGACACCGACCACGCGCAGCGCGTGTCCGACGCGCTGTCCGCCGTCGAGGGTGTCACGATCGGGAAGGTCTCCGACCGCACGTTCCTGATGCACCTGGGCGGCAAGATCGAGATCCAGCCCAAGGTCCCCATCCGCAACCGGGACGACCTCTCGATGATCTACACCCCAGGGGTGGCCCGGGTCTGCCTGGCGCTCGTCGACAACCCCGACGACGCGCGCCGGCTGACCATCAAGCGCAACACGGTGGCGGTGGTGACCGACGGCTCGGCCGTCCTCGGGCTCGGCAACATCGGTGCGGTGCCGGCCCTGCCGGTCATGGAGGGCAAGGCGGCGCTGTTCAAGCGCTTCGCCGGGATCGACGCGTTCCCGATCTGCCTGGACACCCAGGACGTCGGCGAGATCGTCCGGACGGTCGAGCTCATCGCCCCCGTCTTCGCCGGGATCAACCTGGAGGACATCTCCGCCCCGCGCTGTTTCGAGATCGAGCGCCGCCTCCGGGAGCGGCTCGACATCCCCGTCTTCCACGACGACCAGCACGGGACGGCCATCGTGGTGCTGGCCGCCCTGCTCAACGCGCTCAAGGTCGTCGGCAAGGAGATCGGCGCAGTCCGCATCGTGATGTCAGGCGCCGGTGCCGCCGGCATGGCGATCCTCGCGGTCCTCATCGAGGCGGGGGTCCGCGACGTCGTGGTCGCCGACAAGGACGGGGTGATCCACGCCGGTCGCGAGGGGCTCGCCCCCGACCTGATGACCGTGGTCGAACGCACCAACTGCACAGGCGTCTCGGGTGACTTGCGCGAAGCGCTCGTGGGCGCGGACGTCTTCATCGGCGTCTCGGCCCCCAACCTGCTCACCGGCGAGGACATCGAGCGGATGGCGGCCGGCAGCATCGTCTTCGCGATGGCCAACCCGGTGCCGGAGGTCGACCCGCTGGAGGCGGCGAGGTTCGCGAGCGTCGTCGCGACCGGGCGCAGCGACTTCCCGAACCAGATCAACAACGTCCTGGCCTTCCCCGGGGTCTTCCGGGGGCTCCTCGACGCCCACAGCCACACCATCACCCTCGAGATGCTGTTGGCCGCCGCGCGTGCCCTCGCCGCGGTCGTGTCCCCGGCGGAGCTCAACGCCAGCTACATCGTGCCCAGCGTGTTCCATCCCGACGTGGCAACGACGGTCGCCGCCGCCGTGAGCGAGGCCGTCCGGTCCACGGGATCGGCCGTGCCGGTGCCCGGCGAGCCTGCTACCGCGTGACACCGGTCCGGTGGCGGTCGGCAGGAGTTGCGCGGCTCGTGTTCGTTGCCACCGTGCTCGCGAACCTGGCGCTCCTCTACTGGCCGCGCGACGTCGGAGGGGGAGGCCCGGCGCACCTGGACAAGGTGGTCCACGTCGTGGCGTTCGCGGCCGTCGCCTGGACCGGCCTGCGGGCGCACGTGCCGGCGGCCTGGCTGCTGCCGGTCCTCGCCCTGCACGCCGGCGTCAGCGAGGTGGTCCAGGCCCGGCTGCTACCAGACCGCAGCGGGGACGTGGCCGACGTGCTGGCCGACCTGTCGGGGATTCTGGCCGGGACGGTCCTGGCGCGTGCATCATGGCGGGATGAGCCCGCCGTACGGACCGCAGGTCGACACTGAGCTCGCCGGTCGCCTCCTCGTCGCTACCCCCGAGCTGGATGACGGCACGTTCGACCGCAGCGTCGTCCTTCTCCTCGACCATGACGAGAACGGCGCGCTCGGCGTGGTCGTCAACCACCCGACACCGGTGGACGTCGCCGACGTCCTGCCGAGCTGGCAGTCGTTGACCTGTGAGCCGGGCGTCCTGTTCAAGGGCGGTCCGGTGGCGCTGGACTCAGCGCTCGGTCTGGCCCTCGTGCCGGGTGTGGACGACGACGGGGAGCCGCTCGGCTGGCGGCGGGTGGTCGGTCGGCTGGGTCTGGTCGACCTCGACGCCCCGCCGGAGGTGCTCGCAGCGGAGGTCAGCCGGCTGCGCATCTTCGCTGGCTATGCCGGGTGGGGCGCGGGTCAGCTCGAGGACGAGCTCAGTGCCGGGGCCTGGTACGTCGTGCCGGCCGACCCCGGCGGCACATTCGAGGACGCCTTCTCCGCGGAGCCGGACCGGCTCTGGCGCTCGGTGCTGCGCAGACAGGGCGGCGATCTGGCGATGGTGTCGACCTACCTCGCCGACCCCTCGCTGAACTGAAATAGACTCGGGCTCATGACGCAGTTCTCTGGCGAGCAGCCGGGTCTCGACGAGCCGGGCCTCGGGGGCGGGACGTCGACCCTGCTCGAGGCCGATGTCGAGTCCACCCCCCGCACCTCGCACGGCGACGGTGACCACGAACGCTTCGCGCACTACGTGCGCAAGGAGACGATCCTCGAGTCGGCCCTGTCCGGCGACGTGGTGATCGCCCTGTGCGGCAAGGTGTGGGTGCCAGGCCGCGACCCGCAGCGCTTCCCGGTCTGCCCGGCCTGCCGCGAGCTCTACGGCTCGATCCCGTCCGGAGGCGGCGGCGAGGGCGACGGCAAGGACGGCTAGAGCACCTTGCTGCCGTACATCTCGCCGAGCGGGTCGGCCAGCAGTTCCAGCCGCGCGCCGTCCGGGTCGCGGAAGTAGATCGACACCTCGCTCTCCAGCAGGTAGTCGACCCCGGCCGCGTCGAGCTTGCCGCGCAGGTGCTCCCACTGCCGCGGCTCGACCGAGATGGCGATGTGGTGCAGGCCGCCGAGGACCTCGGCGTAGGGGCCGACGTCGAGGCCCGGGAAGTCGAAGAAGGCGAGCAGGTTGCCGTGCCCGATGTCGAAGAAGAAGTGGTTGGAGCCGGGGTAGTCGCGGTTCTCGAAGATGTCGGTGAGCGGGAACTCGAGCACCCCCTGGTAGAAGCGCACGGTCCGCTCCACGTCGGAGCTGACCAGCGCGAAGTGGTGCAGCCCGCGGGCCGAGGAGGGCGGGCGCTCGCCAGCGGGGCGGAGGTAGGTGCTCCGGATCCGGTCCCGTTCCCGCTCGATGCCTGGCAGGTCCACCCCTGCCTGCGGCGCATCGACGTCCTTGCTCACGCGATGACTGTAACGTCGAGGCGCTGCACGCACGTGTTGGCGAAGCCGCCCCGGTTCCAGGGCTGCTCGGCCGGCTGGGTCCGCCTGGTCGCGTCGGTCGCGCGGGCCGACACGGCGTACGACCCTTCCCCTGTCACGTCCCACGGAAAGGTGAAGCGCCTCCACGCCCACCGGTCGACCGGCGGGTCCAGCTGCGCCCGGTGCCACGTCCCGCCGCCGTCGACGGTCACCTCGACGGTGGTCACCTCGCCCCAGCCGGACCAGGCACGTCCCTCGAGCAGGCACGGACCCGGCCGCAGCACGCGGCGCCGGGACATGAAGTCCGGGAACCCCGGTGGCACGACCAGGGCGCGCGGCGCGATGCGGGTCAGCGCCTCGCCCTCGTCGTCGATGTGCTGACGGAGGCTGTACGCCCTCATCTGGTAGCCGTCGAAGCGCGAGCTGACCGCCTCGATACGGCGCAGCCACTTGACCGACGCCATGCCGTACCAACCTGGGACCAGCAGCCGGAGCGGGAAGCCGTGCTGCGGCGGGAGGTCGACGCCGTTGCAGCCCCAGACGAGCAGCACGTCCGCGCGCATTGCCTCCTCGACTCGCAGCGACCGTGCGTAGTCCTGTTCGACGCCGCGCTCGACACCGTGGTCGGCGCCGGTGAAGACGAGGTCGGCGACCTCCTCGGACAACCCCGCCTCCTCGAGGATCGGCCGTAGGGGCGTGCCGGTCCAGGACATCGTGCCGACGGCCTCGTGCAGCCATGGCTGGCTGACCGGCCGGGGGAGGAGACGAGCCCGGCCGTTCCCGGCGCACTCCATCGTCACCGTGCTCGTCGTGACGGATCGCGCTCGCAGGTCCTCGAGGGACAGCGAACGCGGGGTGCGCACCAGGCCATTGACCTCGAGCCGCCAGGTGGCCGCGTCGACCGCGGGGATGTCGTAGTGGGTCAGCAGGTAGTGCGCGCCCAACGGCGTGACGTCCTCCCGCATCAGCTCCAGCGGCATCCCATGGTTGCGCGCGGCGAGACCCAGCTCGTCGAACCCGACGGCCTCCCCGGCGTCGGCGACTCGGGATGGGTGGCTCACGTCGGAGAGACTCATGACTGCCGGTGTAGTCCTCGGCGGGCGGATTTGCCAGTCTGTCGTGGTGACCGGCACCGCCGCGCCCGCGAGGGCGGACCGAATCTTCGGCCCGGAGTGGCGTCCCCTGACGATCGGGATCCTTGCCGTCGTGTCGCTGGTGGCCTTCGAGGCCATGGCGGTGGCGACGGCCATGCCGATCGCCGTCCGCGAGCTCGACGGGCTGCGGCTCTATGCCTGGGGCTTCTCGGCCTTTCTCATCGCGAGCCTCGTGGGGATGGTCCTCGCGGGGGACCAGTCGGACCGCCGAGGGCCGATGGTGCCGTTCCTCGTCGCCGTGGTGACGTTCGGGGTCGGCCTGGTCGCAGCCGGGGTCGCGACCGAGATGCTGGTGTTCGTCCTGGCGCGCGCGGTGCAGGGGTTCGGCGCCGGCCTGGTGGTCGTGGTGCTCTACGTCGTCGTGGGGCGGACCTACCCGGAGCGCATGCGGCCGCGGGTGTTCGCGGCGATGTCGAGCGCCTGGGTGGTGCCTGCCGTGGTCGGCCCCTTGGTCGCGGGCCTGGTGGCCGACCACCTCACCTGGCGGGTGGTGTTCCTCGCGGTGCCTCCGCTCATCGCGCCGGCGGTCCTGCTCATGCGCCGGCGGCTGCGCGACATCGGGCCGGCCGGCACGGGCGTCACGGCGAGACGCCGCGTGATGCCCGCGCTCGCCGTCGCCGTCGGTGTCGCCTCCCTGCAGTACGCCGGGCAGCGGCTGGACGCCCTGTCCCTTCCCCTGCTGCTGGGCGCGGTCGGGCTGCTGGTCCGAGGGCTGCCGCGGCTGCTCCCTCGCGGGATCTTCCGGGCCCGCAGAGGCCTGCCCACGGCGGTCCTCCTGCGCGGCGTACTCGCTGGGTCGTTCTTCGGTGCCGAGGCCTTCCTCCCCCTCATGCTGGTGGAGGAGCGGCAGGTCCCCACGGCGCTGGCCGGCGTGACGTTGACGGCCGCCGCCCTGAGTTGGTCGGTGGGCTCGTGGATCCAGGGGCGGCCGACCATCGTGGCGCCACGGGAGGTCCTGATCCGTCGGGGCACCGGCCTGGTCGCCCTCGGTGTCGCGGCGCTGTCCCTCGGGCTGTGGACCGCGCTGCCGCCCTACGTCGCGGCCGTGGGCTGGGCGCTGGGCGGCCTGGGTATGGGCCTCGCCATGTCGAGCACGAACGTCGTCGTCCTCGGCCTGTCCCCCCTGCACGAGCAGGGCTTCAACTCCGCGGCGCTGCAGCTCAGTGACGCGCTCGGGTCGGTCGTGATGGTGGGGCTGGGCGGGGCCGTCTTCGCGGCCCTGCACGGACCTGAGGACAACACCGGCGTGTTCCTCGTCATCTACGCGGTGATGTCAGCCGTCGCCGTGGCCGGTTTCGTCGTCGCGCCGCGCGTGCGCGACACGCACTAGCACGCCACGACGCGTTCCCGGCACATCGCCCGGGCGTGCGCATGTCGGGTGCCGGACCTCGCTAGCCTCACCGGACCGATGAGTACGACCGCCGCCTCCTCCCTCCCGCCCGCCTTCCCGGGGCGAGCGCCGTGGGGCACCGCCAGCGCACTGCGGGCCTGGCAGCAGGAGGCGGCGGACGCCTACCTCGCCCGGTCCGGCATCGGCGCGCGCGACTTCCTCGCCGTGGCCACGCCGGGGGCCGGCAAGACGACCTTCGCCCTGCGGGTGGCCAGCGAGCTGCTGGCGAGTCACGTCGTCGAAGCGGTGACCGTCGTCGCCCCCACCGAGCACCTCAAGCACCAGTGGGCCGATGCCGCCTCGCGGGTCGGCATCGTGCTGGACCCGGCCTTCCGCAACAGCCAGGGAGCGGTGTCGCGGGACTACACGGGGGTCGCCGTGACGTACGCGCAGGTGGCGGCGCACCCCCTGCTCCACCGTCGTCGGACCGAGGCCCGCCCGACGCTGGTGATCCTCGACGAGATGCACCACGGCGGCGACGCCCTGTCCTGGGGCGACGCCGTCCGCGAGGCGTTCGGCCCGGCGACCCGGCGGCTGGGCCTGACCGGCACGCCCTTCCGGTCGGACACGACACCGATCCCGTTCGTCTCCTACGAGCCCGGTCGCGACGGGGTCCGGCGCTCGGCGGCGGACTACAGCTACGGCTACGGTCGCGCCCTGGCCGACGGGGTGGTGCGGCCGGTGATCTTCCTGTCCTACTCCGGCCAGATGCGCTGGCGGACCAGGGCCGGCTCCGAGGTGAGCGCGACGCTGGGGGAGCCGCTGACCCGCGACGTCACGGCCCAGGCCTTGCGCACGGCGCTGGACCCGCAGGGCAACTGGATCCCGGCGGTGCTCGCCGCCGCCGACCGCCGGCTCACGGAGGTACGCCGGGGCGTCCCCGACGCGGCGGGTCTCGTGATCGCCACCGACCACCTCTCGGCGCGCGCCTACGCTGCCCAGCTGCGGACCGTCACCGGCGAGGCGCCGGTCGTGGTGCTCTCGGACGAGGCAGGGGCCAGCGCCCGCATCGAGGAGTTCGCGACCGGGTCGGCCCGCTGGATGGTGGCGGTGCGCATGGTCTCGGAGGGCGTGGACGTCCCGCGCCTGTCGGTCGGGGTCTACGCCACGTCCACGGCGACGCCGCTGTTCTTCGCCCAGGCGGTCGGGCGCTTCGTGCGGGCAAGGCGTCGCGGGGAGACGGCGTCGGTGTTCCTGCCGTCCGTGCCGCAGCTTCTCCTGCACGCCGCCGAGATGGAGGTGGAGCGCGACCACGCGCTCGGTGTGGCACCGGGCGGCGAGGAGGGCCCGTTCGCCCTGGAGAACGCCCTGCTGCTCGAAGCCGACCGGTCGGAGGACGGCCTTGACGGGCTGGCCTTCGAGGCGCTCGAGGCGGAGGCTCGCTTTGACCGGGTGCTCTTCGACGGAGGTGAGTTCGGCGCGCAGGCCGAGGTCGGTTCGGCCGAGGAGGCCGACTTCATCGGCCTACCGGGGCTCCTCGAGCCCGACCAGGTGGCCGCCCTGCTCCGGGCCCGGTCGAGCGTCCAGGCCGGCCGCACCGGTCACGGTGCCGCGTCCCCGGCCGAGGAGCAGCGCGCCGCGGCACTGCACCGGGCCATCCCGGCCCTGCGCAAGGAGCTCAACGGTCTTGTCGGCGCCTGGCACCACCGCACGGGGAGCCCGCACGGCGTGGTGCACACGGAGCTACGGCAGGCCTGCGGAGGACCGCTCGCCGTGCAGGCGAGCGTCGAGCAGCTGCAGGCGCGGATCGACCTGATCCGCACGTGGGCGCTCCGGCGTCGCTAGGCCTCGGGGACCTCGAGGGGTTGGGAGGGCTGGGCGGCTTGGACGGCTCCGAGGTCCTCGATCGAGTCGTGCAGGGGGAACACCTGGTCCAGGCCGGTGAGGGACAAGATCCGCAGCACCGGGCGGGATGCGCCGACAACGGCAAACGACCCACCGGCGAGCTCCGCCCGGCGCGCGATGGTGACCATCACCTTCAGGCCGGTCGAGTCCATGAACCCGACGTCGGTGATGTCGAGGACGAGGTGCGGCGACACGTCACGCAGCGCGTCGAGGGCATGTTCGCCGAGCTGTGAGGCGGTCTCTAGATCGACCTCGCCCCCGACGGAGACCACGGCGCGTTCGGCGAGCAGACGGGTCGAGAGGTCGAGGTGCATGAGGTCCTTCGCCAGCGGGAGAGCACGGCGGCCGTCTCTGGACCGCCCTGCGTCAGGGCGGCGTCATCCTAGTGCGGCGCCATCGAGCCCCTGGCGTGCGGGCGCGCAGAGCCCCGCGAGACCCGAGGGGCTACCAGCAGCCGGTGACCGTGGTCGCGAGCTTGTCGACCGCCCGGCGGGTGGCCAGTGTGGAAGGCACCCGGTTGAGCAGGAACGAGAACAGCTTGACCCGCCCGTCGGCGCCCACGGCCCGGCCGCTGAGCGCGATCACGCCGGACAGCGAACCGGTCTTGGCCTCGATCAGGCCCTGGGCGCAGCTGGTCGGGCCGCTGCGGTAGCGGAGGTAGGCGGGGCCAAGCGTGCCGGTCACCCCGGCCACGGCGAGCGAGCCGCTGCGGAGGGAGGCAAGGTTCGGACGCGTGTCGGCGAAGGGGAGCGAGAGCACGGCGACGACCTCGGCCGGGCTGAGCCGGTCCGCGCGGGAGAGCCCGCTGCCGTCATGGACCCTTCCGTGCCCGATCGTCACCCCGAGGGTGGACAGGGCGGCTACCTGCGCCTCGGCCGCGCCCTCCCAGGTGGCCGGGTAGCCGGTCTGCACGGCGACCATGCGGTGCAGGACCTCGGCCGCGTCGTTGTCGCTGGTGCGCAGCATGAAGCCGACCTGGGTGGCGAGGTCCTCGCCGTACGTCTCGGCGATCATCGTCGACTCGCCTGGCCGGGCGCGGCGGGCCACCGCACGGACCCGGAGTCCTCGCTTC